>JGI26083J51738_10000595_pt1 | contig 19660 bp, 19 predicted proteins | sample SaaInl85LU_5_DNA_FD_51738 | JGI IMG/M metagenome (IMG submission 51738)
CAACTGGATTTACCGTCTGCGGCGCGCAATACGACAAGGTTTGTGCTCAACAGTACGGTCGGTGTGGCCGGTCTGTTTGATCCCTCCCAAAAAATTGGGTTTACAGAAAAAGACACTGATTTTGGCGAGACGTTGCAAGGATGGGGCGTGGCTGAGGGCGCTTATTTGGAATTGCCTGTGTTCGGCCCGTCGAACCTGCGTGATGGTTTCGCGCGCTTTGTAGACATGCTCCTGTTGGACCCGGCCGGTCAAATCCTAAAGCCGCCTGTTTCAAAGTACCGTACCGCTTCTAACATGGGTGCGATTTTACAAAAAAGACAAATTTATGGTGCCCAGATTGACGAAGTTCTCTATGGTAGCGCCGACAGTTACGCCCAAGCGCGGCTCGTATACCTCCAAAGCCGCCGTTTTGAATTGAAAGACATTGCTAACGATGCCTATATCGACCCCTATGCCGAATTTGAATAAAATAAATATTGCCCGCCGTACTATTTTAGCTGGACTTGCATCCTGCGCCTTGGCGGGCCCTGTCTTTGCATTGAACAAGCGCACTGCGTCCATATTGGTTGATCAACTGGTCGGAGAGATTAATGTGGCGATCGACTCGGGCATGTCTGAAGCCAAGTTGATCGGCCGGTTTGAACGCATTTTTGCCGACTATGCCGATGTGAATATCATTGCGCGCTCGGCGCTTGGTCCAGCGGCTCGCTCGGCCAAACCTGCCGAGTTGGAGGCCTATATCGCATCGTTCCGTGGATATATTGCTCGAAAATACGGCAAGCGGTTTCATAAATTTATCGGTGGTAAAATCGAGGTGACTGGAACCACGGATCGCGGCAAATTCTTTGAAGTGATGACCGTGACCGAATTGCGCGGTTCTGCGCCATTTGATGTGGCCTTCCGGGTGTCTGATCGTTCTGGCCGGAACCTGTTTTTTGATATCATTATTGAAGGCATCAGCCTGTTGTCCTCGGAGCGCGTGGAGATCGGTGCTCTGCTCGATGCACGCAACGGCGATATTGCGAAATTGACCCGAGATTTGGCACGCCTGGGCTAAAGCGCGCCTTGTCCAAGGCACGGGCGACCGGGGCGAGGATATGATCTGCCCCAAAGCCTTTTGGCAGCCTAATTTTGTCTTGAGAACAGTCCGAAAAGAAGCTGTGTGAGGGATTTTGTTTCGGGCTTTTCTGGAGAGCTGTCGATCGGTGAGCGCCCAGCTTCGGGCGGGATGCGATCGCGCAACATGGGCAGCGGGCCGGGTTTGGATTGATCTGTTATGGCCAGCATGGTTTCTCGCCAAATATCGGCCGGAATACTGCCGCCGGTCACGCCTTTGAGAGGTCGGTTGTCGTCATAGCCCATCCAGACGCCAATGACGAAATCAGAGGTAAAGCCAATAAACCAGGCATCCCTTGCCGCTTGGGTGGTTCCGGTTTTACCGGCAATTTCAATGCCGTCAATTTGAGCGCGCTGCCCGGTGCCCGATTGGATCACCTCATGCATCATAAATGTGAGCTCTTGGGCGGTTTGGGTGCGAATAACGCGTTCGCCAATGCCACCTGTGCGGCCCGCCAGGGGCTCACTTTCTCCCAAAAGCCTAAGCGACGTGATGCCATAGGGTTGAACCGATATGCCGCCGTTGAGGATGCCCGCATAGGCACCGGTCATTTCGATCAAGGTGCTTTCGGAGGTGCCAAGGGCCAGAGCGGGCCCATCCGCCAGCGCATCTTGCAGGCCGAAATCCCAGGCAATTTTCTGAACGATATCGCGGCCGATGTGTTCGGAAATCTTCACAGCTGGAATATTGAGCGATTGGGCTAAAGCTTGGGTATAACTCACCTCTCCGGCGAAAGTTTTGCTGTAATTGGAGGGGCTCCAAGCGCCGGATCCGGGGATATTGAGGGTGATCGGCTCATCACGGATGCGATCGAAGGGCGTATGTCCAAGCTCAAGCGCGGCGGCATAGACGAAAGGTTTGAAGGCAGATCCGGTTTGTCGCCGCGCCTGGGTGGCGCGGTTGAACGCCCCGGTCGTGCGCGTGTCGCGCCCGCCGATCATGGCCCGAACGGCTCCCTCTTTGTTCATCACAACAACGGCGACTTCCGCCTTGGAGCTCTTTGAGATCTTGTCATCAAACACCCGGCGTACAGCCTGCTCTGTCGCGGTTTGAATGGTTTGATCCAAAGTGGTTTGGATCAGCACATCTTCCGTGGTGTTGCGGGTGAAATATCTTGGGCCTGTCGTCATGATCCAATCGGCAAAATATCCCCCCGCGCGGGCAGTGGCCGCAGGGCTGAGGGTTGCGGGATTGGCTATCGCGAAACTGGCCTCGGCCGAGGAGAGATAATTTTCCCGCCGCATGAGGCCAAGGACCACTTCCGCACGGGCCTGTGCGCCCTTCAGATTATGGGTAGGTGCCAGCCGGGATGGGGCTTTGAGCAAGCCGGCCAGCATGGCGGCCTCCGCCGCATTCACCTGATTGGCAGATTTTCCGAAATACCTTTGAGCTGCGGCCTCAAAGCCGCGTGCCCCGGCGCCCAATGAGACGCGGTTGAGGTAGATTGTCAGGATCTCATCTTTGGAGTAGCGCAGCTCCATCGCGAGCGCGAAGCTTGCCTCTTTGATCTTGCGCCAGAGCGTGGTTCGGCGGCATTGACGCTCATATTCGCGCTCAGAGGGCCATTCATCCGTATCGAAAGCGACACCCAGGCAGAGCAGCTTTGCGGTTTGTTGTGTGATGGTTGAGCCGCCATGACCAGATAGGGGGCCCCGCCCTTCACTCAAGTTGATGCGAATTGCGGAGGCCATGCCGCGGGGGCTGATGCCAAAATGGCGATAAAAACGTCGATCTTCCGTGGCTACGACCGCGGCTTTCAAAAATGGGGAAATCGTTTGGGCGGTGATCATGCCGCCAAATTGATCGCCGCGCCATGCGAAGACCGCCCCTTTGCGGTCCATGAGCGTGACCGACCCGGCCGCGCGCCCGTCAATCATCTCGCCAGCCTCCGGCAGGGTGGACGCGAAATAGGCCACGCCAAGGCCGAGCAACAAACAAACCACCAGCCCAAGCCGCCAGATTAAGGCCCAGAGCATGCGAAAGGGCAGCAAAAAGGCGCGCCAGAGGAGCGCGCGGAGCCGCCCAAACCCTCCCTTGGCGGGGGGCTTTTGCGGGGTTTGTCCCTGTTTTTGCTTGCGGGCTGGCGGCGGTCCTCTGCGATCTGCGACGAGGGGCTTGCTTGGCCCTGAATGTTTTTTTGCCATATGCCTGTTCGTTATTTGCTCTTTTAACGCAGTTTACTGCGCTGGAATGAATTTGTTGAGCCCAGTTTGGCACGCTCGGCGATAATTGACCATCGCCGGCTGTCTTGGCTTTCAATGAGGTTTGGAAATTTAAACCTTCTGGCAGCCGCAATGCCGCCAGAAGCGCGTCATTTTATGACTTTTACTTGAGGGCCGTGGCCAAAGCCTGTGCCAAAATTGGCACGGTATGCGCGTTGAGCCCGGCAATATTGATCCGGCTGTCACCGACCATATACACGCCATTATCCGCGCGCATGGTTTCGACCACTTCAGGAGAAACCCCCAAGCGCGAGAACATGCCGCGATGCTTTGCGATGAAATCGAAACGGTCTGAATTTGTCCGCTGGCGCAGCTCATCGGCCAGCTGTTGGCGCAGGTTGAGCATGCTTAGGCGGGTATCTTCCAGCTCGCTGGACCAGGTGCTGCGTAGCCCGGTATCGCCCAAAATCATCGTAACCAGCCGCGCGCCGTGATCGGGTGGAAAGGAGAAGTTTTGACGGTTCAAAAAGGCCATATTGCCTTGGGTGACTGCCTGAAGTGAGGCGGATGGCGAGATGGCCATTAAAATNCCAGTGCGCTCGCGGTAGATGCCAAAATTCTTTGAGCAGCTGGCTGCAATCAGGCACTCNGGCAATTGGCTGGCAATCTTGCGGGTGAAGCGCGCATCGTCTTCGAGCCCATCNCCNAAGCCTTGATAGGCGATGTCAACAAATGGAATAGCGCCATTNGCCGCAAGGGCTGCGATGATCTGATCTTCTTGCTCTNCGCTCAGGTTTGCCCCGGTTGGATTATGGCAACACCCATGCAGCAAGACGATATCGCCGGCGGGAATGGCTTTGATATCCGCCAGCATGGCGTCAAAATCCACATCGCCCGTTTGCGAGTCAAAATAGCGATATTCTGCCAGGGGCATACCAAGATATTTGACGATGGAAGGATGGTTGGGCCAAGTCGGATTGGACAGCCAAACCGTAGCCCCTGGGGCTGCGATTTTCACCAGCTCAAGAGCTTGGCGCACGGCCCCTGTGCCGCCTGGAGTGGCGACGGCTGAAAGGCGATCTGCGTCCACTGTTCCACCCAGAACCAAATCTATCATCGCCGCGGAAAATGCGGGATCTCCGGCCAGTCCGACGTAGGCTTTGGTCTCCTGAGTTTTCCACAAGAGCTCTTCGGCAGATTTGATCGCGCGCATCACGGGTGTTGCGCCCGTGGCGTCTTTATAAACCCCAACACCGAGGTCGATCTTGGTCTCCCGTGGATCGGCACGGTAAGCGGCCATGAGGGCCAAGATTTTATCTTGTGGTTGGGCGGTTAGGTTGCTGAGCATCAGCTATCTCCAGTGGCAACATTGAGGGTTGGGAACTGGCCCCATTCGGTCCAGCTCCCGTCATAAAGCGCGTGATCGGTCTTGCCGATGCGTTCGAGGGCCAGCGATAACACGGCAGCCGTGACACCAGATCCGCAGGTTGTAATCGCAGGCTTGGATAAATCCACCCCAGCTTTGCGAAACTCTTCGTTCAGCTCGGCTGTGGTTTTCATCGTATGATCACCGTTGAGAACTTGGGTGAAGGGAAGATTTTTTGAGCCTGGAATATGGCCGGCCCGCAAGCCTTGGCGCGGTTCGGGCGCATCTCCGCGAAACCTTGCGGCGGCGCGGGCGTCGATAATCTCATGATCGCGCAATTTGGCGGCATGGGCGACCTGTGTGACGTCGCGCACCATATGGGGGCGCGGTTGCACGGTCATGTGGCGATCGCGAATGATTGGGGCGCCTGTGTCGACTGGATTGCCATCTGCAATCCATTTCGGCAGCCCCCCATCCAGAACGGCAATTGAATCATGCCCCATCATGCGAAAGAGCCACCAGACCCGCGCGGCTGAAAACAGGCCCTTAGAATCATAGACCACGATTTGATGCCCATCGCCAACACCCAGGGCGCGCACGCGAGACATGAATTTTTCAACCGGAGGCACCATATGCGGCAGGCTGGAGCGGTGATCGGAAATATCATCGATGTCAAAAAACCGTGCGCCCGGAATATGGCCCATTTCAAATTCAGCGAAACCATTGCGGTCTTCGTTTGGCAAATGCCAGCTTGCATCCAGAACGCGCAGGTCGGGATGTTTCAAATTGTTCTTGAGCCATTGTGTCGAGACAAGTGTCTTGGGATCGTCTTGTGCCATGCAGCCCCCTTGGGATGGCTTTGGATTTAACGGCTGCGGGGCAACAAAACAAGAGGGGCAAGGCCTATAGTTTGCAGCTGCGGCGCTTTAGATGCCTTGCTTCAAGAGACGTTGTTTTTGCCGGCCCCAGTCGCGTTTGGCCTCAGTGGCGCGTTTATCATGGTTCTTTTTGCCCTTGGCGATGCCCAATTTGATTTTCACCCGGCCCACATGGTTGAAATACATCACCAATGGCACAAGCGTCATTCCCTCGCGTTGCGTGGCATTCCAAAGCCGCGACAGCTCGCGTTTGGAAACCAGCAATTTGCGACGACGCTTTTCCACATGACCCCAGGTCTGTGCTTGCTCATAGGGNGCGATATAGGAGTTCACCAACCANAGCTCCCCCTCTTCAACCGCCGCGTAGCTTTCGGCGATGTTGCCAGATTTCTCCCGCAGAGATTTCACCTCCGACCCCATGAGCATGACGCCGCATTCGATATCGCTCTCAATCGCATAGTCATACCGCGCGCGGCGGTATTCAGCGATGATTCGATAATTGGGATCTGATTTCGTTTGGGCCATGATGCCGCCTATATAGGTAGGGCAGATCGGCTTGCCAATGGGCCAGCCGAGTATTGCGCAAGCAGGATCCCCAAACCACGTTAATGGCTTGGGGGCAGTGGGCTTAGTCGATCAAACCCGCATAGCGCAGGGCGGCGTCCATGGCGGATTTGGCGTCATCGCTCAAGCCAACCAAAGGTGAGCGCACCTCTTGCGTGCACAGCCCCAACTTGGACAGACCGTATTTGGCGCTGACCAGACCGGGTTCTTGGAATGTGGCGAGATGCAGCGGCATCAACTTATCGGTAATTTTGAGCGCGGCCCCATAATCGCCAGCCAAAGTGGCCTCTTGCATTTGCGCGCAAAGCGCCGGGGCCATATTGGCCGTCACCGAGATACACCCGATGCCGCCATGGGCGTTGAAGCCTAGGGCCGTTGCATCTTCGCCCGAGAGTTGGACAAAATCTTCACCGCAGGTAATGCGCTGTTTTGGAACGCGCGACAGATCCCCTGTGGCATCTTTGACGCCAATGATATGTTTGTGAGCGGCCAGCTCGCCCATGGTTTCAACACTCATATCCACCGCGGAACGGCCGGGGATATTGTAGATGATTATATCCATGCCGCAGTCGGCCGCGGCCAGAAAATGTGCCTTCAANCCGGCCTGCGTGGGTTTGTTGTAATAGGGGGTTACCACCAAAGCCGCAGTGGCGCCCGCCTCTTTGGCCGCTTTGACCAGGCGCACGGTTTCGGCGGTATTGTTGGAGCCTGCACCGGCAATCACCGGAACCCGTCCGGCCGCCTGGGCAACCACAACTTCCACAACCCTGTCATGCTCTTCATGGGTCAAGGTCGGGCTTTCCCCGGTTGTGCCCACTGGCACCAACCCATGGCTGCCTTGGTCAATATGCCAATCGACCAGCTTCTTGAGCGCATCAATATCCACTTTGCCGTTTGCAAACGGCGTGACAAGTGCAGGCAGAGATCCTGTAATCATAGCGCTTCCTTTCATCTGGGGCATGAGTGCCCGGGCAGTCGTCGGCGGACACTAGCTTGCCGCGCCGGATTTGCCAAGATTTGCGATTGAAAGTTTTTGTCTCAGAGCGCAAGTTGGGCGCTATGCGTATTATCCTTTTTCTTGTGGTCACTTTGTGTTTTGCAACCTCGGCCTCGGCACAAGATGCGGCGGCGCTGGCCTCTGTGCGTGCGGCCTATGCGGCGCAAGCGAAGGGCAAATGGGACGAGGCGCTGCGTCTGGCGGCGCCGGCAGGGCAGGTGGCTGTTGATCTCATTCAATGGGATCGTCTGCGCGCTGGGCGTGGTCAATTTTCACAAGCCATTGAGTTTTTGCACCGCCGCCCCGATTGGCCGGGTCTGCCCTATTTGCGAAAGCGCTCTGAGGCCACTATTGAGGCCGATGCCGCGCCGCAGGATGTGATTGCCTTTTTCTCGGACACTCCGCCGAAGACCGCGAAGGGCTCTTTGCGACTGGCGCAGGCGCTCCATAAAACGGGGCAGAAGGCGGCAGCAATTACAGCGGCCCAATGGGGCTGGAGCAGTTTCAGCATGCTGAGAAGCCTCGAGGACGAGTATCTCGAGATGTTTGGGCCGCATTTGGAAAGCCTGCATGCCTCACGCTTGGATCAGTTGCTCTGGCAGGGCGATGTGACCGGTGCTGAACGATTGCTTGAGCGCGTCAACGCTGGGCAGGCGCATTTGGCCAAGGCTCGAATAGCGCTGCAAAAGAAAGAAAACGGCGTCACGCCTCTGCTGGCCAATGTGCCCAAACCCCTGAAATCCGATCCCGGGTTGGCCTATGACCGGTTTCAATGGCGCCTTGCGCGCGGGCTAAGGGATGGCGCCATCGATCTGATGTTGCAACGATCCTCTTCCGCCCTGGCTTTGGGACGACCGGCGAAATGGGCCAGCCGGCGCATGTCCTTTGCGCGGGATTTCCTGTGGGATGGGGACTATGCAAAGGCCTATGAGCTGGCCGCAAATCACCATTTGGCGCCGGGAGATGACTATGCGGCCCTAGAGTGGCTGGCGGGCTTTATCGCTTTGCGAAAATTGAAGCGCCCTGAGACGGCTTTGGTGCATTTCAAAAACCATGGATCGGCTGTGGGCAGCGAAATTTCATTGGGCCGCACCTATTATTGGCAAGGTCGGGCCTTGAGGGCCATGGGCCAAGCGGACAAGGCGCAGCAGGCCTTTGTCCAAGGCGCGGGCTATCAAACCTCGTTTTATGGATTGCTGGCCGCCCAAGAGGCGCGCCTGCCGATGCAACCCAGTTTGGCTGGAAATGAGCTGGTAACAGAGTGGCGGCGGGCAGAGTTTGTGAAGTCCAGCGTCTATGAGGCTGGGATCTTGTTGATTCAGGTCGATCGTTCGCGGTTTGGCGTGCGATTTTTGACCCATTTGGCCGAAAGTCAAAGCCCGCAGGGGCTCGCGCAAATGGGGCGCATGGCCGAAGAGCTGGGCCACCCTTATCTGGAGCTCATGCTGGGCAAGCGCGCCTCGCGCTATGGCACGATGATGGAGCGGCATTTCTATCCGCTCACCTCCCGACTGATGCGGCCCGACACAATCGCGCCCGAGTTGGCTTTGGCGATTGCGCGTCGGGAAAGCGAATTTTTTGCCGGTGCAATCTCAGGGGTTGGGGCGCTGGGCTTGATGCAGGTCATGCCTCGAACAGCCAAGGAAATGGCGGGCAAGCTGGGGATAGGCTATTCGCGCAGCAGGATGCTCAAAGATCCAGATTACAATGCGACAATCGGCATTCGATATCTTGAGGAGCTGACCGAAGAATTTGGCAACAGCCCCGTCCATATTGCCGCCGCCTATAATGCAGGCCCCAGCCGCGCCCATGCTTGGACGGCCAAACTCGGAGATCCGCGGTCGCCAGAGGTAGATGTGATCGATTGGATTGAGCAAATTCCGTTTAGCGAGACTCGCAATTACGTCATGCGGGTGACGGAAAGCCTGCCCAATTATCGTGCGCGTCTGGCGGGGCAGGCGGTGCCTTTGCAGTTTTTGCAGGAACTGAAAGGTGCCTATAGCCCAGAGCCGATTTTTGCGGCTCCCGCGGTTTCTCTGCGCCCGGTCAGCCGGTAACGCCGTCGCCCCACAACCGTCCAGGTGCTGCCTTAGCAGCGCGCGGCTTAGCTTTTGGCCACTCTTGCGCGCCAGAGGGTGAACAGTCCGGCAGCGACAACCAAAAGAGCGCCTATGGCCACATTCGGACGCACCACCTCACCAAAAACCAAAACGCCGATGGAGGCGCCGAACACCAATTGCAAATAGGTGAAAGGTTGTACGGCGCTGGCCTCGGCCACCTCATAGCAGCGAATGAGCAGCCAATGCCCCACTGCCCCAGTGCAGCACAGGCAGAGCATCAAGCCCCAGTCGCTAGGGCTCATATTCTCAAAATGAAAAGCGCCAATGACACTCATCAACAGGCACCCCATGACGCCGGTCCAAAAGAAACTGGTTGCGGTGCTGTCGAGGCGAGCGACATAGCGCGTGAGCAGGCTATAAAGGGCGAACATGAAAGCCGCGAAAAAAGGAATGATCGCATAGGGGGAGAAGACCCCGAAGCCCGGCTTTAAGATCACCAAAACCCCGCAAAACCCCACGGCAATCGCGAGCCAACGCCGCCAACCGACTGTCTCGCCGAGAATGGGGCCCGAGAGCGCTGCGACGATGAGCGTATAGGCTGAGAAAATTGCCAGGCTTTCCACCATACCGAGCAGGGTAAAGCCGGTGACCATCACGCAGATTTCTGCGGCCAAGAGCACCCCGCGGAAGGCCTGAAGTGCGGGCTGTTTGGTGCGCGCCGCATTGCGCAATCCCCCGGCTTGTTTGGCCGAAACAGTCATGACGAAAGCGGCAAAGAACCAGTAGCGCACCATNACAACCATATAGACGTTGTAGGTGGAGGAGAGGTGCAGGCTCAAACCATCTTGCAGNGCGAAGATCATGGTGGTCGCNACCATGAGCAGAACGCCAAGCCGTGTATTGGTGCCGGCACTCANGGTTTAAATCCCTGCGTCATGTGTCTTTTNCGGCCAAAGCCAGGGCANCGGGTGACCTCAAATCCACCCGCTTGCAACCCNCGGCGGACAAAGCCTGCGGCCGTATAGGTGGCGCAGCTTCCGCCCGTTTTGGTATGTGCGGCGACCTCGGCCATGAGGCTGGCTTCCCAAAGCTCTGGGTTTTTGGCAGGAGAAAACCCATCTAAAAACCAAGCATCTGCCTGGCCTGACCATTCGGGCAGGGTGTCGCGGGCGTCTCCCAAAATCAGCTCAAAGCGCAGATCAGGCAGGGTGATGCGGCTGCCCCATAGGGGGCCAATTCTTCGGCGAGCTCTTGTAGCGGGGCGAAGGCTTTATGGGCTGCGATCATTTGATCTGGTGACAAGGGGAAGGCTTCAAAGCTCGTGTAGTGCAAAACACCGAACTGCCCTGATCGTCGCCAAGCGGCCAAGGAGACCAACAGGTTCAACCCCGTGCCAAACCCCAATTCGGCGATATGGAATCCATCGCAATANCGCTCNGGCAGATGATTGCCTGCGAGAAACACATGCTCGGTTTCCGCCAGCCCATCGTCGAGCGAGAAGTAAGGGTCATCAAATTTTGTGGAGAAGGGCGTGTCTGCGCGCCATTCTATGCTATGGGGCTGGTGGTTGAGCATGGTCTACCCTAAGTATTTTCACGACCATGCAGAAGGGCGATGATTTTGGCAACTGCTGATGTAACGATTCTCGGGGCCGGAGTGTTTGGTCTGTCGATTGCGTTCTGTGCCGCGCAACGGGGCGCGCGGGTGCGGGTGATTGATCCCAATGGTGTGGCGCAGGGGGCCAGTGGCGGGCTGGTTGGAGCTTTGGCGCCCCATACGCCCGATCTATGGCTGCCCAAAAAGCAATTCCAGCTGGAAAGCCTGCTGCTTGCCCGTGAATTTTGGCCTGAGGTGGAGCGGATATCGGGTCTGCCGACCGGCTATGCCAATCATGGGCGGCTGCAACCGATCAATGAAGAAAGATTGATTGCTCTTGCGCTATCACGCATTGGAGATGCTGAGACAAATTGGGGTGATGCGGCGGTTTGGGAGGTCATTTCAGCCAGCAAAGCCGGACCTTGGGCGCCCCCTTCTGCAACGGGGCAGCTGGTGCGTGATACGCTTTCGGCCCATATTCACCCGCGTCAGGCCACCAAAGCTCTGGGGCAGGCGGTGTTGGAGCTTGGCGGGGTGATCACAGCCGCGGGCGCACGCCAAGGCGCGATTGTGGATGCGCGTGGCTGGCGCGGCTTGGTCGAGTTGTCACAAGTTCTGGGCACAGAGATCGGCAATGGGGTTAAGGGGCAAGCGGCCTTGTTAGATCTGGCCCGCCCCGGTGCGGCGCAGCTCTTTGCAGAGGGGCTGCATGTGGTGCCGCATTTGGATGGCACAGTGGCCATTGGTTCGACCAGTGAGCGGTATTTTAAGTCTCCAGATCAGACCGACGGCCAGCTTGATGACTTGATTGCCAAGGCCAAGCGATTGTTTCCTGAGTTGCGCTGCGCCCCTGTTATCGAACGCTGGGCCGGGGTGAGGCCCCGGGCTTTTTCCCGCGCGCCTATGTTGGGCCAGCATCCGGTTCATTCGGATTGGTTTATCGCCAATGGCGGGTTTAAAATTGGCTTTGGGATGGCTCCAAAGATTGCGCAAGTGATGACCGCGCTTATCTTGGATGGTGAGGATCAGATCCCGGATGATTTTAGAGCGGCGGCAAGTTTGAGGCGCAAAAATGATACATAAAACTCCCCCCATAATTGCCAGCCTAGATCACCTAGTCTTGACGGTGACGGATGTGGCTGCAAGCGTCGCGTTTTATCGCGACATCTTGGGACTGCAGCCGCTTGAATTTGAAGCGGCTGATGGCAGCCGGCGTTGGGCCTTGGCCTTTGGCGCGCAAAAAATCAATTTGCATCCGGCACAAGCCCCTTTTGCGCCCCATGCGGCAGAGCCGCGGGCCGGGGCGGCGGATCTGTGCTTTTTGTCGCCAATCCCACTGGATGAATGGTTCGCATATTTCGAAGCCTGTGGGCAAAGGGTGCTAGATGGGCCTGTCCAGCGCAGTGGGGCGCTTGGTCCAATTGTCTCGCTTTATATCCGTGACCCGGATGGAAATCTTCTGGAAATTGCCAACCAGATTTAGAAGAATTCCTAGAGTGGCCCCTATGTGCGGTCGCCTTGGTAGGGCAGGAAAGCCTCAATCGCTGCAGTGGCAATGACGATGACATTGCCGGTATCTGGATTGGTCACATTTTGCCCCCCAAAAACGGCGCGCACCTCGGCGCGACCGCGTGGCAGGGTTTCTGCCAGCGCTTTTGTGTCCACTTGCGCCGGGTCTTGGACACCTATGGTCACCTGAACACGCATCTCTTGCGGGGTAAGGCCAAGCGTGGGTTCTAGGGCTTGGAACATCGGAATAGCGGAATGGCGAAAAGCGTCTTCAATCGCGCGGCCTGCGGCTTTGGTATAATCCTGACCATATTGATCATTGCCCATGCCCATTTCGATAATGAATCTTTGATCGCTCATGAGGCCACCTTCAAATCTAAGGAAACAGAAATCGCGACATTTGCCATCACCGTGGGCAGCCCATCTGGCCGCGGCACATCAAGACCACCCGGGACCACTGTGACCTGCACTTGGCCATAGGGGAAGATCTCTGCCACGGCGTTGACATCCACTGAAGCGGGATTTTGAACGGCCACTTCCACACCAATCAGCATATCCTTTTTGGCCTTGCCGAATAATTCTGCCAGGTTGATCGAATTGTGCCACAGCGCGTCCTTGACGCCGCGCACTGCCGCTTGTGTGTAATCTTGCCGGCGCAGGGAGGCGCCCATGCCAAACTCTGTTAGCAATCGTTTTACGGCCATGGTCATGCCCTCACTTTATTTTAAAATTCAACGCCGATTTGCGCCTTGATGCCTGAACGGAAGGGGTGTTTGATCAGCTCCATTTCCGTCACCAAATCGGCCGCTTCAATCAAATCTGCATGGGCGTTGCGCCCAGTGAGCACCACATGGGTCATGGGCGGTTTTTCATCGCGCAAAAAGGCGATGACCTCCTGGATATCAAGATAGTCATAACGCAGAGCGATATTGATCTCATCCAACAGCACCATGTGATTGCTTTCATCCCTGATCAGCTCTTTGGCTTTGGCCCAAGCGGCCTGCGCCATTTCGGTGTCGCGGGTTTTGTCTTGGGTTTCCCAAGTGAATCCCTCGCCCATGGTATGAAAGGCGCAAAGATCGGTGAAATGCTCTAAGATTAGATCCCGCTCGCCCGTGCTCATTCCGCCTTTGATGAACTGCACCACGGCACATTTACGCTTATGAGCAATGTGGCGGAAAATCATATTGAAGGCTGCGGAGGATTTGCCCTTGCCCTTGCCGGTATGGACGATCACCAAGCCTTTTTCATCCGTCTTGGTTGCCATGATCTTGTCACGCGCGGCTTTTTTCTTAGCCATTTTCATGGCATGGCGATCAACATCTTCACTCATGGTGGGCTCCTGTAATTTTGCGTCAGTTTATCGCCTTGGGGGAGGGACGCAAGCAAGGCTTTGTTAACCATGTCTTGGCAGTGTCGGTTTATGCGCTTTCTTTGGATGCTCCTGCCGCTTTTGGCCTGCAATACGCCTTCCTTTGAGTTTTCCGGCGTGCCGGCGCAGCGGGTGATCGTCGGTAAATCGGTTTTCGATGTGCGCATGGTTGGGGATCGGGCCGAAGCGATCCGTATCAATCGCGAATGGGCGCCAAGTTTGAACTATACAGCCGCTCGGTTCGCCCGCGCATTTGAAGCGGCCAGCGGTTGCAAACTGCGTCCCTATTCCATGCAGGGCGACCAGGTTGTAATGCAGGCACGGCTGAAGTGCGACATCCCGCGGCGCAGCAACCCTTTGCCGCAACGGCGCTCACTGGATTGCAGCATCTTTGAGACCACGCCGGGGGTTATGATTTGTGACGAAATTTATCCGGTGGCGGTGCCGGGCGGGTAATGCGCGCTTTTGTGCTGCGTAGTCAGGACACCAAATGGCAGGCGGTGCGATGCCCATTGTCGTCTGGTATCAACGCGGGCTCCTGCCGATGGCAGAGCTCTTGCGCCACGGGGCAGCGATTGGCGAAGCGGCAGCCTTTGGGCAGGTTTACCGGGTCCGGTGGATCGCCTGGGATCAAAATGCGTTTTTGGCTGGCCCGTTTCACCCGGTCGACGGTGGGCACCGCAGAGAGCAGCGCTTGCGTATAGGGATGGCGCGGCGCTGTGAACAAACTCATGCGGTCTGCATGCTCAACGATCCGGCCCATATACATCACCGCGATGCTGTCACTCATGTGCTGCACGACGCCGAGATCATGGCTGATAAACAAATAGGTCAAGCCAAAGTCTTTTTGCAGTTTGCGCAGCAGGTTCAATATTTGCGCCTGCACCGCCACATCCAAGGCGGATACGGGCTCATCGCAGATAATTAACTCGGGCTGGGTGGCCAGAGCGCGTGCAATGCCAATGCGTTGGCGTTGACCGCCTGAGAATTGATGCGGAAAAAGCCTTTGTTGTTCGGGCCGCAGACCCACCGCTTGGAATAAACCCTCAACAATCTGGGTTTTCTCTGCCGCCGACTTGTTGGATAGGCTGTCCAAAGGCTCGCGTACAATCGCCTCCGCCCGCTGGCGCGGATTGAGGCTGGAATAGGGGTCTTGGAAGATGAATTGCACTTTTTGGCGGAAGGCGCGTAGGTCCTCGTCTTGGGTTTGCAGCACATCTTCACCGCCAAGGCACACTGAGCCGCTATGCGCTTTAACCAAGCGCGCCACAGCCAGCGCAGCCGTCGTTTTGCCCGATCCGCTTTCGCCAACAATGGCGAGGGTTTCGCCTTTTTTGACGGCAAAGGAGATGTCATCGACCGCATAGAGATAGGATTTCTTGCCCCAGCCGCCGCCGCGCTTGACTTCAAATCTGACGGTGAGATTGTCGACATTCAAAAGATCAGACATCACAGCTCCTCCGCATGCCAGCAATCGGCGGATTGCGCATTGGCGAATTCCTTCGGCTTTGGCCGGCCGGCCAAACAGGCCTCTGTGAGATAGCGACAGCGGGAGGCAAAGAGGCATTGGTCTTTGCCAAATTCTCGCAGGCTGGGCACAATACCGGGCACCTCCACCAAATCATGACGGGTTGAGCTCAATTCGCTTTGAATATGCGGCACGCATTCAATCAACCCTTTGGTATAAGGGTGACGGGGGTGATCGATGATCTGATCGACTGGTCCCAACTCAGCCTTGCGTCCCGCATACATGACGATCATCCGCTCCGCCATTTCCGCAACCGCGCCCATGTCATGGGTGATCAAAATAATGGCCGCACCGGTTTGCTTGCGCAAATCGCCCAGCAGATCAAAAATTTGCGCCTGAACGGTGACATCCAGCGCCGTTGTCGGCTCGTCCGCGATCAAAATTTTGGGGGCACAGGCCAGAGCCATTGCGATCATCGCCCTTTGCCGTTGCCCGCCGGACATTTGAAACGGGTAATCGCCGGCGCGGCCCTTGGGGTTGGGGATGCGCACCGCATCCAATAGCGCGATGGCCTGTTCCCAGGCCGCTTTGCGTGAGAGTCCTTGATGCGCGCGCAGCACTTCTGCAATTTGCTCCCCGATGGTCAGTACCGGATTGAGGGAGGTCATTGGCTCTTGGAAAATCATAGAGATGTCATTGCCGCGAATTTTGCGCAGTCGGGCATCGCTGGCCTGTGCCAGGTCCTCGCCTTCAAACAGAATATGCCCGCTGGCAATACGGCCAACATTGGCGGGTAAAAGCCCCATGAGCGCCAATGCCGTCATCGACTTGCCGCAGCCGCTTTCGCCGACAAAGCTTAGGGTTTCGCCCGCGTTTAAGCTGAAGGANAGATCNTCNATNACAGGGGCAACCCCGTCGCGTGTGGTCAACTCAATGGTGAGGTTTTGAACGTCTAAAAGTGGGCGCATCATCTTTGCCTCAACTTTGGGTTCAGCGCGTCGTTCAACCCATCTCCAACCAGAGAAATCGCCAGCACCGTCACAAAAATAGCAACGCCGGGGATGGTGACCGTATAGCCTGCATCCAGAATATATTGGCGGTTGGAGCCAATAATTTGCCCCCAGCTGACGACATTGGGATCGGTCAGGCCAAGGAAAGACAGGCCCGCTTCAAAAAGGATTGCCGATCCGACCATAAGCGCCGATTGCACGATGATCGGCGGAAGGGCGTTTGGCAGGATCACGCGAAACATCAGTTTCATGTTGGACGCGCCCGAGGCCCGCGAGGCCATAACATATTCCAGCTCGCGGATGCGCAGAAACTCTGAGCGCGTGATCCGNGCCACGGCGGTCCAGCTGACGATACCTATGGCAAAGGTGATCATNGGNAGGGAGGCTCCGAAGAGCGCCACCAAGACCATCGAAAACAGCAAGGTTGGCAAGACTTGGAAAAATTCCGTGATCCGCATGAGCACCTCTTCCACAATTCCGCGATAAAACCCGGCAAGGGCGCCCACTGTGACGCCGATGATCACAGTCATCAGCGCCGCCGAAAGGCCGATCATCAGGGATACTTTGGCGCCATTGATGATCATCGCCAACAGATCGCGTCCGAGATAGTCGGTGCCCAGCAAGAACCCTTCCTCGCCGGGAGGGGAGAACGGCGCCCAGACCATTTCGAACGGATCTGTGGGATAGAGCGCAGGGCCAAAGATCGCGCCGAAGGTGATCAGGATGAGAAGCGCCAAAGCGGCAACAGCGGCCGTATTCTTGCGAAACATCGCCCAGCTTTCTGTAACAGGGTGCTGGGCCTGCGGCGTTTCTTCTTCGTGGATTTCTGGACGGGTCATTTGCGGCCTCCCACGCGTGGATCGACAAGCCGCAGCGCCAGATCGGTGAGCAAATTGCCGACAATCACCACCAAAGCTGAGAAGAAAAGAATGCCAAGAATTGTGGGCGTATCGCGGGCGATGATGGATTGGAAGGCGAGGGTGCCAAGGCCTGGCCAGCTGAATACGGCTTCGACCAGTACCGCGCCCGAGAGCACTGCGGAAAACTGCAGGCCCGCCAAGGTTATCACCGGTGAGAGCGCATTTTTCAGCGCATGTTTATAGACCACCTGATGATCGCTTAGGCCTTTGGCCTTGGCGGTGCGAATGTAGTCGGAGCCCAAGACTTCCATCATCGAGGCGCGCGATAGGCGCGAATAGAGCGCGAGAAAGATGGAGCCAAGTGTGACGGCGGGCAGAACCAAATGCCGCGCAACATCCACAAAATGGGTCCAAAATCCGCCTTCCACGGTCACGTCACGCATGCCAGCGACCGGGAACCAATGCACGTTGAGCGAAAAAGTGATGAGCAGCAAAATGCCGGTCCAAAAGACGGGGGCGGAATAGCCAAACAGCGCCAGGAATGTCACGACATAGTTGGAGATGCCTTTGGGCTTGCGCGCTGAGATGACACCCAGCACAACGCCGATGATTAGGGCGGCAATCTGCGCCGTAATGACCAAGAGCAACGTGGCTGGCAGGCGTTCAAGGATCAATCGGCTGACTGGTTGATTGTAAAAGAACGAATAGCCCAAATCAAACTGAGCCACATTGGCAATGTATTTTCCCAGCTGCACGATGAAGGGTTGATCAAGCCCGTAGCTCACGCGGATCTCATCAAGAATTTCTTGATCTGCCCCGCCCATAGATTGGCTGATGGTATCGGCCACATCGCCAGGCGCCAGATGCATGAGTGAGAAATTCAGCACCAAGACCGCAAACAGCAATGCGGCGGCATAGAGAACGCGGATGATAATGGTGCGTAAAATGCCCAAAGTCTTCGCCTTACTTGAAAAGATGCGCGGGCCGATTTTGCGCGGCCCGCGCGGGGGAGGTTACTTTTTGAGGTAGGTCATATCAATCGGTGTTGATGTGCCCCAAATGCCCAGCGGTGGATTGCCCACATTGTCGTTATAGACGGTGTGATAGGGCAGGGTGTTTGTGTGATAAACAGGCACCTCATCTGCGATGATCTCTTGGAACTCTGCATATAATGCCGTGCGCTTGGCGGGGTCTGTTTCCACCGCTGCCATGGCGATCAGCTCATCGACACGGGCGTTGGAATAGCCCTGCGTATTGGACCAAACACCTTTGGCAATATTGTCGGAGGAATAGGTCCGGTGGACGCCAATCACAGGATCACCCCAGTTAAACACTGTATCCCAGGACATATCGAAGTCCATTTCCCCCATGCGGGCCGCCCAGGTTGGGAAATCAGCGGAGGCGCGGACTTCCACATCGATGCCGACCTTCTTCAAGGCTGCTTTGACATATTCAACCTGTGGCTTCACGCCGGGCCAGCCAAAATCAATTGTCAGGCTAAAGCGCGAGTCGCCCTGCATTGGATAGCCCGCGGCATCGAGCAAGGCCCGTGATTTATCCAGGTCGAGATCGTAGCCTTCCACATTGGCATTGTAAAATGGGCTGTCGGGATGGATGCCAGTTTTGGAATCCGAGGCCGTGCCCTGCATCAAAGCCTTGTGGATGAAGTTCTTGTCGACCGCATAGGCAATGGCCTTGCGCACATTAACATCGGCTAATGGGCCTTTTGTGGTGTTCATCGCCAGCCAATCAAGCGGACCAATGCCGCCATAACCTTCATCGGTCACGGTCAGGCTGTCGACTTTTTTGAGGCGGTTGATGATGCGGGGCAGAGACTCGAAGGCGCCCATATGAATCTCGCCATTCTCATAAGCGATGGCCCGCGCGGCCGGGTCGGTGATGATCCGCATGACCACCTTGTCGAGATAGGGCCGGCCTTCAATGAAAAAGTCATCAAATCTTTCCAGGATCACATGTTCGCCAGATTTATACTCAACCAGTTTGAATGGGCCAGAGCCAACCACGTTTTCGGTGTTGCGGGGGTGGGTTTTCGGGTCTTGTCCATCGCCATAGATATGCTTTGGAATAATGGCCATCAATTGTCCGGACATGGCCAGCATCAGCGCCGGATGCGGCTTGCTGAGGTTCAGCACTGCCGTATGGGCATCGGGCGTATCAACGGACACGACTGGAGCAAACATGGATTTGAACGGGTGATGGGCTTTGATCGTATCGACGGAAAAGGCCACATCTTCAGATGTGATCGGCGTGCCATCATGGAACACCGCATTATCGACGAGGTTGAGAGTGACGGTCAGACCATCCTCGCTCACGTCCCAGCTTTTGGCAAGATAGGGCTGTGGGGTCCAATCTTCGTCATAGCGCAGGGGCGCGGCAAACAATTGTGCACCAGGGTAGCCGGTCACGATGCCCGATTGCACCGCAGGATTGAGGTTGCGCACATTGGTTGCCATGACTGTGATCAAGGTGCCGCCCTTGCGTGGGGCATCCTCTGCAATGGCTCCACTGGCCAAGATGGCGACAGCGGCGGTCGCCGTGAGCATGGATTTTAAGATATGTTTCATTGTTGGACCTCCGAGTTATTTCTGCTTTTTATGAGCCAAGCCTAGATCAAGGTGTTTTTTACAGAAAACAGATTAATTGGTCTTCCTTACTACAATTTTTAGAGGTTTATGGTGGC
>JGI26083J51738_10000597_pt1 | contig 19606 bp, 16 predicted proteins | sample SaaInl85LU_5_DNA_FD_51738 | JGI IMG/M metagenome (IMG submission 51738)
TTACAACATACGGTAGAAGGTTTATCCGTTGCTGCTATTAGTTATTATACTGTTGGGCTCATTAAATATTTAACGGATGCGATATACAATGCTGGTTTTGCAATTAATAAACCGATGATCATGGGTATTACTGTCCCAGTGATAATTGGGAGTGTTTGGTTTATGACCAAACGAGTGCATAAAAAAATCAGAACGTTAGCACATACCCGTAATCTATAACATACAATAAAAAAGCCCTTCCGAAGAAGGGCTTTTACACACATTAGATAGTTCTTATTATAATATTTGAATACTTATTTTGACGTAGTAAAGTCAGGGTAAGCTTCTAAGCCACACTCACTTACATCCACACCTTCATATTCTTCTTGTTCACTAACTCGGATACCCATAGTTGCTTTTAACGCTAACCATACCACCATGCTCGTAGCAAATACCCATACAAAGATAGTTAATGCACCGATGATTTGACCAGAGAAAGAAGAACCGTCATTAGTGATTGGTACTAATAATAGACCTAATAGACCCACGACACCGTGAACAGAGATAGCACCAACAGGATCATCAATTTTCATCTTATCAAGTGATAAGATACTGAATACCACTAACACACCACCTATAGCACCGAAGATAGTCGCTTGTAATGGTGTCGGCGTTGACGGTTCAGCAGTGATTGCAACTAGCCCCGCTAATGCACCGTTTAATGCCATAGTTAAGTCAGCTTTACCAAAAAGAACACGTGCTAGTAACAATGCTGCTACACCACCACCGGCTGCTGCCATATTAGTATTCATAAAGACAACGGCTACTGCATTTGCACTCTCAACTGTCGCAGTAGCTAATACTGAACCACCATTGAATCCAAACCAACCCATCCATAAAATAAATGTACCTAATGTCGCTAATGGTAAGTTACAACCTGGGATTGCATTGATTTTACCGTCCTTAGTGTATTTACCTTTACGTGCGCCTAGTACTAATACACCTGCTAATGCAGCTGACGCACCAGCCATGTGAACGATACCTGAACCTGCGAAATCAGAGAAACCTAAATCACCTAACGTATACATGCCAAATACAGACGCGCCGTTCCAAGTCCAAGAACCTTCCATTGGGTAGATGAAGCCTGTCATCACAACAGTAAAAGCTAAGAAAGCCCATAACTTCATACGCTCAGCAACCGCACCAGATACGATTGACATCGCTGTTGCTACGAAAACCACTTGGAAGAAGAAATCAGCTGATGGTGCATAAGTCGCTGCATCTTCGGCCACACCGGTTGCGCCGTCACCCATAATACCGTCTAAGAAGATACCTGCTCCGCCATACATGATGTAGTAACCACAAATCATATACATAATTGAAGCTATCGCATAAAGCGCGATATTTTTAGTTAAGATTTCAGTCGTGTTTTTAGAACGGACGAGTCCGGCTTCTAACATAGCAAAACCAGCTGCCATCCACATTACAAATGCACCGCAGATTAAGAAATAAAATGTATCGAGTGCGTAACTTAATTCAAATGTTGTTTCCATGTTAGTTCTCCTTACAACGCTTCACTATCAGCTTCACCAGTACGAATACGTACAGCTTGCTCAAGGTTATAGACAAATACTTTTCCGTCACCGATTTTGCCAGTACGGGCATTTTCAGTAATGACTTCAACTAATCGATCAACTTGGTCATCATTGACCGCGATCTCTAGTTTTACTTTGGGTAAGAAATCGACTTGATATTCTGCGCCACGATATAATTCGGTATGACCTTTTTGACGACCAAATCCTTTTACTTCAGTGACGGTAAGTCCATCAATACCAATATCGGAGATAGCTTCACGCACATCATCCAATTTAAATGGCTTGATAATCGCAGTGATCAGTTTCATGTGTTGCTCCTAAATGTAAAAATTATTATTCATACATCCTATTACAAACATTATGCCAAAATTATTTTTATCAATAAAAACAATGATTTAAATTAAACCGGCGTTTGGTTTCCACATTCTTAATGCACTCATATCTCTCAAAATAGTTCAAAATGCACTTAATAAGTGCATCTAAAAAGTGCATTTATTTGCTATGATCCAACCGAATATGAACTAATTGATAAACGCACTCTCTTACTCCTCATGACGATGATAATTCACCATGACATATCAATACCTGATGCACATAAACGGTCAAGCACTATGGTTCGCCGCACGAATATGTGGGCGTGGTTCATCCTTTCTATCTTGCTGCATAGTGGGCTATTGATAGTCCTGAGTACATTTTCAAATCCGCCAGACACCCCTCGACTCACCGCACCACCGATACTCAATGCCAGGCTCATTATACCTCTAGCGCCAAAGCCGAGCCCTTCACCTGAACTACCACGAGAGGCATTCAAGGAACCATTGAAAATTGAATCTTCTCAGCTGTTACCAGAGACCATCAAAAATGACACATCAATATCAAATGTCGCTGGAGAGGACTCAGTTGTAGACGTGCTAACCCCCATAGATATGCCCGAGGTCGCTTTGATGAAAGATGAGTCTGCACAAACAGACATGATAAAAGCGCAGGCTAAAATAGCGTTTCAGCGTGATCAAAGACAAGCGATAACTCAATATTTTAATCAACGATCAGGGATAGAACTCAATGCGCTAAGCCAAGCACAAGCCAATGCCTATGCCAAAGAACAAATAAGTCCTCGGTTATTTAAAGGAACGGTGCCATTAAGTGCGCAGATGCAGGATACTAAACTAATACATGATGCTAAGATTGATGTGGATTGTGCTAAGGGGATCAACCAAGTATTGGCCACTATCAGTGCATTTACGTTACAAGCTGTAGTGTGTCAGCAGAAAGGGGATATTGATCCGTTTATTCAAAAACGCTTGCAAAAGCTAAGTCCTCGAGAACGTTCAAGTGAGCTGCTCACACCTAAACGACGCGAACCCAAACCATAAACATGACCCAGTAATAAACACAAAAAAAGCCGCTTTATCAAAGGGTCCCTAAGAGTCGCTCCCACCACGATCTTTTCTTCGGTTTGACGGGCTTAGGCTTTTGCACCACCGCCCCATTACAACTCATTACTTTTTCATTCAAACCTGATGAAATAGCCGGTAATGATATACTCCCAGGGCAACCAGCTAACATTTGCGCCCCCGTCTTAGCATTAAAATGAGCGATTTCTAAACCTGAAGGGAAACGTCGAGATAATGACTTTGGTTCCATTTGAGCCTGGAAATCCATATAGACTTGCATCGCACCGCTACTGCCACTAAGACCGGTTTTAGCATTATTATCATCCCCCACCCAAATACTCGCGAGTAAATTCCGGTCAAACCCTACAAACCAACTATCACGATAATCATTTGTCGTACCGGTTTTACCCGCTAAATTAATCCCACCAAAACGTGCGCCTAGTTGCTTTGCTGTGCCTTCTTTGGTGACTTTATGCAATGCATAATTTAATAAATACGCCACGCGCTCATCAATGCGCTGCTCACTGTAATCACTGTGCATCCATAACAACACATTGTCAGGTGATAACACCGCGCTCACCGCGTGTAAGGGCCTATATAAGCCATCATTAGCGAGCGTTTGATACATTTGATTGACTTGTAATGCCGATAAATTGACTGCCCCTAATGAAATAGCCGGTAACGCGGGGACAGGTTCATCTATGCCTAATGCCGCTAGGGTATCTACTACATTTTCAATACCAGTATCTAACGCGACTTGTACAGCAGGCAAATTACGTGAATTGATCAACGCATCTAATAAACGCACTTCACCTAAAAATTTCTTATCTGCATTTTGTGGCGCCCAGCGCTTTCCTTGTGGATCTTCCATCACTATCGCTTGATCAGGCAATATGCTGGCAAGTTGATACACTGTCGGCTCGCGTAGAGCATTATAATAAATTGCAGGCTTGACTAAAGAGCCAATTGAGCGGCGTGCATCCAACGCACGATTAAAGCCTTTCGTATCTACAACGGCATCACCAATCATGGAACGAATACCACCACTGCGAATATCGCTGATCACCATCGCCCCCTGTAAAGCACCTATATTTCTCTTACTCGCTATCGCTGCCACTCGAGTTGATAAGGCTCTCTCAGCGCGGCGTTGGGCATTAATATCTAACGTTGTGAAAACTTTCAAACCTGATTGGCGAATATTGGGATCAGCTAATATAGTACTCAGTTCTCGTGAAACTTGATCCATAAACGCAGGATGTTTTCCGCTAGCTAAACTCGTTCCACTGGCAACTTTTAATGGCGAATTGACCGCATTTAAATAGGCTTCTTTCCCAATTTTATTTGCATCAAATAGAATTTTAAGCACTAAATCACGTCTTATTTGAGCACGTTCTGGCGATCGTCTTGGATTATAATAAGAGGGACCTTTAAGCATGCCTACCAATGTTGCAATCTCAGGAAGGTTAAGCTCATTTATCGGACGGTCAAAATAGAAATGTGACGCCAGTCCAAAACCATGTACTGCTTTCCCCCCATTTTGTCCTATAAATACTTCATTCAAATACGCTTGTAAAATCGCCTCTTTACTATAACGCGCGTCAATCACCAGTGCCATTAACGCTTCTTTAATTTTACGGGTATAAGATTGTTCGCGAGTTAAATATAAGTTTTTAACGAGTTGTTGAGTGAGGGTTGACCCCCCTTGAACCTTTCGACCGGCACTGATATTGGCCATCAAAGCGCGGGCAATGCCGATGGGGTTCACTCCCCAATGAGAATAAAAACTGCGATCTTCTACCATGATCAAGGCTTCGGTCAGGATCACAGGCACTTCATCTAGCGTAACCAACATCCTGTCCTCTCGACTGCCCGGCACGAGTCTAGTAACCAACCAAGGCTCAAAGCGCAATTGAGGTAAGGAATGATTTGTATCTAAATCATTAATAGCGCTGATACGCCCTTCTTGCCATTGAATTCGAACATGTCGTTGTGCCGCGTACCCATCGGCAAAATCAAATGCCCGCCGATAAACCACTAATGAGCTCCGCCCAACGGCATATTCACCAACATTCGTGACGGTCGATTGACGCCGATATCCGAGCAGTTTGAGCTCATCAATAATTTCTTTTTGAGTAATTTCTTCTTTGATGCTAAATGTCAAAGGACGGGCATAAATTTGAGCAGGTACTTGCCATTTATTGCCAGAAAAATGGGGCTTAATCAACGCATCTAAATACAACAAATACGCAGCTATTAATGTGAACATCACAATAGTCAAGGGCCAGAAATGCGCTTTAAACCAGCCGGATATACTTTTTAGCAAGATTTTTTTCTCATTCTAATATTTACATTTCGCATATTAACAAAAGCGACTAAATTATTGATAAACATAAGACTATTTTAAATTTAAAATACCAACACACAGTACATTAATCATCTATTAACTTAATAGTAACAGTAACGTTGTAACACTCTAGTCGTAATGTTATAGACAAGCTATACAGTAATTTCTAGTATGGTTACATATTGACCATCTTACTGCAAAGGCAAGGGAAGACCATGGGACAAAGTGAGCACGAGGAAATACTTCAAAGCATTAACAAATACAGCCAAGTATTTAATGCGATGGTACAAGATATTTTATCTAAACAAGCCACTGACGATGCCAAAATCTCCAACGTTGCTTCGATCTTTGATCCTAACAAACTTATCTCGCTAATGTCAGATAAAGTGGAGATTGATTCTGCGAAATTACTCCAATCGCAAATCTCATTCATGGAAAAACAATCTGCATTATGGCAACAAGCTAGCATGGCGATGATGGGTGAAGCTGCCCAGCCAGTCATTACTGAGCCGCGTTCTGATCGCCGCTTTGGCCATGATGAGTGGCAAGAAAACCCCGTATTTAACTATCTCAAGCAAGCATATTTATTAAATTCACAAATGATCGAAAATATTGTTGATGCGATGGATTTCAAAGATGTAAAAACAGCGGATCAAATCAAGTTTTACACTCGCCAATATATCAACTCTGTTTCCCCGACTAACTACGTCCTGACTAATCCAGAAGTGTGTGAAGATATTTTAAAGTCGAATGGTGAAAGCATCCTCAAGGGNATGCAAAACTTTATGGAAGACTTGGAAAAGTCCCCCTTAGAAGCNTTTAAAATTACTCAAACCGATCCCGACGCTTTCACAGTAGGTGAAAATCTCGCAACCACTCCCGGTGAGGTCATATATAAAAATGAATTAATTGAATTGATTCATTATCATCCAACAGTAGAACACACCAACGAATTACCGTTTTTATTTGTACCCCCGTTTATTAATAAATATTACGTGCTCGATTTAGACGAACAAAAATCAGCGGTCAAAGCGCTACTTGACGCAGGTAATGATGTATTCATGATCTCTTGGGTAAACCCTGATGCTGAACTTGCTGACACAGATTTTACTGATTATATGAAAAAAGGCCCNATAGCGGCACTCGATGNGGTGTGTGCTATAGCTAAAGCAAAACAAGTCAACTTAACGGGTTTTTGTGTCGGTGGCACACTCAGCTCAGTGACAACGGCTTACCTACGCAGCAAAGGTGATAATCGCATTGCTTCGTTAACTCTACTCACGACCTTGTTAGACTTTTCTGAACCGGGTGAAATTGGAAATTATTTATCTGAAGAAATGTTACCGATGATCGAGAATAATGCTGATATCAAAGGGATCTTTGATGGTCGGATCCTCGGTCTTTCATTTAGTTTACTCAGAGAAAACAGTCTATTTTGGTCATTCTTTATCAAAAATTATTTACAGGGCAAAGATCCTGCTCCATTTGATATTTTATATTGGAATTCTGATTCAACCAACATTCCTGCAGCGTGTTACAAGCAATACTTGCGTAACACCTATTGGGAAAATAAGTTGAAAGATCCGAATGCCTGGGTCATTGACGGTGTAGGCATTGATTTGTCAAACATTGACGTCCCAGTGTATTTCCTCGCAACGATGGCTGATCATATCGTGTTATGGAAGTCAGCTTACCAAGGATTACAATATGTATCTGGAGATAAACGCTTTGTATTAGCTGGTTCAGGCCACCTAGCAGGCGTCATCAACCCAATCAATGGGGGCAAGTACCCACATTGGCTAAATAATAACCTCCCTAACGACGCAGAAGAATGGTTTAGCGGTGCAACTGAGCATGCCGGTTCCTGGTGGAACGATTGGCATACATGGCTAGACCAAAAATCAAGCAAACACACCAAGGCACTTAAGCCTGGTTCACACAAAGACTATCCCACGCTTTACCCAGCGCCGGGGAAATATGTGTTAAAACGCTTGTAAACATATAAAAAGCAAACGCGTCAATATCGATACGATGCGATTTAAGTGAGTCCTTATGGTGACACCACTTTACTTTTAGTTGTTGTAAAAGATAACTAGGTTTGCTTGCGCTCGAATTTAAATTAGAAAAGGAGGTATAGATGACAACCATTGCATTTCCAAAAGAGATCAAACAGGATGAAAAACGCTGTGCGTTAATGCCTAGTAATATCAAAGCTTATACATTATTAGGTCTTGATATCGTTGTAGAAAGTGGACTAGGAGATCATATCTTCATTTCCGATGANGCTTATGAAGCCGCAGGNGCGATAGTCACCTCGCGTGAGAGCATTCTCGCTGCTGGCGATTTTGTGATTACCGTCAATAAACTCCCTTTAGCAGACGTTAAACTATGCAAATCCCAAGCATGTTTGATTAGTTTCCTAGATCCCTTTAATGAATTAGATTATCTCACCGCTCTATCCGACTCAGGGCAAACGAGTATTAGTGTGGAAATGATCCCCCGTTCAAGTCGTTGCCAAAAAATGGATGCGTTGAGCTCCCAAGCAAGTCTCGCCGGTTATTCGATGGTAAGCATCGGCATGCAACAATTACATACTATATTACCCATGATGATGACCCCATCAGGCACCATTAAATCGGCGAAAGTATTCGTGATTGGAGCTGGTGTTGCAGGTCTACAAGCCATCGCTACAGCTAAGCGCTTGGGCGCAACCGTGACTGCGTTTGATACCCGTGAAGTGGTTGCCGAACAAGTTAAATCACTCGGTGGTAAGTTTCTAGAGATTGATTTGGGACAAACGGCCCAAACTGAACAAGGTTACGCCACCGAACTGACCCCCGAACAAATGGCTAAGCAGCAAGCTGCGCAAGAAGCTTGTATTGCAGATTCAGATATCGTGATCACTACAGCACAATTATTTGGTCGTAAACCACCGAAATTAATTAGTAAAGAGACTGTTGGTAAAATGAAACCTGGCAGTGTGATTGTTGATATGGCTGCTGAAAATGGTGGAAATGTAGAAGGAACGGTCGCAGGCAAGACGGTATTAAAACAAAACGTTTACTTAGTAGGTAATGGCAACTGGCCCTGCATGGTTGCTAAAGATGCCAGTCAAATGTATGCCAACAATATGCTTAATTTGATCAGTGAATTTGCTGACAAAGAAACGAACACGGTGAACTTAGATTTAACTGATGACATTTTACAAAGCTGTGTCATCACCCATGCTGGCAATATTGTCAATCCAGTGATCCGTAAACACCACAATATTGATTTGGAGAAAACTGTATGATCGCTATTTATTTACTATTCATTCTCATGTTAGCCATTTTCTTAGGTTTTGAATTGATTCAAAAAGTCCCTGCAACTTTGCACACGCCATTAATGTCAGGTGCCAATGCTATCTCAGGCATTACTATTTTAGCGGCTATTGTTCTGGCTGGAAATGATTCTGGTACTGCTGCCACCGTGCTAGGTGTCATTGCTGTGTTTTGTGCGACAGTCAATGTGGTAGGTGGATACTTAGTGACTGACCGCATGCTTGCCATGTTCAAAAAGAAGTAAGGAGACAAACTTATGGATAATTTAATATTAATCAATATTGTGTATGTCATTGCCGCAGCTTTATTTATTTTTGGTCTCAAACTATTAGGCAACCCTGCGACAGCCCGAAAAGGCAATATGCTTTCAGGGCTCGCGATGCTAGTTGCCATTATTGTGACCTTAATGGACCAAAATATCGTGTCATATGGATGGATCATGGTCAGCATTCTTGCGGGTTCAGCCGTCGGGGTCTATGTCTCCAAAAAAGTTGAAATGACAGGCATGCCAGAGTTAGTGTCACTCTTTAACGGTGTGGGTGGTTTAGCCAGTGCTGCAGTAGCGATCGCTGCGATGGTCGCCTCAGAGCTATCTAGTGGGATTGCAAGCATAAGTGTCATTGCCTTAATCATAGGTTCAGTCACATTTTCAGGATCATTAGTCGCATGGGGCAAATTATCCGAGCGAGTTTCCGGTAAACCTATCGTTTTTAATCAACAAGCTATCGCTAATTATGGATTGATTGCAGCAACAATACTATTCAGTAGCTTGTATGTGCTAAATCCCTCTTCGCTATTCTTTATTGTTGCGGTAATTTTATTGGCACTAGCCATCGGGGTGATGGTGGTATTACCCATTGGTGGTGCAGATATGCCCGTAGTCATTTCTTTATTAAATAGTTATTCGGGCTTAGCCGCCTGTGCAGCTGGTTTCGCCCTTGAAAATAACCTTTTAATTGTCGCNGGAGCTCTGGTAGGAGCCAGCGGTATTATTCTTACGAATATTATGTGTAAGGCGATGAATCGCTCATTAATCAACGTGCTCACGAGTGGTTTCCAAGAAGTAGTAACCAACGAAATTGTGGTCGAAGGTGAAATTAAACCGATCAGTGCCGAAGATGCATTTTATGTTTTTGAGGCGGCGCAGTCTATTTTAGTTATCCCTGGTTATGGAATGGCAGTTGCTCAAGCACAACATGCAATGAAAGAATTACAAGAACTGTTAGAAAAAAATGATGCCGAGGTAGTCTATGGTATTCACCCTGTTGCGGGGCGTATGCCAGGCCACATGAATGTATTATTAGCAGAAGCAGATGTTTCATATGATTTATTATTAGAAATGGATGAAGTGAATCCTCGGATGGAAAACTTTGATATTGCGATTGTCATTGGTGCTAATGATGTCGTTAATCCGGCAGCACGTGAACTGGAAGGTAGCCCAATTTATGGTATGCCTGTCATTAATGCAGATTTAGCTAAAAACGTGTTTGTTATCAAACGTAGTATGTCTTCAGGCTTTGCTGGTGTAGATAACCCCTTGTTCTTCAAAGATAATACACGAATGATTTTTGGTGATGCAAAAGAGGTTATCAACAACATAGTTCGTCAATTTAACGATTAATTAATATGCCTCTCTTTACCATCCTAATGAAGAGATAAAATAGCAGTTTCCTTGCGAGTATGGGGAAACTGCTATACAGTATTGTTTTAACTGTATTGTTCATAATCCTGCCTCCAAGGAAATCTCCTCTGTGATTACTATCAAAAAATACCCTAATCGTCGTTTATACGATACATCACAGAGCAAATACATTAACCTTGAGCACATCAAAACCTTAATCAACGAGCGTATCGAGTTTGAAATTGTCGATTCGAAAACAGCGGATGTGATTACTAAGTCTATTTTATTACAGATCATTAGCGAATCCGAAACCAACCAATCTCAATCATTGTTAACTGATAAGCTACTGCAACAATTGATTCGTTTTTATGGTTCAGATATGCAGCCTTTTGTGAGGCAATACCTCGAGCAGTCTCTGGTCCAATTCATGGAACAACAAGATAAAGTGCAATCCGTGGTTAAAAATATGGTCGATACATCTCCAATTGGGATTTTTGGTAAAATGATGGAAACGAATTTGCAAGCATGGAACGCAAGCAAAGATAAAAAATAACCTCAACCAGCACAATTCAACTCACTACCACCATCGTATTACGACTATATTTTTTCGCACCGCAACACCCCTCAAGATATTGATATAAAACACTTTTAAAAATAAATCTGAAAATTTATGTTGCACCGCAACAATTTTTACTTGACCTTTTTTTGTACAGTTACTATTATTAAATCAAGTCAATGTTGCAGCGCAGCATTTAATTAAGTGATTGAGGACAGAATCATGTTTGGTAAATTTTCAGAGCAAGTTAAAAAATCGACAAAACCGGTCAACTCACTTGTTGCATTAAACGCGAAAAAATTGGAAGAATTATCGCAAATGCAAACAGAATTTTTCACAGGCTTCATGGCTGATAGCGTTAAATACGTTGAGGCAATTACCATACAAACTGAAGTCAAGGGTGTCATTGCCGCGCAAACATCTTATGCAGAAGCGGTTAAAGAGCGCATCGCTAACGCTTCTAAACATACTTATGGTGCAATTAATGACATCCGCGAAGAGTATACGGATTTATTAAAAACCAGTTTAAATGATGCATCTGCAGAAGTTCCAGCCGCTTTTCAAGCGCCGACTGTAGCTACGGCAGCACCATCTAAGCCAGCAGCCTCTGCAAAACCAGCAGCTTCTAAAGCTCCTGCTAAAAAAGCAGTTGCTAAACCGGCATCAAAGCCAGCGGCTAAAGCGAAACCTGCAGTAAAAACAGCAAGCAAGCCGGCGACAGCAAAATCTGCAAAAGAAGCACAAAATAAACCTGTTACAAAGCCAGTAGCAAAACCAGTAGTGAAAGCAGAAGCTAGACCGGTTGCAAAGCCTACTACAAAGCAAAACACTGCGACTCCAGCAACTGCTGCAGCGACAAAAGCGTAATACCAATTTTTATATTAAACTAAACGGAGTAACATCATGTTTGAACAACTAAATGACCAACTTAAAGAGTCAATGAAACCAGTAACTGAACTAGCAACATTAAACATGTCTACATTACAAGACATCGCTGAAAAACAAAACGCATTATTCTCTAGCTTATTAAGCGACGGCATGTCTTTCGTTGAAACGGCAAGCAAGCAAAAAGATGTTATGTCTCTTGCTGAAACACAAAAAGCCTACATCGAAGGTTTGCAGGAAACTGTGACCGAAGCAGCTAAAGAATCTTATGAAGTCATAACTTCTGCTCAAAAGAAAGCAACTGAGCTTGTAAAAGAAGCTTCTGAAGAAATGGGTACTAAATTTGCAACGGCAGCTGCTAAGTAATTAGTCAGTTCTTTAAGCAATATGACATAACACTTCGTTAGTGCCGCAATAGTGATGCTACGAAGTGTTATTTATATATACGGCATAAATTCTTTTCTATGCTTCAAGTAACAAGCTAAGGACACCGCATGAACAATTACCAAGCTTATGACTATATGGCCCGTAGCGCGCAAGTCATGCATGAAGGATTAAGTATCCTAAATGACTTTAGTAGCCACCCAGCGAATCCTTTTTCTTACACTTGGCCTGGCAAAGTCACCAAAGCATCTCTTGAAACCGCCATGCGCTTAACTCGTCGGTATGAAAAAATTGGCTTTAACATTGATGAAGTAACTATTGATGACAACACTTACTTAGTTAAAGAAGAAGTTGCTTTTGCCAAACCATTTTGTGATCTAATCCACTTCAAACGTATGGGTAAAACGGACAACCATAAAGTGTTATTAGTCGCCCCCTTATCAGGGCATTTTGCGACACTGTTAAAAGGCACTGTAGAAGAGTTACTGCCAAGCCACGAAGTATATATCACCGATTGGGCTGATGCGCGAGAAGTCCCGCTATCAGAGGGGCCTTTCAGCTTTGATTGTTATGTATCCTATCTTATCGAATTTATGCAGTTTTTAGGTGAAGACACTCATCTAATCGCAATTTGCCAGCCAACCGTTCAAGCATTGATTGCGACAGCAGTATTAGCAGAAAATAAAGACAAAGCGACACCGGTATCATTGACTTTAATGGCTGGCCCAATTGACCCTACTCAAAATCCAACCCGTGTGAATGAATTTGCGCAAACACGTCCTATGAGCTGGTTTAAAAATATAGCTATCATGCAAGTGCCTTATGGATATCCTGGTGAAGGGCGAAATGTATACCCTGGTTTTATGCAGTTGGGTGGNTTTATCTCGATGAACCAAGAAACGCATAATAAGAAATACATAAATTTTTTCCAAAATTTGTTGGTCGGTGACACTGAAGATGCAGATCGTTTTCGCGCATTTTATGATGAATATATGGCAGTATTAGACATTCCAGCTGAATTTTACTTAGAAACCATTGAACGCATCTTTAAAAACAATGAACTTGCACAAGGTAAAATCACCTATAATNATAAGCCTGTAAATTTCGACGCNATTNACAATACGGCATTATTAACCGTTGAAGGTGCGGATGATGATATTTGCGGATTGAAGCAAACCGAAGCGGCTCAAGATATTTGTACACAAGTACCTAATGGCATGCGTAAACACCATGTTCAACAAGGTGCAGGACATTATGGNATTTTTAGTGGTTCAAAATTCCGCCAATATATTCGTCCATTAATCTCTGAATTTATCCATAAATACGATAAACGCTAAATCTATGTGAAACTTCATGCAAAATCTCGTACTATTCAATTTCATAATTAGAATGAGATCACGCATGAAGCTTTTACCCTCTTTATTTATCATCTCAGCAAGTTTTGGGATGACTTTACCTAGCTATGCACAAATAAATTTCTCCGAGTGCATCAGTGCATTAACAACTCAAGCTAAATCTAACGGCATAAGCCAAGTGACGATAGACAAAACCCTTAAAAAGGCCAAACAACGTGAACAAGTTGTGAAGCTCGATCGTAACCAACCTGAATTCCTAGCAACATTTGCAGACTATTATTCAAAACGGGTCAATGACTGGCGTATNAACAAAGGTCGTGAAAAATTCAATGAACATCGAGAGTTCTTACAAGCACTTACGGACCAATACGGTATCCCNGGTCAATANCTTATGTCATTTTGGGGCTTAGANACAAACTATGGTGGGTACAAAGGTAAGATCCCAACGATTGATGCATTAGCAACTCTGGCATGTGAACCTCGCCGNAAAACCTTCTTCACGAATGAGCTAATGACCATGTTGGATATTGTACAAAATCAATCTTTAGATGTGGATACGATGAAAGGGTCTTGGGCTGGGGCGATGGGTCATACTCAGTTTATGCCNACGACTTATGCACAATATGCTATTGACGGCGATGGTGACGGGAATATTGATTTATTTAATTCTGAGCGTGATGCGCTGGCATCTGCTGCAAACTTTCTTCACAAACTTGGCTGGGAGCCTGGGTATCGCTGGGGCCGAGAAGTCACNTTGCCACGAGATTTTGACTACTCACTCGCAGACAGAAAAATTAAAAAGCCACTTTCTTTTTGGCGTGAACAAGGCGTAAAAACGGTTTATGGACATGCCCTATCGGATATTGATTATCCAGCGTCGGTCATCGTACCATCAGGCTATAATGGCCCAATTTTTTTAGCCTATAAAAACTTTCACATTATTATGCGTTGGAATGCATCACANTCTTATGCTATTGCAGTGGGAAAATTAGCCGAACAAATCAATAATGCCCCAGGCTTAGTAGCATCATTCCCCAATACACAACCAATATTGCGNGATGAAGCCAAAGCTTTACAGCGTCATTTGCAAGCGCTTGGTTATGATGTCAATGGTATAGATGGAGTGATTGGCTCAGGTACACGTGCTGCAATTCGCGCTTTTCAGCTAGATAATGGCATGATTGCAGATGGGTTTGCGCATCCTGAAGTATTTAAAAAAGCCGCCCAATTAGCCACCTCATAAACAAAAACACCTACATTATATGTAGGTGTTTTCCTTAATTGCTCTCACAAAATACTAGNCCAAAGACTTAGTACATGTGTTGGCCGCCATTGATTGACAATGTAGAACCGGTGATGAAACCAGATTCATCACTAACTAGGAATGCTACTGAGTTAGCAATGTCTTCTGGGCGTCCTAAACGTCCTACAGGGATAGTGCGAATGATTTTCGCTAGCACATCTTCAGGTACCGCACGTACCATATCAGTATCTACATAGCCTGGTGCAATCGCATTAACCGTAATCCCTTTTGCTGCGCCTTCCTGAGCTAACGCTTTGGTAAATCCATGAATTCCTGACTTTGCAGCAGCATAATTTACTTGCCCGTACTGGCCAGCTTGACCATTAACCGAACCAACGTTCACAATACGACCAAAACTACGCTCACGCATACCTTCAATTACTGCACGACATGTATTAAAGCATGATGCTAAATTAGTTTGGATAACCGCATCCCACTGCTCAAAAGACATGCGATGCATAGTACCATCACGTGTAATACCTGCATTATTAACTAACACATCAACCGGTCCAATATCATTTTCTATTTGTTGGATCGCTGTGTTTGTCGCATCAAAATCTGATACATCAAATTTCACCGCGGGGATACCTGTGCGCTTCGTAAATTCAGCAGCTGCGGTATCATTACCACCATAATTAGCAATAACGTTGTAACCTATTTCTTTTAACTTAAGGCAAATCGCTTCACCTATCCCGCGAGTACCACCTGTAACTAGAGCAACTCGTGCCATTTTAACTCTCCTTGAATTAATTATAATGATAACTATGGTTCAGTACATCATTGCAAAATGTGNAATCTGGATAACGTATATCCCTATTGTAAGCTAACATTGTGTATATTTTTTATACTACTTTAGTGGGTTTTTATAAATATTGAGTTTTATACTTATAAATATAAAGGGATAGTAGGGTAATACGTTTTAGATAGGATTNATTGAAGAACAACGTCACACTTTCTTTAGGTACTTAAAGGTGTTGATTCTTATGCACTAAAATATAGCTTCTCAATTCGATAATGAGTAAACTCATTTCATANGTTTATTTTGGAAACTTTTACATGCAACATTCATTTCGCCTGAGCATTCAGTGTCCGGACCAGGTCGGTCTTGTNGCTCAAGTATCTCAATTTTTGGCACAATATGGCGCCACTATTTTAGAAGCTAATCACCATACTGATTTATCCACAAAACGCTTTTTTATGCGTCACGAAATTCAAGCCGATTCAGTCGATTTAGATATGGCGACATTTGAAGCAGCCTTTACTCCAATCGCGAATAAATTCAATATGGATTGGACTATTTCAGATCCTGCACGTTTACCGAAAGTCGCGCTATTAGCAAGCCATGAAACGCATTGTTTGGCCGATATTTTACATCGCTGGCATACCGGTGAGCTGAATTGTGATATCCCTTGTATTATTGCAAATCACGAGAAAATCGCCGATATTGCCGCTTGGTACAAAGTACCGTTTTATTTTGTTGATTTTAAAGGCCAAGACAAAGCCAACGCATTTGCTCAAATNGAAGATACACTTGAGAAATATGACATTGATACCGTTGTACTCGCTCGATTTATGCAGATTCTCCCAGAAGCGATGTGTACTAAATGGCATGGTCATGCGATTAATATTCATCATAGTTTCTTACCTTCTTTTGCAGGAGCCAAACCCTATCAACAAGCATACGATCGTGGAGTGAAACTGATCGGTGCAACCTGTCATTATGTGACTTCTGATCTAGATGAAGGTCCTATCATTGAACAACAAGTCATGCGTATCTCACACAGTGACGCAGCTGCTGATATGGTTCGTAAAGGGCGCGATTGTGAAAAAACGGCACTCGCTAACGGGTTACGTTATCACATAGAAGATCGTGTGATGATCGACAAGAATAAAACCATAGTGTTTGCATAATACCCTCATTTTTCATAAGGTATGCTTCGGAATAAAAACAATATTAACGATGGATACCATTTATGAAAAAACCTATTATCTCAGCGATTGCAGCAGCAGTCGTTATTAGCCTTGCTGGCTGCTCAGAGAAACCGAATATAACAGTAGCTGATGCCACANCAGCGAATCAAGTAGTAGCATCAACGGCAGAATCAGTCGCCGCCACGAATATCCTCATGCAACCCTTTACTGGTCCTTATGAAGGTGTTCCAGCTTTTGATAAAATGAATTTAGACTTACTTATTCCAGCGGTGACNGCCGGTATGGAATTACAATTAGCTGAGATTGATGCTATTGCAAATGATCCTGCCGCACCAAATTTTGAAAATACTTTTGCTGCAATGGAACGCGCAGGTAAAGCATTAGATAACGTATTTACTTACTGGGGTATCTGGGCATCCAACATGTCTAGTCCAGAATTTAGAGCGATTCAACGTGAATTGAGTCCTAAATTATCAGAATTTAGTTCAAAAATTTCTCAGAACAAAGCACTCTTTGAAAGAGTTAAAGCGGTTTACGAAAGTGACGAATATAAAACGATGACATTAGAACAACAACGCATCGTGAAATCATCTTATGAAGGCTTTGTGAGAAGTGGAATTTTACTTGATGAAGCAGGTCAAAAGCGTACAGCTGAGATAAATAAAGAACTAGCCAAATTACATACTCAGTTTGCTAATAATGTCTTNAACGACGAAGAAAGCTATGTCACTTATATCACAAAAGATCAGCTTTCTGGCTTACCCGATTCATTTGTCAAAGCATCCGCAGCGGCAGCAGAGCAACGTGGACAAGCAGGTAAATACGCGATTACNAATACTCGCTCATCCATGGACCCTTTCTTAACGTATTCAGATAATCGAGAACTTCGTGAAAAAGTATGGAATACCTATTATTCACGCGGGGATAATGGTGACGAATTTGATAATAATGAGATCATTAAACAAATATTAACNCTTCGTCATGAACGAGTGCAGTTGCTTGGATTTGATAATTATGCCCAATGGCGCTTACAAGATCGTATGGCTAAAAANCCAGAAAATGCGATGGCGTTGATGGATAAAGTCTGGCCCGCNGCAATCGCAAGAGTTGAAGAAGAAGTGGCNGANATGCAAGCNATTGCTGATGCAGANGGTGCGGATATTACAATCGCACCATGGGATTATCGTTACTACGCAGAGAAAGTACGTAAGGCGACTTATGATCTTGATTCAGACGAAGTAAAAGCTTACTTACAGCTAGATAAATTACGCGANGCGATGTTTTATGTGGCCGGTCGTTTATTTAATTTCTCATTTACGCCTGTTCCAGAAGGCAGTGTCCCGGTTTGGCATCCTGATGTGAAAGTATGGGAAGTGAATGATAAAACAAGCGGCGATAATATTGGTCTGTGGTATTTAGACCCATTTGCACGTCAAGGTAAACGCTCTGGCGCATGGGCAACTTATTATCGTTCTTACACGACGTTTGATGGTGAAACCAATGTACTTTCATCGAATAATTCCAACTTTGTGAAAGGTGCTGAGGGTGAGCCATCATTGATTTCTTGGGATGATGCAGAAACCTATTTCCATGAATTTGGTCATGCTCTGCATTTCTTAGCGTCTGATGTTGCGTATCCTTCATCACACAGTGGTGTGCGTGATTACACTGAGTTCCAATCACAGTTATTAGAACGTTGGATATTAACAGATGAAGTGATTGATAATTACNTAGTGCATTATGAAACCGGCGAGCCAATTCCCAAAGANCTTGTTGCAAAAATCAAAAATGCATCGACATTTAATGAAGGATTCAAAACCACTGAATACATGGCCTCAGCCATCATGGATTTGAAGTATCATACAACTGATCCAAGTACGATTGAACCTGATGCATTTGAGCGTGAAGAACTAGCGAAACTGGGTATGCCAGAAGAAATCGTGATGCGTCACAGAACCACTCATTTTGGACATATCTTCTCTGGTGAAGGATATGCTGCTGCTTATTATGGTTATATGTGGGCAGAAGTACTGACCTCAGATGCGGCCGAAGCATTCGCTGAAGCACCTGGTGGTTTCTACGATGAAGAAGTTGCGGATCGCTTAGTGAAGTATTTGTTCGCCGTACGAAATGCAATGGATCCAGCTGATGCATATCGTGCTTTCCGTGGACGNGATGCCAACGTAGAAGCGCTGATGCGTGATCGTGGTTTCCCCGTACCCAAAGCAGAAGAAGAGTAATCGATGTAGCAGAGTTGCCGAAATGGCAACTCTGAATACTGATTAAACCATATGAAGCCTCATACTAACCAACCTCTTAGCGATTATATTGAGTTTTCTATCGAAGAAATGATAACTCGATCCGCTGCTGTTTATACCAGTTTAAAACGGCGTCACAGCATTCGGCAATTNAGTGATCGTGATGTGCCTAAAACGGTGATCGAAAACTGTNTTAAAGCAGCNGGAACAGCCCCTAGCGGGGCCAATCATCAACCATGGCACTTTGTCGCCATACACTCTCCCAAGATAAAACGTNAAGTGCGCGAAGCTGCGGAAGCCCATGAGCAACGCTTTTATGACGGACGAGCCGGAGATGAATGGTTAGATGCGTTAAAGCCACTCGGGACTGACGCTCAAAAACCGTATTTAGAGCATGCCCCATGGCTGATTGCGATATTTAGTCAAAAGAAAGGCGGCGTGAATGTCGGTGAAAAGCACACTAATTATTATGTCCACGAGTCCGTTGGTATTGCGACAGGTATGCTGATTACTGCACTACATGAATCAGGGTTAGTAACGTTAACACACACGCCAAAACCCATGACATTTTTGAGCAAAATATGTAACCGGCCTGATGATGAGAGACCCTATATGCTGATTATAGCTGGCTACCCAAGTGTTCATGCTACTGTGCCAGAACATGCATTAAACAAAAAGTC
>JGI26083J51738_10000602_pt1 | contig 19554 bp, 17 predicted proteins | sample SaaInl85LU_5_DNA_FD_51738 | JGI IMG/M metagenome (IMG submission 51738)
TTAGGAATCTCATCCGCGAAGATAAAGTCGCGCAAATGTACTCGGCGATTCAAACGGGGCAGTCGATTGGTATGCAAACAATTGATCAATCACTGCAGGCGCTGGTCGATAAAAAATTAGTCACCCTCGAAGCGGCTCGTGAAAAAGCGCGCCAACCCGATTCGATCGTATAGCGTTACTGCGTTCAATAAATGGCATTGAAGAGGTAAAACACCATGGATCTGTTGCTGAAAACTCTCGTTGAGCGAGGCGCTTCAGATGGTTTTGCTACAGTAGATGCGCCGTTAACGATTAAGGTTGATGGGCATTTACACCGACTGGACGACACTATTTTGTCCGCCTCTGATGTCTCTCGTCTTATCGCTGAGACGATGAGTGCCGAGCAGCAAGCCCAGTTCGATCGTGATAAGAATGTAACTACGCCGTAGTTCACCCCGAGTATGGCAGGTTTAGAGCAAGCGCTTATATTCAACGTGGTATGCCTGGCATGGTGTTGCGGCGTATTAGCGATGTTATCCCGAGCTTTCAAGAGCTCGGGTTGCCCTCAACGCTTGAGCAGTTGTCGATGCTCAAGAGAGGTTTGGTGATATTGGTAGGTGCTACGGGTACCGGTAAGTCGACTACATTGGCGGCCATGCTGGACTATCGAAATACCCATAGTCGTGGACATATCATCACCGTCGAAGATCCGATCGAATTTGTCCACAGCCACAAAGGTTGTCTGATATCGCAGCGTGAAGTGGGTATTGATACCGAGTCTTATGAAGTGGCGCTCGCGAACACTCTTCGTCAGGCTCCCGATGTCATCATGATTGGCGAGGTGAGAACCGCTAAAACGATGGAAGCCGCTTTGGCATTTGCTGAAACTGGGCACCTTTGCCTTTGCACACTCCACGCTAACAACGCCAATCAAGCGCTGGATCGTATCCAGAGCTTTTTCCCGAGCGACCAGTTGAATCAGGTGTGGATGGATCTATCCCTAAACTTAAAGGCTATAGTTGCACAGCAGCTAGTTCCGGCAGAATGGGAAGCGCCAGAGTGCCTATTGTTGAGGTATTACTCGGTAGTTCGCTTATCCTAGATCATATTCGCAAGGGAGAGGTGCATCTCATTAAGGAATTGATGTCGCGGTCGACAGATATCGGTATGCAAACTTTCGATCAAAGCTTGATCAGCACGTATAAGGCGGGCCTTATTACGGCAGAGGAAGCCGAGCGTCACGCTGATTCAGCAAACGATGTGCGGCTTGAAATAAAGCTGTTTGAAAAGGGCAGTGGTGCATTACGTGATTCGCGTAACTTCAATTTCGATCTGGAAGATTAGTCCATTGCGGCAGCTAGCCAGGAGCGGAGAATGACGTCAGCTGCCTCCGCATCGATGGGATTATCGCTGTAGTCTCCCTTGTGCCCGCGCTCTTTAGATAGCATTTTTGCTTCATGAGAGCTCAAGCGCTCATCCATCAAAATCACAGGAATATTGAACCGCCCTTCCAGTTGGCGGCTAAATTTGCGCGCCCTTGGCGTAATCTCAGCTTCACTTCCGTCCATATTGAGCGGATCGCCAACGATCAGAATTTCAGGTTCCCACTCGCTGAGTAATTTTCCTATTGTCTGCCAGTCTGCAACGCCATCGCGCGCGCGTACAATAGTTAAAGGTTCCGAGGTGCCGAGTTGGCGGTTACCAACGGCTACGCCGATATTTCTTAAGCCCCAATCGAAAGCCAGTACTCGACCTGAGCTTTTCATGCGTGTCCCGTTTGAGATGACATAAGGCTGATGTCAATCCCGAGCTTGTCGCCAGCAGCAATCAAACGTTCAGGGTAGGGAATATCAAACAAAATGTCGGCGTCTGCTTTTATTGTGAGCCAGCTGCTTTCCATGAGTTCTTCTTCCAATTGTCCGGGCCCCCAGCCTGCGTAACCCAAAGCGATCAAGTGAGAGCGTGGCCCAGACCCTGTGGCAATAGCGGTTAATATGTCTTGAGAAGTGGTCAGCCAAATATTATTACCCACTGACTCGCTGGTCTCCCAGTTACCTTTTTCCCGATGCAATATGAAGCCGTGATCCATTTGAACAGGCCCACCGGCAAAGATGGTTTCTTGGTTGGAGCCTTCTTGGTAGTCGATATTAAGATTGCCGAGCACTTCCTCAAATGCAACTTCGAGCGGCTGGTTGATGACAATACCCATCGCACCTTCTTCGGTATGCTCGCAAATATAGGTGATCGACTGAGCAAAAAATCCTCTATTGAGTGCGGGTGTCGCAAGCAGAAAGTGTTCTTTGAGCGAATCGAATGTTAATGGCAGTGGCTTAGTCACGGGCTATCCAATCAGGGGCGTTAGTCAAAGCTTACCGCTTCAGTGCGAAATTGCCATGTGCGGACGATTTCTAATCGCGCTGTCATTTTAGCTAGCTCGCTAGAAAAGCGTGGGAACGGTGCGGCGAGAACCACGGTGTCTTGCGCTGCCCTATCTAACAGTGCGTTGCCTGAGGTTTGAAGTACCTTAATGTTTTCCAGAGTTCCATTGGCTGAGACGGTCACCAGTAAGCGCACGTCGCCATCGCCCGCAGGAGGCTCTCCCCGATAGAGCGCGTTACCCACTTGCTCTACTCGGGCGCGCCAGCGGGCGAGGTAGTCCGCATCGAGGGTGCGGCGTGCTGCCACAGAACCCGCTCTGCTGGCGTCACGGTCCTTGCTGTCGGACACCGACGAGACGCTCTGTTGCTGGTCGTCGGTTTGCGGGGCCCGGTCGTTGGCGGTAGCACTATCCGATGGTGTATCCCCAGAAAAGCTATCGAGCTCCTTTGAGACGGTGACAGATGTTTGCATCACGAGGCGGGTCTCTGGAGCTTGTTCGCCCGCTTGGGTGTCACCCAGTTGATTTTCTGCTGCAATATGTTGCGCCTTGTTTGGCGCGACCGCCATCGGGTTGAGAGCGATTGTTACCGCGATAGTTCTCGCAGGTCTTTCGGCAAACTGAAAAGAAAACCCTAGACCAAACAGAAGCGCAGCATGAAGTGCTATGGCGGTCCCAAAAGCCGGTGTAATGGGTGCCCGTAGCTCCTTCAGCGCATGCTTCACGGTGTTAAGCGCTACCTAGCTGTGCATCAATGCAGTCCATCAATTGGTTGGCAATACCCAGACCTTGCTCCCGTTCGATCTCGCGCAGGCACGTGGGGCTAGTCACGTTAATCTCGGTAAGATAGTCGCCGATGACATCGAGACCAACAAACCACAACCCTTTCTCTCTCAGTGCGGGGCCAACTTGTGCCGCAATCCATTGGTCGCGCGTGCTTAGGGGCTGCACTTGGCCGGTCCCGCCTGCTGCGAGGTTGCCGCGACTTTCTCCAGCAAGCGGTACGCGCGCTAGACAATAGGGCACGGGCTCTCCGTTAATCATAAGAATGCGTTTGTCACCAGCGGTGATCTGCGGCAAGTAAACCTGCCCCATGATAGTTTGAGTGCCATGTTGGGTCAGCGTTTCTAGAATTACGCTGACATTCGAGTCGTCGGCTTTCGCGCGAAAAATGGAGCTGCCACCCATTCCGTCTAGCGGTTTAAAGATGACGTCACCGTGTTCCGCGTGAAAGGCGCGAAGACGCTGCATGTCTCGGCTGACGATAAGAGTAGGGCAGCACTGGGGAAACTGTGTGGCAAACAGCTTTTCATTACAATCTCTGAGGCTTGCACAGCGGTTAACGATAAGCGTGCCACGGCGCTCGGCATTCTCGAGTAACTGGGTTGTGTAAACAAATTCCATGTCAAAAGGGGGATCTTTGCGCATGAAGATAATGTCTAGATCGTTAAGGTCGCGATCTTCTGCATCCCCAAGGCTGTAATAATCCGTCGGGTCTTCTCGAACCTCGAGCGGTCGCATTTTTGCTCGGGCGATACCACCAGCGAGGTACAGGTCCTTTTGTTGCATGTAGAATAGCGACCAACCTCGATCTCGAGCTGCCCAAAGCAAACCAAGGGTTGTATCTTTTTTGTAGTTAATGGTTTCGATGGGATCCATTACAACGCCAATTTTCCGGCTCATTATCGCGTTCCTTTGCAAAGAGAGATCGCTAACTTACGAGGCGCACCGCAAACGCGCAACCGCGTAAAGGCTAAAAGCTATGTTTGAGAGTATTTTTCTGGTTTTGGCGGTGCTTTTTAGCATCGCAACAATGACCGCAGTGGTTCGTGGCCGATCTATTGGTTGGTTCGTGCCGCTGTGGTTCTTAGTGTCACTCGCCTCCACTGAGCTGGCACCTTGGTTGCTAGCGAGCCAAGTCGGGTTGCTAATATTTGGCGCAATTTTTGGTGATAGCGGCTCATCGGGTTGGTATTGGGGCAGCGTGTTACTCAGTTTATCAGCCCTGGCCACCCTTGGCATTTTAACGCGCCACTTCGATACGGGCAAAATCTTTGAGCGCGCGTTAGCGACAGCTTTAGGTGACGACTTTGATAGCTTAATACCTTTGGCTAGGCGCCATCGTTTGAGTCGCCAAATAGACTCAAAAGAGTGGTCTCATCCGTTTACATTCAAACGAGCGGGCGTTCGCGTTAGTGCAGACATTGCTTATGATAGTGGCGGCAAGCGGCATTTATTAGATGTTTACACGCCCGTGACCGAGGGCGATAAGCGCCCCGTGCATGCTCCAGATTCACGGTGGGGCATGGCTGTTAGGGCACAAAGCGGAGCAGGCCTTACCGCTTCTGCACCACATGGCCAATTTGGGGTGGGTATGCGTTTCAATTAACTATCGGTTATCACCGATGGCGACGTTTCCCGACCACATAATAGATGTCAAAAAGGCCATTGCTTGGGTGCGCGAAAACATCGCTGATTGGGGTGGAGACCCGGATTTTATCGCTGTAACAGGCGGCTCAGCGGGTGGACATTTAGCGAGCCTTGCTGCGTTGTCCGCTAATTATGCGCCTTGGCAGCCGGGCTTTGAAGATGTTGATACAAGCATTCAAGCCGCTATGCCACTGTATGGCGCTTATGATCTCAGCGACCGTTACGGGATACGGCGACATACGGCGATCGACAACCCGATTCTTTCGCGGGTATTTAAAACTAGCAAAGAAGAGGCTCCCGAGCTCTATGAGCGGGCGTCACCCATTTCATGGGTGAGCGCAGAGGCGCCACCTTTTTTTGTGGTGCAAGGTGTCAATGACAGTTTGGTCTGGGTTGAAGAAGCGCGTCGATTTGTCGATGATCTCAGTGCAGTCAGCGATCGTTCGGTGACCTACGCAGAATTACCGGGCGCGCAGCATTCCTTTGAGACTATTCATTCGCCACGCACGTCACATTTTTTAAATGCTGCAGCGCTATGGCTCGAATGGGCATGGGCGGACTGGCAGTTAAATAAGCCTTCAAACCCAGGCGATTAGACCGATGTTACAAGTCGCCCCAGCGAGACCCAAGCACTGCGAGTGCAGCAATTGGGGCGGTTTCCGTGCGCATCACGCGAGGGCCGAGCTGAAGCGCTTGGAAGCCGGCGGATAACGCATGTTCGACTTCTTGTTCGGTAAGGCCGCCTTCAGGGCCGATCAGTAATGCAACGCTGTTGGGCGTGACTTCGGTAAGCCGCGCGGGATTATGGTGATGCAATACCAGCTTCAAATCGGCGTCGGCATCGAGAGCCCAAGCGCTGAGATCGGTTGCTTGCTTAACGACGGGAACTACAGCTCGGCCACTCTGCTCACAGGCGCTAATGGCTATTTGTTGCCAATGTCGCTGCTTCTTGGTTAAACGATCTGCCGGTAGTTTGACATCAACCCGCGCACTGAACAGCGGTGTGATTGAAGCCACTCCCATTTCGGTTGCTTTTTGAATGGCCCAATCGAAGCGCTCGCCTTTACTCAGGCACAAGCCGAGATGACTAGATAAAGGCGATTCATTATCTACTTGGACTGCACGACCAACAGCGATACGCGTTTCCCGCTTACTGACCTCTGCTACGGTACAGGACCAATCCCAGCCAAGTCCGTTGAATAACGTAACGCTATCCCCTTCTCGAGCGCGTAATACGCGTGTTAGATGGCTCGCTGGACCATCCTCTAGGATGAGGGTTGCATCGGTCTGAAGNGACTGCTCNGTATAAAGACGAATAGTACGCACNAAAGCACCTCAATGGCTGTTTTACGCGTTGAGCGTACCAGTTAGTCGATCAGACAGCAGGCGCTAAACCGAGATTCTTAGCAATGCTGAGCACGGGCTCGGCCTGATTCATGGTGTAAAAATGAATGCCGGGCGCACCACTTTCTTGGAGGGTCGCGCAAAGCTGCGTGATGACGTCGATACCAAACAGTCGGATGCTTTCTTGGTCATCGCCAAAGCCCTCAACTCGTTTGCGTATCCATCGCGGTATCTCGGTGCCACAGCCACTGGCGAAGCGCTCCAAGTTAGNAAAGTTAGTAATGGGCATAATGCCGGGATGAATCGGTTGGCTAATACCCGCCGCAAGGCAGCGATCCAGGAAATAAAAATACGCTTCGACATTGAAAAAGAATTGGGTCACCGCCGCATTCGCACCTGCGTCCAATTTTTGCTTCAGATAAAAAATGTCTTGCTCGTAATTTTTGGCCTGCGGATGGACCTCCGGATAAGCCGCCACGGCGATCTTGAAGTGATCGCCGGTGTGTTCGCGAATAAAGCTGACTAATTCGTTGGCATAGACTAGTTGGCCTACGCCACCCATACCCGACGGCAGGTCGCCTCTGAGCGCGACGAGACGGTTGATGCCTTGCTCTTGATAGCTTTGTAGCAAGGCTAAAATCGTCTCTTCATTGTCACCACCAAAACTCAGATGTGGCGCGACCTCTTCGCCCTGCCGCTTGAGTGCAGCGACAGCCCCCAAGGTGTTGTCCCGCGTAGAGCCACCCGCTCCATAGGTAACTGAGCAATACTCAGGGTTGAGTACCTTAAGAGCGGGCAGTGTTTGCTCGATGAGTTTGTCCCTGCCAGCATCAGATTTTGGAGGGAAAAACTCTAAGCTACAGGCTGTCGAATTGATCATAGTGCTTATACGCCGTCTTAGTACTTATAGCTGTCCGCTTTGAAGGGGCCATCGACGCTGACGCCAATGTAATCGGCTTGATCGTCGGTTAACCGAGTCATCACACCGCCGAAGCCTTTGACCATCAATGCAGCAACCTGCTCGTCTAAGTGCTTTGGTAGCACTTCGACTGTAATGGCGGCAGCTTTCTGATCAGCCGGCAGATCTGCAAAGCGTTTGCCGTAGAGGTGAATCTGAGCAAAAACTTGGTTGGCAAAGGAGCCATCCATAATCCGCGATGGGTGCCCCGTCGCGTTGCCGAGGTTCACGAGGCGACCTTCTGATAGCAGAAGTAAATGGTCGTTAGTGGCTGCATCACGAACGATTTTATGGACTTGAGGCTTGATCTCTTCCCACTGCCAATGTGTGCGCATGTAAGCCGTGTCAATTTCGTTATCAAAGTGGCCAATGTTACACACCACAGCGCCTGATTTGAGCGCGCTCAGCATGGCGGCATTACACACGTTGACGTTACCTGTGGTGGTTACTAGCAGGTCAGTTGATCCCAATAGCGCTTTATCGATGCAGGTATCTAGGCCGTCGTTTATGCCGTCAATGAAGGGCGACACCACTTCAAATCCGTCCATGCAAGCTTGCATTGCACAGATAGGGTCACACTCGGTGATGCGCACAATCATGCCTTCCTGACGAAGAGACTGAGCCGAGCCCTTGCCAACGTCGCCGTAGCCGATAACAAGTGCGCGCTTGCCTGCTAACAAGTGGTCGAGGCCGCGTTTAATCGCGTCGCTCAAGCTGTGGCGGCAACCGTACTTATTGTCATTCTTAGATTTTGTCACCGCATCGTTAACGTTGATTGCGGGTATCTTAAGTTCGCCTTTGGCCACCATGTCATATAAACGATGCACGCCTGTTGTTGTCTCTTCGGTAACACCGTGAATTCGATCGAGCATTTCTGGGTATTTTTCGTGCAGCATCAACGTCAAATCGCCACCGTCGTCCAAAATCATGTTGGCGTCCCAGGGCTTGCCGTCTTTGAGGATGGTTTGCTCAATACACCATTCGTACTCGGCTTCTGTCTCGCCCTTCCAAGCAAAGACAGGTACGCCTGCGGCAGCTATTGCTGCTGCGGCGTGATCTTGTGTTGAAAAGATGTTGCACGACGACCAACGAACTTCGGCACCCAAAGCGGTAAGGGTTTCGATCAGGACCGCGGTNTGAATGGTCATGTGGATACAGCCAAGNATCTTGGCACCCGCTAGCGGTTGTTCATTACGAAACTGTTCTCGCAAGGCGATAAGAGCTGGCATTTCACTTTCTGCAATATCGAGCTCTTTGCGGCCCCAGTCTGCGAGGTTGATGTCGGCCACTTTGTAGTCGGTGAAGCTATCGAGATTAACGCTGGTATTCATGTGGGTCTCCTATGCGCGCCGCTGCAGCGCGCTTTACTTTTTGATAAATGATTAGGCTGTGTCGCGCAAAAGTGATGCTTTGTCGGTCGCCTCCCAAGGGAAATTGTGTTCTTCACGACCAAAGTGGCCGTAGCTGGCGGTCTGGCGATAAATGGGACGCTTTAAATCGAGCATAGTGATAATGCCCTGAGGCGTTAAATCAAAGTGCTCGCGAACCAGTTCAATGATTCGGCTATCGGGCACGATCCCAGTGCCGAAGCTGTTGAGTGAAATAGAGGTCGGCTCCGCTACACCAATCGCGTAAGACACCTGAATTTCGCATCGCTCTGCAAGACCTGCGGCCACGATGTTTTTGGCTACGTAGCGCGCGGCATAAGGCGGCAGATCGATCGACTTTCGAGGGGTCTTTACCCGAGAACGCGCCGCCACCATGACGGGCCATGCCACCGTATGTGTCGACAATAATTTTGCGGCCTGTTAAACCACAGTCGCCCACAGGCCCGCCGATGATGAATTGTCCGGTAGGGTTAATGTGATAGCGAGTGCTGTCATGAAGCCATTCTGCAGGCAGTACTGGCTTGATGATGTGCTCTCGCACTGCTTCGTGAATATCTGCTTGCGAAACATCTGGATCGTGCTGGGTCGATAGAACAATCGCGTCGATCGCGCTGGGCTTACCGTTTTCGTCATAACGCAAGGTCACTTGGCTTTTGGCATCTGGACGCAACCAAGAGAGAGTCCCTGCTTTGCGCAGTTCGGCTTGTTTTTCCACCAGCCGGTGCGCGTAATAAATGGGCGCAGGCATTAATACGGGCGTCTCGTTGCTTGCGTAACCAAACATCAACCCTTGGTCGCCCGCACCCATTTCCTTATTTTCGCCCTCATCTACACCCATAGCGATGTCGTGAGACTGCTTGCCAATCGCGTTAAGTACCGCGCAGGATGCGCCATCAAAGCCCACGTCCGAACTGGTGTAGCCAATGTCATTGACAACGTCACGCACAACTTCCTCAAGATCGACGTACGTCGAGGTTGTTACCTCACCTGCAATAACGACCATTCCTGTTTTGACCAGTGTTTCAACCGCCACTCGTGCATTGGCGTCGTCTTTGATAATAGCGTCCAAAACGGCATCCGAGATCTGATCAGCCATTTTATCGGGATGGCCCTCAGAGACTGATTCAGATGTAAATAGTGAGTACTCGCTCATGTTTGATTCCTTTCTAATAAGGGGTTTTTTGTAGTAGCCGAACTTGCACTTGAAATCCGTTACGTTGCGTTATGAACAGCTCAGCACGATTTTCTAGTCCAGACGCACGGCCCCACTCTTTCAGTTGTTCTGGCTCGAATCCGAGCCATAGGTCGCCGCAGTGCTCGCGTGCCCACGCCTGATCGTGAGCAATGAGCTCGCTAATAATTAGCGAACCCCCCGGCGCCAAACTCCGCGCAGCTTGCGCTATCACCATGTCTGGATTGGGCGTGTGGTGCAGGACCATATTGATGACTGCTGCGCTAAAGGCCTGCTCGTGCCCGCTGAGGGTTTGGGTATCTCCAAGCCAAAATTCTACGTTAGGCAAATGCCCCGCCATTTGCTTAGCGTCTTCGAGCATTTCCGGCGCATTGTCCAATGCGACCACTTGCTGCGCACGTGTAGCAAGCAATGGCAGTAAGCGCCCGTCACCGGGGCCAATTTCTAGTACCGGTAACGTTGCTAAGTTATCGCAGCGTTCCAACAAATGAAGCGCAGCCTGCGAATAGTCATCCCATGAGGCAATGAGATCTTGTTGTTGCCTAAAGCGATGGCTGTTACTTCGAAAAAAGGTAAGCGAGTTTTGCTCTCTTTGTCGCTGGACTCGCTGTAACCCGTTTTTCACGCTGAGGCCTAGAGATTCCGAATCTATGCTGGCGAAGGCGGTCTCGATTAGCCCGATGCGCTCGCCACTGGGCAGTGCCCGGCGATAAAATACGGCAGTCCCCTCTTTTCGTCGCACGAGAACACCCGCCTCCACTAAGACTTTCAAATGGTGGCTTAGCGCACTTTGACGCATATCAAACACGTCACAGAGTTCCGATACGCTGAGCGAGTCGCCTTTCAGGAGTCGCACAATTTGCACACGCAAAGCATCTCCCAGCGCTTTGAAAACAACGGCGAGTGAGACAGGTGCATCGTTGGCGTTCTGGTGTCCTGATGTCGGTATGTGGGCAATGGCCTTGGCATTCATCGGCGCAATCTAGCACTGCCGAGGCGTTTAATCAAAATTTTTTGATGGACAGGTTTGCCGTGATCGCGACTAGCACGCTGTGTCGCGTAAATTGATGGGATTTTTATTTGCTGGCGGTGTAGCCCGTGCGGCGCGTCCTGAGCTTTGTGGTTATACTCCACGCTCAACACGTGGAGGGTTCAAACTATGGATCAGCAGGCACTGAAAGAGCTGGTTGCAAGCGCTGCAGTAGCGCGGGTCGCGGCTATTAATAGTGACAATTTGGTCCTCGGCATTGGTACGGGTAGCACTGCAGAGTGCTTTATTCGACAGCTAGTTAGCTTGCGTGGTCGGATCGACGTGACTGTTGCAAGCTCTGAGCGCTCCGCAGAACTGCTTAAAAGCCTCGATATACCCGTTGACGACTTAAACAATGTGGGTGAGCTCGATGCGTATATCGATGGCGCTGACGAGGCGAATCATCATCTGCAGCTCATTAAAGGTGGAGGTGCCGCACTCACGCGAGAGAAAATTGTTGCTGCAGCATCGAAGGAGTTTATCTGCATCGCTGATGAGAGCAAGCTCGTGGGGACTTTGGGAGCATTTCCGCTCCCTGTCGAGGTTATACCCATGGCGCGCAGCTATGTGGCGCGGCAGCTAGTTGCTCTCGGCGGCCAGCCTGTGTGGCGCGAAGGTACAGTGACAGATAATGGCAACGTAATTTTAGACGTTTACGGCTTACAGATTGCACAGGCTATGAGCCTTGAGGAGCGCATTGACCACATTGCAGGCGTGGTCAGTAGTGGCTTGTTTGCGTTGCGCCCAGCTGATGTGTTGCTGCTAGGTACCGGTGACGGCGTGCGAACGATAGTCGCCAAATAAGTGTGATGTACCGCGTTGGTTACGCGTCGAAAATCTTGCCGGGATTCATAATATTATCGGGGTCAAAGACGTTCTTTATGCCCTTCATAATGGCTATTTCTTCTTCGGCTCGGCTGTAACGTAAAAAGTCCTTCTTGAGTAAGCCCACGCCGTGCTCGGCTGATACGGAGCCACCCATCTCTTGTATGGCCGCAAAGATCTCACTACTGACTTGTTTGCAGCGCATTTGAAAGTCCGCCACTGATACGTCGTCGGGCTTGAGTATGTTGAGATGCAGGTTGCCGTCGCCAATATGACCAAACCAAACGACTTCGAGATCGGGGTATCGAGCAGCGACAATTGCATCCACTTTTGCGAGAAATCCTGGCACGCGAGCCACTGTTGTTGAGATGTCATTTTTATACGGCGTCCAGCGAGCGATGGTTTCCGAGATATCTTCGCGCAATCGCCACAGGCCTCTTCTTTGAGCCTCACTTTGACTCAGTACGGCGTCTTCCACCCAACCTTCGGTCATGCAGGTTTCAACAATGGCCATGACCGCGTCATCGGTATCCTGGCCTCGGTGTTCGTATTCAAGTAGCGCGTAGAAGGGTGTGATGCCTTCAAACGGGCGCTTGAGACCTTGGTGCTCCACCACTTTTTGTAGTGCGAGCTCGGAAAAGAACTCATAAGCGAGTAGAGGCAGCTTGGCCTGAAAGGCTTGGAGAACCGCCATAATCGCGTCCATTGACGGTAAGCCGAGGACAATTACCTGCGGATTAGTTGCAGGCTGAGTAAGTTGAAGTGTCGCCTCGACAATAATGCCCAGTGTGCCCTCGGATCCCGTGATCAAATGGCGCAGGTCAAAGCCGGTATTGTTTTTCATTAGCCCGCGATTCAGATCCAGTAGCTCGCCGGTGCCGGTCACCACTTTGAGACCACTCACCCAGTCACGCGTCATACCGTAACGAATAACTTGAATACCGCCGGCATTGGTGGCGATGTTGCCGCCTATTTGACTGGAGCCGCTCGAGGCAAAATCCACGGGATAAATAAGGTCGTGATCGATAGCAGTTTTTTGGATGACTTCGGTAATCGTGCCCGCTTGGCAGCGCAGACTGCGATCGACAGTATTAACTTCGAGCACTTTGTTCATGCGATCAAGCGCCATTACCAGCTCGCCATTACTGGCAACCGCGCCCCCACTGAGGCCCGTTCGCCCGCCCGAGGGCACAATGGCTACGCCCGCGGCACGGGCAGCGCGCACAATGGCCTGCACTTCCTCTACCGTTTCCGGTAATACAACCGCACATGGCGCTGGATCCGCAAAGCGCGTCCAGTCCCGACCGTAGTGTTGCAGGGAATCCGCATCCGTGAGAAACCGCTGCTCGCCGAGCAGCGTAAAAAGGTGAGCGCTAAGCTCTGGAGATAATGTTGTCATACTCTCGATCACATGTAGGGCTGGTCGCGTGGCCGCTAAGGCTGCGTCACGCTAGTCGGTTGAGCATGATAACATTCGCGCCCCCAGTTGGGGTGAGTTGTGCGATGTAACTCGCTTTACTGAGACCTTTTAAACAGCCTATGCCCAAGGATAACCAGTGACCCAAACGTCCCTCGACAAAGCCAAAATTAAATTCCTCTTGTTAGAGGGCATTAGCCCGTCTGCCGTGACTGCACTCGGTAGAGCGGGATACACCAATATCGTAACCCACACCGGCGCCTTGTCTCACGAGCGTCTCTTAGAAGAAGTAGCAGATGCGCACTTTGTGGGAATTCGCTCGCGCACCCAGTTAACGGCAGAGGTTTTCGCCGCCGCTGAAAAGTTAGTTGCGGTGGGCTGTTTTTGTATTGGCACTAACCAAGTTGATCTCAGCGCGGCAGGTGCTCGTGGAATTCCAGTCTTCAATGCGCCCTACTCCAATACTCGATCGGTTGCGGAGTTGGTAATTGCAGAAGCCATTCTGCTTTTGAGAGGTATTCCTGCAAAGAATGCGGCGGCCCACCGAGGGGGTTGGATGAAGTCTGCCAGTCAAAGCTATGAGATCCGCGGCAAAACGCTGGGTATCGTGGGCTACGGAAACATAGGTATGCAGCTTGGAGTGATCGCTGAGAGCCTCGGGATGACGGTTGAGTTTTACGACGTGGTCACCAAATTGCCGCTGGGTAACGCTCGCCAAATTGGCGCGTTAAATGAGCTACTCGGTCGTTCAGATGTAGTGAGCCTGCATGTACCGCAGCTGGCGAGTACCGCGAATATGATCGGTGCGAGCGAACTCGCAGCAATGAAGCCTGGCGCGATGCTAATCAATGCCTCGCGGGGTAACATCGTTGATATCGATGCGTTAGCGACTGTATTGAAGTCGGGGCATCTTGCCGGCACCGCCATTGACGTATTTCCGACGGAGCCCCGCACCAACAATGACGTGTTTGAATCGCCATTGCGAGGCATCGATAACGCGCTACTGACCCCTCACATCGGTGGCAGTACTATAGAGGCGCAAGAAAATATTGGTTTGGAAGTGGCTGAAAAGTTGGCTCGCTACAGCGATAACGGCACTACCTTATCTGCAGTGAACTTCCCCGAGGTGGCGCTACCTGAGCATGAGGGCCAGCATCGCTTGCTGCACGTGCACCGCAACGTTCCCGGCGTAATGGGCGAGATAAATCGCGTTTTGTCCGATAACGGCATCAATATCGCCGCCCAATATCTTCAAACAATGAGCGATATCGGCTACGTTGTTATCGACGTTGAGTCAGAATACTCTGATTTAGCGTTGACACAGTTGCGAAATGTCGAAGGCACGCTCCGCTGTCGGGTATTGTTTTAAGCTTGTCCAATTGCCTTTTTAGGTCGTTTCATGGGGGTCTGTTTATGACATTGTTAGTAAAAGCACTACCTTTAAGAGCACCAATAAAAGCACTGGCGTGGTTTCTGTTGCTTGCTGCTGGCGGTTTGGTGTGGGCCGATAATCCCATGTTCAACGGTGTTGAAACCGAGATGACCGCCCCTGAGCAGGCGGCCTCTGGCGTCGACCAATTAAGTCCTGAACAGCTAAAGGCGTTAAATGCTTGGTTGGCTAACCGTTTTGGCGGGCAGCGCAGCGCGAACGCACAGCCGCCGACACCTGCGACTGCGACAGCTCCCTTGACGGGTGACGCGGACCTTGAAGCGAGTATCGACGCCGAAGTGGCGCGCCGGGTTGCTCAGGAGGTGGCCGCGGTGAAGCAGGAGATGAAACAGGCAGATGAATCGGTTGAGCAGAGTGAGCCGTTCGAGGCGACTATCCAAGGCAGTTTTACAGGCTGGGGATCAAAAACCGTTTTCCCTCTCGATAACGGCCAGGTATGGCGTCAGCGTAGTGGCTCCCAATATCGGCACACCTCGGGCGATAGCCGTGTTCGATTCCAACAGAACTTTTTGGGTTTATGGCAGATGACCGTTCTGTCATCGGGACGCACCGTGGGTGTTCGACGAGTGGACTAGTCGCTGAAGTTGGCAAAATTACGGTGCTTTTTGGCTTGATTGGCTAAAGTTCCGCTGCAAAACGTGAATATTCCGCAAATCGTGCAAGTTTCCCTCTCACTCAGTGGACGGATTTGATTACTCTTGACCCCTTCGTTATTCCCGAGATGGGAAGGCGACGTGCACTAACACAAAACACAATGAGGTTTGCTAATGAAGTCACTCAATAAGCGACATCTCGGTTTGGCAGTTTCCGCCGCACTGAGCTCTACCCTGACAAGCGGGTTTGTCTTCGCGCAAGAAGACACAGAATTAAAAGTTGAAGAAGTACTGGTTACTGGTAGCCGTATTGCAACACAAGATGGCTTCGGCGCTACAAGCCCCGTTACTGTGGTAACAGCTGAGAACATTAAAAATCTCGGTTTCGTTAACATTGAACAAGTACTTAACAGCTTGCCTTCAATCGAAACCAGCCAGAACGCCAACATTTCAAACGGTTCTACCGGTACTGCATCGGTTGACCTGCGTGGTTTAGGTACTAACCGTACTCTGGTTTTGGTTAACGGCCGTCGTATGACTGCTGGTGGTGCCTCTACGCAAGCGCCTGACGTTTCACAGATTCCAACGATCGCGCTAGAGCGCGTCGACGTGTTGACCGGCGGTGCATCAGCGACCTACGGTGCCGACGCGGTTGCGGGTGTTGTGAACTTTGTTACTCGTCGCATGGACGGTATTGAAATCCGTGCAGGCTGGAGTGCTTATCGCCACGATAATGACAACAGCTTCATTCAGCCGTTGTTGGATGCTCGTAACTTTGAGTACCCCTCAGGTACTGAAGGTCCTGACGGCGACAACAACCAGATCGATATCGCTATGGGTTCGGATTTTGCCGATGGCAAAGGTAACGCAACTATTTACGCTACGTGGCGTAAGCAGGACGAGTTACGCCAAGAAGCCCGTGACTATTCGTCAGGTGCGTTGACTGGATCTGGCTTGGGTGTGGGCGGTTCTGCTAACGCTATCATCCCTAACTACTTCTTGGCTCCCATCACTGCTGATGGCGCTGGCCCCGGCGGCTATGATTACGATCAAGAATTTTTTGGTGGTATCAACTCGGCAGGTGGTTTGACGCCATGGGATGGTACCAACCGCTACAACTACGCGCCGATCAACCACTTCTTACGTCCTTTGGAGCAGTGGTCTGTTGGTTCATTTGTTGATTACGAGATCAACGAACACTTCACGCCTTACTTAGAGTTCATGTATTCGAGCTCGCAGACACGTGCGCAGATTGCTGAATCGGGTACGTTCTTTGCTGAAGCGTACTTCTTGTCGCTTGACGACCTGCCACCGGCGTTCGCGGGTGCGTTAGAAGATTTATACCCAAATCGTGAAAGTGACGATTTCGGTATTTACGTGGGCAAGCGTAACGTTGAAGGCGGCCCTCGCTCAAATAACTTCTCAAACGATGGCTTCCGACTCGTTACCGGCCTCAAGGGCGCGATCAACGACACATGGTCATACGACGCAAGCTACGTCTATGCTCAGACTCGTCAGAACTCGACTTACATCAATGACTTCTTTGCACCCAATATTACTGCGGTTCTGAATTCCGATGCCTGTGATGCAGGTTGTTCCGGCTACTCAGTATTCACACCAGGCGGTGTTACTGCTGAGCAAGCTAATGGCTTGACCGGTACCGGCATGTTGAATTCTCAGAGCACAACCGAAGTGATCAACGCCTTTGTAACCGGTGAGTTGTTCTCCATTGGTGATGCTGCACCCATTCAGGTAGTTGTTGGTTATGAATGGCGTGGTGAAGACTTTGACCGCACTTCTGACACCGTATTTGCGGAAGGTCAGCTTCTAGGTCAAGGTGGTCCAACTCCGTCATTGCGCGGTGGGTTCACAGTCTCTGAATTCTTTACCGAAGTGAATATTCCTTTAATGGAAAGCTTGGTTGCTGATTTGGCGTATCGCTACTCTGATTACAGCACCGTTGGCGGTCAAGATACGTACCGTTTCGGTTTGGACTGGCAGCCAGTTGACATGGCTCGCGTACGTGCTGGTTTCAACCGCGCGGTTCGTGCACCCAACGTCTCTGAGTTGTATTCTGTGAACAACCTCGGCCTTTGGGCGGGTGTTGATCCCTGTGCCGGCATTGTTGCTAACGGTGAGAGCCCAGAGTACTCGGCAGATCAGTGTGCCCGTACCGGTGTAACAGCCTCGCAATACGGAAACATTGCACCAAGCCCCGCGGACCAGTACAACCAGATCAGTGGNGGTAACGTGAACCTCGACGTTGAGGAAGCGGATACTGTGACCATTGGCTTGGTATTGGATCCAATGGACAACCTTACGGTATCGGTTGACTACTGGAGCATTGAAATTGAGAACACAATCTCGAGCGTCGGTGCTGAAAACATCATCCGTCAGTGTGCAACCAATAACCTGCTTTGTAGCTCTGTCCAGCGTTCTGGATCAGGCTCACTGTGGCAAGGCGAAAGCGGCTATGTATTTAACGGTCTGCAGAACATTGGTACGAACAAGTGGGAAGGCGTAGACGTTGCTGCCTCTTGGTCGCAAGATGCATTGGGCGGTACGTTTAACGTGAACCTTGCGGGTACCTACATGATGACCAAGGAAGTAGAAATTCTTCCTGGTGAAAGCTTCGACTGTGTTGGTTTGGTTAGCTCACGTTGCTACCCATCGCCTGAATGGCGTCACACGTTGACTGCAACTTATGACAGCAACGAGTGGTGGGCAGTAACTGCACGGTGGCGTTACTTCGATGGTGTTGACTACGACGGTGCACTGACCAGTAATCGTTCAGAAGGAACAGATCAAATCGCTCAGGACAATATGTCTGATGGCGAGAGCTACCTTGATCTGAACGCATCATTCCGTTTCCTAGGCGATTCGGAGCTGCTTGTCGGTATCAACAACGTGCTTGACGAAGAGCCCCCACTGGTTGGTGGTTCATTGTCTTCAAACGCCAACGCGATTGCTGGTTTCTACGACACACTTGGCCAGTACCTGTTTGCTCAGGCAACTTTCCGCTTCTAAGGGAAGGTTGATTCTGGCAGCAGACGCTGCGTAAATGAGAAGCGGGCCTTTTGGTCCGCTTTTTTTTTGCTATTTTCACTCGCGCAGTGTGGAATGTCTTTCACAGCGAACGACTATGCTTGCGAGTGACTATGACAGCCAATGACTAATACGGTTAACGACTATGCATGATCCCCGATGAAAATAGGTAGTGAGAGTCATTGCCCATGACCGATGCAAAGGCGGAATACGAACAGTGGCGCCATAGGGTTCAGCAAGCGCCGCGAGATCCGTTGGCGCACTTCAATTTTGCCTGGTGGGCTGCCCGGCTGGGACAATTTAGTCGAGCGATAAAAGCCTACGAGCAAGCGATTGCGCTAGGCATTAGTGAGCCCGAGGAGGCGATGACCAATATCGCGTCTATTTATTCCGAGCGTCTAGCGCGCGCCGCTGACGCTCAGGCGTGGCTGCAACAGGCGCTTCAGTGCAATGGCGATTATTTCCCCGCCGTTTTTAACCGCGCGCATTTGGCCGAGCAGCTGGGGGATCGAGAGGGAGCTGAAGCCGGTTTTACGAGGGCGTGTCAATTACAACCTAATAACCCGCTTCCTGTTGCGCGATTAGCGGAAGCGATCCGTTTAGTACGTAGCAGTGATTCCATCGTCATTCAATTAAGGCAGTTGTCCGAGGCGTGCGAAGATCCCGATGTGTTTTATGCATTAGCGCGGGTTGAGGAGCGCCTCGACAACACAGATGCCGCATGGCGTGCACTCGAGACAGCAAATCGTTACGACGGGAAGCATTTGCCCTCGTGGCCCCATGAGCTAATCAAAAAGCGCTACGACACATTAAAGGAGCATCGTATTGAGGCTTCTTCNGGGGCTAAGGGGCCCGTATTTATCGTTGGTATGTTTCGAACAGGATCTACCTTGTTGGAGCAAATCCTCGCTGCGCACACCGCGTTTACCCCGCTGGGTGAGTCCGAGTTCTGGCCACGAACCATCGCAGCAAGTGGCGGCGCAATGGTGGTGCCGGGGCGGGTGCCGGATGCACAGCAACTCAGCATTTTTTGTGCGCAGTTTGGGGAGCACCTAATAGAGCGCGGGATTGACCTCAGCCTACGCGTAACCGATAAGCGCCCAGACAATCTGTACCACCTACCCTTAATTGCTAAAGCGATACCCGATGCCCGCTTTATCATCACCGAGCGCGATTGGCGCGATACCTTGATTTCGGTCTACGGTACGCGATTGCATCCCCAGCATGGCTACGCAACGTCTCCCCTACGTATTAAAACGCAGTTGGAGCAATGTTCCAGCCTTGCCGCACACTGGCAAGCAATGGCACCGGATCGCGTGCGCCGATTTGCCTATGAAGACCTTGTGGCAAAGCCTGAATCTACTATGCGCGGGTTGCTCCAGTGGCTTGGCGAGGCTTGGGAGCCGGGCTGCCTTGAGTTTCATAAGCTTACGAATCCAGTGCTCACGGCCAGTGTTTGGCAAGTACGCGAACCCCTGAGTACGGCGCGGGAAGGGCGTTGGCGGCAGTATGAGGCACCGCTGCAG
>JGI26083J51738_10000603_pt1 | contig 19546 bp, 20 predicted proteins | sample SaaInl85LU_5_DNA_FD_51738 | JGI IMG/M metagenome (IMG submission 51738)
TTAGCTGGCCAGCAAGCGCAGCCCTTGGGTTACATCTGCCCGAACTGCCAGCCTCAAACCGGGCTCATCACCGGCTTTGAGTGCTGCGAGGATCAGGCGATGGTGATTGGGCGCTTCTGTTCTGTTCAGCCGCCCGTAAAGCGCGCGCATTGTTGGCCCGAGTTGCAGCCAGACTGTTTCCGCCAAAGCCAGCATCGCAGGCGCTTGGGCGCGCAAATATAAGGTGCGGTGGAATTCGAGGTTGGATTTCAGATACCCCACAGCATCGCGCCGCGCGATGGCGGTCGAGATGGTGGCATTGGTCGCCTCCATACGCTCGATCAACGCCATATGGGCGCGTGGCAGGGCACGGGCTGACAGCTCAGGCTCAAGCAGGGCACGAATAGCGGCCAATTCCTCAATCCGTTCATTGCTCAATTCCGGCGTCGAGACGCGCCCCGAGGCCGAGAAAGACAAAGCCCCCTCGCTGACCAACCGGCGCACCGCCTCGCGGGCGGGGGTCATGGAGACGTCGAATTCCTTGCCAAGGCCGCGCAAGGTCAGCGCTTGGCCTGGCATGATTTCTCCATGCATGATGCGGGTGCGCAATGTGCGGTACACACGTTCATGCGCAACGGCTGCGCCAGTTTCATGGGGGCGAGGATTTAACAGCATGACAAAATGTGATCACATTTTGGGTGTCTCTGGCAAGCTGTCAAATCGCCATGCCAACAATTCCGAGCCATGTTTGCGCAGCCAAGCCCGCTGAGCCTTGTAATCAGGATAAAGCGAGGCGCAGGTTTCCCAGAACCTGTCGGAATGGTTCATCTCGGCCAAATGCGCGACCTCATGGGCGGCCACATAATCGAGCACCTCGGTCGGTGCCATGATCAGCCGCCATGAATACATCAAATGCCCCGCTGTTGAGCAGCTGCCCCAACGGCTCTTGGTATCCCTGAGCGCAAGGCGCGCATAGGGCAGGCCGAGCATCGCGGAATATCGGTCGCTTGCCTCGATCAGCCGCTCGCGGGCGAGGGATTTGAGCAAAGCCGCCACCAAAGGGGCCGTGCGATGTGTATTTGGCACAGTGATCTGGCCATCAACGAATCGGGCCACCCGCCCTGTTGCGGGCAAGATCGACCTCAGGGTTCCGCAAACGGGAATCGTTCCGCCTATTTCGGGGCGTTTCACATCGGGCCGCTTGGCCAGTTGCGCGCGCACCCAATCCTCGCGGCTGTGCAAGAACTCCAAAGCTTCGCGTTCGGGGGCCCATTTGGGCAGGCTCAGGCTGACTTGCCCATCTGCATGGGACACACGCAAAGAAAACCGCCTTGCACGCGGTGAGCGGCGCAATTTCACCTCGACAGGCGGGTCACCTGACAAGACATGCAATTTAAGCTCTTTCCCTGTCGTCATCACACACCTATATAGCAGCAAGCCTGATCGGGGTGGATCAGGGCCAAAAGCCTTTGACACCCCAAGCACATTGTGGCAGGTGACCGCAATTCTCTCGATACCTATGATTGAAGGGGGTGTCATGCCCAAAGAGGAATGGGGCGTTAAACGCTTGTGCCCAACAACTGGCAAGCGCTTCTACGACCTTAACAAAGACCCGATCGTCAGTCCCTATACTGGCGAAGTAGTGACCTTGGACACAGGCAAAGGTTCTCGCAGCCTTATGGCTGAGAAACCTGCTGCTGCGTCCGCGGCCAAAGAAACAAAGTCTGATGACGAAGAAGTCGTACTCGAAGACGACGATATCGAAATCGACGTAGAAGACGATGTAGATATCGACGGCGATGATGTGCTTGAGGATGACGATGATGATACCGTCGCCCTTGACGACATTGCAGATGTTGCCGGCAACGACGACGATTGATCTTCGTTTTTAATTGATGATGCGTCGGGCGGATTTTTCGCTTGATCTGCCCCACGCGAAACCCTACACCGCACCCGTTGCTGAAACGGAGTTTTGGTGACCAATGATGGGGCCTTAGCTCAGCTGGGAGAGCGCCTGCATGGCATGCAGGAGGTCAGCGGTTCGATCCCGCTAGGCTCCACCATCATCCTCTATATCAAAAATTCCGAGCTACCGCGCCTGTCTGCGCCACAAGCGACACGTGGTTTACTCTGTCACTTTGGCCTCGTGTCATCGCGACCTCCCGAGATTGCGCGCGCCGCTCCCTCCTTGGCCTGAATGTTGCAAATTCTTTCTCTAAATGGAGCGTGATCCTAAAGGTTTGCGTCTCCGTGACGTTCTACACCTAGACATTTCAGCAAAAAAGAGACCGGCATGAAGCAAGTTCGTTCAGACGATATNCGTGATGTACAAGCAGCGACCGANGCCGCGCAGGAGTCNGAGACGATCACCAAGATCGCGCGCAAGATCGGGGACCTCGCGGTTTCTATTGCCGCCGTCAGTGGGGATGTTCAGGATGTCTCGGCCGTTGCTGTCCATCAGCGCGACGGGTTCCGGACGATCCGCGACCGCATGGCGCGCATGGCAGATAGCGGTGCGCATGTCATCGTCTCGGCCTCGTCTGCATTGGAGACATCGAGCCAAGCTGAAGAGCGTATCATCGGCACGACNAAAAGCCTGACNCGCATGGTTGATGATGTGACCCAATTGACCGAGCAAGTCTCGCTGATCAATGACCACCTTGCCAAAGTGACTGAGACCTTGGGCCGCGTAGCCAAAGTGTCCGATCATGTCGCGGGTATTGCACGCCACACCAACCTTCTCTCGCTCAACGCCGCCGTTGAGGCCGCTCGTGCGGGCGCGCATGGGCGTGGCTTCGCGGTTGTTGCGGGCGAGGTAAAGAACCTCTCCACACAGGCCAGCAGCGCGACCGCTGATATTGGCCAGACGATCGAGGCTTTGACCGCAGAAGTGCAGCGCGTCATGAGTTATGTGACCTCAGCCACGGAACTGGCCACGGGCATCCGCGAGCAGACCGATACGGTTGGCGGCGAAGTCACATCTCTGCCGAGTACGCTGCATGAGGTGCGCGTGTCGCAGGAACAGATCGTTGAGGAAGCAACCCATATCGAGCAGTCCATCACGACGACCCAAGATGAAGTGGGCGAGCTGACCGATATGGTGGAACGCTCCACCCAGAGCATCACGCAGGCAACGTCAAAGCTGCTTGATATCACCGATAGCTCGGAAGCGATCACAGGCATGTTTGCACGTCTGGGTGTTGAAACCGTCGACACGCCTTATGTGGAAGCCGTAAAGAAAATGGCGGGTTTGGTCTCGAATATTTTCGAAGAGGCGGTTTCCAAAGGGCAGATCTCGATCGCGGCCCTGTTTGATGAACGCTACAAGCCGATCCAAGGCAGTGAACCGCTCCAGCATATGACGCAATTCGCGCATTTCACCGATGCAGTTTTGCCCGCCATTCAGGAGCCCATGCTGCAATTCTCGCCAAAAGTGGTCTTTTGTGCAGCGATTGATCGCAACGGCTACATTCCCAGCCATAACCTCAAATTCAGCCAGCCCCAGCGTGCGGGNGAGCCAGNTTGGAACGCGGCCAATTCNCGGAACCGNCGGATTTTNGATGACCGNGTCGGCCTTGAAGCGGGCAGAAGCCAGCGGCCTTTCCTTTTGCAGGCCTATCGCCGCGATATGGGCAATGGCGATTTCCGGATGATGAAGGATGTCTCGGCTCCGATCTCTGTGAATGGGCGCCATTGGGGTGGTCTGCGTTTGGCTTATCTGATCGACTGAATTTGCGCTGTGTGAGCTGACGCACAGAACATGATGATTTCTGCGGGTTGATTACACAGGCAATCGGGCTCCATTTAGAGGCCTGCACGTCCTTGTAACCAACCCGNAGGTAATCCAATGACCAAGACGATCCCAGGGCTTCATCACATCACGGCGATTTCCGGCCCGCCGCAACCCAATGTTGATTTCTTCACGGGCACACTTGGTCAGCGGCTGGTCAAGAAAACCGTGAATTTNGACGCGCCTGATGTCTATCACCTCTATTACGGGGATGANGCNGGCTCTCCCGGCACGATCATGACCTTTTTCCCCTTCGTGAATGCCAAGAAGGGCAGTGCGGGGTTCGGCACGACCGATACCTATGCCTATGCGGTGCCAAAGGGGAAATTCGATGAATGGGTTACCCGTTTGCAGGCAAGCGGTGCGCAGTTTGATGTGCAGCCCGACCGCTTTGGCGCGCGGGTCATCAGGCTCAGCGATCCCGATGATGCAATTGTCGAATTGATTGAAACAGATAGCACGGCCTCAAGCGCGCTTGATGGGTTTCATTCTGCAACGCTCTGGGTGGAAGATATCGCGCCCACGGCCAAAGTGCTGACCGAGGTTTTCGGCTATGAGGAATCAGGCCATGTGAACGAGGCGGGCGAGGAACGCNTNCGCCTTCAAGCCCCGGGTGACGCGCGCGCGCGGATCATTGATGTGATCCGCAAGGATGGTGCGACCAAGGCCAAGCAAGGGGCGGGGTCGATCCACCATATCGCCTTCCGCGCGGAAACNGANGAGGTGCAACTGCATTGGCGTGACGCATTGCTGGCGCAAGGCCATGCCGTCACTGAGGTGCGTGACCGCCAGTATTTCAATGCAATCTATTTCCGTGAACCCGGAGGTGTGTTGTTCGAGATCGCAACCGATCCGCCAGGATTTGCAGTGGATGAAGACCATCCAGCTTGGGCGAGGTACTGAAACTGCCGCCCCAATATGAGGCCCGCCGTGCCGAGTTGGAGCAGGTTTTACCCCCGATCAAGCTGGCTTGAGCAGCCCCATCGCGCGCTTCGTGTCGCGTTGGGGCCACCCGTTTTCATATGATCAGCCGAGCACTTCTGTGAGTGCTTCCTTGGTGGCCGAAACCACGGTATCGGCTTCCTCACGGGTCAGGCAAAGCGGCGGTGCATAGCCCAAGATATCCCCTTGTGGCATGGCGCGCGCAATCACGCCGCGCCGCCCCATGGCCGCAACGATCTGTGGAGTGATCTTCTTGGAAGGATCAAAGAAGGTTCTGCTGTCGCGATCCTCGACCAGTTCCACGGCTGTCAGCATGCCTTCGCCGCGCACTTCGCCAACACAGGCATGCTCGCCCACGGCTTGGCGCATCTGTTCGGTCAGATAAGGGCCGACATCGCCCGCATTCTCGACCAGATTGAGGCTATCGACGAGTTTGAGATTGGCCACACCCGCAGCCGCCCCGATGGGATGGGCCGAATAGGTCCAGCCATGGCCGATCGGGCCGTTTTCATCGGTGCCTTGTTCCAGAACCTTCCAGACCTTATCCGAGATGATCGACCCCGAAAGCGGCGCATAGGCCGAGGTTAGACCCTTGGCGATGGTCATGATATCGGGCTTCAATCCGTAATGGGGTGAGCCGAACATGCTTCCAAGACGGCCAAAACCTGTGACCACTTCATCGGCGATCAGCAGGATATCATGCTTGGCAAGGATCGGTTGGATCGCTTCCCAATAGCCCGCAGGCGGGGGCACGATGCCACCTGTGCCCAACATCGGCTCGGCAATGAAAGCCGCGATTGTATCTGCGCCCTCGCGCTCGATCATCTCTTCAAGATCGGCGGCGCATTTGGCGGTGAATTGTGCCTCGCTCAGCGAAAGGTCATCGCGGCGGAAATAATAGGGCGACGTGGTGTGAAGGATGTTTTCCAGCGGCAGGTCGAATTTCTTATGAAACAGCGCCAAGCCCGTCAAAGACCCGCTCACCAGACCCGAGCCGTGATAGGCGCGCCAGCGGCTGATGATCTTTTTCTTTTGCGGCAGCCCGCGGATATTATTGTAATACCAGACCATCTTGATGTTGGTCTCGTTGGCATCCGAGCCACCCAAACCGAAATAGACCTTCGACATGTGATCAGGCGCGCGGTCCATGACCATCTGCGCCAAGGTGATCGACACCTCGGTGCCATGTCCGACATAGGCGTGGTAATAGGCCAGCTCGCGGGCTTGATCGGCAATCGCCTCGGCCACTTCCATGCGCCCATAGCCGATATTCACACAATAAAGCCCCGCAAAAGCATCCAGCATTTTATTGCCGTCGCGATCAGTGATGAAACAGCCCTCAGCGGTTTTCATGATCTTGCTGGGTGTTTCGCCGCGCGCATGTTGGGCCAGATGTGTCGAGGGGTGGAAAAAGCTCTCCCGATCCCATTTCGAAAGTGTGTCATTGGTGAGCATGGTCTTTCCTCCTGTCCCACTATTGCGACCAGTCTAGCATTTTTAATTGCGACTTCGATTGTTTTATCGCGACGCTTTTTGACCCTTCTATGACGTGTCTTCACATACTTTGCCGTGGGCTTGCTGCCAGAGTGGGGCAAAACAAGGAGGTCCGCGCCCATGTCCCGCATNGTCAATTTCCCGACCGAAGAATACCTCGCCCGTATTGAGCGCACCCGCGCCGAGATGGCCAAGCGCGATCTGGATTTCCTGATTGTCACTGACCCATCCAATATGGCGTGGCTGACGGGCTATGATGGCTGGTCGTTCTATGTCCACCAAGCGGTGCTGTTGGGGCATAGCGGCGAGCCATTGTGGTGGGGGCGGGCCATGGACGGGCTTGGTGCGCTCAGAACTGTCTGGATGCGCGACGAGGCCGTGATTGGATATGATGATACCTATGTCCAGAACCCTGCAAAGCATCCCCATGAAACCTTGGCCGAGCTGGTCCGCCAAAGGGGCGGTCAGAAGGCGCGTATCGGGGTGGAGTTGGATAATTACTATTACTCAGCCGCTGCGCATAAAACGCTCGAGGCGGGTTTGCCCGAGGCGGAATTACGCGATGCCACAGGCCTTGTGAACTGGCAGCGCGCGGTGAAATCCGAGCAAGAGATCACCTATATGCGCCGCGCGGCCAAGATTGTTGAGCGGATGCATCAAGTGATCCTCGATAAGGCTGAGCCCGGCTTGCCGAAAAACGCGCTTGTCGCCGAGATATCGCATGCCAGCATCCAAGGCGCGGATGGGCATTGGGGGGATTACCCCGCCATCGTGCCTCTGACCCCCTCGGGCATGGATGCGACCGCGCCACATCTGACATGGGATGACAAGCCGATGGCGTCAGGCGAGGCGACCTTCTTCGAGATCGCGGGCTGCTATCGTCGCTACCATTGCCCGCAATCGCGCACCCTGTTTCTGGGTGAGCCGCCCGAGACCTACCGCCGCGCCGAGGCCGCCGTTCTTGAGGCGGTTGAAGCGGGTCTTGCCCAAGCCAAGCCTGGAAATTTCTGTGAGGATATCGCCAATGCTTTCAATGCCAAACTCAATGCATTGGGCTTCGAGAAGGACAGCCGCTGCGGCTATGCCATTGGGCTGAGCTACCCGCCCGATTGGGGCGAGCGTACGATGAGCTTTCGGCGTGGCGATAAATCAGTTTTGCAGCCCGGAATGACCTTCCATTTCATGCCCGCGCTTTGGCTCGATGATGGTGGTTTGGAAATCACCGAGCCGATCTTGATCACTGAAACTGGCGTCGAATGCCTGTCGAGCCTGCCACGGGAGCTGTTCGTCAAATGACCCCTACAATCCCTTTGGAACGTGATGGCAAGCATCACGGCTTCCTGAAATTCCCCCATAGCCGCGATGATAGCGCATGGGGGCATGTCATGGTGCCGATCTGTGTGATCCGCAACGGGGACGGCCCCACAGCCCTTTTGACAGGGGGCAATCATGGCGATGAATATGAAGGGCCGATTGCGCTCAGCGATCTGGCCCTGACGCTTGAGCAAAGCGAGATTGAGGGCAGGGTGATCATCCTGCCGCAAATGAATACGCCCGCATTTCGGGCCGGCGCGCGGGTCTCGCCCATTGATCAAGGCAATATGAACCGCGCCTTTCCTGGCGATGCGCGGGGCAGCATGACCCAGAAGATCGCGGCCTATTTCACGCAAACGCTGATCCCGATGGCGGATGTGGTGCTGGATTTCCACTCAGGCGGCAAAACCCTCGATTTTCTGCCCTTTGCGGCTTCGCATGTCCTTGATGACAAGACGCAGGAGACCCGCTGCGCCGAAGCCGCCTTGGCCTTCAGTGCGCCCTATACGGTCAAGATGCTCGAGATTGATGATAGCGGCATGTATGACGGCGCGGTGGAGCGCGCGGGCAAAACCTTTGTGACCACCGAATTGGGCGGCACAGGGGCGGCGCGCGCCCAAACCGTGGCCATTGCCAAACGGGGCGTACGCAATCTGCTGAAACATGCGGGCATTCTGGGCGGCGAGGTTGTGATGACCCCCACCCAACATCTGGATATGCCCGATGCCAGCTGCTTCACCTTCGCCGAGACGGGCGGCATGTATGAGCCGCTGGTCGATCTGGGGGCAGAGGTCAGCGAGGGGCAGGATATAGCCCATATCTGGCCACTGGATTGCACAGGTGCTGCCCCGCGCAAGCTATTTGCGGGCCGCGATGGCCTATTGGTGGCGCGCCATTGGCCGGGATTGATCGCCTCGGGCGATTGCGCTGCTGTTCTGGCTGTCCCGCAGGGTTAACCCTGCTCAGCGATATCGCGCATCAANACGGGGTGTTTGCCTTCGGCCACNGCCCTCGACATNCGNGTTGCGATCTCGAGGGCAGTTTTGCGCGCNAGCCCCACATCCTTGCGGTCTTCGCCGCCTGTGAAGGTCGATAAGATATTGTCACAGGCGATCAGAAAGCCGCGGATCGCTTCGGCCGCAGGCAGATCTGGCCAATCACGCGCAAGCGATATCACAACGCTGCTTTCCGATGCGCCCGATGTCATAATCGCTTCGAGCACGGCTTCGGTGAGCCGTTCTTGTTCATGTTCCATGAAAGTCTTCCGGCAATAAGGGTGTTGGCCGGATTCTCCGGGCCTTGGTTAGAGGGGTTTTCCTCTCCAACGGACCGAGACAGGGTCATACTAGGCCCCGCGCGCACAAAAAATGTTAGAATTTGAAACGATCTGTTTTGATGACTTGGTTAACGGGCCGCGCAGGCGCGTTTTCGCGTGGCGTGTGTCATGGCCACGGGGTAGGGTCTGGCCATGACAATACCTGCTGTGACCTTCTCTCCCGATCAGGCCGAAGCCTATGACCGCATCACCGAAATGCTGCTGGGAATGGGGGTTGATCTGGACAATGAAACGACCCAACCCGCCAGTGAGGGCAAGGCCAGTGTTGTGGCGGTTGTCGGCAAGGCAGGCTCGGGCAANACCCTGCTGCTGGCGCATTTGGTCAAAGCCTTGGAAAGCGCGCGGATTGATCTGATTTCAGGGGATTGGGAAGGGCGCAAACGCAAGGATCGCCGCACAGTCGCTGTGCTGGCCCCCACCAATAAAGCGGCCAGCGTTTTGCGCACGCGCGGTGTGCCCGCCACCACGATCCACCGCATTCTTTACACGCCAGTCTATGATCCCGAATATGAAAAGGTCGCTGAATGGTTGGCAGGCCAAGGGGAACGCCCCGAGATCGAGGGCCTNAGCGATGAGATGCTGGACCGCGCAAAGGCGGTCTATGAGGCGCATAAATCGGTGCCTGCGGCCTTNGCCTCGGCGGGGGTGCGCGGCTCGGATTTTATCACAGGCTGGAAACGNCGCGAGGACCCGCTGGATATCGGTCTGGTCGATGAAAGCTCGATGCTCGATCAAAAGCAATTCGACGATTTGCGCGAGATTTTTCCGACACTGATCCTGTTCGGAGACCCCGCGCAATTGGCCCCTGTCGGCCAATCGGGCGAGATGGTGTTTGACAAGCTCGGGGCTGAGCGGCGTCTTGAATTGGGGCGCATCCACCGCCAAGAGGCCGATAACCCGATCCTTGATCTGGCCCATGCTTTGGCGGATCCAAATCTCAGCTTCGAGGATTTCGAGCGGATGATCGAAGAAGCCGCCCGCCGTGATGAGCGGGTGGTCGTCTCGCCACGTGCCGATAGCGATCTGATGGCGCGCAGCCCCGTGCTGGTTTGGCGCAATGCCACGCGCGTGCGCCTGATTAACGGGTTTCGCCGCGTGCATGGTGCCTCCGATACCGAGCTTTTATCGGGCGAGCCGCTGATCTGTGACGGGATCGAATTGCCGATCAAACACCGCAAGAAACGCATTGATCTTGAGGCGCGCGGTTTGATCAAGGGCGCGCAGGTTGTGTATCTCGGGGCAGGCTCCAAGCCCGGATTTTCGAAATTGCATGTGGTGGGGGCCGAAAGCCCGCGCCTGTCTGCCGCTTCGATTGTGAAGATCGAAAAGCCCGATGAGGAAGAACCCTTCATCCCCTATGCCGCGCGCATGGGGGCTGCCTTTCTGCATGGCTCGGCTGTGACAATCCACAAGGCGCAGGGCAGCCAGTGGCGCGATGTGCAGGTCTTCGCGCCTGATCTTTACGCGGCGTCCAGGGCAGGGCGGATCGAGGCGGGGCAGGCCTTGTGGAAACGCTTGGCCTATGTCGCCATCACCCGTGCCGAGGAACGGTTGATCTGGGTGCAGAGATACATGCTGTCGAAACCCTCAACCCCTCTCTCGGCGGATGATCTGGAAGCACCTGTTGCCCCTTTGACTTTGGAAGCGGAGAATTCGGAATGAAAACAGCGATTGTCACAGGTGCCAGCGCTGGAATTGGCCGTGCGGTTGCCGAAAAGCTGCTGGATGCAGGCTGGCAAGTGGGCCTGATTGCCCGCCGCGCCGAGATGCTCGAAGATATCGCCGATCGCTATGAAGGTGCGGCGTTCGCCTTGCCAGCCGATGTCACGGATGAAGAGGCGGTTGAGGCCGCGTTTCAGGGCTTTGTGGCCGAGACAGGCAGGTTGGATTGTTTGTTCAATAATGCAGGTATTTTCGTGCCCGCCGCGATGATTGATGAAATGCCCGTGGCCGATTGGAAAAAGGCTGTGGATGTGAACCTGACGGGGATGTTTCTATGCGCGCGCCAAGCCTTCGGGATCATGCGCCATCAAGACCCGCGCGGCGGGCGCATCATCAATAATGGCTCGGTTTCGGCGCATGCCCCGCGCGAGGGGGCCGCGCCCTATACAGCAACCAAACACGCGATCACAGGGCTGACACGGCAGTTGGCATTGGACGGGCGCGCCTTTGATGTGGCTTGTGGCCAGATCGATATCGGCAATGCGATGACAGAGCTTCTGGAAGGTATCGTCGAGGCCGCGCAAGCCCGCGGTGAAACCCCGCCACCAAGCATGGATGTGTCCCATGTGGCTGATGCGGTTCTGGCGATGGCGGATTTGCCGCTTTCGGCCAATGTGTTGTTCCAGACGATCATGGCCACCCAAATGCCCTTTGTCGGGCGGGGCTAGCGCTACTAGGTTCTGATCAAGCGGAAGGCGGCCGAGGCCAACCAGCCCGCCGCGATTGCGATCAGCAGAGACAAGATACCGTAAAGCAGCGGCTGGTTCTGTGCGAGATTATAGGTCAGCCGCTCAAGGCCTACTTTACGCACGCTGATATCGCTTTCCAATTGGCTGATCACTTCACCACTGCGGGTCAGGAAAATGCGCATGCGGTAATCGCCTTCGACCAGATTGGCGGGCAATTGAACGGCCGTATCGAACAGGGTTGATTGGCGCAATGTCACCGCAGCTTCGTTATATTGGTAAAGGTCTTCGTCCTGACGGATGCGAATGAGCGCCTCGATGAATGCGCTTTGATCTTCCACACCAGAGCTGACTGCGCGGATCGCGCGCGGCACCGAGATGCGGTGGCGCTGGTCATTGGCATCGCTCAAGACCTCCTCGAAGGGGCTGGTGGTTGAGACGGCGTAGAAGGTAGGGGCTGCCGCCACATCCACCATCTCGGTATTGGCCCAAATCCCCAACACGCGATCCTTGCGGCGCACCACAACAGGGCGGCTTGGCCCCTCAACCGTGATGATCACCTCAAGAGGGGCATCAAGCGGGATTGGCGCTTCGCGGCGCACAGCCCCAAAGATCAGGATCTCTGAGCCGTTGAAATTTGTGGTGATGGCCACTTCATTGCTGCTGAGGCTGGCCACAACATCTTCTGCCGCCACAGGCGCGGCCAAGAACAATAACACGGCTAGGGCAAGGCGGCGCATGCTCACATCCCCCCCAGAGAATTGGAGAGCGAGAACAACTCGGTCGGTTGCAAGAGCAGGTCGAGGGCGATTTTCGCGCAAACCGCCAGAACGATTACGGCCAGCAGAATGCGAAGCTGCTCGGCCCGCAATTTGGTGCCAAGCTGTGTGCCGATTTGCGCGCCGATCACCCCACCAAGCAGCAAGAACAGCGCAAGGATCAGATCAACCGTGCGATTGGTGGTGGCATGCATGATTGTGGCAAAGCCCGTGACAAAGATGATCTGGAACAGCGATGTACCGATCACGACCTTGGTGGGCATGCCAAGCAGGTAGATCATCGCAGGCACCATAATAAACCCGCCGCCAACCCCCATAATGGCCGACAAAACTCCGACCAAGATCCCCACCAGCAGCGGTGGGATCACCGAGATATAGAGGCCGGATGTGCGGAACTTCATTTTCAGGGGAAGGTTGTGAACCCAATTATGCTTGCGGCGCGGGGCAACCCCGCCCGCACGCGTCTTGCGCAAAGCCTTGAGGCTTTCGACAAACATCAAGCTGCCGATAATGCCTAAGAAAACCACATAACAAAGCTCGACCAACAGATCGACTTGGCCCCTTTGGCGCAGGATATTGAAAACCTGCACACCCGCAGCCGCCCCGATCAGACCGCCCGCCAAAAGCACACCGCCCATTTTCAGGTCAACCGTGCGCCGTTTGAGATGGGCCAGCACCCCTGAGACCGAGGAGGCTACAACCTGATTTGCCGATGTCGCCACAGCCACTGCGGGCGGGATGCCAACGAAAAACAACAATGGCGTGATCAGAAAGCCGCCCCCCACGCCGAACATGCCCGACAGAATTCCAACAATCCCCCCGATGCCAAGCAGCAGGAAGGCATTGACGCTGACCTCGGCGATGGGAAGGTAAATTTGCATTTGCGAACTATGGGAAACCGTTGTGTAGGCGTTCGCTCTATCAAAGACAGTGCATCACGCCCATTGTCAAATCATGCGACATATCGGATCGATTTAAAGGTCTCGTAAATAGCGCCTGAGAATGCGTTCCAGCTTGGCTGCACCCAGAGGGGCCATCGCTTTGGTATGCTCATGGCTGATATTCTCATCCGAGAGACCCGCCGCCATATTGGTGATGGTCGAGATCGCGGCCACATTCAGCCCAAGGAATCGCGCAAGGATCACCTCGGGCACCGTCGACATGCCAACCGCATCGGCCCCCAGCATATTGATCGCGCGAATCTCGGCAGGGGTCTCGAAGGAGGGGCCTGAATACCACGCATAAACACCGCTCTCGAGCGGCAGATCCTCGGCCTTTGCGGCGGCTATTAGGCCCGCACGCATCGCGGGGTCATAGGCGTCTTTCATCGGCACGAAACGCGCATCTGTCGGCTCACCGATCAGCGGGTTCAGGCCCGAGAAATTGATATGATCGCTGAGCAGCATCAACTCACCAGGTTGAAGATCATCCCGCATCGAGCCTGCCGCATTGGTCAGGATCAGGGAGTGCCCGCCAAGCGCTTTGAGCACCTCAAGGGGAAAGCGCATCACGTCGCCCTTGCCGCTTTCATAATAATGCGCGCGCCCGCCAAAGACGGCAACGCGCACGCCTTCCAGATCGCCGATGACCAGTTTGGGGTTATGCCCCGAAACGCCTGCATGCGGGAAACCGGGCAGGTCGGAATAGTCGATCGCGACACCGTCAACAGCCTCGGCCAGATGGCCAAGCCCTGACCCCAGAACCAAGCCCAAAACGGGTGGTTCATCCCCCGCTTTTGCGCGGATGACATCTGCCAGCGTCTCAACGTTCTTTGACATAGGGCTCGCCTCCTGCGCGCGGCGGGATGGCTTTGCCGACAAAGCCCGCCAGAATGATCACGGTCAGAATATAGGGAAGCGCCTGCATGAACTGAACTGGAATGATAACGATGCCGCCCATTCCAATGCCAACCATGACAAGTGCTGCAACGACCAGCAGGATCGCGGCCAAACCGCCCAAGATGGCCAGATCAAGCTTGGATTTGCGCGCCGTCCAGATCAGGGCAGCNGCGGCTGCGATAAGCAAGATCAGGATCAGGGTCGAGGAGGTCTCGATATTCTGGAAGCGGCTTCCGGCTGCATCAAGAAAGCCGAAGAGAAGGCAGGCCATCAACGCATACCAAGGCCGCCATTTCGCAAAGATCAAAGCGGCCAGCGCAATAAAGCCGCGCCCCGCGCTCATGTCTTTGACAAAGCCTGCGGCAAGCCCTGTTGCCAGATAGGCCCCCGCCAAGCCGCAGAGCAGCCCGCAAATCAGCACGGCCGCATAGCGCATCGCCACCACAGAAACGCCTGCCGTATCCACCGCCGCAGGGTTTTCCCCGACCGCGCGCAGGCGCAGGCCGAAACGGGTCTGGAACAGGATCCACCATGTCAAAGGCACGATCAGCAGCGCNACATAGACCAGAATGGAATGGCCCGAGATCAGCTCGGAATAGATCGGCCCGATCACGGGCATGGACGAGAGCGCCTCGGCTCCCGGAAGGGTGATTTCCTGAAAGCGTGCAGCCCCGCTCAGCGATGGGGTGCGGCCGCCTTGGTTGAACCATGTCTGCGCAATCACGACTGTCAGGCCAGCGGCCAGAAAATTGATCGCAACGCCTGAGATCAACTGGTTCCCACGGAAAGTGATCGAGGCCACCCCATGCAAAGCCGCCAGCACCATCGAGGCCGCGATGCCCGCCAGCAGCCCCACCCAAACCGAACCCGAGGTGAAGGCCACGGCTGCCGAAAAGAAAGCCGCCGCCAGCATTTTGCCTTCCAGCCCGATATCGAAAACGCCCGCACGCTCGGAATAAAGCCCCGCAAGGCAGGCCAGCAGAAGCGGCGTGGCCAGTCGGACGGTTGAATCAAGGATTTGAAGGATGGTCAGAAAATCCATGTCGATTACTCCCCCGCCACGCGTGTATGTGCTTCGCGCCGCAAGCGCAGGCTTTGGAAAATCTTCTCCATCGGCATGCGCACCATCGCATCCAGCGCGCCTGTGAACAGGATCACCAGCGCTTGGATCACCACGATCATCTCGCGGCTGATGGCGGGCATCTCGAACTCAAGCTCGGCGCCGCCCTGATACAAAGCCCCGAAGAGAAGGGCCGCCAAAATTACCCCAACAGGATGCGAGCGGCCCATCAAGGCCACGGCGATCCCCACAAAGCCCGCACCTTGGACATTGTCGATCACCAGACGCTCGGCCTCGCCCATCACGGCATTGGTTGCCATTAACCCCGAAAGCGCGCCCGAGATCAGCATCGTCACCATCACGATCTTGACGGGATTGATGCCTGCATAAACGGCGGCGGTCTCGGAATGGCCATAGGCGCGGATTTCATAGCCAAGCCGCGTGCGCCAAATCAAAAGCCAGACAGATAGGCAGGCCAGAAGCGCGAGGAAGAAGGACACATTCAAAGGGGTTGAGGGGCGGAAACCCAGAAAGCCCGCAAATTGCGAGGCATTGGGCAGATGCATGGTTTCGGCAAACCGCGCGGTCTCGGGCGCCATGGAGCCTGGAACGCGGAAGACATTCACAAGGAGATAGACCAAAAGCGCCGAGGCGATGAAGTTGAACATGATCGTGGTGATCACGATATGGCTGCCGCGTTTGGCCTGAAGCCATGCAGGCACCGCCGCCCATGCGGCCCCGAAAACGGCCGCGCCAAGCGTGGCTGCCAGCAAGGCAATGGACCAATGCGGCCAAGGCACTGACAAGCATACCACAGCCACCCCAAGGCCACCCAAGGCCGCTTGCCCCTCGCCGCCGATATTGAACAGGCGCGCGTGAAAGGCCACGGCAACNGCNAGCCCTGTGAAGATGAAATTCGTGGCGTAAAACAGCGTATAGCCCCAGCCATAGCTCGACCCGACCGCGCCGCGCACCATGACCGCCATCGCTTCAAGCGGGTTTTCCCCGATATAGAGAACCACCAATCCCGATACGATCAGTGCCAGCAGCACAGAGACCAAGGGAACCAGAACCACATCCGCCCATTTTGGCATACGCTCCATTACGCGGCCCCCTCTTTCATGCCTGCCATCAGCAAGCCCAGTTCTTTTTCATCAGTCTGATCGGGCAAACGCTCGCCCATGATCTGTCCGTCGAACATCACGGCGATCCTGTCGCTGAGCCCCAGAATTTCATCAAGCTCCACCGAGACCAGCAAGATCGCCTTGCCCTGATCGCGCAAGGCGATGATCTGTTGGTGGATGAATTCGATCGCCCCGATATCCACGCCGCGCGTGGGCTGGCCGACAAGCAGCAGGTCGGGGTTGCGCTCCATCTCGCGGGCGACGACGATTTTTTGCTGGTTCCCGCCCGAGAAATTGCGCGCAGGCAGGCGGGGATTGCGCGGGCGCACATCGTAGCGCTCCATCTTATCGGCGCAATCGGCCTTGATCGCCGCGTGATCCATCAAAAAACTGTTGAGCTGGTATTTCGGATCATGGTGATAACCGAAGGCCACGTTTTCCCATGCCTCATAGGGCATGATCAGCCCTTCGGCTTGGCGATCTTCGGGCACATGCGCGATCCCGCGCGCGCGGCGTGATCCTGCATCCGAGGCTTTGCCGGTCAGGTCGATGGATTGACCATTCAGGGTCACGACGCCGCCAGATGCGGGGATCATGCCGCCCAGAACTTCCAGCAACTCGGATTGGCCATTGCCTGCAACGCCCGCAATCCCAAGGATTTCACCTGCACGGATTTCAAGCGAGATGCCTTTCAGCCGTTCAACACCCGCCTCATCGCTGACGGTAAGGTTCTCGACCGTCACGATGGTGTCCTTGGGTTGGGCAGGCGCTTTGTCGACGCGCAGCAAGACTTTGCGACCCACCATCAATTCCGCCAATTGCTGCGGCGAGGTTTGGGATGTTTTGACCGTGGCTGTCATCTCGCCACGGCGCATTACGCTGACGGTATCGGTGACATCCATGATCTCGCGCAATTTATGGGTGATCAGGATGATGGTCTTCCCCTCTTCCTTCAGCCGCCCCAGAATGCGGAACAGCTGATCGGCTTCGGCAGGGGTCAACACGCCCGTAGGTTCGTCAAGGATCAGGATATCGGCGTGGCGGTAAAGTTGTTTGAGGATTTCAACCCGTTGTTGGTGCCCGACGGACAGGTCTTCGACCACCGCATCGGGATTGACATCCAGCCCGTATTCTTCGGCCAGCTCGGTCAAAAGCCTGCGCGCCTTGGAGACCGAGGGGCGCAATAGCGCACCATCTTCGGCCCCGAGAATGACATTTTCGACGACGGTGAAATTTTCCACCAGTTTGAAATGCTGATGCACCATGCCGATGCCCGCGCGGATTGCGGATTGGCTATCAGGGATGGGCGTCAGGTCTCCGTTGATCCAGATTTCACCACTATCGGCTTTGTAAAAGCCGTAAAGGATCGACATCAGCGTTGATTTGCCAGCGCCGTTTTCGCCCACAATACCGTGGATCGTTCCGGGCTGAACGGAAAGCGAGATGTCTTTATTGGCCTGAACAGGCCCGAAGGCTTTCGAGATGCCTTTGAGTTCGATCGCGGGGGAGAGGGACATTTCAGATACTCATCTTTGGCTAGGGCCCCGCAACGGAGCAGTCTGCCTCTGAAAAGGGCCGCCTCCTTGCTGCGGCGCGGCCCTTTCTGACCTTGTGGGAACAAAAACGGCGGGCGCGGCCAATGACCAAACCCGCCGTTCAATTCCGTTTTACTGCATCTGCACGGGGCAGGTGCCATCTTCGGTGTAGTTATGAACCGCGATCTCGCCTGCGATGATCTGGGCGCGCGCCTCATCAACAGCGGCCTGCATATCGGCTGTGATCAGCTCGGCATTGTTGTCATCAAGGGCATAGCCCACGCCTTCTTCGGCAAGGCCCAGAACTTGGATGCCAGGCACGAGGTCATCACCTTCGGTGAAGGCGTTATAGACGGCTACGTCAACGCGCTTGAGCATGGAGGTCAGAACCGCGCCTGGATGCAGGTAGTTCTGGTTGCTGTCCACACCGATGGACAAGATGCCCTCATCGGTTGCGGTTTGCAAAACACCCAAGCCCGTGCCGCCAGCGGCTGCAAAGACAACATCCGCGCCTTGGCTGATCTGGCCACGGGTCAATTCGCCGCCGCGCACGGGGTCATTCCATGCGGAAGGTGTGGTACCCGTCATGTTGGAAATCACAACCGCATCAGGGTTCACCGCAACAGCCCCTTGGGCATAGCCGCAAGCAAAGCGCGAGATCAGCGGGATATCCATGCCGCCAACAAAGCCGACAGTGCCAGATTCAGAGGCCATAGCCGCCAGCATGCCTACGAGGTAGGAGCCTTCATGTTCCTGAAAGATCACCGATTGTACATTCGGCTGGTCTACGACCGAGTCGATGATGGTGAAATCTGTATCGGGATATTCGGCGGCCAAGACATCAAGGACGGACCCCCAAGCAAAGCCTGCCATCACGATCGGGTTGGAACCGGACTCGGCCAGACGGCGGATCGCTTGCTCACGCTGCGCGTCCGACTGCAATTCAATCTCGCGGTAGCTGCCGCCTGTTTCTTCTGCCCAACGCTCGGCACCGTTGAAGGCTGCCTCATTGAACGAGCGGTCGAACTTGCCGCCAAGGTCAAAAACCAGCGCAGGATCGGCCAAAGCGCCCGTGGCAGAAAGAGCCAGAGCCGCGCTTGCGCCGAGCAATTTTGTNGTAACTGTCATTTACTTACTCCCGATTGGTGGCGGGCCGGCGTTTTCCTTCACAAGAAGGCAGCCAAACCNCGCTGAACATAGATCATGAGATCCCCACGTGAATAAGGACAAAGCGCGGGCTGGGGGTCAACCGNATTCTCTNGCAGCTTTACGTNGCGTCGGGTGGGCTTGGGTTAGNTTTTACCTTGTTTGCCTGTTTGTTCGGCATCNAAAGGGCGGGTCATGAGAATTGCATCACTTCGCGACCCGTCTGGGTGGCTGTAATAGGCTGTGCGCGTGCCGCTTTGGGCGAATCCCGTTTTTTCATAGAGCGCGCGCGCGGCCTCGTTGCGGGCATCCACCTCAAGAAAGACATGCGCCGCACCTTTTGCCGCCGCGAATATGCATAGCTCCCGCATCAAAATGCGACCCAATCCTTTGCCTTGATGCTCGGGGTGAACGGCGATGGTCAGTAATTCTACCTCGGGCGGCAGCAGCTGGATCACGGCAAAGCCGTGGTCCGTGGTGATCAGGTGATTGACCTTGGCCGATAGCAATTGTTCGAATTCCGCCGCGCGCCATGGTCTGCCATGGGTAAAAGCCGCGCGGTGGATTTCGGCCAGCGCGCTCGGTGTCATGGCAGGATCACAACAGGTGCATCGCGCGATGGTGCAGCATCGGCGGCTCTGAGATAGAGCGGCGCAGGGCGTGGCAAATCGGGTCGGGTGAAACGCTCCGCCGCAATCTGCGCAATGGCAGGCGCGGGCGAGATGGGCGTAGCGATTTGCTCCGCGTTGATTGCGCTTGCCAAATCAGGGCTTGGCCCGCCAATCACGCGCAAACCCGCCA
>JGI26083J51738_10000611_pt1 | contig 19408 bp, 14 predicted proteins | sample SaaInl85LU_5_DNA_FD_51738 | JGI IMG/M metagenome (IMG submission 51738)
CAAAGATTAGCCAAAAAAGGCTTTGAATTAGCCATGACTAGAACTAAAAAATTGTGCTGTGTAGACAAGGCAAATGTATTAGAATCTTCTAGACTTTGGAGGGAGACAGTTCAAGCCATGGAAAAAGATTACCCTGAAGTAACGGTATCCTATGAGTTTGTAGACGCTGTAGCCATGAGATTGGTGCAATGGCCTAATAGCTATGATGTACTCATTACAGAAAACTTATTTGGAGACATTCTTACAGATGAAGCCTCTGTTATATCGGGATCTATGGGCTTAATGCCCTCTGCTTCAGTGGGAACAGAAACCTCCTTATTTGAACCCATTCACGGTTCTTACCCACAGGCTGCAGGGAAAGACATTGCCAATCCATTGGCCACTGTACTCTCTGCTGCAATGATGTTTGAAGACGCCTTTGGACTAAGCGAAGAAGCTACTTTAATCAGAAAAGTGGTTAACGATTCTTTAGACGCAGGTTTTGTAACTGAAGACTTGGCAGAGGGAGTGGCACCTCAGAAGACATCGGCCGTAGGCGATTGGTTGGCAGCAAAAATATTAGAAGCCTAAACCATAGCGAATAACAGCCTTTGATATTATAAAAAAAGCCCCGCTCATTGAGCGGGGCTTTTTTATGAAATTTATTGACCAATCTACACGATCGGTTTCATTGCAGTCATTGAAGCCCTTAATCTAGCCCCTACAACTTCTACAGGATGGTTTCTTAGCGCTGCATTTATAGCTACCAACTGTGTGTTAGACACCTTATTATCTGAACCTTTTCCGTAAGCTGTCCCAATCACATTTGTATCTATTCGCGTCATAAAGTCTGCCAATAAAGGCTTACAAGCATGATCAAATAAATAACAACCGTATTCCGCTGTGTCAGAGATCACCCTATTCATTTCAAATAATTTCTTTCTTGCAATAGTATTGGCGATTAATGGCGTTTCGTGAAGCGACTCGTAATAAGCAGACTCCTCAATAATACCAGAAGCAGTCATGGCCTCAAAAGCCAACTCTACTCCTGCTCTAACCATAGCCACCATTAAAACACCGTTATCGTAAAATTCCTGCTCTGAGATAGCTTCAGAAGAAATAGGTGTTTTTTCAAAAGCAGTTTCTCCTGTAGCGGCTCTCCACTCTAATAAGTTTTTGTCGTCGTTGGCCCAATCTTCCATCATTGTTTTAGAGAAATGACCGGAAATAATGTCGTCCATATGCTTGTTGAACAAAGGCCTCATAATGTCTTTTAATTCCTCTGACAATTCAAAGGCTTTAATTTTTGCTGGATTAGACAAACGGTCCATCATATGGGTAATTCCCCCGTATTTCAATCCTTCCGTAATGGCTTCCCAACCGTATTGAATTAATTTGGCTGCGTAAGCTTTGTCCAATCCTTTTTCTACCATTTTGTCAAAACACAAAATTGAGCCTGTTTGAAGCAGACCACATAAAATAGTTTGCTCCCCCATTAAATCAGACTTAACCTCAGCCACAAAAGAAGATTCTAAGACACCTGCTCTATCGCCACCAGTAGCTACTGCATAAGCCTTAGCTTGAGCCAAACCTACACCTTGAGGGTCATTGTCTGGGTGCACTGCAATAAGCGTAGGAACCCCAAAGCCTCTTTTGTACTCTTCTCTCACTTCAGAACCAGGACACTTAGGCGCCACCATTATAACGGTCAAATCTTTACGCACTTGCATCCCTTCTTCTACAATGTTGAATCCATGAGAATAAGACAGTGTAGCCCCTTTTTTCATGAGCGGCATAACGGCAGTCACTACAGCGGTGTGTTGCTTGTCTGGCGTAAGGTTAATGACCACATCTGCATGGGGAATTAATGCTTCATAAGTATCTACTGTGAAATTGTTTTCTGTAGCGTTTAAATAAGAGGCCCTTTTTTGAGCAATAGCTTCAGCCCTTAAAGTGTATGAAATATCCAAACCAGAATCTCTCATGTTTAAACCTTGGTTTAAACCTTGAGCGCCACAACCTACAATGACAATTTTCTTTCCTTTTAAGGCTTCCACCCCATCTGAAAATTCAGAAGATTCCATAAACCTACATTTCCCCAATTGGGTCAGTTGTTCTCTTAGAGATAGGGTATTAAAATAATTGCCATGATAAAAATTTCTTGTTATAATTTATTTAATTGTTTATTAAAAGTCCTTTAACAAGGACGATATCTGCATTTCTGATTTTGACACAGCAATCCTGCCAGACCGCACAAATTGCATAATACCAAATGGTTTTAGCTGATCGTAAAGCGTGTCTACCTCTGACCTTCTTCCAGATTTTGAAATTACAAAAAAGTCTCTGGAAACAGTGACAATTTGAGCATTGCTGTCTTTTATAATATTTTGAATCTCTCTTTCGTCAAATAGCAAACTTGAGTTTACTTTAAATAGAGCAGCCTCCTGATAGATAATTTCATCATCTGTATGAGAAAAAACCTTAATTACCTCTATCTGCTTTTCTATTTGCCCCGCAATATTATGCACCCATTTGGGTGTAGTAAACACAACTATTGTGAATTTAGATACATTATCAATCTCTGATTTAGAGACATTTAAGCTTTCTATATTGATGTGTCGCTTTAAGAATATTCCTGATATTCTATTCAATAATCCTACGTTATTCTCTGAGTAAACAGAGATGGTATACCATGCATTCTCCATCTTGTGCTATTTTAGTCTAATCTCTGAAACGGATGCTCCAGTGGGTATCATTGGAAATACGTTATGTTCATTTTCTACACATACCTCTAAAAAGTAAGGTCCCTTATGTGCCATCATTTTTTCTATGGCCCCAGCCAATTGATCTCTTTCACTGACTCTTGCTGCCTCTATATCATAACCTGCAGCAATCTTAACGAAGTCAGGATTACTCATTACAGTAGAAGCATACCTACTTTCGAAAAACAATTCTTGCCATTGTCTAACCATACCGAGATGCTCGTTATTGAGTACCATGATTTTTACGGCAGTCTTATTTTGGAAAATAGTTCCTAATTCTTGGATGGTCATTTGGTAGCCTCCATCTCCAATAATAGCAACTACTTCTCTGTCTGGAGCACCCATTTTTGCGCCAATGGCAGCAGGAAGTGCAAAGCCCATAGTACCTAAGCCTCCTGAAGTTACATTACTTTTTGTTTGAGAGAAGCCGGCATACCTGCAAGCGACCATCTGGTGTTGTCCTACATCTGTAACTATGATAGCCTTGTTTCCACTCTTTTCATTGAGTATTCTTATGGCCTCTCCCATTGTAAGGCCGGGCTTGGTTGGGTATAAATCGTTTTTAATCACTTGTTCATACTCAATCTCATAGTGCTCATGGAAATTTTTCAACCAATCTTCGTGAGTGTTTTTATTGATTAATGGGAGTATATTTCTTAAACTTACTTTAGCATCTCCTAGTACCGCTACAGTAGTCTTTACATTTTTATCTATCTCTGCTGGGTCAATCTCAAAATGAATCACTTTAGCTTGCTTGGCATAAGTCTCTAAATTTCCTGTCACCCTGTCGTCAAAACGCATCCCAATGGTGATTAATACATCGCACTCATTGGTGAGTATATTTGGACCATAATTTCCATGCATTCCTACCATACCTACATTCAGCGGGTGACTGGTCTCTAATGCAGACAATCCTAGCACAGTCCAAGCGGCTGGTATACCAGATTTTTCTACAAAATCCTTAAATTCCTTTTCACCCTCTGACAATATAACCCCTTGTCCAAAAATGATGAATGGTTTTTTAGCCGTATTAATCAAGGCTGCTGCTTCAGACAAACTTTCTTTGGAGGCCACAGGGGTAGGAATATAACTCCTTACCTTAGTACATTTCTCATAGATAAAATCTAAAGACTCAAATTGCGCATTTTTAGTGATGTCTATGAGTACCGGTCCTGGTCTTCCAGATCGGGCAATATAGAAGGCTTTCGCTAAAATCTCAGGTATTTCGCTCGCTTCAGTGATTTGATAGTTCCACTTAGTCACTGGAGTAGAAATACCTATAATATCCGTTTCTTGAAAGGCATCTGTACCCAATAAATGTCTTCCCACCTGGCCAGTAATACAAACCATTGGCGTAGAATCTATTTGAGCGTCTGCCAATCCAGTNACTAAATTAGTTGCTCCTGGTCCTGAGGTAGCAATGGCCACCCCTACCTTTCCACTCACTCTTGCATAACCCTGAGCTGCATGAGTAGCCCCTTGCTCGTGTCTGGTCAGTATGTGGGTGAGTTTGTCCTGGAATTTGTATAATTCGTCATATACTGGCATAATAGCACCACCAGGGTATCCGTATATAAGATCTACACCTTCTGCCAAGAGACAATGAATAATGGCCTCTGCTCCAGTTATATTCATTTGTTTAGATGAATTTGTCGTTGTTGTCATTTGCATAATTAATTAAAAAACGTCTGTTACGCATCCNTTAGATGCAGAAGAAACTATGTTCGCAAATTTATATAAACTACCACTACTGACTTTAAGTTCAGGGGCTACCCATAATGCTTTCCGCTTATTGAGTTCTGCTATATCTATATCTAACGAAATGGTGTTTGAGCTAGCATCTATAGTAATAATGTCTCCATCTTGAACCAATCCAATGGTTCCTCCAACTTGAGCTTCAGGAGACACGTGTCCTACTACAAATCCGTGGGTACCTCCAGAAAAACGTCCATCTGTAATTAAAGCGACCTCTTTGCCAAGACCCGCACCCATAATGGCTGCTGTAGGCTTTAACATTTCTGGCATTCCTGGTCCTCCCTTTGGGCCTTCGTAACGAATGACCACCACATCTCCTTTTTTAACTTCTCCTGCTTTTATACCATCATTGGCTAAAAACTCTCCTTCGTACACTTTAGCAGGCCCTTTGAAATAAACCCCTTCTTTTCCTGTAATTTTAGCTACTGCACCTTCTTCCGCAAGGTTACCGTAAAGAATCCTAATATGTCCAGTTTCTTTTATTGGTGCATTTAGGGGTCTTATGACATCTTGGTCTTTTATAAGATCCGGAACAGATTGGAGGTTTTCTGCTATTGTTTTTCCAGTAACCGTCATACAATCACCGTGAAGCATGNCATTTTGAAGCATAAATTTCATTACCGCAGGTATACCTCCCACACGGTGTAAATCTTCCATAAGATATTGACCACTAGGCTTAAGGTCTGCGAGAAACGGGGTTTCACTAGAAATTCTGGTAAAGTCTTCTAGCGTAAAATCTATATTTGCTGTTTTTGCAATAGCCAAAAAATGCAATACCGCGTTGGTAGAACCTCCTAAAACGATGATTAATCTCACCGCATTTTCTAAAGACTTTTTGGTGATTATATCTAATGGTTTTAAATCCTTTTCTATTAGTAAGCCTAAGGCTTCGCCAGACGCTACACAATCCAATGGTTTCTCATTGCCTGTGGCAGGGTTAGAAGAATTATACGGTAAAGTCATCCCCAAAGCTTCAATAGCACTAGCCATTGTATTTGCAGTATACATTCCACCACAAGCACCAGCTCCAGGGCAGGCATTTTCAATTACTTCCTGATACGCTTTTTCATCTATAGTGCCAGCTACTTTCTCTCCCCATGCTTCAAAAGCTGATACAACATCTAATTTTTTTCCTCTTGCACAGCCTGAGGCTATGGTTCCTCCATAAACCATTATGGAAGGTCTATTTAATCTTATCATTGCCATTAAAGCACCGGGCATATTTTTATCACAGCCTACTATGGTAGCCAAACCATCATAGTTCATTGCCTGAACTACTGTTTCCATAGAATCTGCAATAATATCCCTAGAAGGCAACGAATAGCGCATTCCAAAGGTCCCCATTGAAATACCATCACTTACCCCAATGGTATTAAAGATAAGTCCAGTAAGATTGGCTTTCTGGACCCCCAACTTTACTTCTTTAGCCAAATCATTCAAATGCATATTGCAAGGATTTCCCTCATATCCTGTACTCCCAATTCCTATCATAGGTTTTTTAAGGTCTTCTTTAGAAAGACCAATAGCGTGAAGCATTGCCTGTGAAGCAGGCTGGGTTGGATCTTGGGTAACGTGTTTACTGTATTTATTTAATTCTTTTGCCATGAGAGCGTCAGATTATAAGATTCTATTTGATATTATTATCAAATTTAACCTATTCTCACTCTCAGAGAAGTGGTCTTGCTGTATTGGGCTGTATTCAAGCACTTAAAATGTAATTTAAAATGCTGAATAAGAACTGTTTAAGTGTGTTTTTTTATCATATTCAATAAAGCAAATTAACTGTATTATTTATTTCATGAAAACACCAATACAATTAAGGAGAATTATAAATCATTAAAATAATGCAACTATGTTTTAATACTTAAAAAGAGTGGCCCTCCATTTAAGTCAAGTCATTATTTAATACGTATTCCTGTCCATTGTTCTGTATTGAATGGCTTCCGCTATGTGTACACTTTGAATATCAATTGCGCCCTCTAAATCTGCAATGGTTCTAGCCACTTTAATAATGCGGCTGTATGCCCGGGCAGAAAAGCGCAAACGTTTCATGGCTGCTTTAATAATTAATTGACTTTCATCATTTAAAACACAAAAAGCTTGAATTTCATTAACATCCATTTGTGCATTGTGAAAAACCCCTTCTATGGTTTTAAAACGTTTCAATTGAATATCTCTAGATTTCTGTACCCTTTCCAAGATAACAGCGCTCTTCTCAGAAAAAGAAGTGTCAGACAATTTTTCATAAGAAACCGCCTGAACTTCTAATTGAATGTCTATTCTGTCTAAAAGAGGGCCAGATATCTTTGAAACATACCTCTGGGCCTCTTGAGCGTTAGAGTCATACAGTGTGTTTTGTTGAGAAAAATGACCCGATGGACTCGGATTCATGCTAGCCACTAGCATAAAACTGGCTGGATAGCTTATAGTATATTTGGCCCTAGATATTGTTATTTTACGGTCTTCCAAGGGCTGTCTTAAAACCTCTAAAACACCTTTCTTAAATTCTGGAAGCTCGTCCAAAAAAAGCACTCCATTGTGTGCCAAAGAAATTTCACCTGGTTGTGGAAAGCTCCCTCCTCCTACTAAGGCTACGTCTGAAATAGAATGATGTGGGCTTCTAAATGGACGCTGACATAATAATCCATGGGTTTCCAGTATTCCTGCTACAGAATGAATTTTTGTGGTTTCCAAGGCCTCTTGAAAATTCATCTCTGGTAAAATAGATGGAAGTCTTTTAGAAATCATCGTTTTTCCTGCCCCAGGAGGTCCAATGAGTAAAATATTGTGTCCTCCTGCTGCAGCTACTTCCATGGCGCGCTTAATCCCTTCCTGCCCTTTAACGTCACTAAAGCAAAGCGAGGGCTTATTTGTTAGGCTAGACAGTGACTTTTGATCTTTTAGACCCTCCCCTTTAATGTTGTGATTAGAGGCCTGAAGGCTAGAAAATGACAACTGATGAGACGCATGGCTAAAAAAGTGAACTACTTCAGTAAGGTGTGACACCCCAATAATTGCTATCCCTACAATTAGCCCTGCTTCTGCCTCATTTTCCTTAGGGATTACAATCCCTTTAAAACCTTCTTCCAAAGCTTGAATGGCCATTGCCAAAACACCTTTAACAGGTAAAATACTTCCATCTAAGGAAAGCTCTCCCATGATTAAGTAGTCTTTTGAGTCAACTCCTTTTAACTGGGAAGAAGCCAATAATATGCCAAAAGCCAGTGTGAGGTCGTAAGCAGCCCCTTCTTTTTTCAAGGCTGCAGGAGCCATATTTATCGTAATCTTCTTACCCGGTATTCTATATCCATTGTTTAAAAGTGCTGCTGCAATCCTATAGTGACTCTCTTTGACTGCATTATCTGGCATTCCAACCAGATGATACCCAATACCAAGGGCTATATGGACCTCTATAGTAATGGTTACAGCGCTAATACCAAATACAGCACTCCCATACAGTTTTGTAAGCATCTTATATTTTTTTTATAAGGTAGCTAAAAGTATCTGTGGGTAAGAAGCAGTTCTATAAAAAGCAAACTGACTGGGATGAATGAATTTTAAGGTGAATTTATCTAGAGGGCTTTAAGACCAATTTTGAAGACTGACTAATGATTTCCTCTTTATTGAGCAGTAGGGTTCTAAAACCACCATTTCTGTAAAGCTGTGCCTGATCTTCATAGTGAGCGCTAAACGGATTTCCTGATTGCCCGGTAGGCAATATTCCAAGTGCATGCTCTATGTCTGAGAAATCAATCACCCTTCTGGTAGAAGGACCTTGATTCGCTTTAAACCCACCTGCCTCTGTATAACTAAAACCAGTATTATTAATTACCTCCTTACCACCACTAATTGGAAAAGGTCCTACATTAAAAAAACTTCTTAAGGCTGCAATTTTACCAATAGGATGTTCGTGTTCTACGGTATGTATTTTTCCCCATTTCCATTGTTTTGGATCAGTTCCAAAACCATCCGTAAGGTCTTTGAAAGCTATTTTGAAGGAAGATTTCAGTAATTCACTTTTAGTTTCTATTTCAGCAGTTTTTTTGTTGTCAAACCAAATACTCTCTGCCTTTTTAGCCATAGGCGCAATAGCCCTTTTAAAAAAATGCGTGGTTTGAATGGCTTTAAATTGGGTTTCTCCAAGCTCATCTAAGAATACCGCCTTTAAAAAATAATATTCCCACTTGTGAAATAAAGCAGCTGCTGTAGTTGTTTCTGGATAATCACCTTCCCAAGATTGCAAATCATTGTAAGCCCATTGTTCGTCTGTAGTCAAAGAAGCAAAAAATGAAGTGTCCTCTTTTAATGACAGATTAAAATCTGCTATAATACCAGGGTTTACTGAAGAGGTGTGGTCTAAAATCATCTCTGAAACACTGGATTTATCCCAATCACTTTTTGGATCTAACAATTGAACAATTCTCTTGGCCCTGTTTTCAGGTAAGTAATATCCGGGGTATGTTTTTCCCAAAGGAAATAAGGGGGCATTGTTGGCAGAATACACATAGTTCCATGGTGGATTTTCAGACATAGGATTTTCAGAAAAATCTGTAAACTTTATTTTCTCCTGTGCTGCATTGGTTCCATCTAAAATAAATTTGGAAGACACCCCCTGAGGAAGTTCGTAAAGTGCTGCAGTGGCCCACCAAGCAATATTACCCTCACTATCGCCGTACATCACATTAAGACCTGGCGCATGAATATTAGGCAAAGCTGTTTTGAATGAATTTTTGTCTGCTGCATGTGATATACTATACAGGGCATTTAATACTTTATTAGGCCTCTGTGTATACACCCAAGACATACTCAGGGGCTTGTTTGCAGATAATCCATCTATAACCTCATTCATTAAGGGACCGTGAAGGGTAGACTTTACTTGAAAAGATATTGGATTGGCGTCTTTGACTTTAATCTGTTTTTCTTGTAATTGAAAAGGGAGCCACTCCCCTTCATACAAGTAAGCATTGCTGTCTGTAACATGAGATTGGGTCTGATAAAAATCAATGTCGTCGTTCTCAAACATAGTGAGTCCATAGGCCATTTTCCTATTGTGCGCTAAAAGAGGAAATGGAATTCCAGCCAAGTGATACCATAATTTTCATATTGAGGCGTCTCAATATGAGCTTCAAACCATACTGAGGGTTGTGCAAAACCAATATGGGGATCATTGGCAAAAATGACCGCACCGTTTTTGGTCTTTTCCGCACCTATGACCCAGGCATTACTACCAATAAATTGTGGTGCAGGAACTTTTTCTAAAAGTGCTGCTATTTGATCTTCTACTGCTGTAAAGACTGGTATAGACACAGTGTTTGGATCAAAATCAATTTCCAAATCATTGAGGTAATTGGAGCCAAGTGAATGGTGAATATTAGATAAAAGGGGATCAGTCCTTTGGGCAACAGCAAAACTAAATGACATATAACCAAGGGTATTGTATATGTCTTTTAATTCAAAAAGTGTTTTTTCCATTCCCGTTAAATAAAATTCCACAGGAGTGGCACCATCAGTTACAAACTTATTTACCCCCTCTAAATAAGCCAAGGATAGTTTATATTCTGGACTAGATGTGTCTAGTTGGGCAACGGCCTTTTCGCTAGATGCATCTATCCCTAAAGTGAGAAAAAGACGGTCTGTTTCTATTAAATCTGATCCAAAGAGTTCCGCAAGCCTGCCAGAACCAATTCTTCTGAGTACTTCCATTTGCCAAAGCCTGTCTTGGGCATGAACGTAGCCAAGAGACTTAAAAGCATCTTCTTCAGTTTGTCCGTAAATATGGGGTACACCATAGGCGTCATAGTACACTTGAACTTCTTCTGATAATCCGGCTAAAGATTTAGAGCCTTTATAATTCGGTGCCATTGACTGTACCACAACAACAACAATAATTAAAGATAAAAAAGCAATGAGTACAATAGAAACTAATATTCGTTTGATGTTTTTCATAATGATACTATCTAATCAAAACCTGTTATGGAATTATCTGTTTAGGGCTCCTAAAAGCCATTTTTTATAGGTGGGTATATCTGTGTATTGAATGGCTGGAGCCAATACTTCCAATGATGGTGATAAAAGTACATAATAAGGCTGTGAAGCTGCATTAAAATTAACCGTTTGAAAGGTACCCCATTTCTGACCAATCGTTTCAATAGGCTTTTGCCTGCCGCTTGGATAGGTGAAAACAAATTGATCTGAGTGAGGGAGTTCCTTACGGTCATCTACATATAGAGAGATTAACACAAATTCTTCATTAATCAAGGTAAAAACCGACGGATCACTCCAAACGTTTTCTTCCATTCTCCTACAATTTACACAAGCCCATCCTGTGAAATCTAATAGAATGGGTTTATTTTCTTCTTGAGCTACGCGCCACCCTGTCTCAAAATCTTTGTAGCAATTTAGTCCTAGAGGACAGTCAGACTCTTGTGCGTAAACACTGTAAAAACTTGGGGGAGGAAAACCGCTTAACCAAGCAAGGTTTTGCTTTTTAAAAATCCCTAGTAATAAGAAAGACCCAAATACGATACATCCTGCAATCCAAGGAAATCTAGACCAATGAATGGGCTTTTTCATCTTGTCGAATACCCCTAATAAATACGCTGCCAAGCCTATAGATAGCAACAGCCAAATTCCTAAGAAGATTTCACGCTTTAGGATACCCCAATGTCCTACCAAATCTGCATTGGACAGAAACTTAAATGCCAAGCCCAATTCTAAAAATCCTAAGAACACTTTTACGGTAATCATCCAGCCACCAGATTTTGGTAAGCCGCTCAATAGACCTGGAAACAAAGCAAACAAGGCAAAAGGCAAAGCCAATGCCAGTCCAAAACCAAACATGCCCACTGTTAAATTAGTTGCAACATCTCCACCCGCTAAGGTAGTACTACCAAGGAGACCCCCTAAAATAGGACCTGTACATGAAAAAGAGACCAGAGCTAAGGTAAGCGCCATAAAAAAGACCCCAACCACACCACCAATCCTTGAGGCAGAGGCATCTATTTTATTGCTCCATGAGGCAGGTAGATTCAATTCGTAAAAACCAAAAAATGAGCCAGCAAAGAATATAAATATAACAAAGAACAAGAGATTTAGCCAAATATTTGTAGCTATAGTGTTTAGAATCTGAGCATCTAGAGAATTAAACAAATGAAAAGGAAGTGATAGTAAAACATAGATAAGCACTATAAAAAATCCATACCAAAGTGCATTTGTAATTCCTTTTTTCTTGTCATCGGAACTTTTAGTAAAAAAAGATACTGTCAATGGAATCATGGGAAAAACACATGGCGTAAGCAGTGCAATAAACCCGCCGAGCATGCCCAATAAAAATATCTTCCACCAACCATTCACACCACCCGCTGTTTCTTTTGGTACTAATGAACCCAATCGATCTTTGGATTTAAGGTNTAAGAGCAAAGCAGTTGTTTTTTCNNGGTCGCCATTATTTATGACAGCTGCTTGTGAGCTTACCTCTTTACCGGTTTCCAAAGCAACTGTAAAGCGAACCATGTTTGGAATACAAACTTCTTTACAGACTTGATAATCTATCGAAAATGAAATTTCTGAAAGCCCTCTGTCCTTAATTTCTAAACGTTGCTTAAAGATCACACTGTCTTTAAAAAAAAGTTCTGTTACATTAAAAACATCAGAATATTCGCCATATGTCTGGCTTTCTTCGGTAGTCCCTAATAACAAAAAGGAATCATTCTGATTTTCATACTTAAAAATCGCAGGTTGAGAACCACCCTCAGGAGAATACTGAGAATACAAATGCCAATCTTTTTCAATAGTTCCAATTAATGAAATGACGTAAATACTGTCATTTTCTTTAACTATTGATGGTGTCCACTGTACAGGGTCTTCAGAAGCAGACATTGGAAAAGAAAAATCTTGACCAAATACGATCTCTTGGGAGCTGATGAATAAAAAAGCGCAAAGAATTATTTTTTTTATAAAATCCTGAAACATAATGATTTATCTGTATTTAATTTTGAGGCAAACCGTCTATCTGCTCTATGCCCAACGACCCAAATAATTTGATCTTTTGCGTCTGTTAACAACCAAATAGAAGCCTTTGAAATTACATTTATTTTTTCATCTCTTAAAAACTTTGACACCTTCTTTTTCCCTTTCATTCCATTGGGGTAGAATAAATCTCCTTCTCTCGGATGTCTGAGTTTTAATGGGTAAGTGATGGTGTCTTCATCTACTAAAATAAATTCATGATGGGCTTTAGATGAAACTTCTTTGGTTTGTGAAATACTCAATTGAATGGGGTTTTTAATACCTAATTCACCTGGATAAATAGACACTGATTCTTCTGCTATACACGACGCTTCACTGGGCGTTAAAAGGGGTGTTAAAATAAGTTTACTTCTATCTTTTAACAACAAATGACTAGAAGACAATAATTTTTTTCCATTTTCACGCTGACACAGATCAAGTACTGCATTGGCGTCATTAAAGCCATAGGGAGAGAATAATCCATACATAACAGCTAAAATATGTGGCGTTGCACACAATTGATCAATAGTGATATGAACTTCAATGCCAATGGTAATAAAAAACTCTTTTTTAAGCTGCTCTAAATACAAGGAAGCCAGTTGTGAGCGCTCTTTCAAATGCGACTGTGTTTGGATCATATTTTCCAAAGCAGTAGGATGCAAATCAGCCATTAGAGGCAATACTTCGTGTCTAATTTTATTTCTGAGATAATCGGTACTGTCATTAGAGCTGTCCTCGCGCCATTGTATATGATTCTCATTGGCAAATGTCAATAGGGCGGCTTTAGCAAAACAAATTAGGGGTCTTCTAATGTAATCTCTTTTCTCAGGAATACCCAACAATCCCTCTATACCTGTCCCCCTAGAAAGATTAATAATCATGGTTTCCAGTGCGTCCTCACGCTGATGTGCTGTGAGTAAATACTGGTAATTATGTGTCTTAATGAGCTTGTCAAACCAATTGTAGCGAAGTGTTCTAGCCCCCATTTGAATTGAAACCTTATGTTTTTTTATATAAGCATTGGTGTCAAAACTTGTTTGGAAGACCGGCACACCTAATTCAAGCGCTAAATTGGCTACAAATTGGGCATCGGCCGTGGAAGCGGCCCCACGTAAATTAAAATTACAATGGGCCAAAGCAAAAGTCAAACCACACTGCGAACACAAATGGGCCAGCACTACTGAATCTACCCCACCACTGCAAGCCAGCAAAAATGGACTTGTTGTAAGTTCCTTAAATTGGGTGTTTAGATGGTTTTTAAAAGCGGTAATCACGAGAACTAATTATTGGGTTTGACGTGTTTTTATTTGCTACTTTTGAAACGTAAAGATACCCTTAATTTTGGAGTTAGCCCTTATGGAGCAAAAGCGATTACATTTTATAGATGCCATTAGAGCTTGGGCCATTCTCATGATGTTGCAAGGACATTTTATAGATGGATTACTCGCCCCACAATTCAGAGATCAAGATCAGGACTGGTTTCAAATTTGGACCTATTTTAGGGGCATTACTGCACCGGTTTTTTTTACGGCATCGGGGCTAATTTTCACCTATCTTTTATTCAAAAACACCCACACTACCTATGTCAACAAAAGAATTAAAAAGGGCTTAAAAAGAGGGGTGCAACTGATTGTTTTGGGGTATTTATTGAGACTTAATTTACAGGGGCTGCTAAACGGGCATATTTATCCTAGTTTCTTTTATGTAGATGTATTGCATTGCATTGGTTTGGCCATTCTCATTTTAATTTTTGCGTATAAATTAATAGGCCATTGGTCCATTAAGGGGTTCAGTATAGTTGTATTTGCATTGGCTACGCTTATTTTTAGTTTTGAACCTTGGTTTAAAGGATTGGATTGGTCCAATTGGCCAGTAGCTTTAAGCCATTATTTTACCCGTGAAAATGGTGCTTTATTCACCTTTATTCCTTGGGTGGGCTACAGCTTTTACGGCGCCTTTATGGCTGTGATTTTGGTTAAACTAAGTCATAAAAAAATGTTTTATCCCATCGCTATACTTGGCTTATTTATTTTGGGTACTTGGTTAAAATATGACTCTTCCAGATTTTTTATATTTCTAGGCGATCAATTTGGGTGGAAGGTATTCAGCGCTGTTGCTTACAACAATTACCTATTTATTAGACTCGGAGATGTGTTTTGGGTTCTTGGTGTGTTCATGCTGGGGAGGCAATTCCTTCAATACAAAACACTTTTAGCCATTGGTCAAAACACCTTGAGTATCTATGTCATTCACGCAGTAATCTTATACGGAAGCTTTCACGGTTTTGGCCTGTATAAGTTTTTTAAAAAATCGCTCAATGTACCCGAAGCTTTTGCCGGGGGATTGCTTTTTGTGCTATGCTGTGTCAGTCTGTCATTTTTATATGAATACAAAAAGGGATTTGTAAAAGATTATATTTCTCGTATATTTAAAAAAAATAAAAATTATGAGTGATGTTAATTCAGGGCCTATTCCTGTGGCCTTAGAAAAAGATAAAAACTACAGCTGGTGTACCTGTGGGCATACAGAAAATGAACCTTTTTGTGACGGTTCACACAGAAAAAACAATGCTACACCATCCTTAAAATTCAGTGTTTCTGAAGAAAAAACAGCCTATTTATGCAGCTGTAAAAAAACATTAAACCCACCTTATTGTGACGGTAGTCATAAAGGATAATGTAGGAACATAAAAGTTATTATAATAGAAAAGCCCGCTAATAGCGGGCTTTTCTTATACAGTAAAAGATTTATTAAATATGCAAAGCCCTGTCTTCCGTTGCCGCTAAAGCAGCTTCTTTTATGGCTTCTGCAAAGGTGGGGTGCGCGTGAGACATTCTTGAAATATCTTCAGCAGATGCTCTGAATTCCATGGCTACTACAGCCTCTGCAATTAAATCTGCACATCTAGCGCCAATCATATGCACCCCTAAAACCTCATCNGTNTCTTTGTGTGCTAAAATCTTTACAAAACCNTCTAGGTCCATNCTTGCCCTAGATCTTCCAAGGGCTCTCATTGGAAATTGACCCACTTTATAAGGCGTGTTACTTTCCTTTAACTGTGCTTCTGTTTTTCCAACTGCAGCAACTTCTGGCCAGGTATATACAACTCCAGGGATTAAATTATAATCAATATGAGGTTTTTGGCCAGCTATAATCTCAGCGACCATGGTACCCTCTTCTTCTGCTTTATGCGCCAGCATAGCACCAGCTACTACATCGCCAATTGCATATATATGTGGTGTGGCTGTTTGTAAATGACTGTTCGTAACTACCCTGCCCCTTTCATCAAGACTTACGCCTGCTGCTGCTGCATTTAGGCCTGCGGTGTAAGGACTTCTCCCAACAGCAACCAAACAATAATCTGCCTCTAAAACTACTTCTGCGCCTTTTTTATCATTGGCTTTAACCGTTACTATGTCTCCCTTTCTAGTGACTTCTTTCACTCCGTGTGACAAAAGAAATTTCACTTTCTGCTTTTTCATCACCTTGGCGAGCTCCTTAGAAAGTGCCTCATCCATGGAAGGAATAATACGTTCTGCATATTCTACCACAGTAACTTCTGCGCCCAATCTCTTGTATACCTGTCCCAATTCAAGACCAATAACACCTCCACCTATGACCACTAAGTGCTTTGGGATTTCTGGGAGAGAAAGGGCCTCTGTAGAGGTAATTATACGTTCTTTGTCTTGGGTAATAAAAGGCAATTGACTGGGTTTTGATCCAGTAGCAATAATAGTATTCTTTGCAGAAATGCTGGTAGTTTTACCCTCACTGTCTTTTACAGAAATAGTATGTGCATCTTTAAAACTACCAAAACCGTGAAGTACAGTGATTTTATTTTTATCCATTAGATACTCAATACCTTTGGTAGTTTGAGCTACAACACTGTCTTTTCTAGCAAGCATTTTAGAGAGATTAGCGATAATTTCTCCTGGAATTTCAATCCCGTGTGTTTCAAAATGTTTTGTAGCGTCTTCATAATGGTGGGAAGAATCTAACAAAGCTTTAGAAGGAATACATCCTACGTTTAAACAGGTTCCTCCTAAGGTATTATATTTTTCTATCAAAGCCGTTTTAAGGCCTAATTGTGCACAGCGAATTGCTGCTACATAACCTCCAGGTCCTGAACCTATCACGGCTACATCAAAAGCATCCATATTTTTTATTTTAAGTAAACTATAACAAAATTACCACATAAGTTTTAGCTTACAAAGGTATATGTGCAGTATCTTTTATTTCACTAATCACAAAGGCACTTTGGGTACTTCCAATGGCTGAAATAGTCGTGAGTTTACGCACCATAAAATCCCTGTAAGCAGCCATATCCTCTAAATGAATTTTCAATAAATAATCGTATTCACCAGCGATATGAAAACAGCTTACCACAGCCTCTAATCGGGCAATCTCTCTTTCAAATTGAAGCACCATATCTTTAGAGTGTTGCTGTAATTTAACATGGCAAAATGCCACGAAATTCTTGTTTACTTTTGATTTATCCAAAACGGCAGCATACCTAGATATAATCCCTGAACGCTCTAATTTTTTTATGCGTTCATAGATAGCCGTATTAGAGAGTCCAAGTTGGTTGGCGTAATACTTATTGGGTTTTTTACTGTCTTCTTGGAGTAGTTTTAAAAGACTTTTGTCAATCTGGTCCATCATTTTTAGATAATTTTAAAAGCAAAATAATCATTTAGGTGTTTGAAAAGATTTATTTTCCTATAAATTTATAATATTTAGATAAATTATCTGTAAAATATATTTTTAATTGTAAATATTCAATTGAAGCAATAGATTTACTGAAATTAATCTTATGAAAACTTCAAAATCTGGTGCAGCATCTATTTTATCTCAACTTAATATTGGTGCCCATAGTGGTGTAAATCCATCTATTTCAGACAGTAGTACCTATGCATTTAATACTGCAAAGGATATGTCGGATACTTTTGAAGGCACCAAAGAAGGTTGTTTTTTATACAGCAGACACAGTACACCAACCAACCACATGCTAGCTAACAGCCTAGCTGCAATGGAAGGAAGTGAAGCTGCCCATGTATTTGGCAGTGGTATGGGCGCAATTACTGCCGTACTATTTCAGTTGTGTGCTGCTGAAGACCATATTGTAAGTAGCAGAACCATATACGGAGGCACCTATGCCCTATTAAAAAACTTCATGCCTAAATACGGCGTACAAACCAGTTTTGTGGACACTACTGACCTCCAAACTGTAACAGCTGCCATTACACCTAAAACAAAAGTGTTGTACTGTGAGGCAATGAGTAATCCGCTTTTAGAAATTAGTGATATAGAAGCGCTGGCTGCAATTGCAAAAAAACACCAACTCACTCTTGTGGTAGACAATACCTTTACTCCCTTAATGATTGCGCCCATTAAACACGGGGCACATATTGTCATACACAGTCTCACAAAATTTATTAATGGCACCTCAGATGCAGTCGCAGGCGTTGTTTGTGCTACAGAAGATTTTTGTCACTCACTAAGGGATGTAAATCAGGGAGCAGCCATGCTCTTTGGAAGTACCTTAGACAGCCAAAGGGCCGCCTCTATTCATAAAAATTTAAAAACACTGCCTATTAGAATGACCAAACATTCAGAAAATGCTTGGTGTATTGCTCGAGGACTTCAACAGGCAGGATATAAAGTCATGTATCCAGGACTTGAGGATCACAAAGGAAAGCAAACGCTTGAGAAACAATTAGAAGCAGGTTTTGGTTATGGTGGATTAATGACCTTAGACGCAGGTAGTCTAGAAAAAGCAAACGCTCTAATGGAAGCCATGCAAGACGCAGGCGTAGGATATTTGGCCGTAAGTTTAGGGTTTTACAAAACCCTATTTTCTGCCTCAGGAAGCTCTACCTCCTCTGAGATTTCTCCAGAGGAACAAAAACAAATGGGTCTTGGGGAAGGTTTAATTCGTTTTTCGATTGGCCTAGACCATCTGCCAGAGGAAACGCTGGCACTTATCTTGGATTGTATAGAAAAAGTGGCCTTGCATAAAGGCGCTTAAAATTGTAATATTACGCTTTACTAAAAAACTACTATGAAGTCAAAAGCGTCTACTCCAAAATCTATTTCTCTTAAAGCTTCCTTAATACCTGTGGTATTATTAGTGGTTTTATTGGCCTACAATGTTTTTGTCTTTGGAGACGACGCCCTAAGCGGTTCCAACCAATTTATTTTACTGATCGGTGGTGCTATAGCAGCTGTAGTAGGCTTTTACCACAAAGTATCTTATGAAAAAATGCTGGCAGAAGTGGCGGAAAATTTAAAATCTACTACTGGGGCCCTACTTATCCTACTGATGGTGGGTGCGTTATCTGGTACTTGGCTAGTGAGTGGCATTATACCGGCCATGATTTACTACGGTTTACAAATTCTAAACCCCACCATATTTCTGGCTGCTTGTGTCATTATATGTGCTATAATTTCCATTGCTACAGGTAGCTCGTGGACTACATCTGCAACGGTGGGTATTGCCCTTATCGGTATTGGAAATGCCCTTGGAATTCCTATGGGAATGACAGCAGGTGCGGTCTTGTCTGGGGCTTATTTTGGAGATAAAATGTCGCCACTAAGTGACACAACAAATCTAGCGCCAGCTATGGCTGGAGGTGATTTGTTTACCCATATTAGGTATATGCTGCTCACAACAGTTCCCACACTTATAGTCACACTAATTGTTTTTGTTGTATTAGGATTCACAATGGATACTTCAGGAGAAGCAGACACAGCGTCCATTCTCAATAGTATAGAAGCCACCTTTAATATTAGTGGTTGGTTGTTTCTTGTGCCATTGGGCGTGATTTTAATGATACTTAAAAAAACGCCACCCCTAATGGCTTTACTTATTGGAACGCTTTTAGGAGGTGTTTTTGCCCTAATTT
>JGI26083J51738_10000616_pt1 | contig 19317 bp, 9 predicted proteins | sample SaaInl85LU_5_DNA_FD_51738 | JGI IMG/M metagenome (IMG submission 51738)
CAATTTGAATCCAAACCCAGTTATATCAACTATCACAGTAACTCCAACATTTATCAATGGTGGTGTTTCTTGCTCTGGACCATCCGAAACGTTTACAATTACAGTCAACCCATCTGGTCAGGTAGATCAACCGGCTTCTCAAATTGTGTGTAATGGCGATTCTACAACACCAGTGAACTTTACAACTTCAAATACCACTGGAACAACTACATTTAGTTGGACCAATTCAAATCCAAGTATTGGATTAGCCGCTTCAGGAACAGGAACACTTCCTTCTTTTGTGGCTTCTAATAGTTCCAATACAGTGGCAGTAGGAACTATTGTTGTAACTCCATTTTACGACTATGGAGGCGTAAGTTGTCAAGGCGTTTCAAAAACTTTCACAATTGAAGTTAATCCAGAACCAGAAATGATTCAACCCGATGCCCAAGTCATTTGTGATGGAGATACATTCTTTTATAATTTTGATTCTAATAATTTAGGTGGTACAACCACTTATGAATGGTCTAATAATAATTCATCAATTGGATTGATAGCTGGTCCATCAACTGGAAATATTCCATCTTTTACAGCAACCAATTCAGGATTAGTACCTTCAGTTGCTACAATACAAGTAACTCCTACTTATACAAATGGGGGAGTGAGTTGTGTTGGCTCAACATTAACGTTTACAATTACGGTCAACCCTTCAGCAAGTGTAGTTTTACCTCCAAACCAAACGGTTTGTAATTCGGACTCTACTACTTCTGTTAATTTTTATTCAGTAAATAATTCGGGAGCCACAACCTATGAATGGACTAACAATAATCCAAGTATAGGATTAGGAGCTACTGGAACAGGAAATATTCCTTCGTTTGTGGCAATTAATTCTGGAAATATACCAGTTGTTGCATCCATAGAAGTAACACCAATTTATAATAATGCAGGCGTAAGTTGTTCAGGACCGTCTCAAACGTTTACAATTACGGTCAATCCAACTGCTGAATTGACCACTCCAATTTCTCAGGTTCTTTGTGATGGTGAGAACACAAACTTAGTAAGCTTTTCATCAACTAATTTAGGTGGAACAACGACTTACAGNTGGCTCAACAACAATACAACTATTGGATTAGCTGCAAATGGCTCTGGTGATATTTCATCTTTTACAGCAATCAATACAGGTTTTACACCGGTTGTAGCTACAATTACGGTTACTCCAACGTATATAAACGGTTCAGTCTCATGTCAAGGACCATCTGAAGTATTTACTATTACAGTAAATCCAAGTGCTCATGTAATTCAGCCATCAGATCAAACCCTATGTACCGGGGATTTATCAACTGAGATTAATTTTAACTCATTAAATACACTTGGTGGGACCACTTATACTTGGATTAATGATAACACGAGTACAGGTTTGGGTGCTAGTGGAACAGGAAGTATTTTACCATTTACGACATTAAATACTGGCCTGTCTCCGAATGTTTCAACAATTACAGTTACTCCTGTTTACACAAACGGTGGAGTTACTTGTAACGGCGCTTCAAAAACGTTCTTGATCACAGTAAATCCAACCTTAGATTTGGTTCAACCTGCAGATCAATTAGTATGTAATGGACAAGTTCTGTCGCCTGTTAATTTTAATTCTAATAATACTGGCGTTTCCGTTACATATTCCTGGACAAATGATAATACATCTATTGGACTTGCTCCAAATGGTTCAGGAGATCTTCCGTCATTTACAGCAGTAAATACAGGCTCAACTCAACAGATCGCAACAATTTCTGTAACAGCTGCCTATACTAATGCTGGAGAAACGTGTAGTTCAACAGAAGTATTCACAATAACGGTGAACCCTAGTCCTGTTGCAACAATTACGGGCTTAAATAATTTCCTTGTATGTGAGAATGATACCCCACCTTTTATCACTTTTGAAGGTTCAAATGGGGTGGCTCCATATACGTTTACTTATCAAATAAACTCAGATCCAATCCAACAAGTTACATCTAGTGGAACCTCAAATTCCGCTACAGTTTCAATCTCAACTGCTAATTCAGGATCAAATGTAATTACTCTGCTGAGTGTTTCTGATTCCTCAGTTCCAACGGCATGTGATTCAACAGATATTATATTGCCAAATGAGGCTTTTGTAGATGTTCAAGAACAAGGAACGATCATTCCGCAGGATTCTAGTACAGTTAGTCAAGTTCTNTGTGAAGATACCGCCCTTACACCAATCGTATATGATATAGGTGGTTCAGCGACAAGTGCGTTTGTGACGGGCCTACCTTCTGGCTTGGTTTCAGTTTTTGATTCTACCGTTAATACATTAACCATTAGTGGAGTGCCAACCAGTACAGGTACCTTTAACTATGTAGTTAATACTGCTGGTTCAACGAACGGGTGTAATTCATCTTACAGTGGTTCTATCGTTGTCAATTCTAATGATGAAATCACAGAATTAACACCAACGACCATTGATCAAGAAGTTTGTTCTTGTGATACTATAGCACCTATTTCCTACAACTTAGGGGGTGGTGCTACTGGAGGAGATGTTCAGTTTTCTCCGAATACGCCAGCGGGAATTACTTGGTCAATTTCTTCTAATATATTAACTATTTCTGGTGCTTCATGTGATATCGGGACTTTTGATTATACGGTTAATTCATTTGGAATTTGTAGTTCGGATACTTTCGGAGGCACAATTGTCATAAAAGAAAATTCTACCATTACTTTAGTTTCAGGAAATCCTGATCCAATTGTTTGTGAGGGGAGTGCTTTTGCTACTCCAATCCAATATGCAATCTCACCAACAACTTCAACGCTTGTAATGACTCCAACCATTCCAGGAGTTACCTTTAATCCAACAACAGGAATTATTTCTGGGGTACCAACGCTGAGTGGAGTTTATAACTACACAATCAGTTCTAGTGAAGGCTGTAGTAATATACTTTCTGGAGTTATTACAGTAAATCCAGATCAAGATATATCATTTATTTCTACAAACCCTACTCAAACTGCTTGTCAGAATTCACCTATAGATCCGGTTGTGTTCTTAGTATCACCAGGAGTTAATGATGTTACGATTACACCTTCTCTGCCTGTTGGAGTGAGTTATTCTGTGACTTCAGGTATTGTTACGATTTCAGGAACACCTGTCAATGCGATGAGTGTTGCTCAAAATTATATTGTAACAACGGTTGGTTCTTGTGGAGTTGCAGAATCAGAGACCTTTGTATTAGATGTACGACAGGAGGCTACGATCACAGTAACCAGTGATGTTTCAACGATTAATCAAGCCATTTGTCAAAGTGGAAGTATAGAGCCAATTACATTTACAATTGGCGGAGGTGCAACGGGGATAGAGCCACTTAATTTACCTGACAACCTTGTCTTGAATTTTGATGCTGGGACTGGAGTATACACAGTGTCCGGAACACCTGTCACTTTTGGAACTTTTAACTTTAATGTGGTTACAACAGGATGTGTTGCGACGCAATTATTTTCTATAACGAACATTAATACAAATGTTTCTATTGATTTAACATCTGCTGTTGGAACGGACGACCAACAATTATGTCAATCCAATTTTAGTACACCAATTACTCCTATAGTTTACGCCTTAACTGGTGTTACAGGAGTTACTGTAACAGGGTTGCCAGTCGGTTTAAGTTCGAATTATAACAACGCTACTGGCGAGTTAGTAATTTCAGGAATCCCAATAGAATCTGGAGAATTTAATTACGCCATCACAACCTTGCCGTGTGAACGTGTAAAAACAGGAATTATAAAAGTTTCAACTCCAATTGCATTTTTTGATGAACAAGTAACACAAGTTTCTTGTTACGGTGAAAATGATGGTGCAATTTCAATTGATATACGAGGCGGTGCTAGTGCAGGAGGGTTATATGCTATTACTTGGACTGGACCAAATGGTTTCCAGCAAAATCAAGCAACAATTACAGGATTAGAACCTGGGGTCTATACAATCTCAGGAACCGATTTACTTGGGTGTGCAATTCCAACAAGATCATATGTAATTGCTGAGGTTCAGCCAGTAGAAATATCATTAATTTCCACATCAAATGTGACATGTGATGGAATTTTAGGCTGTGCTAATTTTGATTTTACAGGTGGAACAGGGATTTACACCAACTTTTCTTTAGAGTTTTTAGATCCATCGTCTGAAACATTAACTCCAATTACAGTTGCAAATAATAACTACTTTAATATTTGTGACCTGCAAGCTGGATTGTATTATTTAACGATTGAAGACAGTAATTTATGTACGTCAATTCCTTATTTGTTCACAATATTTGATTACAGTTCACTTAATATCGAATACCTTGAATTAGATGATTCGTTATGTGCTGATAATCCAGGAAATATTAGAATTAAAGTAGCGAGTTTAGATCCAAGTCTAACGTTCTATTATAATAATGTTTTAGTCCCTCATATTTACTTAGGGGATTCTACATATGAATTGGCAATTAATAACCCAACAGCTCCTACTGCAGTTCTTAAAGTAAAAAATGATCAAGACTGTTGGAACTCGATTAATATTAGTACGCCAATTGAGTCACCAGGTTTCGATTATACATCACTTAATTTTGCAACCTACAACTCAGTTGATGTCAATGAAAGTATAGAATTCACCAATACAGTTGATCTAAGTGACATACCAGCCGAATACGATTATATTGTTTGGGATTTTGGAGATAATTCGCCTTTTAAAGTTTTCTTTAATCCAGAAGATTTAGTTCCGAATTCAGAAGGAGATAGCTTTAAAACAGTTTTCCATTCTTACACAATTGATGGTATTTACACCGTTACACTGACCGTCTTTAATAGATTGGGTTGTTCTCGATCGGTATCTCAAATTATTAGTGTAGGTCGTGGTGCAAATATCATGACCCCAACAGCTTTTTCTCCAAACAATGATGGTATAAATGATTTGTTTAGAGCGTCATTAATTGGCTTTACTAAAGTTTCTATGTATGTGTATGATAACTGGGGGAATGTTGTTTATGAAATCACCTCTGATGTAGATGCATTAGATCCTAATTGGGGTTGGAATGGTTTAGAAAAAGGAAATGATGAACCGATAAATGGAAATTATAAATACTACGTAATAGCAACAACTATTGATGGAAAAGTTGTTGAGAAAACGGGTCAATTGATGCTTATAAAATAATACAGACTATGAAATTGAAATCTCTATATATTTGTCTTGTAATCTTAGGTTACAACTTTGGATTTTCACAAGATAATATCATAAAAAACCAAAACAAAATCATGGGTGCTCAAAACCCAAGTTTTTATGCTTTTGGAGACTCTTCTAAAGCAGGAGTGTTAACTGGATTCGAAGGATTTACGGATGCTAGTAAAATCGAAACAAAATTTGGCTTTGTGAATCATTTCTTTGAACAAAGTAATTTTTCATTGGCTTTGGATGTTAAAACTATTGATGTAAATAGTCTTGGATATTCAGTCTCAAGTGTTAACTTTCATTATATCTACAGAACCCAATTCAACTACAAATGGACGTTTAATCCGTCCGTTTCTGTTGGGTATGGTAGTAGTTCCTTAAACTATGATAATTTAATCTTTGAAGATCAAATAAATGTCTTAACTGGAAGTATTGCCGGGGTTACTATTGATCCGGTAAACGTGGATGGTGAAATTAATTACTTTGATTTGGCTGCTGGATTTTCGCTTCACAATAATGAAAATTTATTTTTTGGGCTGAATGCAAAGCATATGAATACTCCTGACACTTCGTTCAACTCTACAGCGAAAAATAAGAAAGAGTTGTTACTCTCTTTGCAAGCGGGCTATGAGTATGACTTAAACCCTTATGACCAGGGAATTTTGCCAACATTTTCTTATTTGTTTTTATATAATTCTATTACTATGCAAGGCGCAAAATCTAGAATAGATCTTTTTCAAGAATTGATATTAGGTAATATTTCTATCGGGCTGAACCAACATGTCAATAACTATGAAGGGATTACAATATCTCAATTCGGAACATCCTTAAGCCTTTTTGTGCAACAAATAGAGATTGGTGTCAATTATTCAATAGATATGGGATCTACAGGTCCAGTAGGTACCGATTTTAATAGTTTTGAATTATACATTACATTTGATTTTAATCCTGACAATAAGAACAAAAGAGGAGATAATAGTCGCTTCTACGGCTTCTAGTATAAGGCAATCAAAATACATACGTTATTCCTATAAACGAAAGTAGAATTACAGTATATTTTTTTTAGAATTTAATCTCGTACCACAATTTTTATGATTATTGTTGTACTTTGTCGGTTCGTCTCTGTAAGATTTAATTTGTAAAATTATGCGTCCTCGCCCGTTGTTTTCCATTGTCATTCCAGTATTTAATGAAGAAGGCAACATTAAATTATTGATTTCTTCTCTTGAAAATGCTTTAACGGAATATAACTATGAACTTATTTTTGTAGATGATTTTTCGTCAGATGAAAGCTGTAAAATTATTAATTCAGAGGCCACACCTTGCACCAGTCTAATAGCTTTTGAATATCATAAAGGTCAAAGTTCGGCCCTTGCTTCTGGAATTAAGAGAGCTCGAGGACACTATATCGTAACCATGGATGGTGATCTTCAAAACGACCCATCGGATATCCCAAAAATGCTAGATATAATTCAAAACGAAGCTTTGGATATGGTGATTGGTTTTCGAAAAAACAGACATGATCCCTTCCTTAAAACAATGCCCTCTAAAATTGCAAATTTTATTATAAGAATGACGACGCAACTCCAAATTAGAGATTCGGGTTGTGCCTTAAAAGTGATGACCTCCAAAATTGCCAAAGAACTTCCGCTCTATGGCGAACTGCATCGATTTATGGCACTCAATGCGCATATCAGAGGGGCAAGAATCAAAGAAGTTCCTGTCATTCATCATCCTCGAATTCATGGAACCTCCAAATATGGACTCGAACGCACTTATAAAGTATTGAAGGATTTGAGCCAAATTCTTATTACCCACAAAAAAGCGTACTCCAAAGGAGTTCGTACTTAGTTTCATATCCTCACATTATTAAAAAAAATAATAGTAATTTTAGAGTCTGAATCAATCGGATGCAACCACAACCAATAAAAATAATAGAATGCCCACGAGATGCCATGCAAGGTATAAAGGCGTTTATTCCGACGGTTCAAAAAGTTCAGTACCTTCAATCCTTATTGCGTGTTGGTTTTGATACTATTGATTTTGGGAGCTTTGTATCTCCAAAAGCCATCCCTCAAATGGCGGATACGGCTGAAGTTCTAGCTCAATTAGACCTCAGTTCTACATCCAGTAAATTGCTGGCCATTGTGGCCAATCGGAGGGGAGCATTAGCTGCTGCATCCCACAAAGAAATGGATTTTTTAGGCTACCCGTTTTCAATCTCTGAAAATTTCCAAATGCGTAATACACACAAAACAATTGCGGAATCTATTGAGACACTACAAGAAATTTTAGAAATTGCACAGGCTCATAATAAACGTGTTGTGGTCTATATTTCCATGGCTTTTGGAAATCCTTATGGCGATCCTTGGAATGTAGATATTGTTGCCAAGTGGACGGAACATTTACATAAAATGGGCGTTGAAATTCTGTCGTTGAGTGATACAATCGGCAGTTCTAATGAAGAGAGTATATCCTATTTATTTTCTAATTTAATTCCGGCTTATCCTCATATTGAATTTGGTGCGCACCTACACACCAATCCTTTACATTGGCATGCCAAAGTGGATGCTGCATATAAGGCAGGTTGTTGGAGGTTTGATGGTGCGATTCAAGGATTTGGAGGCTGTCCTATGGCCAAAGACGAGCTGACGGGAAACATGCCAACAGAAAAATTACTTTCCTATTTTACAGCTCAAAAGGCGGTTACTAATTTGAATGCGCTTAGTTTTGAAAGTGCTTTTAATGAGGCCACAAAAATTTTCTCTGTGTACCATTAAAAATGGCCATCCAAAAATTGGTATGCTTTGTAAATCTGAACTCATTTCAGATACTAAAATAAATTCCTTTAGTGTTGATACATAATAAAAGAGTTAGAGCAAAGTCTCCAATCTTTTTTAAAATCTAAAGTTTAGACCTCCGTAGATTCCAAAAGGATGACCAGGCCGTAAACCTGCTGGCACTTTAGCAACCGCATAAGTTTTATCTAAAACATTAATAATTTTAGCCGATAAACTCAGTGATTTTGAAACATGGTATTTTCCTACAAAATCAATGATAAAGTTGGATGTAATCCCATTAGCAGCGTTGACAGCATCTGCGCTTGCTTCGGTTTTAAAGGCACCATTCAAACGGCCATTCAAGTTAAGTTCAAATCTGTTATGCTCTAAGGATATAGAGGTGTTAAATTGATGCTTGGCAATGTAAGGCAGCTCGTCACCGCTTTGAACTTCACCCCACAAACTAGCATCACTGCCAAAACTGTTTAAAAACCTAGCATCTGTAAATGTATATCCAAAAGTAATAGGTAAGGCATAAGACGTATTCTTTTGAAGTAGGTCATAATTTAATAACAATTCAAACCCCTTCACACTAACTTCTCCAGCATTAAATTGTTCTAAAGATCCTGTACCTCCAGAAGCTGCTAAGTCACTGCCTAACAAGTTGCTGTAATCGTTATAAAACCCAACAACCTCTCCTCGTAATCCATTAAAGTTGAACCGAGACCCTAATTCATAATTAATACTTTCTTCTGATTCTTGTCCAACGGTATTTCCAGGAGGCGAAAAACCTTTATGTACTCCACCAAATACCGAAGTTGAATTGTTAAACTTATAGTTGAATCCTATGCCAGGAATAAAAATTGAGACCTTATTTTCTCTACTAGAAAGGTCCACTCCAGTTCTGTTGAGGTCATCATATCCAAAATCAGTTCTTTCTAACACAATATCTTCATATCGAATTCCTGGAGTTATAGTAATATTGTTATATTTTAGTTTATACAAAACAGAACCTGCAAAAGCTGTCGCTTTACTAATGCGATTGGCATCACTTCCTGGTGCACCTTTAGAAGTTAAATTCATCTGTCCATCCGTTATGCTATAGCCATCTTTCCATTGAAAACGATCTTCATCATCATAATGATAACGCAAACCAATTTCAAGATCATGAAACACCTGAGCACTGTTCCAATGAAAGTCCAATTTAGTTTGTATTCCTTTCGAAAGATAACTTCTGTTGTTTGCTTTTAGGATGAATGCATTTGCATCAGAATTGAAAGTTCCATTAATAATATCCATATAGTTAGGATAGTTCTGAGGAGCTTCTATAATTTTAGAAATGTTTACTTTATCCCCGCCAAATACAACATCATTCAACTTATACCAGTTACGCGAGAAATCGTTGTGATAAGCGTTGCTTGTAATTTGTAAAAAGTTAGAAACATCTATTTTATATGTCACCATAAATTGAAGGTGTTCATTTGTCATTTTATCTTTTTGGGACGCTGCATATCGATCAAATGGGCTGGTCTCAAAATCTTCAGTGGCTAAGCCTAGATAGGTTTCATTAGAGGTTTCGTCCGAATACTGAAATTTAAATTCAAGCGATTGATTAAATTTTGCATTCTGTTTATTCTGAAGTTTAAATTTTGCCACCACATCATTTTTGTCAAAACCAGTATTGTCGCCATTTGCTAAGTTTTTAAAACCATCGGAATTATTATTTAGATACTCCAACGAATATCCAATGTAGGTTTTAGAATCTCCAATTTTTAAATGTGTTTGACTGGTATTAAAACTTCCATAACTTGTGTTTATACTCCCTCTAAAACTGTTGGGGATTTGGGTACTCACCAAATTAATAGCGCCACCAGTCGTAAACGGGCCATACTGTATTTGACTGCTTCCTTTTAAGATTTCAACAGCTTGCATTCTGGCAACAGAAGGAAAATAATAGGCTGCTGGTGCACTGTAAGGGGCGGGTGCGATTAAGACACCATCTTCCATAATGGATATTTTTGCACTACGTTCTGGAGATGTTCCACGAAGACTGATGTTTGGACGCAATCCAAAACCATCTTCTTCATAGATATGCACTCCAGGCACTGATTTTAAGACCCTATTGATGTCTGAATATGAAAATTTCTCTAATTCTTCTGGGGAAAGATAATATGAAGATCCAGTTCTGTTTTTTGCTTCATATTTACTGCCAAAGATCACTTGGGAGTTGATAAAAACAGGTTCCAATTTTTGAATAGAATCTGTTGGTTTAGTAGATTCTTGAGCATTTAAAATACCAATCCCCAATAAGGTGGTTTTGAGCAAGCTTTTCATTTTATTTAGACTGATTAAAAATAAGAATAAATTTTAAAGAGCAAAGTTACAAATGAATTATAGTTTCACAAAGTTTATTTAGAATAAATAAAAATAAAAAAGTAAAATACAGGTAATAAGCTAGTTATTTTAGTTAATTATTTAATTTTATCAAATTCAGGAATACAAAAGATAGGTGTTGTGTGTATTTTTATACGAATTCAGGGTTTTGTATAAATAATAGAATAATATGCGTGATTGAGCTAAAAATAACTTAAATTTGTATGCAATTATAAGCTAATTGCTATGAATGCACATTTATCCAAAATTGTCGGCGAAGGTCTTACTTACGACGACGTCCTTTTGATTCCAGCCTATTCAGAGATATTACCACGTGAGGTGAGTATTAAATCTCAATTCACTAAAAACATTTCATTGAATGTTCCAATATGTTCAGCTGCAATGGATACCGTTACCGAAAGTAAAATGGCCATAGCTATGGCACGTGAGGGAGGAATTGGAGTCTTGCATAAAAACATGTCCATCGAACAACAGGCTATTAAGGTTCGAAAAGTGAAACGTGCCGAAAGCGGTATGATTATCGACCCAGTGACGCTCCCATTAGATGCCACGGTTAAGGATGCACAAATGAGCATGAAGGAACATAGGATTGGAGGAATTCCTATTATTGACAACGATGGCTATTTAAAAGGAATTGTAACCAACAGAGATTTACGATTCGAAAAAGAAAGCACACGTCCCATTACAGAAATCATGACTAGTGAAGATCTTGTTACTACTTCTGAAGGAACTTCTTTAAAGCAGGCAGAAGTAATTTTACAAAAAAATAAAATTGAAAAATTACCAGTTGTGGATGCCGATTTTAAATTGATAGGACTCATCACTTTTAGAGATATTACAAAATTAACGCAGAAACCAATTTCTAACAAAGATACCTTTGGGAGACTCCGAGTTGCCGCAGCAATTGGTGTCACACAAGACGCTGTAGAACGTACCGCAGCCTTAGTGAAATCTGGAGTGGATGCCGTTATAATTGATACAGCGCATGGACATACAAAAGGAGTGGTCAATGTTTTAAAATCGATTAAAGAAAAATATCCGGAGCTCGATGTTGTAGTAGGGAACATTGCCACTGCTGAAGCTGCTAAATATTTAGTTGAGGCAGGTGCTGACGCTGTTAAAGTTGGTATAGGACCTGGATCTATATGTACAACACGCGTGGTTGCAGGCGTTGGATTTCCTCAGTTTTCAGCTGTTCTCGAAGTTGCAGCCGCCCTCAAAGGTACTGGAGTCCCAGTGATTGCAGATGGAGGAATTAGATATACAGGAGATATTCCAAAAGCCATAGCAGCTGGAGCCGACTGTGTTATGCTCGGATCTCTTTTAGCCGGTACCAAAGAATCTCCAGGTGAAACCATCATTTATGAAGGTCGAAAATTCAAATCGTATCGAGGAATGGGTTCTGTTGAAGCTATGAAAGAAGGCAGTAAAGACCGTTACTTTCAAGATGTTGAAGACGATATAAAAAAATTGGTTCCAGAAGGTATTGTTGGGCGTGTACCATACAAAGGCGATTTGTATGAAAGCATCCACCAGTTTATTGGAGGTATCAGAGCAGGGATGGGGTATTGTGGAGCAAAAGATATTCAAACCCTTAAAGAGACCGGTCGTTTTGTGAAAATCACCTCCTCCGGAATCAGCGAAAGCCATCCGCATAACGTCATGATTACAAAAGAAGCACCTAATTATTCCAGATAGTAAATTCAGCCTCTACTTTTTTTATTACACAAGGAATTTACATTTGTATTCTCCGCTATAATTAGTATTTTTGGTTTTCATAAAAAAATAGTAATATGCATAAAACCTTCCTATTTCTAAGTACAGCCTGCTTTTCATTTTTTCTATCAAATGCTCAAATAGCTGAAAACGATATTTTACTTACAATTTCAGGTGAACCCGTTTCAGCCAATGAATTTATAAGAGTTTACAATAAAAATCTGAACTTAGTTCAAGATGATTCCCAAAAGGAAGTTGACTCATACTTAGAGTTGTTTGTGAATTATAAGTTAAAATTAGCTGAGGCTAAAGCATTGAGATACGACAAAGATCCTGCATACATAAATGAATTCAAGTCCTATAAAAATCAATTAATTCAAACCTATTTGACCAACAAAGATGTGACGGATGATTTAGTTCGTGAAGCTTATGACCGAACAGAAAATGAAGTAAAAGCGCAGCATATTTTAGTTTTATTAGATGAAGTTGAAACAGACACATTAGCAGCATACTCTAAAATAGAAGCCTACAGAGAACGATTTTTAAATGAAGATTTTGAGTCTTTAAAAAAGGAACTCCACAACGGAAAATCTGTTTTTGTAGAAGATCTAGGTTATTTTTCTGCTTTTAAAATGGTATATAATTTTGAATCTGCGGCGTATGCAACTGAAGTTGGATCCGTTTCTCAACCCTTCCGAACAAGATTTGGCTTTCATGTGGTCAAAGTTTTAGACAAAAGAAAGTCAAAAGGTCAAGTGTCTGTAGCTCATATTATGATTGCCAACACACAGAAAGACACCACACTAGTAGCGAAAGATCGCATACAGGAATTGCACCGCTTGCTACTTCAGGGTGAAGACTTTGGAGAATTGGCTAAACAATTTTCAGATGACAAAAGTAGTTCAATTCGTGGTGGTGAACTCAAACCTTTTAAATCGGGTCAGATAAATTCTGAGATTTTTGAAACAACAGCCTTTGAATTATCTCCTTCCAATCCAATTTCTAAACCGATTCAAACGCAGTTTGGATGGCATATTCTAAAATATATCAATAGAAAAGAGGTGCAATCTTTTGAAAAATTGAAGTCAGAATTGGAAAATAGAGTTGGTAAAGATTCGCGTTCTCAACTTGTAAAATCAAAAATGTTGGAACAACTATTAACGGAATATCAGATTGAAACNCCAAACTCTAAGCTTGCGAAATTCGAATCAAATTTAAGTTACAATNCATCCNAGAATGTATGGGAACTTCCAAGTAACTTTAACAAGAGCCAACCCTTTTTGAGTATAAAAAACCAAACANATACGTATTTAGANTTTTTGGAATTTCTGAATAANAATCTAAAATCAATTAAAAAAGAATGGCCAACTTCAGTAGTTGTTAAAAAACAATATGCATCCTTTTTGGAGAAATCTGTATTTCGGTATAAAGAAGAAAATCTAGAAAATGAAAATGAGGAGTTTTCACATATTTTAAATGAATACCGAGAAGGTTTGTTGTTATTTGAATTGATGCAAGATAAGATATGGGAAGGCGCTAAAAACGACTCCATAGGTCTGCAAGAATTTTACAATGAAAATAAACAAAACTATATTTGGCCTGATAGAATTGAAGGCTCGGTAGCACGATCATCCGATGCAAAGTACATCAAAAAAGTGCGTAAGTATTGGGCTAAAAATCAGTCTAATAAAATGATAGGAGAAGCCTTAAACAAAGAGCAACAAAACGTAATATTTTCAACTGGCGAACTAGAATTGGGACACCCTACATTACCTAAAAGTACTCCATTCAAAACAGGGCTTTCTAAAGTGATTGAGGAAAATTCAAACTTTTATGTCATCAAAGTAACTGCTTTAAAGCTATCAGCTCCTAAGACTTTTGAAGAGGCCAAAGGTCAACTATTATCAGATTATCAGCAAGTATTAGAGTCCCAGTGGATAAACGAATTACGCACCAAATTTAAGGTAGTTATCAATCAAGACGTACTTGCAAAAGTAAACGCATTAATCTCTAACTAATTTTGAACGACTTCAATCGACTATTTNTAATTTCTTTTTTGGTATTGGCCGGATGTAANTTACGACCGGCTCCCTCAAAAGCAACTCCTTTGGCGCGTGTAAACGATGCCTATTTGTATGAAACAGATATTGATTTTAGTTTTGTAAAAGATCAATCGGAATCAGATAGTATTATATACGTTCAAAACATTATTAATAACTGGGCCACCACCCAACTCCTAATTGACGGTGCAAATCTAAATTTAACCAATGAGACGCAAAAAGAGTTTGAACAGCTCGTTCAGCAATATAAGAGTGACCTTTATACCTCTGCTTATGTAGAAGCTTTGGTAAATAAAAATTTGGATACTACTATCACAACACAAGAATTAGAAGACGTATATTCTAGTAACAAGCAACTTTTTGTTTTAAAAGAAGACTTATTAAAAATGAGATATGTGAATGTAAATTCAAAACTATCCAATTTAGAAGAAGTCAAAAAACGATTCAAGCGTTTTAATTCAGAGGATCAAACACGCTTAGATTCTATATCCATCCAATTCAATTCCTTTTATTTAAAAGATTCAATTTGGATAAAATCCGAACAAGCAATTTCTAAAATTACTCCCTTACAGTTAGGTTTTAATAAAGTACTGTTAAAAAAACCAAATTTTATACAGCTCAAAGATTCTTTAGGGTTATATTTGATGCAAATTAATGAAGTTTTAGAACGAGGAAATCAAGCCCCAATGGAGTATGTATTACCGACTCTAAAACAAATTATCATTAATAATCGAAAGTTAAAACTCATCAAGCAACTAAAAAGTGATATAGTTAATGATGCCATTAAAAACAAAAAATTTGAAATATATAACTAAGTACTACCTACTAGGATTTTGTATGTTCACAACTCTTTTTTCTTTTTCACAAGAAATTATTGAAGAGTCTGTTGAGGTCGAAGCACCCAAAACGTCCATAGTTGATACCATTCAACGTGTCAAAATAGATGGCGTTGCTGCAGTGATTGGTGACTTCGTTATCTTAGATTCTGATATCGATAAGCAATTTACTCAATTAGAAGCCGGAGGCATTTCGACAGAAGATATAACGCGTTGCCAGCTTTTTGGCAAACTTTTAGAAGATAAACTCTATGTTCATCATGCCATTCAAGACAGTATTGAGATAAATGATACAGAGATTAGATCCTATGTAGACCAACAACTAGAAGGATTTGCAGAGCAAATCGGTTCTATGGAGAAATTAATTGCTTACTACAAAAAATCATCCGAAAAAGAACTCAGAGATGAAATGTTTGAGCTGAATAAAAATGGTAAAATGGCATCAATGATGCAACAAACAATTATAGAAGAAATTGAAGTCACTCCAGACGAAGTACGTCAGTTTTTTAATAAAATCGCAGAAGATGAACGCCCACAGTTTGGTACTGAAATGCGTGTTGCTCAAATTGTTGTGATTCCAGAAACATCAAAAGCAGAAGTTGATAAAGTCATCAAACGTTTGAATGAATTCAGAGCCGATGTAATTGATAATGGTGCAAGTTTTACAACCAAAGCCGTTCTTTATACCGAAGATCCTGGATCTAAACGAACAGGTGGAAAATACACACTTAACAGGAAACGTCCTGTGATGGCAAAAGAGTTCAGAGAAGTTGCATTTTCTTTACAAGAAGGAGAGGTTTCTAAACCTTTCAAAACAGATTTTGGCTATCATATCATTCAACTTGAAAAAATTAGAGGTCAAGAATTTGATGTTAGACATATTCTATTAATTCCAAAAGTCACACCAACAGCCATTAAAGAAGCAAAAGAAAAACTTGAAAAAGTAAGACAAAACATTATCGATGGTGAAATTACATTTGCAGAAGCAGCTAGAGAAGTAAGTGACGAAGAAGAAACTAAGTTTGACGGCGGTCAACTTCGAAATCCTGAAACGCAAGACTATAATTTTGAGCTCACTAAAATGGATCCTGAATTATATGCTCAAATTCAGAATCTAAAAGACAATGAAGTAAGCCCCGTCCTAAAAGACCAAGATCGAATTCATCCAGTGAAATTCAAGATTTTAACGGTTACTGCCCGTGTTGATGAGCACGAAGCTAATTTTGCACAAGATTACTTAAAGATTAAGGCACTCGCACTCCAAGAAAAACAATTGAAAGCGATAGAGAAGTGGCAACAAGAAAAAATTATGGATACTTATATTAAAATTAATGGCGAATTACGTAGCTGCGATTTTAATAGTAACTGGTTTAAAATCAACTAAGTCATGTCAGATGTTGCGTCTTTAAAACAACACCTCAAAAAGTACGAGACTTTAAAGCAAGAAATCTCTAAAGTCATTGTAGGTCAAGATGCGGTCATTGAACAAATTCTAATCTCCATATTTTCCGGTGGTCATTCCTTATTAGTAGGTGTCCCTGGACTGGCAAAGACCCTAATGGTAAATACAATTTCCAAGGCATTAGGATTGGATTTTAAACGGATTCAATTTACTCCAGACCTTATGCCGAGTGATATTTTAGGCAGTGAAATTTTAGATACCGATCGTCAATTCAAATTCATTAAAGGCCCCATATTTTCAAACATCATATTAGCCGATGAAATAAATAGAACCCCGCCAAAAACACAAGCGGCGCTTTTAGAAGCCATGCAAGAGCGGTCGGTTACCATTGCAGGACATCATTATAAATTGAACGCTCCCTATTTTGTTTTAGCTACTCAAAACCCGATTGAGCAAGAAGGCACCTATCCCTTACCTGAGGCACAATTAGACCGTTTCATGTTTTCAATTAACCTAACCTATCCAAGTTTTGAAGAAGAAGTGCAAGTGGTAAAGTTGACAACTGTAAGCACAANGTCGGAAGTTGAAGTGGTTTTTTCTGCAAGCGAAATCTTAGATTTCCAAGCCCTTATTCGCAAAATTCCAGTGGCGGATAACGTTATTGAATATGCGGTTAAAATGGTTGGAAAAACGCGCCCAGATGCTTCGTCAACAATTCCAATAATTAAAAAATATGTNGATTGGGGTGCAGGGCCAAGAGCCTCTCAAAATCTAATTTTAGCCGCCAAAACCTTTGCAGTAATTAATGGTAAACTTTCGCCAGACATCGAAGATGTTCAGGCCGTTGCAATTAGTATTCTTCGTCACAGAATTATCAAGAATTATAAGGCGGAAGCCGATGGTGTTTCGGTAGAATCCATTATTGAAAATTTATTTTAATACCGTTTTTACCATTTTATCATAACTTTTAAACTGAATAACTAATAATAATTTAATTTAATGAAGTAAAATTTACTTTTAATTGAATTATAGTTATTTAGGTTTCTTATTGCCAATTTAATTGAATATAAATTTTATTTAATTCGTACTTTTACGAACGATTATTACCAAATAAAATTATTCAGATTATGGCTTTCGATATAAATGTTATTAAAGAAGTGTACCGTCAAATGCCGGGACGCATTGAAAAAGCACGTCAACTTGTTGGACGTCCACTAACCTTATCAGAAAAAATACTTTACAGTCACCTTTGGGACAATACTGCTATAAGAGCATATGAGCGTGGTAAAGATTATGTTGACTTTGCGCCCGACAGAATTGCATGTCAGGATGCAACAGCTCAAATGGCATTATTACAGTTTATGCAAGCCGGGAAAAAGCAAGTAGCAGTTCCTACAACAGTGCATTGTGATCACTTAATTCAGGCCAAAGTTGGAGCGACTAAAGATTTGCAATTTGCCTTAAATAACAGTAATGAAGTATTTAATTTCTTAGAATCGGTATCAAATAAATATGGTATCGGATTTTGGAAACCTGGTGCCGGAATTATTCACCAAGTGGTACTAGAAAATTATGCCTTTCCAGGTGGGATGATGATTGGAACAGATTCTCATACCGTGAATGCTGGAGGACTGGGAATGATTGCTATTGGAGTTGGTGGTGCAGATGCTGTGGATGTGATGGCAGGCATGGCCTGGGAACTTAAATTCCCTAAACTTATTGGAGTCAAATTAACCGGTAATCTTTCAGGTTGGACCGCGCCAAAAGACGTTATTCTTAAGGTTGCAGGAATTTTAACAGCAAAGGGTGGAACAGGAGCAATTGTAGAATATTTTGGCCCTGGAGCAACTTCTATGTCTTGTACAGGAAAAGGAACCATTTGTAATATGGGTGCCGAAATTGGTGCCACAACTTCGACTTTTGGATATGATGAATCAATGGAGCGTTACCTCCGTTCTACAGACAGAAATGATGTAGCTGATGCTGCCAATCAAGTAAAAGATTCGTTAACAGCCGATCCAGAAGTATATGCATCTCCACAAGATTATTTTGATGAATTAATTGAGATTGATTTATCGACCTTAATGCCACATATCAACGGCCCTTTTACGCCAGATTTAGCAACGGAAGTAGGAACTATGACCGACAAAGCAAAAGCAAACGATTGGCCTTTAAAAGTAGAGTGGGGTTTGATTGGTTCTTGTACCAACTCATCCTATGAAGATTTATCGCGTGCGGCGTCCATCGCACAACAAGCTTTGGATAAAGGCTTGGTTACCAAAGCAGAATTTGGAATTAATCCGGGTTCTGAACAGGTACGATATACAGCAGAACGTGATGGAATATTACAGGTATTTGAAAATCTAGATGCTAAGATTTTCACCAACGCTTGTGGTCCTTGTATTGGGCAATGGGGACGTTATGAAGATCCTAAAAATGCTCCTAAAAATAGTATCGTACACTCCTTTAACAGAAATTTTGCTAAACGAGCTGACGGAAATCCAAATACCCATGCGTTTGTAGCATCACCAGAAATGGTTGCTGCAATTGCGATTTCTGGGCGCTTAGACTTTAATCCATTAACAGATTCACTAATAAATAAAAATGGCGATCAAGTCATGTTAGATGAACCCACAGGACACGAGTTACCAGAACAAGGCTTTGCAGTAGAAGATGCAGGCTATTTAGCACCTGAAGAAGATGGTAGTCATGTGATTGTTGAGGTTGCTGCAGATTCTGAACGCTTACAACTCCTAACCCCTTTTGAACCAATTGGAAATACAATTCAAGGAGCCAAACTATTAATTAAAGCACACGGAAAATGTACCACTGACCATATCTCTATGGCAGGACCTTGGTTGCGTTATAGAGGGCATTTAGATAATATTTCAAACAACTGTTTGATTGGCGCTGTGAATGCATTTAATATGCAAACAAACTT
>JGI26083J51738_10000619_pt1 | contig 19299 bp, 17 predicted proteins | sample SaaInl85LU_5_DNA_FD_51738 | JGI IMG/M metagenome (IMG submission 51738)
TTCAGCGTGACATCGCCAGCCGGCGTCGCAAGCGGCTCGCACTCTTGCTGGCTCGACTTTCAGCTTTTGTCTTCCTTCCGACTATTCTGGCAGGATGGTATTATTATGCGATCGCAACACCCATGTACTCAACCAAATCTGAATTTCTGATCCAGTCCGCAGATGGCGGCGGAGGTGGAGGTCCTTTAAGTGGTTTGATCCCTTCTCAACTGGCCAACAGTCAGGAAAGCATTGCCGTTCAATCTTATCTTACATCAAAAGATGCTATGATCCGGCTGGATGAAGCACTGGGCTACAAGCGCCATTTCGCGCAGCCAGAAATCGATGCGATTCAACGCCTTGATGCCGATACAACCAATGAAGCAGCCCATAAGGTCTACAAAAAGAACATCAAAATCGGCTACGATCCCACCGAAGGCGTTGTCAGGATGGAAGTCATAGCGGCCGATCCAATTGTCGCCACAGATTTTTCAAAGGCTCTTATTTCTTATGCCGAAGAGCGGGTCGATGAGCTTTCACAAAATATTCGCAACGATGCGATGGAAGACGCACGGCGCAACCTCGAGCGCGCAAAAGTGGAGCGCCGCGAAGCGCAGGAAAACTTAATCCGCTTGCAGGAAGTATACTCTGCAGACCCGACCGAACAGCTCGCCGCATTACGCACACAGATTACCAGCTATGATCAGCAGCTCCTCGAAAAGAAGCTCGCACTGCAGGCCTTGCTGGACAACCCACGCCCCAACCAAGCAAAAGTAGACGGGGCGCGCGGCGATGTTCGCCGACTACAAGATGTTCTGACAGGGCTCAATGCTCGCATGATCGAAGCGGACAGCTCAGGGCTATCACTCGTACAACAATCAACCGAGATAGAGCTCGCGCGTGCTGACCTTGCGACAGCCGATGCGTTCTTGCAATCCGCTCTTCAAGGCGAAAAGCAAGCAGCTCTGGAGGCAGGTCGCCAAGTACGCTATCTGACTGTCCCTGTCCGGCCCATTGCATCAGATGCTCCAAGCTATCCGAGGAAATTTGAGAACACCATTCTGGCATTCCTGATTTTTTCAGGGGTATACCTGATGGTGTCACTGACCAGTTCGATCCTACGAGAACAAGTTTCGAACTAAACATTTTTGCATCAGAGCCCTTGAGGGCCCTTCCATTTTCAAAGTTCAACGAGAGTCCTTATGTTGCCCCAAAACACCTCGACCCCGAACACTTGGTCCTTTCTGCGTGATCCCATGATCACCCCAACTGGGTTTCGCGAATACGACGCCCGATGGAAGTATCCTGAGGAAATCAATCTTCCCGGCATCACCGCACTCGGCCTCGGCCTCGGGACACAGATGCATGCGCGCGGAATCGAGCCAGTTATAGCTGTCGGAAATGACTATCGCGACTATTCGCTTTCCATAAAAAACGCGCTGATGCTGGGGCTCATGCAAGCAGGCATCCATGTGAAAGACATCGGCCCTGCCGTGTCGCCCATGGCCTATTTCAGTCAGTTTCATCTCAACGCCNCTGCCGTTGCTATGGTGACAGCAAGCCACAATCCNAACGGTTGGACAGGCGTAAAAATGGGATTTGAACGTCCGCTCACCCACGGCCCCGATGAGATGAACGAACTGCGCGCTATCGTACTTGAAGGCCGTGGCATTGCCCGAGCAGGTGGCACTTACGAATTTGTCGAAGGCGTGCGCGAAGCCTACATCGACGATCTGGTCGGCGATTTCAAAATGTCTCGTAAACTGCGCGTGGTCTGTGCCACAGGCAATGGTACAGCGGCCGCCTTCGCACCCGAAGTCTTTGAGCGCATCGGTGTTGAAGTTGTGCCCTCGCACAATGAGCTTGATTACACCTTCCCACATTACAACCCAAACCCCGAAGCCATGGAAATGCTCCATGACATGAGTGCCTCGGTCAAAGAGAGCGGCGCTGACTTCGCGCTCGGCTTTGATGGCGATGGCGACCGCTGCGGTGTGGTCGATGATGAATGCGAAGAGATCTTCGCTGACAAAGTCGGNGTGATCATGGCACGCGATTTGAGNAAAATTTATCCAAACAGCACCTTCGTCGCTGATGTGAAATCAACGGGCCTTTTTGCCTCAGATCCAGAGTTACAAGCCAATGGCGTGACAGCCGACTACTGGAAGACAGGCCACAGCCATATGAAGCGTCGCGTGAAAGAGCTCGGCGCTCTGGCGGGCTTTGAAAAATCGGGGCACTACTTCCTCGCCGAACCTGTGGGGCGTGGCTATGATTGCGGGCTGCGTGTTGCGGTTGAAATCTGCAAGCTTATGGATCGTAACCCCGATATGAAGATGTCGGATCTGCGTAAGGCGCTGCCTAAAACTTGGGCCACGCCAACCATGTCGCCCTATTGCGCCGATCTGGAAAAATACGATGTGCTTGAGCGCCTTGTTGCCAAACTGGTCGCCAAGGCCGAGGCAGGCGAAAGCTTCGCAGGCCGCAGCATCAAAGAGGTGGTCACAGTCAACGGNGCGCGTGTCATTCTGGATAACGGCTCATGGGGCCTGGTGCGAGCNAGTTCCAACACGCCCAATCTNGTGGTCGTTTGTGAAAGCTCGGCGTCAGAAGCAGAGATGCGCGCCATCTTCGCCGATATTGACGCCGTCATCCGGACAGAGCCTGCCGTCGGTGACTACGACCAGATGATCTGACACCCCAATCAGTCGGATGGCCCGCAGGGCCGTTCGAAATCAGGCAGCAAGACCGCGACCCTTGAGAAGGGCCTCAACACCCGGCATACGCCCGCGAAAGGCCTCATAAAGCTCAGCTGCGTCCCTTGAGCCGCCTGACGAGAGAATGTTGTGTTCCAGCGAAGCCGCCAGCTGCGCATCAAAGGCATCGCCCTTCTCTTCAAACGCCTCGAAGGCATCGGCGTCCATCACTTCCGACCACATGTAGGAATAGTACCCCGCGGAATAGCCATCGCCAGAAAACACATGGGCAAACTGCGGCGTTGCGTGGCGCATGACAATCGCAGCGGGCATGTCCATTTCGGCAAGGGTCTGAGCCTGTTTTGCCATCGGATCGGCGGGGGCTGCGCCTTCGTGAAACGCCAGATCAACCATCGCCGAGGCGACGTATTCCACTGTCTGAAACCCCATATCAAAGGTCGCGGCGCCCAGCACCTTGTCAAGCAGTGCCTTTGGCATCGGCTCGCCTGTCTCATAATGCGTGGCAAACTCGGCCAGAACCTCGGGCACATCAAGCCAGTGTTCATAAAGCTGGCTCGGAAGCTCGACAAAGTCGCGCGCTACCGAGGTTCCCGAAATGCTCTCATAGGTCACATTTGAGAGCATCTGGTGCAACGCATGGCCAAATTCGTGAAACAAGGTACGCGCATCGTCATAACTGAGCAGTGCGGGAGTTCCTTTGGCAAAGTTGCAAACGTTGATCACGATCGGTGTTTGCACCTGTGGGTATTTTGCCTGCGCACGCATNGCCGAGCACCATGCTCCCGAGCGCTTGGAGCCGCGCGCAAAATAATCGCCAATGAACACGGCCANATGCCTCCCCTCGCGCGTGACCTCCCAAGCGCGGCAGTCGGGGTGATAGAGCGGCACGTCAAGCCGCTTAAACTCAAGCCCGAAAAGTCGGGTGGCGCAGGCAAAAGTCGCTTCGATCATGCGTTCGAACTGGAAGTATGGCTTCACCTCAGCTTCATCAAGGTCGCGCTCCGCCACCCGGCGTTTAGCAGCGTAGTAGCGCCAATCCCAAGGGGCCAGATCACCGTTGACACCTTCCGCGCGCATCATCTTAGTGAGTACCGCAGCGTCCGCCTCGGCTTGCGCTTTAGCGGGCTCCCAGACATCCATCAGCAGCTGGCGCACAGCAGCGGGAGTCTTCGCCATTTCGGTTTCCAGTTTGTAATCGGCAAAGCTAGCGTAACCCAGAAGGCTCGCACGCTCTTCCCGCAAAGCAAGAATTTCGGCGCAGATCGCACGGTTGTCTGTTGCCCCTCCATTGGCGCCACGCGCCGCCCAGGCCTCAAAGGCTTTTTGGCGTAGGTCGCGGCGCGCGGAGAATTGCAGGCAGGAAAGGAACGATCAGCGACCGCGAGAGGGTCACGACCGGCCCGCCCGCACCCTTTTCCTCACCCGCCGCACGCGCCGTGTCGATCACAAACTGCGGTAGCCCTTCGAGGTCCGTCTCGCCAAGCTCCATGAACCAGCTGCGCTCATCGGCAAGAAGGTTTTGTGTGAAGCTTGTGCCAAGCTCTGCGAGGCGCGATTTAATCTCGGCCATACGGGTATCTTCCACACCAGTCAGAGCCGCTCCAGCACGTACAAAGCCCCGGTGTGTCAGCATCAAAACGCGCGTTTGCTCATCCGTGAGATTAAGCACGTCGCGATTTGCCCAAACATCTTGCACGCGCTGAAACAGCGCCTTGTTCGCCGTAATCCGCGAGAAATGCGCGGCGAGTTTGGGTGAGAAATCGCGCTGCAGCTCTTCGCGCGCAGAGTTGCTATCTGCTCCCGCCACCGTGAAGAAAACCGAAAGCACTTTGTCCAATGCGCTACCCGCGCTTTCCAATGCGCCNANNACGTTTTCGAAGCTGGCNGGCGATACATTCTGCGCAATGGCCGCGATTTCAGCGTCATGCNCGGCCAGAGCCTCATCAAGGGCTGGCGCGAAGTCGTCATCCGATATGGCGTTAAAGGGNGCAATCTGAAAAGGCGTGGACCAATCGGCCAGAAGCGGGTTTATCATCGGATTTCCTTTGCGTTTGTGTCAGGCCATCTCGCCATGACAGATAGGACAGTCTTTGCGCGCAGCGAGTTTGATTTTGCGGCTTTCGCCATAAAGTCCGTCATAGATCAGCATTTCGGCACGCAGGATATGGCCCGCGCCGGTAATAAGCTTGACGGCCTCTAGCGCCATCATCGTTCCAATCACCCCGGGCAACGGTGCGACCACGCCGGCCTCAGCACAAGATGGCGCAAGCCCGTCTGCGGGCGCCTCCGGGAAAATACATTGGTAGCAAGGCCCGCCGCGCACCGGATCAAACACCGAGAGCTGCCCCTCCCATTGCGCCAAAGCACCTGAGACAAGCGGCTTGCCAAGGGCCACGGCAGTCGCGTTGCTCAAGTAGCGCGTCGTGAAATTGTCGGTTCCGTCAAGGATAACATCATATTCTGCAAAAAGCGCCTTAGCGAGCTCGGCTGTGAAACGGCGCTGGTAGGGGCGTACCTCTATATACGGATTGAGCGCGCGCATGGCCTCAGCGGCGGAGTGGACCTTGGACGTGCCAATCGCCTCGTCGCGGTGGATCACCTGGCGCTGCAGGTTGCTGTGATCGACCATGTCGTCATCGATCACCCCGATTGTACCAACGCCCGCTGCCGCAAGATACATCAGTACTGGCGAGCCAAGACCGCCCGCGCCAATCACGAGCACCTTGGCGTTTTTGAGTTTTTTCTGCCCTGGTCCACCCAGCTCGCGCAAAACAATATGGCGCGCATAGCGCTCAAGCTCGGCCTCGCGGAATGTGCCTTGTGATTTGGTTTCGGGTTCAAGCCTCGCATGAGATTTGAGGCGGGAAAGGCCAAAGGCATAGGCCCCCACGAGTGCCACAATCCCTCCAAAGATCGCCCATGGCGCAGGATTGCCGCCGTCCGCGATGAACTGAAACCCAAGTGCGACCCCATAAACCAGCACAATCAGCCCCCAGACCATGGCCTTGGGCCAGCGCAATCGTCTACCTAGAGCCCAGATCATTGCCATGACTCCGAGAAAAGCCAGCGCCATCAGCTGCGCCCTGTCGAGCCAAAGCCGCCTGTGCCGCGGGCGGTGTCAGAAAGTGCGTCGGACAGCTCGAAATGCGCTTGCACCACAGGGGCAACCACCATCTGCGCGATGCGCTCACCGTGTTTGACGGTGAAAGGCTCCGAGCCTGCGTTCATCACGATCACTCCGAGTGGCCCACGATAATCGGCATCTATCGTGCCAGGACTGTTAAGCAAGGTGATGCCGTGCTTCAACGCCAGCCCCGAGCGCGGGCGCAGCTGCACCTCATAACCCTGCGGAATCTCAAGCCTAAGCCCCGTGGGCACAAGCGCACGCGCGCCTCCCGCAAGGGTGATCTCACCACGGTCTGCAAAGTTGGCACGAAGGTCCGCACCAGCGGCCCCTGCACTCTCGTAAGCAGGCAGGCCCAAGCCGCAATCCGCCTCCTCATCCCAAATGAACTTTACAGTGATCACATCACGCCCTTTTTCTCTCTAAAAACATCACCGCCGGAGCCTCCTCAGCCCAGAGCTGCAGCGATCCGCTCTGCAAGTTGGCGCGCCACCTCGCCCTTGCCCATGCGCGGCCAGTCTTCCACACCTTGATCTGTGATCAGATGCACCGCGTTTTCTGTGCCTCCCATGATCCCCGTTTCGGGGTTGACATCATTGGCGACAATCCAGTCACAGCCCTTGCGTTTGCGTTTCGCTGTTGCGTTAGCGATCACATCATCAGTCTCTGCGGCAAAGCCAACGACAAGCCCTGGGCGGTCCTTTTTCATTTGGCTCACGTCAGCCAGAATGTCAGGGTTTTCGGCGAATTCAAGAATCGGCAGTTTGCCGTCCTGCTTCTTGATCTTGGAGTTACTCTCGCGCTTTACCCGCCAGTCGGCCACAGCGGCAGCAAAAACGCCAGCGTCAACAGGCAAAGCGTTTCGCACAGCCTGAAGCATCTCCGCAGCACTCTGAACCGCGACAACCTCAACACCCGAAGGCGGCGCCACATCGGCGGGGCCTGTGACAAAGACAACCTCTGCACCAAGGCTTGCAAGAGCAGAGGCAATCGCCGTGCCTTGCGCCCCTGAAGAGCGATTGGCGATGTAGCGCACCGGGTCGATCGGCTCATGCGTGGGGCCTGATGTAACGAGAACGCGCTTGCCTTTGAGCGGACCGTCAGAGAGCGCGAGTTCAACAGCCGTGGCAATTTCCATGGGCTCGGCCATGCGCCCAGGGCCATGCTCGCCACAGGCCATATCGCCATTGTTCGGACCGACAACCTGGACTTTATCGCCAAGCAGAGTGGCGAGATTGCGCTGTGTTGCAGCATGCTCCCACATCCGNAAATTCATAGCAGGAGCAATCATCACAGGGGTGTCTGTCGCCATCAGAAGCGTTGTCGCAANATCATTGGCATGNCCGCCTGCCATCTTAGCCATNAGATCTGCCGTGGCTGGGGCAACAAGCACAAGGTCGGCTANACGGCTCAGCTGGATATGNCCCATCTCGGCCTCATCTGTCAGATCAAAGAGATCAGTGTAGACTTTCTCNCCCGCCAAAGCCGAAACCGAGAGGGGCGTAACAAATTCCTGCGCTGCGCGTGTCAAAACGGGCGTTACGCATGCGCCGCGTTCTTTCAACCGACGAATGAGATCGAGGCATTTATATGCCGCGATACCGCCGCCGATGATAAGCAATATTCTTTTGCCAGCCAGCATAGCGGCCCCCGCATCTTTTCCGTCATCACAAGAGTTAAGCCGAGCAGAGAGCAAACTCAATGGGCACAAGCAAACTCAATCTTTGGAGAAAGCGGCACACGGATCATCTCGTGAGGCTGCTGGGCTNTATGTGACTTCATCAAACACGCCCTCTGGCATAAGTCCCGTTTCGCCCTGACCAATCGAATANACCAATAGGTCTGCCCTTGCCTTTGTCAGGTAAACAGGCATTCCCCAGTCTTTTCGAGCATGGCCATTGCCGGTGATCACCACAACGGGGCCATCGGTTTTTGCAAGCGCCTGAGCGGTTGCGCGGGCAAGCTCTGCATCACGCAAGCGCTGGATATCGACCATCATGGGCAATATTTCGGCCGGCAAGGCATCACAATGCGCCGCCAGCTGATGCGCTTCGCGGGCCGCTTGTTCTTCATGGCCCAATGGCTCACTCAAGCCGAAAATTTCTGACTGAACACCAAAGTAACTCGCGGCCCCCTGCTGTATGGCGGCACGCGCCCTCTCTCGTCTCACATGCGCTCCAAAGACCTGCGCTTCAGGCGCAGCCAGTAAAATGGGTGCATAATGTGCGCCGACATCTGCACCCCGCTCCCACCAATTCAGAGCATGAAGAGCATTTACGTCGCGACGTTTTTCAGGGTCAATCGCTTGCGCATCTTCGGCGGAGAGCATTTCAAATACCAAAGCTTTAGGCATGATCGCCGCTGTCAATTCCGCTTGGCGCACATGATGATAAGCATTGTCATGAATTTCACCAATGACGTAGACATTCGCTCTAGGCAAAAAATCCGTTTGATCCGCCAGAGCCACTGGACCAAAGCATAGGACGAAAACGAAAAGGGCAATCTGTTTCATGAGACGACTTCGCCACGGCCACAACCGATTTGCAAGGACAAACGCGGCTATCAAACTACAACAAAACTGTGATGGGAACACTCCAAAGCCAGCACTGTTCTCCCAATCAAAATCAGTGTATTTATAAGATATGACGTATGATTTGTACATCGGTGACAAAGCCTTTTCGAGCTGGTCCTTGCGCGGCTGGCTAATGTTGGAACATTTTGGGCTGCNCTNCCGCGCCCACATGGTNGGGCTTTACGACGGAACGATGGCTGNAGACCTTGCTGCACTGTCCCCAGCGCGCACTGTTCCTGCTCTGCTCTGTGAAGACGGCGCAGTGCTCTTTGACAGTATGGCAATGGCCGAAGAACTTGCGACACGCCACCCTGAAGCACAGCTTTGGCCTGCCGAGCCCAAGGCCCGCGCTCTCGCCAGATCGATCACAGCAGAAATGCATGCGGGATTTTCGGCCTTACGCAACGAGTGCCCCATGCAACTCTTTCATCAATGGGTTGGATTTGAACCAACGGCANAGGTGCGTAAAGACCTTGCACGCTTTGAAGTGCTCTTCAGNCATACCAAACAAATAAAACTCGACGGGCCTTGGTTGTTTGGAACCTATTCGCTCGCCGATGCGTTTTATGCACCACTCATGGCGCGCATTGCTGGCTATGCTTTGCCTGTATCTGCGGATGTTTCAACCTATGTTGCAACAACACTCGCGGATTCAGCCTTTCAGCAGTGGCGCTCAGAAGGCATTGCGAAAACATACGAGCCGTTTCCCTACCCCCAACCGCTCAAAAAAACTGATTGGCCCACGACTCACGTCTAATCTAAGAAAATTTAAGAGCTTCATTAACCAATTCTAAACGCACCCTGCCTAACGGTTAACCACGTTAGGAAGAGTAAAATGGTTTCAAGAACATATACAGTGGCTTTCGAAGGGGTCGAAGCGCGCCCTGTCGAGGTTCAATGTGCCGTAACACCAGGCCTACCCGCGTTTTCAATTGTAGGACTGCCCGACAAAGCCGTTTCAGAGGCACGCGATCGCGTGCGCGCCGCGCTTTCTGCCCTTTCAATCGCCCTACCCTCCAAACGCCTCACAATAAATCTTTCGCCCGCTGATCTCCCCAAAGAGGGAAGTCACTTTGACCTGCCTATCGCATTAGCGCTTCTGGCGGCTCTTGGGATTTTGCCTGACGATGCCGTAGAAACAGTCACGTCCCTCGGCGAACTGTCACTTGATGGTGCACTTGTGCCTGTGATCGGCGCTTTGCCTGCTGCACTGGCCGCAGCTGAAGAAGGGCGNAGCCTGATTTGCCCAGAGGCCTCTGGTGCAGAAGCGGCATGGGTTGACGCAGCCAATGTTATCGCACCGTCTTCTTTACTGCATGCAATCCAGCATCTGACAGGACAGATGCCCCTGCCCCCAGCTCAACCCGGGGAGGTACGTGCCGACAGCGGCGGACGTGATCTGCGCGATGTCAAAGGACAGGAACGTGCAAAACGCGCACTCGAAATAGCTGCAGCTGGGCGCCATCACATGATCATGATTGGCACACCTGGCTCTGGAAAATCTATGCTTGCTGCACGCATGCCCTCAATTCTGCCACCGCTCAGCGCGGCCGAAGCTCTAGAAACATCAATGATACAGTCTCTTTCGGGCCTTATAGAAGAAGGTGGCATCTCGCGCCTTCGCCCTTTTCGCGAACCGCATCACACAGCCTCAATGGCCGCAATTGTGGGCGGAGGACGCAGCGCCAAGCCAGGGGAAATAAGCCTCGCCCACAATGGTGTGTTATTTATGGATGAGTTCCCCGAGTTCCCACGCGCCGTTCTCGAGACCTTGCGTCAGCCCATCGAGACAGGTGAAGTTNTNGTGAGCCGCGCCAATGCACATGTTCGCTACCCNTGCCGGTTTTTACTGATCGCGGCGGCAAACCCTTGTAAATGCGGTTATCTCTTCGATCCTGCCCGCGCCTGTGCACGCGTGCCAATGTGCGGCGAGGATTATCTTGGGCGCATTTCAGGCCCACTGATGGATCGCTTNGACATTCGCATTGATGTTCCCCCCGTTTCTTTGAGCGACCTTGATTTGCCAGCAGGTGGCACNAGTTCTGCTGAAGTGTCCCAAAATGTCGCCATAGCCCGTGCTATTCAGGCTGAACGATTTGCAAATGTGACAACGATGCATCTTAACGCTGATGCGGAGGGAACGGTGTTAGAAGAAATTGCCGCACCCGACGAAGAGGGGCGCAGCTTTTTACTCAAGGCAGCCGATAAATTTGGCCTAACAGCGCGCGGGTATCATCGCATCTTGCGGGTTGCGCGTACAATTGCCGATCTAGCCAGCAGCAGCGCTGTGAGAAAACCCCATATCGCCGAAGCGGTTAGCTTTAGAGTGAATGGTGCCTCAGGGACTTAAGCCAATTTGCCGCTCAGCTCAAAGCGTACCCAGCCTAGTATAGCAGCTCACAACTGATCCACGGTTTGCTGACTTGGTTCAATTACAAAATTCAACCTCTACGCAAGGTCCGACCATGGCATCATCGTTTCAGAACACCTATTTTTCCCTAGGCCCGTCGCGCTTCAATTGCTTCCCAGATTTTCTCAGCGATGTTCACTCCGTCAAATCTTTCAAGCTCCTGAATGCCTGTAGGCGAGGTCACGTTGATTTCGGTGAGATAGTCGCCGATCACATCGATCCCAACGAAAACCTGCCCTTTCTCTTTGAGAAGCGGACCAATACGGGCACAGATCTCAAGATCACGCTTAGTCAAACCTACCTTTTCAGGCCGCCCACCGACGTGCATGTTAGAGCGAGTTTCGCCCGCAGCGGGCACGCGGTTGATTGCACCCACAGGCTCACCGTCTACCAAGATGACACGTTTGTCGCCATTGGAGACATCGGGCAAAAACTTCTGCATGATCAAAGGTTCACGACTATTGGCCGTGAAAAGCTCATACAATGAAGCAAGGTTACGATCTTCAGGCGTCAGACGGAAAACGCCTGCTCCCCCATTGCCATAGAGCGGCTTGAGGATCACGTCTTGATGCTCAGCCTTAAAGGCTTTCAAAGTCTTCGAGGTCGCGTGCAATCATAGTAGGTGGTGTTAGATCGGGGAAGTCGAGCACCAGAAGCTTCTCAGGAAAGTTTCGCACCCAAAACGGATCATTCACAACAAGTGTTTTCGGATGTATCCGGTCCAAAATATGCGTTGTCGTGATATAAAACATATCAAAAGGCGGGTCTTGGCGCAGCCAAACCACATCAAATGTAGAGAGATCCACTTCGGTTTCTTCGCCCAGCGTGAAGTGATCGCCTTCTTTGCGACGCACTGTCAAAGGCCAACCGCGCGCCAAAACGCGCCCTTCACGATAGCTTAGGCGCTCGGGCGTGTAGTAAAATAGGTCATGTCCGCGCGCTTGGGCCTCTTCGGCAATCCGAAAGCTGCTGTCAGCATTGATATTAATCGGCCCGATAGGGTCCATTTGGAAAGCGATTTTCATGATCCAGCCTTATTGCAATGGTTGCCTCATAAATGGCCGAGATCGCAACTGGGTTCAATGGCTCAAGCACCAAAAGCATTTTTGACCACATGGCACGCGCCAGTGCCATTGACCAAAGCCACATCAATACGCATCAAGCTGAGAAGACCTTTTGGTAATCTGGCCGCATACTCCTCTGCGGCGGTAGCTATTCGAACCATCTGAGCTGGGCCAATACGCTCAACCGCTTGCGAAAAGTCGCGAGCCCGCTTCACTTCGACAAAAACAGTCTCGTCGTTTTTCGAAAAGATCAAATCAATCTCGCCCGCTTTACCACGCCAGCGTTGCACCAAAAGCGTGTAACCAGCCTGCTCATAATGACGCTGAGCAATGGACTCCGCAGCAAGACCTGCATGATATGCTGTCGCGCCTCGCTGGCGCGCACTTGTTAATTCTTTGGGTAAAATTTTAGTTTCCATGGTTTATTTCACCATAGACAACCTAACAAATGACTAAGCTTTTTGAAGCTCAAGACCAATCTGATAGATTTCACGCCGCTTGACACCCGTGTCTTCTGCCAGCCGGTCCGCGGCGTCCCGCAGGCTCATGTCCTGCATCAATGCCTTCAGCTCAGCAACCAGCACATCATGGCTCATCTCTTGCACCGTGCCCTTGCCAATCAACATAACAATTTCGCCTTTCAGAGTGCTTCCAGCCAGCCGTTCGGACAACTCCCCTAAAGTGCCTGCAATCACTTCCTCAAATTTCTTGGTCAACTCTCGGCAAATCCGGCCTTCTCTCTCACTGCCCAAGACGTCTGCAGCATCACTGATCATTGCAGCGATGCGCTTGGGAGATTCGTAGAACACCAAAGTTCCGGCAGCACTCTCATAAGACTTCAACGCCTTGCGCCGCGCTGCTTTGCTGTTTGGCAAAAAGCCCGCGAATGTAAATGTATCGGTCGGCAACCCACCTAGCGTAAGCGCCGTTATGACAGCCGAAGGACCAGGCAAAGACGTAACGCCATAGCCTTTGGCCTGAACCTCACGGACCAGATGGTACCCTGGGTCTGCAATCATAGGCGTTCCAGCCTCTGACGCGTAAGCGACAGATTGCCCAGCTGCCAAGGCATTCAAAATCTTTGGGCGCGCACGATCCCCGTTATGATCATGATATGCAATCACCGGTCGATCTTTAAGAGCTATCCCATGGATTTCCATGAGTTTTTTAAGGGTTCGAGTATCTTCCGCAGCAAGCATATCCGCGCTCGCAAGAACATCCAATGTGCGCAAAGTTATATCCCGCGCGGTGCCCAAGGGAGTCGCAACGAGATAGAGCATAGGCTCCAGAACGATTTCTTTATGATTCACCTCTAGACCCTCACGCCTCGACGTTTATTATCACCCGGGAACCAATTAGCTTGGGCAGGCTATATTGTCGCCATACCAGACCCAAAGCTCAGGGAGAAAGAAGTTATATATGTTCGCTGTTTTAAGTAGTATTCGCAAGCCCTTCCCGAAACTCGTTAGCGTTTTAAGTCTAGTATGGCTCGCGGCTTGTGAGCCCATTGCGCTCACCACGGCGGGCGCTGGTGGAGGGAACGTCAAGCTTGGAGAGCCAGTCAAAGTAGCGCTTCTTCTCCCTCGCGGAAGCGCAATAGACGGAGATAACACAATCTCCGACTCCCTTGAAAACGCGGCACGACTGGCCGTGGCTGACCTTCAAGGGGTCGAAATAGACTTGCGTGTCTATGCAACAGCGGGAGATGTGACCCGTGCACAAACAGCCGCCCGACAAGCCGTAGCAGATGGAGCTCAAGTTATCTTGGGTCCGCTACGCGCAGAGTCCGCGAACGCAGCCGCCGTTGCAGTTGCTGCTGACGGTGTAAATGTGTTGGCCTTCTCCAACAACACAACAATCTCAGGCGGGAACCTCTTCCTGCTCGGATCAACATTTCAAAACACGGCCAATCGCTTAGCCGATTACGCCAAACGCAGTGGAAAAGACCGTATCCTTATTGTGCATGACGAAGAGATTGGCGGTCAGCTTGGCANGGCCGCAATCACGCAGGCCATTGCGCGCTCTGGTGCTACATTCGCGGGAGCAGTTGGTTATGAACGGTCCCAGCAGGGTGTGACAAGCGCGGTCCAGCGTATCAAAGCAGCAGCGCAAGCAAGNAGTGCNAATGCNATTTTCATGACATCGACATCGGACGCGGCGTTGCCGTTTTATGCTCAGATGTTGCCNGATGTCGGCATTAACAATACAAACACACAATTCATCGGTCTCTCCCGCTGGGATGTACCAGCTCAAACCCTTCAGCTTTCAGGCCTTCAAGGCGGATGGTTTGCAATGCCTGATCCAACAAAATCAACCCAATTTGCAGAGCGTTTCTCAAGCGCCTACAGTACGCCACCGCATCCTCTTGCCGGCTTGGCTTATGACGGCATTGCAGCGNTCGGCGCGCTGGCCAAATCAGGCAAGCGTGACGCGCTNTCNACCGNTTCCCTGACCCAAGGGGCNGGCTTTCAAGGCGCCAACGGNATTTTCCGCTTCAATCCAGACGGAACAAACGAGCGCGGCCTAGCGATCGCACAGGTTCAAGACAAGAAAGTCGTGATTATTGACCAAGCCCCAAAATCATTCAGTGGCGCAGGGTTCTAAACTGTCTCTGAACATTTCCATTCCAGAACAACGTGATGATTTGGTCTGCCCAGCAGATCAAATCATTGAAGCTGAAAAGCTCATCGTACAGCTGGCTAGCGCGACAAAAAATTACAATGATGAAGCTGATTTGCGCCGGCAAACGGCAGCCATTTTGCTAGAACACCGCAAGGCAGGTATGACCGCGATCGAGGCTGCGTTTCGTTCAGACCCGTTGGCCGCGCTCCCAACCCGACGCGCCTATTGCTGGCTCGCAGACTGCCTCGTCACCTGCACTTTTGCTGTGGCATCACAAATTCTACATCCTAAAATAAGTTCAACAGACGATGAGGCACTCGCGCTCTTGGCAGTAGGCGGGTACGGACGCGGAGAGATGGCTCCACAGTCCGACATTGACTTGCTTTTTCTAATGCCAAAACACATCACGCCACGCGCGAAAAGCGTGATTGAGGCCATGCTGTATATCCTCTGGGATTTACATTTAAAGGTCGGCCACTCAAGCCGAACTCTTTCTGACTGTCTTAAGCTTGGCGCCGAAGACTTCACAATCCGCACGGCGCTACTCGAACAGCGTTTTCTTGTCGGTGACAAAGCTCCGGCGGCAACTCTCGCCAAGCGTCTCAAAAGCGAATTGTTCCAAGGCACCGAGACAGAGTTTGTCGCCGCAAAGCTAACCGAACGGGACGAGCGCCATGAACGTCAGGGCGAGCGTTATGTCGTAGAGCCCAATGTCAAAGAAGGCAAAGGCGGCTTGCGTGACCTGCAGTCACTTTACTGGATTGCGAAATACGTTCACCACGTCGAAAGCATCGAGGAACTAGTCCAGCTGGCTGTCTTTCGACCCGAAGAATATGACCGCTTTCAGAAGGCGGAAAACTTCCTCTGGGCTGTGCGGTGTCATCTTCACCTTGTGACAGGGCGCCCCAATGAACAGCTTACGTTTGACCTCCAAGTCGAAGTGGCAGACCGCATGGGCTATCAAGACAAGTCTGGCCGCCGAGCNGTNGAGCACTTCATGCAGGATTACTTTCGCAATGCAACGCGCGTTGGAGATCTGACACGTATCTTCCTAACCAAGCTAGAAGCGATGCACACCAAGCCTGAGCCTCTGCTACAACGTATCTTTTCGCGCAAACCACGCGTGAAAGACGGCTATCAAGTTATTCATGGCCGCCTTGCGGTCTTGGACGAGGCCACATTTCTCTCTAACCCGCTCAATCTACTGCGCGTGTTCGAGGAGGGGTTGCGCACAGGGATGCTCATCCATCCCGACGCAATGCGGCTGGTAACCGCCAATTTACATCTGATCGACGACAGTCTTCGCGAAAACCGTGAGGCCCAACAAATTTTCTTGGACCTGCTCCTCAAACATGGCAACCCAGAGCGCGCCTTACGGCGCATGAACGAGTTGGGTGTCCTCGCAGCTTTCCTTCCCGAGTTTGAGCCGATCGTCGCGATGATGCAATTCAACATGTATCATTCATACACAGTCGATGAGCACACCATTCAGGTGATCTCGAACTTCTCCCGCATCGAGCGACTAGAACTCGAAGAAGAGCTGCCGATCTCTACAGAGATTTTGCGCGACGGAGTCGACCGAAAGGTCCTGATGGTTGCAATGCTTCTACATGACATCGGCAAGGGTCGCGATCAGGATCATTCTGTACTCGGGGCACAGATTGCACGCAAAGTGGCTCCGCGTCTTGGCCTCAACCGCAACGACTGTGATACGGTAGAGTGGTTGGTACGCTACCATTTGCTGATGTCAGATATGGCACAAAAACGCGACATTGCCGACCCGCGCACCGTTCGCGACTTTGCCAAAGCCGTTCAGACAGTTAAGCGGCTAGATTTGCTAACGGTCCTGACCGTCTGCGATATTCGCGGTGTTGGCCCTGATACTTGGAACAACTGGAAGGCCGCACTGATAAGGGCTCTCTATCGCCAGACCCGTCATGCACTAGAAGAAGGCATGGAAGCACTCAACCGTGAAAACAGGGGGACAGAAGCCAAAAAAACGCTGCGGGCCGAACTTCACGGCTGGGACAAGAAAGACATCAAGCACGAAACAGCACGGCACTATCCACCTTACTGGCAGGGCCTTCACGTCACAGCACATGTCGTTTTTGCCAACATGCTCAGAGGCCTGGGCAATGATGAAATTCGGATTGACTTGCACCCCGACGACGACCGTGACGCGACGCGCGTTTGCTTCGTTGTCGCCGATCACCCCGGAATTTTCAGCCGCATGTGTGGTGCACTGGCTCTTGTCGGCGCAAATATCGTAGATGCACGAACCTTTACCTCAAAAGATGGCTATGCCACTGCGGCCTTCTGGGTGCAGGATGCCGAGGGCAGCCCTTTTGAAGCCTCCCGCCTGCCCCGCTTGCGTAAAATGATCGAGCGCACCCTCGCGGGTGAAGTCATCGCCGGCGAAGCCATTCAAACCCGCGACAAACTCAAGAAGAGAGAACGTGCCTTCCGTGTGCCAACGTCGATCACGTTCGACAATGAAGGCTCCGAAATTTATACAATTATCGAGGTCGACACCCGCGATCGCCCCGGCCTGCTCTATGATCTCACCCGTACGCTAGCCAACTCAAACGTTTACATCGCCTCTGCTGTTATCGCGACATACGGCGAACAGGTCGTAGATACCTTCTACGTTAAAGACATGTTTGGCTTGAAATTTTACACAGAAAGCAAACAAAAAACACTCGAAAACAAGCTCCGCACGGCCATTTCCGAAGGAGCGGAACGAGCGCGCTCTTGAGTGGCAGTCACATCTTTTTTCCGTGCCACAAAGATCCTATAGGTCTTCACGCCAAGCCCGCAGCCGGACGACACACGTAGCAGAGCGCAAAACCTTTCCTTCCTAGGGCCGTCGCGATCGTTTACACCACTCTGAAATAGCAAAAGACNATTAAATGAAACAAATCCGCCTCGTCTCTGGTATTTTTACAGTTGGATTCTGGACACTCATGAGCCGGATCATGGGGTTCGCACGCGATATCCTGATTTCCTCATATCTTGGGCCAGGTGCGGTGATGGATGCTTTTGTGGTGGCCTTCCGCCTACCTAACATGTTTCGCCGTTTCTTTGCCGAGGGCGCGTTTAATGCCGCTTTTGTGCCAATGTTTTCCAAAAAGCTTGAAGCCAATGATGCGCCAGAAGCCTTTGCCTCTGCTGCGCTGAGCTGGCTCAGCATGGCTGTGCTTGCACTCACTGGCCTCGCGCTTGTCTTCATGCCAGCATTGGTNTGGGCCACNGCCGAAGGGTTTGCTGGTGATGAGCGCTTTGACATGGCCACAGGCTTTGGACGCATCGTCTTTCCCTATATTTTCTTTATTTCGCTTGCCGCTCTTTTCTCTGGTGTGCTCAACGCGACGGGCCGCTTTGCCGCGGCAGCTGCCGCACCTGTTTTGCTCAACGTTATGTTAACAGGCGTCATGCTCTTCGCAGCCTACGCAGGTGGCAATGTTGCCCTTGCCCTTGTATGGACAATCCCCTTCGCTGGTCTGGCCCAGCTCGCACTTGTCTATATCGCAACCCGACGTGCGGGCCTGCGTATCGTGCCAAATTTTCCGCGCCCCAGCCCTGAAATGGGCAAGCTCTTACGCGTCGCTGTGCCTGCCAGCTTGGCGATGGGCGTTGTACAAATTAACCTTAGTCGTGGGGCAGCTTGTCGCCTCAGAGTATGAAAAAGCTATCAGTTGGCTCTATGCTGCCGACCGCCTCTATCAGCTCCCTCTTGGTGTCGTCGGTATCGCTGTTGGCATCGTTCTATTGCCCGACCTCTCGCGCCGCCTGAAGGCTGGCGATGGCACAGGCGCCCAAAACGCATATTCGCGCGCCTCTGAACTCTCTCTCGCGCTCACGCTGCCTGCCGCCGTTGCCTTGATGGTAATCCCATTGCCGCTCGTTTCAGTTCTGTTCGAGCGCGGCAATTTCACAGGTGATGATGCCGCCGCCACTGCCCTTGCTGTGAGCATCTACGGCCTCGGACTGCCTGCCTTCGTANTGCAAAAAACGTTGCAACCGCTGTTCTTTGCACGTGAAGACACCAAGAGTCCNTTTCANTATGCGCTGCTCGCAATGGTGGTCAACGCCGCACTCGCTTTTGGCCTAAAGCCCTATATTGGCTGGCTTGCTCCAGCCGTCGCCGCCACGCTGGCGGCTTGGATCATGGTTATACAGTTGGGTCTTGGCGCTCGTAAATTTGGCGAAGTCACTCGCCTCGACAGCCGCTTTAAGCAACGCATCTGGCGGATCATTTTCACATCAGCGGCGATGGGCGTGGTGCTTTGGATCACCAATCTAGCCCTCTCACCACTTTTTATTGCAGGCGGTTGGCGCTACCTTGCGCTCACACTGCTGGTTGTGATCAGCGTCCTCGCTTACTTTGGTCTCGGACAGCTTTTCGGAGCCTTCCGTCTAGCCGAATTCAAGTCTGCCCTGCGCCGCGGATAAATGCTCTGAGCCGTACAAATCCGCCCGGACTGACGATAAACGATAGGGCGAAGCCAACTACAAAGCCTGAAAGCTCTGCAATCCACACACCATCCGAACCAAAGAGCAGCCCCAGAACCAACCGGATCATCATCAAAAATCCGATGAGCTGGAACGCTCTGATCTGAGGTTGCCCCACGGAGCGCAACTGTACCCAAAGAATATAACTGAAGGCTCCAATTAATCCGTATGCGCCAGGATAGCCTCCAATAAGCAGCCCCGCGTCAGCCTTGGTGAAACCCCAAACAAGCGCACCACAAATCGAGGCGGCAAAGAACACAGCCAAGACCGCCCACCAGCGAAACCTATCCCCAACATAT
>JGI26083J51738_10000630_pt1 | contig 19131 bp, 17 predicted proteins | sample SaaInl85LU_5_DNA_FD_51738 | JGI IMG/M metagenome (IMG submission 51738)
CGACTACAGAAACCTCTACCACAACAAATCCCGCCACAGTCGCACCGCTTCAGTTTAACGACTATGAAGCCACGCTTCGCCGAGTGGTGCCGGAGAGTAAGGCGCAAGGGGCAGAGCTCACGTTCGTGATTTCGCATGTGTGTCTCGATGAGTTAGAGCCTCTTGCACTTGCTGTCATCGATCTTAATATTGACCTGTTCGGCGCTGGACATTGTAACGAGCTCGTCGCCAAACGCCTCGGTGGAACGGTGATTCTTGGCGGCGGTTTTCATTTTGGGGCCTATGCGCGCGCGACGTTTGCGTTGGACGTCGACGGGAAAATAGCTGTCGATTTTTCGACCAAAGAGAACAGTGGTGCCGCGGCCGACCCGGAGTTGGCAGCAATTATCGAAAGATGGCAGTCACTCTCAGAAGACTCACTGTCTGAGGTGTTGGCCTATGTGGAAGAAGCCGTGCCGAGGGGGCCGCTGTTAGATAAGCTTGTGGTCGAGTCTTGGCTATGGGCCGATCCAACTGCGGAGGTGGCTGTGACGAACGCCGGCGGAATTCGTGCGCCATTGCCGAGCGGGGCGGTGACCCTTGGCGATACCGTGGCAATACTGCCTTTCGACAATACTATCGTGGCAGTCGAGATTTCGGGTTCAGAATTAGTCGCAACGCTTAATGAAGGTAGTCGCCCGCGTGTTGCTGGGATTGCGCAAAGAGAGGGCGAGTGGATCCTTACTGCAACAGGCGAGCCGCCTGTCGCCGAACGAATCTATCGCGTTCTCGTTAATAGTTTTATGTACGCTGGAGGGGATGGCTACGAACGCTTCGCGTCTGCTGACCCTGCCGCCTATGACACCGGNACGCAATACGGCCTGCCTTTTCGNGATTGGCTTAGGAGTCTTGCGTCGAGTGAAACGCAGCCTTTGACATTGCTCGACTAGAGCGGGCGAAGGTTTTTCGCTCTGAGAATCAGTGTTGAAAAACGCAACTAGAATTTCGATTGAGAGGGAGTAGAAACTGTGACATTACGATTGTTCAGAAACAACCTAGGCTCAGGCGTTTTGGCGTCGTCGCTCATCCTGTTTTCCAGTGCCGTGGCAGCGCAATCTATCGAAGATGAAGCGGTTGCATGGCTGCAAGATTTTATTCGTGTTGACACGGTGAATCCGCCAGGCAATGAGACGCGCGCGGTTGAGTTCTACCGTGAGATATTTGATGCAGAAGGCATTGAATACGATTGGGTAGAGAGCGCACCGGGTCGCGGNAACATTTGGGCGCGATTGGAGGGAGGCGACGAGCCCGGCTTGATGTTACTTCAACATACCGATGTCGTGCCNGCGGATAAGGAATTCTGGACTACCGACCCGCTGTCGGGAGAATTGCGCGATGGGTATATTCTAGGCCGCGGTGCGCGCGATATGAAAGGCACTGGTATTGCGCATTTGGCCACATTCCTCGGCCTCCATCGCAGCGGCCGCGCGCTCAACCGCGATGTGGTTTTTCTNGCGACAGCCGATGAAGAAGCCGGNGGTTTTTATGGTGCAGGATGGCTTATAGAAAATCGTCCTGAAATTTTTGAAGGCATAGGGCTGCTGATCAATGAAGGCGGCGCCGGCAGTGTCAGTGGCGACGAGATTGTGTTTGGCGTTGAGGTGACTCAAAAAGTCCCCGTGTGGCTGCGCCTCAACGCAATAGACGTTCCTGGCCACGGATCGTCCCCACGTGCAACGACCTCGGTTTTGCGCATTGTCGAGGCGCTTAACAGGATTAAAGAAAATCCTTTCGAGCCACGCATCATTCCTGCCGTTGATGCTTATTTTTCCGGTCTCGCCGTGTCGATGGATGATGACTGGGCNCAGGCTTATGCCGACATGGGGCGCGCGATTACAGACCCTGAGTTTCTGCCAGCGCTGCAANATTTTCGCCCTGGGCATCACGCCTTAACGCGTGATATTTGTTCGATCACTCGCATGGGCGGTTCGAGCAAGATCAACACGATTCCTCCTGAGGCTTGGGCCGAATTGGATTGCCGTATGCTCCCAGATCGCCCCGCCGAAGAGTTGATTGCCGATGTCGAAGCGCTGCTCGAGGGCACCGGAGTTAATGTCGAAGTGATTATGGCTTTTACGCCTGCTATCTCGACGACGAATTCAACCCTGTTCGAATCGATAGTGAATGTTACGGGAGAACTCTACCCAGGTTCTCAGGTGCTGTCGGCGGTAAGTACAGGGTTTACCGACAGTCACTTTACCCGCGACCTTGGCATTGTGAGCTACGGGTTCAGCCCCGTGATTACCCGTGCCGACGATCCTACTGGTGTGCACGGAAACGATGAGCGAATTCCTGTTGATGCGTTTCGCGCCGGCGTTACGGATCTCGGAGCCATTGTTCGTAATCTAGTTCACTAGGAGAGTCTTTCTCTGGAGTTCGTTTTGGGAGCTCATCAATGTTCTCTAGAAGCTTTTAGAAAAGAGGGTGGTTAATGCGGGTCGCGGCGATACAAATGGTGAGCACGCCAACTATTGAGCAGAATCTGTTTGCGGCAGCTCGGTTGATCTCACAGGCCGCAGAGAAAGGGGCAGAGCTTATCGTGCTGCCAGAAGTCTTTGCGACTCTCGAAGGATTGTCCCCCCTTGCCGAGGTTGGCGAGATAGCGCATCCCGCTATCCCTTCGCTTGGCGCCACACCCCTGCAAGATTTTCTTGCCTCACAAGCAGCCAAACACGCGCTAGTAATCGTAGGNGGCACTATTCCTTTGCTCTCACGAGAGGACGGAAGCNTAATAGAAGATGGTCGCGTCCGNGCGAGTAGTCTTGTGTTTAATGCCCAAGGCGAAAGAGTCGCGCGTTANGACAAAGTCCATCTGTTCGATGTCCAAGTGAGTGATGCGCAGGCGCAGTATTCTGAATCTTTGAGCTACGAGGCGGGTAGCGAGCTTGCGTGTGTCGAAGTCGAGGGCTGCCAGGTTGGTTTGAGCGTGTGCTATGACCTGAGGTTTGGCGAGCTCTATAGGCAGTTAGTGACTCTTGGTGCGCAATTAATCACGGTGCCCGCTGCGTTTACAGCGGTGACGGGTGCTGCACATTGGGAGCCACTGCTGCGGGCGCGAGCTATCGAGAATCAATGCTATATCGTGGCAGCTGCACAAGGGGGAAAACATAGCGAGACAAGAGAGACTTGGGGCCACTCTATGATTATCGATCCTTGGGGAGTGGTGCTCGACTGCGTTAACACTGGCGAAGGCATTGCGATTGCCGATATTGATTTAGCGCGCNTTGATGATATTCGCTTGCGCATGCCNATAGCGCAGCAGCGACGACTTATTTAGGAAGATTCATGACAATCGATAAAAGTATTGCGAGCAATGGCATCGCTCTTCTCCTCATAGCACTTGGTGTGTTCCTCGACGGCGCTCTCGGCACGATCGTACTCAGTACTGGGCTTTTTGCTTTATCGGGNGGAGTAACTAACTGGCTCGCAATACATATGTTGTTTGAGCGCATACCCGGCCTTTATGGGTCGGGNGTTATTCCGCTTCGATTCGAAGAGTTTAAGGTCGGCATTCGCGAACTCATCATGGAGCAATTCTTCGACCGAATCGATCTCGAATCTTTCCTTGGTTCTGCTGACAGCGGTGACAAATCATCGATGGGTGAGCGTGTCGCCACCGAGTTGGGTAAAAGCCTTGATGCGGTTGATCTTGATACAGCGTTCGACCGGCTGCTCGATGTGATTCTTGCGTCGTCGTTTGGCGGCATGTTGGGAATGCTAGGAGGGCGCGACGCGCTAGCGGGGCTGAGAGAGCCTTTTATTGCCGAGATGAAAGAATACCTTGCTAGTCAATTCTCCCCTGAGCAACTACAGCAGCGCGTTGAAGCAATGCTTACGGGCGGCGAAGGCACGGTTTCTGTTCGCGGTAAGTTGGAAGAGATGATTGACGGCCGATTAAATGAAATGACACCCGAAATAGTGAAGGTCGTTATTCAGAATATGATAAAGAAGCACCTTGGTTGGCTCGTAGTTTGGGGCGCAGTCTTTGGTGGAGTAATTGGTTTCGGTGTGAGTATTTTTGAGATTCTCGTGCTTGCCTAGAAAAATCTTTTGTATCAATTGATATCATTATTTTCTATCAGAGAGCGTTGCACTCAAACAGCGCGAAATGATTTTGACTTAGCATTCAAACAGCGCCAAGCGCACCACTGTGTAGCACGTTGAACGCTGAGTATTACTTTCCTGCCTAAATCCCTGCAGAAAATCACAATTTGATACGGTTGATACTGTAATTGGCGTTTTTCTTGTACTACAATGCGCGTCCAAATTAATCGGAGGAAGCCCGTCGCCAAGAGCGGGTCTCATTTAAACTAATCCCTCTTCTTGAGTATTTTACTATGGCGCGTCCAGTCGAATTTGATGAAAACAAAGTTCTAACCAATGCAATGGAACAATTTTGGAAAGAAGGTTACGAAGCTAGTTCGGTACAGAAATTATTAGATTGCACTGGAATAAATAGAGGCACTCTCTACAATTCATTTGGCGATAAAGAGACATTTTTTAAGTCATGCGTCGATCAATACAATCGATTGGGTGCAAAGCAGATAGAAGCGACGTTAGGCAACGAAGCGCTTAAGCCTTGGGATGCAATTGCCGCCTACCTCGACGCGACCGTGGTAGACGTGAGCAACAAACACCGCAGTCTTGGGTGCTTATTGGTCAATTCGCTGTGCGAGAGCATCAATTACGATAAAGAAATGAAGAAAGTTGTGCGCAGTTCTCAGGCCACTATTCGCAAGGCGCTCTTGGNTCGGGTNAAAGAGGCCCATAAAGCGGGCAAAATAAAGAAAGGTTTTAGCGCCGAATTTGCGACAGACGTGATACTAAACACGCTTTTCGGTGCGCGTGTTAATTCTCGAGATGGTAAAAATGCTAAGCAATTGAAAGAGTTGCTTGATTTTAGCGTGGCAGCCCTCAAGAAGTAAGGCGGGTTAGGGTGCGCCCCGCAGAAAGTGCAATTCCCACTTTTGCATCGTGGCTTAGGATTGCTATACTCGACTGCACTAGGGGGCGCGTTCTCGCGTCGATTTAAGTACTCAGGACATAATAATGAAGAAAATTGCTGGCAAGCGGAAATCCGACGATACTAAGATTGACCTCACGCCGATGCTCGACGTGGTATTCATCCTCCTTATCTTTTTTGTGGTAACAGCGACNTTCCTCTCGGAGACATCGATCAGCGCCGCGAGCAGCGATAACAACAACGATCAGCCGCCGCCAGAAGATGATGACAAGAAAAACATCTTGTTNGAAATCGGGCCTAACAATGAGATTATCCTCAATGGTAATCCGCGGCCTATTATTCAGACNCAGATTCGCTCGAACATTGACCAGCTCAAAGCCGAAAACCCTGCTGCCTCTGTCATCATTCAGCCTAATAATGATTCCGACGTCGCTACTCTGGTTATGGTTATGGACGCGGCACGACAAGCGGGCATGGCTAGCATCTCGATAGTAGAGCCGAAATAAGCGGCTGAGCCGAGTTAATTTCAGGGCTTCACAAACAGTTGATAGTCTTCGTATACGACGCACCGCCTAGGCGGTGCGTTTTGCGTTTTAGCGATAGGAAATACTAAGTTATGAAGTCTCTTTGGAGTGATGAAGACGCGGCTCAGCGGTTGGCCGAAGGGGGCGAACTCGCACTCAGAGTCTACACGTCGAGGCTTCTGGGCCAGAATCCAGANCTCGTTCTACACGGTGGTGGCAATACGTCGCTCAAAGGGTTGAGTGTTACCGTATTCGGCGAGTCGGTAGAGACGCTNTATGTTAAAGGGTCGGGATGGGANCTTAAGACGATAGAAGCCGCGGGTTTTCCACCCGTAGACCTTAATTATTTGCAGCGCTTGGGNAAGCTCAACGAGTTGAGCGATACGCAGATGATGCGTGAGCTGAGGTTGGCACTGTTGGACCCGACGGCGCCAACACCGTCTGTCGAAGCAATACTGCATGCGCTAATACCGCATCGCTATGTCGACCATACCCATACCGATGCGGTTGTCACACTGAGTAATTCGGAGGGCGGCGCGGCACGTCTCGCCGAACTTTTCGGTAACGAAGTGCTGATCCTTCCGTACACGATGCCGGGTTTCGTGCTGGCGAAGCAGGTCGCTGAGGCAACGGCGGATACCGACTGGACTAAGCTTCGCGGCATTGTCCTACTCAACCACGGATTGTTTACCTTCGCCGAGGACGCGAAAGACAGCTACAACGCAATGATCGAATTAGTGACTCGCGCAGAAGATTTTATTGCCGGACAAGTTGATGACAGCGCCACTGAGTCTGTCATCCCACTTCGACCGTTCGACAGGCTCGCGTTCGCCGAACTGCGCTACGAGGCCGGCAAGGTATTTGGCTCGNCCGTGTTGGCAAGTCTCGATACTGGAGTTGATTCGCTGNGCTTTGCCGCCCACAAGGCCGCTGGACAACTTGTTGCGAGTGGCCCTCTCACGCCNGATCACACCATTCATACGAAGCCCTTTGGTGCGGTTTTTCCGCNGAGCCCTGTTGCGGGACTGCGCAGNTTCTGTTCAGACTATTCCGATTATTTCGGCGTACATGCGCATCCCGAACATCGCTGCTTAGACCTCATGCCCCGCTTTGGCGTGTGGATCGAGCGTGGAATCGTCAGGTTCGCCCCAAGCCTCAAAAGGTTAAAAATTGTCGAAGATATTGTCGCCCATACTATTCCGGCTATTCTTACCGGTGAGCGGTTAGGTGGCTGGCGGCCGCTGCCAAGAACGGACCTGTTTGATGTTGAATACTGGGAGCTGGAACAAGCGAAGCTTAAGTCTACGTCGACCGCTGCCGATCCGTCGCGTGAGCTTGAAGGCAAAGTTGCACTGGTAACAGGCGGTGCGTCGGGTATTGGCCATGCAACGGTTCTGCGCCTAGTTGCAGCAGGCGCTGTGGTTTGCGCACTCGACTTAGATGAGTCGACAGAGACTCTTTTCACAGGGTTGCCAAGTGTCTTGGGTATCCGCTGTGATGTAACCGATAGCGAGCAAGTAGACTCAGCAATCGATGCTTGTGTTTCCCAGTTTGGCGGCATAGATATAGTGGTTAGCAATGCTGGTTTTTTCCCTTCTAGCCAATCGCTCGCGGAGCTTGGGGATGAGGAGTTGGCGCGCTCGCTTGCGCTGAATCTCACTGCTCACACGCCTCTTGAAGCTGTGTATTCCGCTTTTAAAGCTGGGATTCGACCCGGCGGTGGTGTTTATCGGTTCCAAGAATGTGCTGGCACCTGGCCCCGGCGCTGCAGCGTATTCAGCGGCGAAAGCAGGACTTGCGCAAGTCGCTAGGATTGCCGCGCTCGAGTTGGGTGGGCAGGGGATTCGCGTGAATACACTGCATCCCGATGCGGTGTATGACACGGCGCTGTGGACAGATGAGCTGCTTGACGCGCGCGCTAGCGCCTATGGAATGAGTGTCGAAGACTATAAACGTAAAAATGTGCTGCGCACCGAAGTAACGTCGGCAGACGTTGCCGAAGCAATTTTCTTATTCGCAGGCACGCGGCTCGGCAAAACAACTGGCTCTCAGATACCAGTCGATGGAGGCAATGATCGAGTCATTTAGCGGTATTCCTGCGGGCGCCAACCAATCGCCGCACACGTTGACTATTCGCTTCGATGTAGAGGTCGGCCGCGTCGTGATCATTGATCAGACACGCCTGCCGCATGAATGTGTTGAGGTTGAGCTGAAGACGTCAGCCGATGCCTGTCACGCTATCTCCTCAATGCAGGTGCGCGGTGCGCCGTTAATAGGCGTAACCGCTGCCTTCGGCGTGTATCTTGGCCTTCGCGGCAAAGACGATGAAACCGCACGCAGTCTCAGCGCGTCGGTAATCGAGGCCCTCGCCGCTACGCGCCCGACGGCCATCAATCTGCGCTGGGCATTGGACAAGATCGAGACTCGCCTCGCGCGCTGTGAAAAAAACCTAGCCGAGATAGCGTTGCAAGCAGCGCTTGAATTGCACGCCGAAGATATCAATGCCTGTGCGATGCTCGGTGAATACGGCGCGCAGCGCCTGCAGGAAATATGGGAAGCGAAAGGTGAGCGCGCCGCACAGGCGGGATTGCCTGCCCCCGAGAGCCTGAATGTTCTAACTCACTGCAACGCAGGCGCTCTTGCGACAGTCGACTGGGGTACAGCGCTCGCTGTGATTTATAAAGCGCAGGCGCGGGCTATTCCGCTGCATGTCTGGGTAGATGAGACGCGGCCACGCAATCAGGGCGCGTCGTTAACCTGTTGGGAGCTGGGCCAGCGCGGTGTTCCACATACCCTTATTGTCGATAATGCCGGGGGTCACTTGATGCAGCATGGTTTGGTTGATTGCTGCGTGGTGGGCAGCGACAGGACAACGCTGCTCGGTGATGTCTGCAACAAAATTGGCACCTACCTCAAAGCGCTCGCTGCTGCTGACAATGGGATCCCTTTTTACGTAGCGTTACCTGTGTCGAGCATTGATTTTTCGCTGCGAGAGGGGCTAACCGAAATCCCTATTGAGGAGAGGGCGGCCGAGGAGGTCAGTCACATCAGTGGTCTCGATGATGAGGGGCGTGTCTCGCGCGTTCAGCTGGCACCAACTGGGACGGCGGTCAGTAATTACGGATTCGATGTGACGCCTGCACGACTAGTAAGCGGCCTGATTACAGAGCGCGGCATCATCGATGCCGAACGAGGCTGCGTTAACCAAACTGCGCGATTCTATAGCCTAACCCGGAGGCCAGCCGAGCTGGCGACCGCCTAAGATGTGCAGATGCAGATGAAACACTGTCTGGCCGCCGTTGCTTCCCGTGTTGATGACATAGCGAAAACCGTCGTCTGTTAGTCCCTGTTCCGCGGCAATGTCATTTGCGCGGAGCAGCAGCTTGCCCATTAGCGCCTCGTCTTCGGCGTCTGCCGATTTCACATCGGTTAAGTGCTTTTTGGGAATCACTAAAAGATGAGTTGGTGCGGCGGGGTTGATGTCTCGAAATGCATAAATATCGTCGTCGGAATAGACTTCGGTTGAGGGAATCTCACCGGCGATTATTTTGCAGAATAGGCAATCAGTAGCCATACTAGGTCCTCGAGTAGATGTGGTGGCGGTTTCGCCGTTAGCCGCATTATTTCAGGTTTATGCGCAATCGACTATCTAGTCTCGGGCCTAGTTTCAGCGCGTCGATGACGCCGAGCAAAGTGAAGGAGAGGGCATGGGTTCGCAGCCACAGGGTAAGTCACATAGCCGCACTTTAGGCGCGTGCAGTATTTCTTTCCTGGCCGCCGGCCTCGCCCTGATCGCTGCGATGAGCGTTGCGCAAGAAGCACCGATGAAACGCTTCGGTTATCGCATTATCAACACATATCCTTCGGACATAAATGCCTTCACGCAGGGCTTGAGTTTTTACGAAGGGCATCTCTATTTGGGTACTGGTAAACGTGGTCAATCGCGGCTCACCAAACAAGCCTTAGAGACTGGAGAGGTGCTGCAAAGCATCGCATTGAGTAATCGTTATTTTGGCGAAGGTATCGAGATAGTTGGCGATCGAATTTTCCAGCTCACCTGGCAATCGAATCTCGTCTATGAATACGATCTCGCCACGTTCGAGCAGCGCGCAACGCATTACAATCCAACTGAGGGTTGGGGACTCGCTTACGATGGCGAGACACTGTATTTAAGCGACGGTTCTTCGACCCTGAACAAAGTAGACCCTCAAACATTCGCGTTTACACAGACGCTTGAGGTGACTTACAACGACCAGCCGGTTGCCAATCTTAACGAGCTAGAATTCATTAACGGTGAAATTTGGGCGAACGTCTGGCAGACCGAGTTTATCGTCCGCATCGATCCTTCTACAGGGATAGTGCGAAGCATTGTCGACCTCAGCGGCCTCGCCGAACGGACAGCGCGCAACGGTGCCGAGGCTGTCCTGAATGGCATCGCATATGACAAAGAGACTGACCGCTTGCTGGTTACCGGAAAATACTGGTCGAACGTCTTTGAGATAGAATTAGTCGAGCGTTAGTATTGCGGCACAGTCTCTTTAGTAAAAAGCCTCTGCGTTTATTTCAATACCACCGATGAATCCGCAGCGCCTGAATTGGTGACACGGCCGATAATCGCGGCACCGCTGTGACCGGCTCTAACGAGGTCTGCTAGGCAGGCTTGAGCATTCGCTTCGGGAACGGCCGCGAGTAATCCACCTGATGTCTGTGGATCGAAAAGCAGTTCGAATCGTGGGTCACTCAAAAAAGCGTCGCGGTTGAAAATCCCCTTTTCAACACGGCGATTGCTCAAGTGCAGCGAGCTCTGTATGCCTGCGGACAGCAGCTCGAGGCTACCATCGAGGGTAGGGAGTGAGGCCAGAGAGAGTTCGGCTTCGACACCGAGTGGGTCGAGCATTTCGAAAAGGTGTCCGGCGAGGCCGAAGCCGGTGACATCGGTGCAGGCCCCTGCTCCGTGTTGTCTGATAATCTGCGAAGCGACTCTGTTTGATAGNAGCATTTGATCGATCGCAGATTCTATCCAGCGATGGCGGCTCATGCTGCGCATGTCGGCCGCAAAAAGCGTGCCTGTCCCGAGTGACTTGGTGATTATCAAGACATCGCCAGCGCGAAGATTATGTTTAGCGAGGCTCGAACTCGAATCGGCAAAAGCATTGATCGTGAGTCCCAATTGCAACTGAGGATTTTCTGCTGTGTGCCCGCCGAGTAGCTCGCAGTCGTTAGCATCGAGTTCGAGTTTGCAGCCGCGCATGAGATCGGCAAGGTTGTGCTTCATGATTCGTTCGCCTGCGAGAGGCAGACCGACAACGGCGAGTGCGGAGTGAGGTGTCTCTCCCATGGCATAAATATCGCTGAGGCAATGGTTTGTAGCAATACGCGCAAACAGCCAGGGATCATCGATAAACGCGCTAATTTGATCGATGCTTTGAAGTAAAGAGCGGCCATTTTCCAGCGGGATAATGGACGCATCCTCGATAGGTTTTCTAGCCGACTCGGCACCTTCATGCAGATCGTCGAGTACCTCACCTAGCATGCCGCCACCGACTTTTGCACCACAGCCAGCGCAGCGCATTGCGTGGCGTCGCAGAGCCGCTTCGGCTTCAGCATCGATCAANCCTTTCTCGAGGTCGAGTTCGGCTTCCATCGAAGGCAANTTGCTAAAGCGCGCGACGAAATTTTTGTCGATTCTCTGCTTCATNGCCCAGGCCAGACGACCCTTAAAGGAAAAGCTGTTATGCGAAGCAATCGCGGTTTTGTCGCCCAAGGAGATGAGCGCAAGNGCATGCTTTTGGGGTTTAAAGGGTTTCAGAGCCTTGCCGGTCGCGAATCGAATCAAATTGTCGGCAAGCGGTTTGCCTGCGCGCACTGCATAGACGCCCGATTTGGGGCGGCTAGCCCCGCGAATGNTTGCGGCGTCGCCTGCTGCAAACACGAANTCATGGCTGGCTGTTTGCAGCGTTGGCAGCGTGTCGATGAAACCGTCATCGCTTATACCTATACCGCAGCGCGCCGGCCAATCCGGGAGGCTCGCACCTGTCGCATAAAAAGTGGCGTCGCTGACGTAATCTACGTCTGCCTCGGTTAGTACTGAACCGGAGAGAAAGCGCTTTACTCGATGACCAAGCTCTACTCGAATGCTCCGCCGCTGCAGTGTGTCTAGCGCCGCCTGCCTCGCCTGTGCGCCGTGGTGCGCAAGTATTTCTTTCGATGAGCTGATGATCGATATGCTCAAAGACGACTTAGATTCAAGCGCAAGTTTGCACTCGGTGTGAATGCGGTACTGCATCGCAAGCGCGAGTTCAACGCTCGCTGGGCCGCCACCTACGATAATAATTGAGTAGTTCTCTTGATTGCTAACGTGTTGAACAGCTTGCGGAAGCACGCTTTCCCAGCGCGCCAAAAACTGATCGATAGGTTTTACCGGGCAGGCAAACTCGTCGGCCCCAGCGATTTTTGACGCATCGGGGCGCGATCCAACGTTGAGTGAGAGAATGTCGAAGTGGATGGGTGGCCTGCCGGCTAGATGAATTATTTTTGCCTCGAGATCGATGTCATCAGCCGCCGCTCGAATGACGCGAGCCTTGGCAAATAGGGCAAGAGGGCGCAGGTCGATATTCATCTCATCATGAGAATGAAAACCGCTGATAGTGGCAGGTAGGGAGCCAGAGTAAGGCGTTTCTATGTCGCGGCTTATCAGCGTTACTGCGAGCCCCGGCACGGGATTCATACCGAGCTGCTTGAGCACGAACAGGTGGCTGTGCCCGCCACCAATAAGCACCAGATGTTTAACCTGAGGAGTAAGGCTGTTTGTTTGCATAGGACGTCAAACGCTCCGCAAGCTGTGATTTACGCAAAGTATTGTGTGAAAGCTAGCGGCTGGCTACCGTGGTTGTTTGGATTTCACGCGAGGGGTTATTCTAGCCTACTCTGCGCTAAAAGGTGTGCACCTCTGCTGTTCTAAGTCGGGGCTTGGTGCCTAGGGATCGAGCGTGTGTGCCTGTGCTAAACTCCTCACCCTAATTTAGTCGTATGTAGAGACAGTGATATCAATAACCAAGCCTCCGAGAAATCAAGGCGTATAAGGAGTACGGGGTGTTAAATAATAACCTTAGACTAGTTCAACGTGCAGTATTTTCAATTGCAGCGCTCGCGTTCAGTGCCAGTGCCTCTGCGCAGTGGTCGTTAGACCTTGATAATTCGCAGCTTTCGTTTGTGACGGTCAAAGCTGAGCATATTGCCGAGGTGCACTCGTTCTCGCGTCTCGAAGGCCAGATCGACGCAGCCGGCAACGCGCGTATTAGTATCGACCTCTCAAGCGTTGAGACAGGCATTGCGATTCGCAATGAGCGTATGCAGTCGATGCTGTTCGAGACAGGGCTTTATCCACAAGCGGCCGTTAGCGCTGCAATCAATACTGACGCGCTGAGTGCTATCGCTGTTGGTGAAGAAATGGCCCTTGACGCACAGTTGACGCTTGCGCTGCATGGCGCAGAGACAGTGATCTCAGCGCCGTTGCGAGTGACACGCCAAGCAGATGGCGTGCGTGTCTCGACTCTCTCGCCGTTAATTATCACAGCTGAATCCGTGGGGCTTGTCGCCGGTGTCGAGAGTCTGCGGGAGATAGCAGGACTGCCAAGCATTAGCCGCGCGGTGCCGGTTACCTTCTCGGTAAAGTTCGTCGCCGACTAAATCCTAGACTCTAGACCCTAGACTTTAGGTCCTAGTGAGGAAACCCTGAAGCCGATCAGATCTGATCGCCAGAACGAATAGCGCAGTATCATTGCGAGGCCGCGAGCTTCGTTTCGAAATCGGGTTGGGGCGAGTCAGGGATTAGCTGCGAGAGGCCGAGTGAGAGAGCGGCAATGCCTGCCCCGATCAGGAATACAGCGCTGGAATTGAAGACCCAGACGATACCGAGCAGGGCAGGGAGCACCACGGCTGCGATGTGGTTAATAGTGAAGCTGATGCTCGACGTTGCGGCTATGTCGGCCGGGTCGGCAATTTTCTGGAAATAGGTTTTGATCGCNATAGCCATGGCAAAGAACAGATGGTCGAGCAAGTAGAGCAGAACGGCAACGGTGAGTGTGTCGACGAAAGCGTAGCTGACGAATACGAGAATCAGACCGATATATTCGAGCGTCAGCGCGCGGCGTTCCCCAATACGTGAGATAAGCTTGCCGATTTTTGGCGCTAAATAGAATGTCAGAGCGGCGTTGACGAGTGTCAGCATGACGACATCTTCGATCGGGAAATCAAATTTTTCGACGAGGAGGAAGCCCGCGAACACAACAAATATCTGGCGCCGCGCCCCTGCCAAAAATGTTAGGGAGTAATACAGCCAGTAGCGTTTGCGAAGAAACAACGATTTCCGTTGCACCACCGCATCGGGAAAATGNGGTATTCGCAANCGGCAGTANACTGCGATCGCCACTGCGCTGCCTCCGGCGAGGCAATAAATCAGGGTGTAGTTGGCACTAAACAGAGCGAGATAGAGATAAAGTGCGCTCAGAATCGCAAAATTACACAGCGATTTCGCACTGAGCAATTGCCCCATGACGACCGGCGCCTCTTCTTTCGAAAGCCACTGCAGGCTCAGTGAATTTTGCAGTGTTTCGAGATAGTGGAAACCAATCGACATAAGNACCGTCGCAAAATAGAGCCACAGCGCCTGCGGNAAAAAAGCTGTAATCGCGGTCCCGATGCCGAGTGTGGCAAGCGAGAGTAAAGCAAAGGTTTGCTGCCTCAAGTAAATCATCACCAGTATTGCAGTGAAGGCGAGGAAACCAGGCACTTCGCGCAGACTTTGTAGNACGCCTATTTCTCTGCCTGTAAATGCGACTTCCTCTACTACGAAGTTATTAAGTAACACCTGCCATGTCGCAAAAGCGATGGTATTACCTATCGCGAGCAAGAAGAGGAGTGTCTTCTGATCGCCTCGGCCGAGCGCATCGCGCAGTGTACCTATCATGTTGGGCATTGTCGGAGCCTCGGGGCTGGTCTNTTTGAATAGCGCCGGTAGTGGCCGGTAGTGGGCGGCAGTGAGAGTCGAAAAATCGGGTTTGGCAGTGTTGCTAGCGANAAAAAGCACTCGGTCGCNGGTTCATAGTCTAGCGCGGCTAGCGTGCAGGCTGTGCAAATTATATCATCGTCNGATGAAGTCTTCCCTTTCGATTTACGCCGGTCCAACGGCGCGTGCCCAACTCCTCGANCAGGGCGTCANAGCGGCTCAGTTTAAAGTCNTGGTGGGCGCCTCGGGCGGCCCCAAATGGTTTGTGCTTTATGGCCTCGACCGCTATCTGTTTGGCGATTTTTTGCAGCGGCGAACTGAGCCGCTTTTAACGTTAGGCTCATCGGCGGGCGCATGGCGAATGTGTTGCCTCGCCACAGCAGACCCAGTCGCTGCGATCGAACGCCTCGCTAAACTTTACAGCGAAGAGCAATATTCTGATACCCCGACCCAGCTCGAGATAACTCTTAAGGCCGAGGCGATGCTCGCCGGAATGTTGGGTCCGACGGGCGCTGCAGAAATTGCGGCGAATACTGCGATTCACACCACTATCGTTGCCGATCGGAGCCGTGGCTTCGGCTCATCTAAGCGAAAAAGCTTGCAGACTGCTGCGCTTGGGTTTGCAGCGCTCGCGAATGTTTTTTCGCGTCGCAGCCTGTCGCTATTCTTCGAGCGAACATTGTTTTCGACGCAGGGCGAAGAGTCGCCTTGGCGCGCCGCGAACGACCTACGGACAACGCTGGTGCCGCTGCGGCAGAATAATGTGATGCAGGCGATGATGGCAACCGGTGCCATCCCCTATGTGCTCGAAGGCGTGCGCGACATACCCGGCGCGCCCCGAGGGTTGTATTGGGACGGTGGCATGACCGACTATCACTTCGATATGGATTTTCATGCAGGCGATGGTCTGGTTCTTTACCCGCATTTCTCGTCGGAAGTGATCCCGGGATGGTTCGACAAGCCGCTGTCGTGGCGCCAAGTGCACGCGCATCACTTTGATCGGGTTGTCCTTGTCACGCCTTCGAAGGAGTTTGTAGCAAGTTTGCCCAATGGGAAAATCCCAGACCGTAAAGATTTTGAGACGCTCGCCGCAGACGAACGGGTTCGGTGCTGGCGGGAGGTGCTGCAGGCAAGCGAAAGGCTTGCCGAAGACTTCTCTCAGCTCGTCGACTCTGGCATCGGCCTTGATCGTATCCGACCTTTCTCCGAACGAGACCGCTAGTGGGTGTCAGGAATATATAGCATGAGTGATTCGCGCGAAAACTCGGCACAAGGCGAACAACAATCCGTAGTGCTTCGCGCAGCTGATGCGGCTGATGCTGCAGCGCTGGCGGCAATCTACAACCTCTATATTACAGACACAGTGGTAACCTTCGAGATCGAGCCGATTGTTGAGGCGGAGATGCTAAGACGCCTGTCTTCGATTACGGCAACGATGCCATGGCTTGTCGCAGAGGATTCGAGTGGCGCAATCTTAGGCTATGCGTATGCGACGCAGTGGAAGGCGCGCGCGGCATATGACTTTGCGCGCGAGGTTACCGTTTATCTCAAGCCAGACTGCGCTAATCTTGGCCTAGGCACGCGGCTCTATGAGGCATTAATAAGGGTTTTGCGGGAGACGCCGATACATGTGCTAATCGCGGGCATTGCGCAGCCTAATAGCGGCAAGCGTTGCTCTACATGAAAAACTCGGCTTTAAGAAAGTAGGCGAGTTCGAAGAGATCGGATTTAAATTCGGTCGGCGAATCAACATCGGCTACTGGCAACTCTTGTTATGAAACTTAATTCAAAGGCTTTACCTCACGCAGTTATCCGCTTATTTGCGCTGAAAATGATGGCGGCTCTCGCTCTTTGCCTCTCGCTCAATTCGTGTTTAGGTATTGCCGTCGGCGCGGCAAGTGCGACTGTTGGCGTTGGAATTGCCGTCGCAAAAGTGCCTGTTAAGATCGTTGGAAAAGCGGCCGGTGCGACGCTGGGGCTTATCCTCCCTGATGGAAAGGAATAAAGTTCGATGAGTATTAATCCCAACGATTTCGACATTCCTGAAGGTTTTAGACACTACGACGGCGACCCCGCTGAGGATACTCTTGGGCCGTTTTTTGGCAAGGTAGGCGACCAGGGATTCGAGACAGCTTTTCGCGCACAAGCGAAACATTGCAATGGCCATAATACAGTTCATGGCGGCATCCTAATGAGTTTCGCTGACTATTCGCTTTGCATGGCAGGAATAGACGGCGAGGAGGGCGTCAGCGTCATCACAATCAGTTGCAACAATGAGTTTATTCTACCCGCGGTAGAGGGCGATTTGATTCTAGGCAACTGTGAGGTTTTACGCCAAGGGCGCTCACTAATTTTCGTCCGCTGCACGCTGTCGGTGAATGGCAATCATGTGCTCAACAGCAGCGGTGTGGTTAAACGAATACCGAAACCCGCCTAATCGAGTCGGAAGCAGCCAAGCCTTGCCTGTCACTTTCAGTGCTACAGTTTATAGACTTTGCTTGCGGTGCCAGAGAATAGCGCCTGCTGCTCGCTTTCGGTGTAGTGCGCGGCGATTTTCTTAAGCCCGTTCCACAGCACCGGATAACTAATGCTTAGTCTGTCTACCGGGAAGTTACTCTCAAACATGCAGCGCTCGGGGCCAAAGCACTCGATCATGTGGTGATAGTATCGCGCCTGCGCGGCCACGAATTCATCGGATGTTGGCGGGCGCTCGGCAAGATGCCAGCCGAAGCCGTTATCGGGCATCGCAAGACCGCCAATTTTCGCGAAAACATTGTCGCATTTCGCAAGTTCATGCATTTCCACCTTCCACTCTTTGAATATTTCATCGCGGTTGCCTCTGAAGCGACCCACGCCGAGCGGTGTGCCGAAGTGGTCTAGAATCATGGTGCATTCGGGGACTGCGTTCGCAAGGTCAATATAGTCGAGGTTCTGATGGTGATAGTGCCAGGTGTCATAGCTTAAACCCCGTGCGGCGAGGAGGCGCAGGCCCTCGCGAAACGACTCTTTTCCGTAGAGATAGGCAGGTGCAGAGCCAGCAATAACTAGCGCNTCGGGTTCTTTGTCGCGCGCGCCTGCGTGGCGGATGCCNTTAAAAAGTGGGCCGGCAATCGACGAGTGACCGTCCAAAAGCTCGATCAGTTTGTCCTTCTCAGTGCCCGCAAGNGTNAGATCGGCGTGAGCAACAATGCCAACGATCTGCGCATGGNCCTCGGTATTCTCCTGCGAACGTTTTGCAATATTGGTGATCGCTTCGGTTTCGCCGAGAGCCATCAGGTGTTCGGGGCCTTCGCGGCGATAGAAAGCGCGGCANTCCATAAATAGCGTTTTGGTCACCTTGTGACCTGCGCCGGTGTCCGCCCAGAGTTCGTCAAGAAGATAATCTTGGCTAAAGCGATTGCGCCAGAGGTGATGATGAGGGTCGATGATTTCGCGCGCTGGGTCGATAATAGGCTCTCTCACTTGCGCGAGCCAGTCGTTGCTGCCGGGAGTCAGTGTGGTCATGGTTAGGTCCTCAAATGCGAGCGTAGCTGCCGATTAATTACTGGAGTTAAGCCTAAGGCTAACCTTCTTGCAAGAGGTTGATCGTGGGCAATAATTGCGCAGTAAGGGGCTCGGAGGTTATGCTCAGGCTCCTTAAAAATATTATTAAAAGCGTGTTAAGAAAAAACACCGCGCATTACAAGAATACTCGTGGAGAGTTAGATGGATCTGCCAGCCCTAGTCATACTGTGTTACCTCGTTTTCTTTGTACTTGTCGGCATTTATATTAGTAGCGGCAATCGTAGTTCTGCCGATTGGGCAATAGGCGGTGGCACACTCGGCGTAGGAATGCTGGCGGCAGGAATTGCAGGTACGCGGATCGGCGGTGCAGGCACCTACGGTGTCGCCGGCGATGTGATAAGCGAAGGTATTGGCCACCTCTGGTATGGCGTTAATTCCTTTGCAGCGCTTTTTCTAGTCGGATTATTTTTCGCCATTCCTTACCGTCGCCTTCGCCTGTCGAGTGTTGGTGAGGTATTCGACTTCCGTTTTGGCTCACAGCGGTGTCAGTCGCTTTCTAGTCTGTGTGTGCAGGCCGAATATCTCGTCATTAACATCATCGAACCCTATGTCATTGCCACCATTGTGAGTGGAGTAACCGGTTGGCCGTTCTGGGTTGGTATTCTGATTGGCGGATTCGTTATCGTATTGTTTACGATTACGGGCGGGCTTAAAGGCACCGCAATTACCAATATTGTGCACTGCATTGTGATCATTGTAGGACTTGGCGCTGTAGGATTTGTCGCCATGCAAAACCTCGGCGGGTGGACAGCCGTTGTAGCGGAGTCCAAAGTCATGCTCGAAGCCTCGGGCAAAGACGTGCCGTCGTGGTGGAGCTTTACCGGCATCGGCTGGGCGACGATTATTGCTCTCTTTATCTCTGCGACGATCCACACGCCGGCTGCGTCGGTCTATGCGAACTATGCGAGCTCGGCGGCAAAGCAAGAATATCTCATTCCTGGTTTTTTCTGGGCAGGTATTATCGCGGCGATCATGCCAGTTGTCGCCGGCGGTATTGGTATCCTGACTATGGTCAAATACGGTGCCGAAAGCGG
>JGI26083J51738_10000634_pt1 | contig 19045 bp, 28 predicted proteins | sample SaaInl85LU_5_DNA_FD_51738 | JGI IMG/M metagenome (IMG submission 51738)
GGAAACATGAGTATTGGCGGGTCAACTTTAATGGTAAGGGTGTTAAAATATTAAAAAATTTCAATAAGAAAAATACAACTCTCANGAGTGTCCAGAAATTTCGTGATATTCTCGCTGAGGATTTAGACTTTTTCCACTGCGAAAAAACCTGATGACTTTTTCCTGGGTCTACTTTAAATGTCTCAACCCGAAGAAGAAGAAATTCACGAAGAAGAAATCTCAGACGACGAGGAGCTCGCAGAGTTTGAGGATGACGAGGAGGAGATGATCACGACGGAGGCTCTCCTGAGTTCTACCCTGATGACCGAGGATGGGGACACGGTGTGCTCCGCACTGGTGAACATCGGTCGCCAGCTCGAGATGCAAAATCGAATCATGGTGAAAATGTTGTCGACCCTCCAGAAGGGAGCTTAGAAAAATGGATCGTATAGTATATAATGGCGACCACACACTTCATCGACGATCAGGCGAACAGGGATGAGGCGAACAGTGCCATGTGGTCAAACCAAATTCAAACCTTCGACAAGGAACAGCTAATGGACTTATTGATTCGTCTGGAACGTGCTTGGAAAGTGAACGACCGTGAGAGTAGTTACGTGGCGCAGCGCCTGGGCTACGACAATTTCTTTTCCCAAGATGAGATCGGCGAAGACGGGTACCCCAGGGGTGCTGTCGACATCGAGAGAAAGAGTAGTATGTACATACGAATGCGTGACCGACTGTGTGACCTGTATCACCGCGCGGATACACTGAACCTGTTGGACGAGGTGGATGAGAATGACCTGAAGGTGTCTGTACGTGTGAACAGACTTTTGGATCAAGTCGATGACGCCTGGCAGATCGTCTTTCGCATAGAACGAACCAACGAACGAATCAATAATCCCATGTATATTCCAATCAACCCCGAAACCGATCCGTCCATTTTCAGATTGTCTACTATTTCTAAACCCGAAGAACTCTCGCCTTTTCAACAAGCCATCATGCAGACTCTGAAGCACCTGTACACCAACAACATCCGAAGGTACAAGGGTCAGTGTTGCACGGAGATTAAGACATCCACGGGGTGTTCCACTCGTGCCTGGAAGCCCATCATGAGCATTCAGGAGTTTGTGTACAGCGTGGGTAAGAAGGAGGTGGAGTTTGAACTGTGGAAGAACCTGACGTCCAGGGGTACTGGTCACAGGGATGTCATCACACACCTGACCAACTGTATGGACATGCAGTTTCCTGACATCGTGAAGAATCGTCACGTGTGGTCCTTCAGTAACGGTATCTTCATCGGCAAAGAGTGGTGCCCCGAGACGAACAAGTACAAGTCTTCCTTTTACAGTTACGATTCCAACGAGTTTAAGAATCTCGATCAGACTGTGGTGAGCTGCAAGTATTTCGATCAAGAGTTTACTGACTACGGTCACCTGGATGATTGGTACGACATTCCGACGCCACACTTTCAGGCAATCATGGACTACCAGGGGTTCGACGAGGATGTGATGCGTTGGATGTACGTCATAGGTGGTCGTCTGTGCTTCGATGTGGGAGACATGGATGGGTGGCAGGTGATTCCTTTCCTCAAGGGTGTGGCGCGATCCGGTAAGTCTACACTGATCACCAAGGCTTTCAGAAAGTTTTATTGTCCCGAGGATGTGCGTACCCTGTCCAACAACGTGGAAAAGAAGTTTGGTCTGTCGGCCATCTACGACTCTTACATGTTCATCGCCCCCGAGGTGAAGAATGATCTTTCGTTGGAACAAGCTGAGTTTCAATCCATCGTGAGTGGCGAAGATGTATCCGTGGCTATCAAGTGTGAGAAGGCCAAGTCCATCGAGTGGAAGACCCCAGGCATCCTGGGTGGTAACGAGGTGCCTCAGTGGAAGGATAACTCTGGAAGTATCCTGAGACGCATACTCACGTTCAACTTTGGTAAACAGGTGAAGGATGCCGACACGACACTGGAGGATAAGCTGGAGCTGGAGCTTCCTCAGATTCTTCAGAAGTGTGTCAAGGCGTATCTCGACTATGCGCAAAAGTATGCCAACAGGGACGTGTGGAACGTGGCTCCCGAATACTTCAAGACTGTCCAGCGTCAGGTGGCGATGGTGACGAGTACCCTCGAAAATTTCTTGCAGTCACCCAACGTGAAGTGTAACCCAGAGAGGTCGTGCCCCAAGGCGGAGTTTGTCTCGAAGTTTAACAATTATTGTCTGGCGAACAATCTCGGAAAGCCCAAGTTCAACTACGACTTTTACGCGGGTCCATTCAGTCAGAGAGATATCATGGTGCGTCACCACACGGCGATGTACAAGGGGAAGATGATGGCCAATCAAGAGTTTATCTTTGGTATCGAGTTGGTCGAAGAGGATGAGGGTTTCGGCGCCGATTATTAAAATGTCAGTCCATAATAAACATGGGTATGTTCAACGAGTTTTTGAACAACGACAACAACACGAATGTGAATAAGAAGATGCTCGTGAACATGACGCGTTTTCTCACTAACAACGAGCGGATCGAGCTCAAGCGGGACCTGAATAACGGTAAGAATATCAACAGGAAAATGAATGCCATCGTGAAGCGAAAGCTGAACGGGGCGAACATGAAGGCGCTCAAGATTTCCCCTCTGAAGCTGGGGTTTTTTAACGCCATCGTGAATGATAAATTCGACAAGAAGGATCGTATAGATTTAGTGAATATTTTCGAAAAGAAACCTCATGCTAAAAAATCCATACCTAGATCTAGTTTAGATATTGAAATAAAAAGTATCAAATTGTATCACGGTCAGTTTAAGGTTGGTGCGGAACATTCTTTATCTGGTATTTTTGGTGAGGTTGATCCGAAGAAGAAGTATTTCATGGCTCAGATCACCGCACAGGTGTACGACGGTAAGGAAAGTCAGAAGATCAACTTTCGGGTATACCGCAACGGAAAGATTCACTTCTCGGGTGGTATACTCAAGAACAACATCAAACAACCCGAACAGATTCGCAAGTACATGGTGGATACCTTCACGGCTCGGGAAAAATTCCTGTACTCCCCCATCGTCTACAACAACACCGCCGGTCAGTTTGACGTGAACGGGGCCCTGAACCTCTCCGGGGTGGTGAGGGCGTTCCGTATCAGCACCAAGATTGATTACGAACCGGAGCTTCGCGCGGCGTTGCGCATGAATTACTTGGGAAGTTCCTTTCAATTGTTCACCACTGGTATCGTGCAAATTCTAGGCGCGCGCAGTGAAATGGAGATGCTCCAGGCGTACGAGTACGGCAAGGACCTCGTGACGCAACTGTACGTCATGGGGCTCTTGACCATCTCCAACGCCCCCACTAAGAAGGCCAAGGCCAAGGCCAAACCCCGAAACGTCGCCGTGAACGCCTCCGACACGGTGAAGAATGTCTACGAGAAACTTCAGGCTGGTGGAAAGGCCAACAGTGTCACGGTGAAGTCTCTCTGTGAGGGGCTCAAGAAGAAGAAACCCATCACCAACAACTCCGTCACGTACAACAACAAGAAAAACACCGTGAAGATTGGTAAGAGGGCGTGCACCCGCTACCCCAAGGCTGAGCTCATGGCCGCGGCCAAGCGCATAGGGGTGGTNGACATCAAGGCGACCACTTCCAAGGAGAAGATTTGTGAAAAGATTAAGAAACACGTGTTCGGAAACTTCAATGTGAACAATAAACCGTGTCTCGGGTACACCAAGGCTCAGCTGATGCCCCTGGCGGTGGCCAAGGGTATCTCCGTCACGGATAACGATACCGTGAAGACCATCTGTGAAAAGATGCAAAAGCCTCCTTCACCCGTGAAGAAGAAGAAAACCGTCGTCAAGGACACGACCCTCCTGACCAAGAGGCGTCTGACGAACAACACCATCAAGAAAAACTTGGAGGTTCTCTATGGGAAAAAATGGATGAACACGTATAAGAACGTGATGCCCTCTCTGAACAAAAACGTGGAGGAGATAAAGAAACGCATAGAGGCGCTCGATGTCAAGAGAAACAAGGGGGGTGTACCCTTCAAGAAAAACGTGAATGCCCTCAAGAAGATGTCCGTGCGCGATTGGAAGTTGTNTCGTAAAAAGAATCTCAATAATAAACTTAATGCGTTGAATAACAATTTCGCTAATGAGCTAGAGAATCTCATGAACGTCGAGATTGTGAAAAAGAAAAAGCCTACTAAAACAAAGTTCCTCAAGGGTACTAAAGTGGAAGAGCTCTGAGATGGAGGATCCACGAGAATGCATTTTACATAAAGTCAATAGTCACAAGGGATTTCGAATAGACAGAGACTACACGGAACACATTCGTGACTCGCTGCTCGATGCCATGTTCTACACGTTGGCAGATTACGTGCGTCACGAGCGAGAGACGGATGAGTTGGGTATCGGTAGCCTAGAGAGGCGTCACTCCTTTCCCAGAGCATTTTTAGAGTGTGAAGATCCATACGAATGGTTAGAGGTGAACAGGCCGAAAGACGACAGAAGTCTCATCATGTTTGTACACGATCACATACNNGAGATGAAGCAGGGGAAGCACAGACGGGTCCTCTTGTACATCGTCAACATANTACACTTTGGTTTATAAACTTGTGTGGTTCGGCAATTTGTTTGAGGTGGATGGTGTGATACGAGAAATCGTACGCCACGAAAGTATCTTTAATTTGATTGGACACGGAGAAGGCTTCGTACTCCCTGGGATTACCGGAGCACACGGACACTTGTTCAATCTTGAGAAGTCTATCCTCCAGTTGCGCGAAGAGTTTCAGGGACTCCCCGGAGAGACCGTCGGCGCGCATCTGTTCAAACATCTCCTTGGACTTTCCCTGAGAGAGATGAAAGTACTTGGTCTTGTACCCGAGTATACCCACTTCCTCACCCGATTGTTTCCATGAATGCCACACGATGATCAGTATCACCGCAACGAGAATAAGTTGAATCATTTAATAGTATCCAACAATTTAAATAGATCCTTAATCTTGTGGATAATGTTAAACAACTCATCCTTCGTGTTGACACACGAGGGGTCAACAATCTCAAATTCAATCTGATACGACATGGGGTCCTCCGCATCCATGTCGTGTGAGTCACCGATGCATATAGTCATGTCGATGGAGAGATTCTTCCTGATGAACGACACGCGTTTCTTCGTCTTCTTCTTATCCATGTCTCTGTTCGTGTCGGGGGGCATGGGGTGTTCCTTTGACACGCTGAAACGTACGTCGTAGGGGGTCCCCTTGAGCTTTTTGAAATCTTCATTCTTGACGCGCTCCTTCCTCACGATCGTCTCTTCACCCGTGGATTCATCCACGGAGATACGAACCCCATCGGACTCTCGGTAAAACACCTCGTGTTCCGTGCCCATAACCTTTTCCCAGCCCATGTATTTTTGTAGACCCATCATGACCTTATCGAAGGTGGCCTTTCCCACGTTGGTGTCGAACATTTTACCGTTAAACTTTCCCAGGCGCATCTCGAGCTCCACGTGAGGCTCCACCTTGTGCTTTTGCACGAGGGGCCACGTCTTGTCACAGATGTTTTGAACGTCCATTTCGAATATGAAACGCGTGAAAACTCTAAATAACTTAGGTTGAATCTAGATAACATGCATGGTTTCCAAAACAATGGAAACACGTGTTATTTCAACGCCGCCATACAGTGTCTCCTACACGTCCCGGGGTTATCGGACAGGCTTCTTCAGGAGGATATCACGGACCCTCTCACGGTAGCCTACAGGGAACTCGGAAGACTGTACTTCGGGGAACGGAGAGTCCTCAAGATAGACATCTTTCCCCTGCTTCGACTCTTTCGTGAAAAATTTCCGAGTTTTGATTCCATGTGGCCCCAGGATGCCCAAGAGGCCCTCTTTTGTCTCATGGACGTCATGGATCCGTACATAAAGGACACTGTGAACGGGGAGAGGGAACAGCACACGGTGTGGCCCGGGGGTAAAAAGGTCATCAAGGAACCCTTCAGCATACTCATGTTACACGGGGAACACGACAAGACGGTGGACGAACTCGTCAGAAAGTCTGAAGAGTGGCACACCCTCACGGATTACGTGGACGACGATGGTAAAAAGCATCACGTGACCACCACCCGGACGAGCATCACCCGGTTTCCCAAGGTGCTCTTCGTGTCGTTCGATAAAAAAACGCGCGTGACGGCGGGGGACGTGTTGGACAGGTACGAAGTCGTGGGAAGTATCATTCACGTGGGTAATCATTACATGTCTATGATCAAGCTAGGCGACAAATGGATTCTACAGGATGACACGACGCTGACCCAGGTGGACTTTCCCGAGACCCAGACCCATCATGTGCTCATGTACACTTTAAAAACTCCTCCATCTTGATATCTTCTCGAATGTTCACGAGAGTTCTGTAAAAGGTTCTCCGGCCGTTGGGAAATGTTTTATCGTTTCTGAGTTTGATCGGCTTCCACCACATGGGTTCGTCGTCAAACATGTACTGACACTCCACTATGGCATCTTCCTCCACCCACTGTGGGACTTGTTCGGCGTACAAAAGAGACTCAAAGACAAGTTTACCTCTGTCCTGTACGTACAATTTCCAGTTATCATTCACTCGCTTCATCTGAAAGTCTATGGTATTCTTCTCCCTCGGCTTCCATTTGAACATCGTCTCGTGTGTGCCAGTCTTGACCCATGTTTTCACGGGTGTGAAGATGAGTCCATCCATATCTTGAGTCACCGTGGGGAGGTAGTCTTCCATGAAAGTCTTGAAATCGGAGAGCAGGTGGAACGTCTTAATCTTCAGCGCGATGGGATCGTACTTGAGCACTGTGAGAAGTTTCATGAGCTCTTCGATGTGTTTGAGGCGGTCCAAAAAGTCGAGGTGGCCCACACCCTTACCATTCACGATGAGTGCGTCATACATCATGAACGTATCATCGTTGTAGAGCTCACCCTCGAGGATCGTACCGTTCCCATCGTACACAGACTTTCGAAAATTGAGAGGGCACAGGAACATGTCGAGGGCCCTGTTGAGACAGACGCACATCTTTCGACCCTCAAACATGAATGCGAGGAGCATACACCTGACACCATCAGTCTTTTCGCAAACCACATATGGTTGAGAGCAGAGTGTGTTGAAGTGCTTACGTTCGATAGACACGGGTTGACTACCTGGAAATATACCACTGGTACCCCAATGATATTCCATGTAAGAAATCGCATATTTGTAAAGGGGTTCGTCCCGGTTTACAAATAGACGTTGCATTATATATTACGTTTTCGTTTTAATCTTTAAGTCGCTTTAACTCCAGAAGAATTCACGATGTTTCCTATGCACTCGTGGGAATATGTGTGAACAAGTTTAGCAGCCGTGAACGCGACGACTCTCACTCCGTGTTCTTTGAATTTGGTAAACATCACATCCAACTTAGGATGAATTTTGTACGTTCCTGATCGTTTGTCTTTGATGGATTTGAGCACGTGTTTACACATGAGAACCCACGATTTAGCACCCGAAGACTTGACGGTGTGAATGTCGTCAGCCACCTTGGCGATCACCTCCGTGTCGAATTCGAGACCCATCTGTTCGGTGGGCTCCGTGGAACCTTCTCGGATCTTCTTCTTGAACGTGTCCCAATTGATACCCTCCTTGACACCCGGAAACACCATGGCACCGTAGCCCTCGTTCTTGGCGAGGACCATCTTCAGCGATTCATCATCCACGTGAATACCAAAATCCACAAAGAAGATTCTGTCGTGCGTCTTCATGAACGTGTGAATCTTTTCAGATTTTTCGTAGGGATCGTCATTCACAAACACCACTTCATTCTGCACCTGACCAGCTTGGATACACGCGATGTTGAAACGGAGGATGGTATGAAGCGTCTTGACGTGACATGCATGACTACGCGTGACTATGATGGTGGCGATTTTCATGTTTTGACTAGTCTTCGTTTCTAAGCCTTAAGCCTGTGTTTGAGACTACCAGAAAAGGGGAGATTACCGACGTGTCCGAGTGTGGTGTTGCAATCTGCGAAAATCTTTCCACCCATCTGTTGCCAACGTCTACAGAAGGCGTAGTCCTCCGACAGGTATCTCTTGGTGTCTGGATCGATCATGCAGTCGAAGAGGGCGCAGTACTCGTCAAAGTCCCTGTTCTGATGATCATTCTTACACGTGAGTGTCTCCTTGTAGTGCTCGTGCATCTTCTGGAGCGCCTCTCTCTTGATCATCATGAAGCCGGTGGGTCCATCGAGCACCTCCACGAACCCATTCACCACTTCGCGTTTTTGTGCGCCGATGTTCACGACGAGACTGGAGGAGAGCATGGCCATGTCTCGTTCATCACCGGTCTCCACCGCTTTTTTCGCCTGATCCCACATCACAACCTTTTTGGGGTAACACGCCACAGACACGTCGTGCCCCCCGATTTAATGAGACGCACGACCGCCTCGGGGTCAAATTCTACATCGGCATCTATAAACATGAAATAGTCACAGTCAGTCTTTTGCATGAATCTGCCTATGGACACGTTACGCGCGCGGTGTACGAGACTCTCATTTTCAGTGGTATCGATCATGAGTTGGATACCATCTCTGATGAGACGAATTTGAAGCTTGATGAGGCTCTGCATGTACTTGTCGAGGCACAAGCCCCCATAACACGGTGTACTGAGGAAAAGTTTCATATGTATAACATCGTTTCAATCCTCTAAATGACGTTTAGCTATGTTTACTATTTTATTCAGTGTCGGCACGGACACATTACATTTTTCACTCAATACGCTTTTCGTCACCGAAGATCCCAACACGAGAAAGATGACGGCCGTGGCTACACTGTTAGGCGATTTGCTCATGAGATCTACGCACGATTCTAGGTCTGAACACATCTTATTACATTTGAATCTCTGTTCCTTCGTGACGTCAAAAGCGTTGAGTAATCGTTGCATCACGTTGAATGGTTTCGTGACAAAGTTTTTATCAGTCTTCTCCTCCTTTATNGTCTCAGTGAAAATCTGAGTCGTCCGACTGATATCTTTGCTCTGGATACCAAACATATCCGCAATCTCCTTGGTGGTTCTGGGAATCTGTGCGAGACGACACGCGTACAAAACGCAATTGGCCTTGATCCCCGCTCGAACAGCTCCACGAGTCAGCTTCCCTTCGTTAAACTTTTTGTACATGGACTTGGCATCCTTGAGAACCGTGTCCGGGAGGGTACCACACGCCTCATCGATATCCCTGTACGCGTGAAACAGCGAACGATCCTTGTGATTCATGGAGTTGTGAAAATTAATCTTCGCCATCCGTTTCGTCTCGTAGTTGGATGAATATTTAGTGGCGATGACTGTCCCCTTCCCCCACGCATCAGAAAACAATTCATGATTGGCTGTGGGTATGGCACAGCGTGAGGGATCGGATGCCTTCCCATCGTCGTTGAGCCCACTGGACCACTCCGCAGTCTCTTCGATGTACACGTGGTCAACCGTACCACATTCCATACATACCATTCCTTCTCTAGTGAGAACTTTGTCCCCTGAACAATACACGCATAATCTATTATCCACTGGCTTGGTGGTGGGTTTGTGAATGAGACGGTCCACGTCGGACCAGATAGCAGCCAGTGTGTCTTCCATTATGTTTTCAAAATGTTTTATTGTCAGAAGTTCTTCGCACTTAGGTTACAAATTGACGTGTCGCATTCGAGCATCTATGTCGTCCACGGTCTGTTTGAAACGCTTAGACCCCTCGCTCATGGGACACCACTCCGTCCACNCCTGATCGACTGNCCTGTGATCAGGGGGGAGTTCACACTCGTCNTCCGACACTATGAAACTTAAGACATCGCTACTAGAATCATCGTAGAAGGTACTGTCCTCCTCCTCCGAGTCCACCTCTTCCTTCAGGACGTAACGATCGTCCGCCACGTGTATGAAAACGGTCTCACCTTCTGGGTAGTGCTCACAGATGCTATCCGGCCTGATGATGTTCAGGTCGGACTCCAGGGCGTAGACCCTCGCCCCCTTGTACGTGAGTGACGTCTCATCGTAGTAATGAAGTTCAAAGTGATCTCCACGGTTGTCCGACACTCGTGCGAACAGTTCATCTTCTACATCGTCTATCACGACGACAACCTTGATAAGGTCTCCTGCTTGTATATCCGAAAAGCAAATCATCCTGCCTAAAGATTCCCGACAAAAAATATTCATAGCTATTACCACACGCCATGGGTTTTGAAATTCTTTCCAAGATTGACTGTAAATACTGTGACTATGCTGAAGAACTGTGCAAGAGTTTAAACCTTGACTACACACGAACATACGTCACCAAGGATGTACTGAAGGAACGTTGCGGGGCGAAAGCCTCCACGTACCCTCAAGTGTTCGTGAACAGTGTGCACATCGGTGATTATTTCGAATTTCAGGAGTACATAGAGGAAGCCGAACCCATGCTGCTCCCCACCATGAATCGATTCACCGTGTTTCCCATAGAGTATGAAAATCTGTGGGCGCTCTACAAGAAGGCGCAGATGTCCAATTGGACGGCAGAGGAGGTGGATGTGTCTACCGACATGGATGACTGGAAGTCTTTGAGTGACAACGAAAAGCACTTCATCAAATATATTCTCGCCTTTTTCGCGGGATCAGATGGTATCGTCTTTGAAAATCTGAATAACAATTTCGCAGACGAGGTGCAACTCACTGAGGCGCGATCCTTCTACGCGTACCAAGCGCACAACGAGATGGTTCATGGTGAAACGTACAGCAAACTCATAGACAAATACATCCGTGATGGAGCGGAGAAGAGGGAATTATTTCAGGCTATCACAACCATACCTTCCATCAAGGAGAAGGCCAACTGGGCCATGCGATGGTTCGACGCGTCTCGACCTTTCGCGGAGAGGCTCATGGCTTTCGCGTGCGTGGAGGGTGTGTTTTTCTCTGGAAGTTTCTGTGCCATCTTCTGGCTGAAGAAGCGTGGTCTCCTCCCGGGTCTGTGTTTCAGTAACGAACTCATCAGCAGGGACGAGGGACTTCACCTCGAGTTTGCCATAGAACTCTTCAAACTCTTGAAACATAAACCGTCTCAGGAGACTGTGCACGAGATTGTCAAAGAGGCTGTGGCCATAGAAAAGTCATTCATCCTCGAAGCACTCCCATGTAGTCTCATAGGCATGAATTCCGGAAAGATGTCCGAGTACATAGAGTACGTGTCAGACAGGATGCTCAAACAGGCGGGGTTCGATAAAATCTGGAACACACAAAATCCCTTTGATTTTATGGAAAATATTTCCCTAGATGGTAAGACGAACTTTTTTGAGAAGCGCGTCGGAGACTACGGTAAGATCGATGACTCCACGACCGTGGCGTTCGACGAAGATTTTTAAGGGGTGATGACCACCTTGCGACCATCACTGCACGCACATGTCGTGGCACCATCAGCCTTCATGGGCTTCTTTATCATGGCGGGCATGTCAATGTCCGCGTTGATGTCCATGGGTGCGAACATGGCACCGGTATCCATCATGTCGTATGACTTCTCGGCCATCCCAGGCTGAGGGGAGGGCATGTCCACCATGGGAGGAGGCGGACTGGGGCCCATGGGAAGAGGCGGACTGGGACCCACGGGGAGCTCAGACATCGTGGGTTCGTATGGTGCGTAAGATTCACGCTTCTTTATGTTCATCATTCCCCACACGACCAGCATGAAAACGATCGTGTGTAGAATGAGACCGGCAGTCGTGGGGCACCCGTTGGGACCGGAGACCCACGAACCCAGAATACGACGCATGAGACGGAACGTGTCCGGGTTGGCGACGATGAAAAACACGAGCGCTGACATGAGAGAGATGATGAACTTCTGTTCTTGCTTCTTACCTTTACATCCGCATCCACAATCTTTGAAGAGACCCATTTTGTATACTTTACCCTGAGAAAAAAACTTACTTAAAGTGAACCCGCTAATGAAATGTATAACAAGCAACTATGGCTAACATCATCCAGCGTTTCGAGCAATTTGATTCCTCCTCTGTCGTCTTCTCCAAGATGAAGAAGAACAAGAACGGCGGCAAGGCTGTATACATCAACGCACAAGGCAACAAGAAGCTCTACCTGCAGCTTCCTTTCATGCGATCTCCCTTTGGCCTGAGTGCCTTCACAGACGAGGCCACCAACAAGACCTCTTACTCTCTCGACCTGTCCTTCGACAAGGATAACGAAGGTGCCACCGCGCTCATGGAAAAGCTCTCCGCGCTCGATACAAAGATTGTCGAGACTGTCGCCGCCAACTCCAAGGAGTGGCTCGGCAAACCCTACAACATCGAGGTGATCAAGGAGGCCCTCTACAAACCTATCGTTCGCCCTGGGAAGGACGAGTACCCCTCCACCATGAAGCTCAAGCTGATGACGAAGCCCACCGGTGAGTTTATCCCTGAGGCGTACAACATGGCACAAGAGAGCATTCCGGTCGATAGCATCGAGAAGGGTCAGAAGTGTATGTGCATCGTCGACATCAATCAGATTTGGTTCATCGACAACAAGTTCGGTGTCAGTCTGCGAGTCTCACAGATTCTCTGTGAACACTCGGCCAAGCTTCCATCGTTCGCCTTCCAAGGTGTCGAGACCGTCTCGGCCTCCGAAGACGAAGAGGATGAGGAGATTGACGAATAAAATATTGACTGAACATATATGAATAACCTCGTCATCAATAAGTTGATAGGTCAGGGTGAATACGGGAAAGTGTACAGGGGTAAAAATAAAAATGGGCGCATCGTGGTGATTAAAAATTCTGATAAAAATTTGCGAACCGAGCGTAACATTGCGATAAAATTAAAAGAGTTTAACGTTCCCGCTGTCTATGGGTACCGTGAGTTGTTGATTTCTGAATTTATAAACGGTGAAACTTTTAGGTCGTATGTTGAGAGTGGTCAGAGAAAGGATCTGAAGGCCCTGGCTCACCGCGTGATTTCCAATCTCAATAAGATTCATAAAAAGTTACCATCGTTCAGACACCACGATCTTCATCTGGATAACATCATGGTTTTACCTGGTGCCAAGGTGAAGATCNTGGATTTTGGACTTTCCACGTTGGATGGTATTAAAAACCCCACCATCAATGGCTTTAANAATGACCACGGTATCTTTCCCACTTCTCATCACATGTACGATGCTCACCTGTTCTTGAACTCTTTATATACAGAGGGTGTTTTGAAAAGTGTCATCGAACGTCTCCTNCCCAAAGAGTACCTGGGGTCGTCGTCGGCGTACATAANAAACTTTAGACTCAGAGGTACCGTGAATCACGATGAGAAGCTCAAGGATTTCACGTACGAAAAGATACTCGATACCCTGAAACCGACCACGAAGCCACAGAACGTGCTCAAGAGCATCCTCAACACGAAGACAGCCAAGACTAAGAAGAGTCCTCCCAAGACTAAGAAGAGTCCTGTGAATCAGAACGCGGCGAAGAAGGCAGCCATGGCCGTCTTGGCCTCGAAGGAAAAGAAGACGAAGGCTCCCCTCAGGCGACCGACACTCACTAAGACTAAACCCGTCGGACTGACTGTCGGCTCCCCGAAAAAAAATAATGGTAAAAATAAAAGATGATTGCATTCATAGTGCTTCTGGTGATTAACTTCATGATCCTTCAGGGACTCGATAAAGCTCCCGTGAAGGGCAAGGGCAAGGACTGGACTGTTTACGGGACCATGGGATGTGGTTGGACCCGTAAGCAATTGGATCACATGAAGTCCAAGGGTATTTCTCACACCTTTGTCGACTGTGACAAAGGTGGGTGCGACGGCATGGANGCCTTCCCTACCCTGAAGAGTCCCCAGGGTGAGACAACGGTTGGTTTCAAGGAGGTTTAAATNCCCCTGATGACCGCGAGGGAGATGGAGAGGAGGAAGGCGTCGAGGAAAGTGTTGATGGGCTTGAGCATGGTGATGTGCTTGACCAGGGAGTTGTTCCACGTGAATCGAAGCACGAAGGTGGACACGAGGATCACGAGAACGAAGAGGAGAATCTCGGTGAGTGCGTCAACTGGGCGGCGGGTCTGGACAACTTCTTTAATCATTTAATACATAGGAACATTTTTTTTTCTGATGTATTATAATGAATAAAAGATCTCCCCCCACGAATGGTTCGGAGCCCACCTTCACTATGAAGAGATGGAATGGGAAGGCTGGTGTAAACAATAACAACTGCTATGCCTACGCGGTGAATGATTTCAACGACTATAGGTCATGGAAGTCTCAGCCTGGGGAAAGGATAAATGCCACTAGTAACGGTCCATACAATAACAATAAGTGTGGAAAATTAAACAGACTCGTGGTGTCGGACAATCCCGGAAAGGTGTACGCCACGAAAGCGTGCACGAAATGTAAGCCTGGGTTTTACAAGATCATGATGTTCATCGCCAAGTGTAAAAAGAGTGACTATCTCTGTCAGGGAGATTTTCATTTTTACAAACAGCACAGTAAGACGGAATATAAAGTCAAGCGAGGGGACACACACGAGAGCATCGCACAATTCTTCAAGGTTCCTGTGTTGCGGATAAAGAGGGCTGCGAAAGTTTTAAAACCCGGAAAGGTCATCACCTTCAAGGCTGACTTCTTCAGTCACAAGAGAGGGTGGGCCACCGGTCCCCTGATGGTCGGTGCCAAAGGAAATCTCATCACGGATCCTCGTAAGATATCCAGGGACTACCCTGGTACGAACTACGACAAGTACTGCAGTTCATTCTGCGTCAAGAACAAGGGGGTCAAGGTCGGTCACACTCATCCCAAAGTCAGAAAGAAGGCTGTCAAGGTCAACTAAATTCTGAACGTCAAAAAAGACATCCAACACATCTAGAGCGAATGTGGATTCGACGTTCAGTGCGTTCGATGTTTCGTTAGCCATGTTATGTACGATGAGTTGCACTTTAAAGTTGGACCCATCGAAAATCTTACGACACACCGGACACGTATGTTTCCCCCGCTGCTTCCAATTTTCCAAACAGTGAGAGTGAAAGAGATGGCCACACCTGATGGGCACGTGACTTCTCGTCTCTCTCACTGGGTTGAGACATATGGCACATGTTGTCATTCCTATTCATGTGGATTGATAATTATTCGGTACATTTCACTCAGGGGGCTCAGTAGACCCCAGACAGGTTGAGCGTGGAGTGACATGCGCCACAGGGGGCTTCGTGATCCTCGGGCTTCTTGAGCATGTCGGGACCCTTCTCTTGGAGAAGCTTACGGAAAGAGTAATTGTCCTCAAACTTGATTCCGTTTTGGGTCATTAGGAAATCGTTGTAGAGCATGGATGAGTTGTTGATGGTGAAACACCGTCCATCGGCCATACCGAGGCGTTGAGACATTTATATTACAATCAGAAAAAAATCTGTCTATTCGTGATGGTGTGCGTCCATGATTCATGACCCAGCGCCTTCACTTTATTTACTACGTCTACAATCTTGTACCCTGAAAAGATGTCAAAAGAATCTGTACTCTCCGCCTTGGACACACGGATATCTGGACAACTGTTTATATGATGGTTGATGATGTTGTAGGCAAAGACAATCTCTTTGAGAGTCTCCGCTCCTGTGATGATAATCTTTCCCGTGCTGAATATACTCGAGGTGATCTCCTTCATGTCCTCGGCTGGCTTAAACTTCACCTTGACTGCCGAATACCTGTCTGGTTCGAACGACACCTTGAACACGTCGGAGTATCTTTCAAAATGGTCGGTCGTCTTCAAGAGGTTGATGTTGTAATTCAGACTAAAGTTGGAGTTGATCATCACCACACGGAACGAATCTACTGGGGGTACCACCTCTTCGTCAAACTTTTTCAGTATGTGCTCCAGGCTGGTGATGATGTGTTTACAGTTGATGAGATCGTTGCATCCAGCCACTTGAATACTTCCGTTGGGAAATACCTTGATGGATTTTGTGCTGTAACAATCATCGTAGGTCAATGTAATTTGATTATAAAAAGTGGTGGGTTTGAGTTTCCACGTGATACCCTGGGCAGACAGTGTATTTTTGTGTAGGGTGATGGGAGATGTCTCGAAGGCGTCGCGTATCTTTTCGATGTCGATGGGTTTAGAAAATGACGACACCATAGTGATGGTCGTGAGCTTTATCCACGATGGTCGAATGTGTTCTGGAAACTTTTTTCGAAACTCATCGAGGGTCAGGAGATACGAGAATGTGTTATTGACGATGGATGGAAACATGTTGAGAGATGTGTTTCACATATTGGAGGGAGGACTTAGGCTTAAAATATACGTTTCATACAAGTATATGCCGTGTCAGAAATGCAAGAAAAAATGTGGGGTACCCATCGATTGTCTGTACTGCGAGGGCTCTTACTGTCCCCGGTGTATTCACCTTCCGCGCCACGAATGTCCGGGTATTCAGAAGAAGATAGAGAAAGAATTGAACCACTTAGAGAAGAAGGTCGAGTTCAAGCCAGATGCCTTCTTTCCTTAAGGAAGCCCACGTATTCAACGACAAATATATCGAACTCAAGTACACGAGATACATCGACGGCGAAGGCTACAGGGACTTTGCTGAGTGTCTCGATGCGAGGCCCATCGGCGGCTGGACCGACATCAAGTCGAACAAAGAATCCATGCGCTACGAACGATTCTTGGACACCATGGTGGAAAAGACGATCGCAACCAGGAGAATCATGGCTCTGATCGAATTGGAGAATATCCTGTGTGAGAATGCTAACATCCACTCTCTCTTGCGCGTGATGAACACCGTGAAAATCCTCGACCCCACGTTCACCCCGCCTTACATCAACGTCAAGTGTGGGTGGCAAAAGAGATTGGTCAAGAGCATGTGCCTTCACACGCTTCCTCACGTGATCGAACACTGCACCGACGAGAAGCGCCTCGATCGCATGTTTAACGTAATGCGAGTAATAGAATCAGAAATATGAGAACCAAGACGGGTAAAGATATACCACAGGCTCGTTCGGCTACGATCTCGGCGTTGTGCTTGATGTTATCTATCAAAGTAAAACCTCTATCTATATTCCTCCCGGGTACGAGGGGTCTAGATAAAGGACAATTGGGTTCGGGAGGGCGACACATGTCGATCGTCTTAGATCCCGCGGTGATGCCGTAGTCGCACATGACACTCTGTTCAGACGCGAAGGGGTCCTTCTCCACCTGACGGGGCAGGGGGTGCCTGTCGAATTCTTGTGGCTTACGACTCGCCCCAGGCAAAGAGAAGTCACCCTGTACGAAGGGGTTGAAGTCGTTGATCGTGTTGCTGTCGCTGAGCATATCCTTACTCATTTATATTAACACGATATATATTTTTTACCCTGCATCTTCTTCCCGTGGGCATCCCACATGGCGTCGAGATCCACGTTGAGCATGTGCGCCAGTTGAAACAGATAACTGAACACGTCGCCCATCTCCATCATCACGTCTATGCCGCGCTCCTTCTTCATGTTCGTCTTCTTGTAGGTTCTCTTGTACTGCCTGATGGCCGAGGCCAGTTCGCCAAACTCTTCCGAGAGGAGAAGCCACACGGTATCCACCGCCGCCTGATCCCATCCCTTGGATTTACAGATTTTTTCAGTCTCCGTCTTGTAATAGTTTAATGACATCTTATCCATTCTTACACCGGAAGCTTTATACCCCTATCTTGTCGTTGACGGGCAGCTTGTTACCGTACGTACTCGTGTTGGCGGGAGGATCAGGGGGCACCGCCATGGTATCTATGTCCCGCACGTAGCCCATGTACTGCGCCACACCGGACCGGATCTGTCCCAGGGCGGTCTTGATCACCATAGAATTCATGAACTTGACCTGTTCGTTGATAGCCTCCGTGTGACTTCCGGCGTTGTTGATGAACACCACGCGCATGATGCTGAAGAGATCGTCTCTGTTCTGGTAATCGATGGCCACGCCCGTCTCGTCCTTGAACTTCTGACGAATCGCGCGCTGGATGAGATTCGTGTTGAATTCTGAAAAGTACAGGGTGTTCAGGGGAGTGGGGGTCTGCTTGATGGAATTCAGGTGAAGCGAGTCACACATTTAATATATTCCAGGAAAAAAACTATGTGTAAAATATAAATGATCGCTGCAGCTGATTTCGACGAAGCCTACGGCACCAAGGCGTGCAACTACGAGGTCCCCGTGTGTAAGGCCCCCGACTGCTTCATCGCCTCCTATCCCCCCGTGTCGAAGCCTGGGGAACAGGGAGCCTTTCACGTGAACACGAGCTTTCTCGAACCTAACCGTTACGCGGAGACCGTGGGTCCCGTCCCCGTCCGAAGTGTGGATTTTAGGTGTTAATTAAAAAATAGATGTGTAATAGAATCAAAATGAGGGTCATCAAGCGTTCCGGTGTTATCGAAGATGTCAAGTTCGACAAGGTTACCAACAGAATTTCTAAACTGATGTACGGTCTGTCTGAAAATGTAGACGCTTCGATGATTGCCAAACAAGTCTTTTCCTCCATGTACGACAACATCACCACACATGAAATCGACACACTCTCCGCCGAGATTTGTGTGGGAATGATCACCAGTGATCCCGACTACGAGATACTTGCCACCCGCATCGTCGCGAGCAACATCCAGAAGACCGCCCCCAAGGGGTTCTCGGAAGCCATGCGCATCTTGCACGAAGCTGGTATCGTCACCGAAGAGATCAAGGACATGGCACCCAGGGTGGAGGAGGTCATAGATCCAGAACGGGATTTCATGTTTGGATACTTTGGCCTCAAGACCCTCGAGAAGGGGTACCTCCAGAAGGTGAACGGGACCGTCATAGAGACGCCTCAGTACATGTACATGCGCGTCGCCCTGGGTATTCACGGGGAGGATGTACAGTCTGCCTGTGAGACGTATCACGCCATGTCCAACGGTGCCTGTATTCACGCCACGCCCACCCTGTTCAACGCAGGTACGCACAGACCACAAATGTCGAGTTGCCTACTTGTGGCAAATAAATCTGACAGCATAGACGGGATCTACGATACACTCAAGGAGTGCGCGCAGATCAGTAAGTGGGCGGGTGGCATAGGTTTGCATATCCACGATGTACGCGCCAACAAATCACCCATCAAGGG
>JGI26083J51738_10000639_pt1 | contig 19006 bp, 15 predicted proteins | sample SaaInl85LU_5_DNA_FD_51738 | JGI IMG/M metagenome (IMG submission 51738)
CCGCCATCACCCGCTTCGGTTTCAACCAAAACCCGACTCACATCTCCCCGCTATGGCTTGGGGCGCCGGCCCGCACCAAGATGGGGTTCATCACCTCGAAGATGGGTTTTTGAGATCAAAAGGGNTTGGAGCNCAATTGGTGCCCCCGCTCTCCTTGGTGCTGGACCGCGCGGGCATTTACTTTGATCCGANCCGCCCAAGCGATCTAGAGACNATGATTGCCAACAGCCTGNATCTGTCCGAGCAGGAGCGGCAGCGCGCGGCAGAGCTGCAAAATCGGCTCATCACCGGCAGCATTTCAAAGTATAACCCACACCCATCAGCGGCCTTGTCATTGCCCCCGGGCCGCCGAATATTGGTGCCGGGGCAAGTGGAAGATGACGCCTCAATTCGCCTCGGTACGCGTGATATTTGCACAAATCTGGCTCTGCTGCGCAGCACGCGCGAACAAAACCCTGATGCCATTGTGATCTATAAGCCCCATCCTGATGTCGAGGCGGGGCTGCGGCCCGGCGCGCTGTCAGAGGCGACAGGTTATTGCGATATTATAGCGGCGGATTGCGACCCGATCTCCTTAATAAATCAGGTGGATGAAGTTTGGACGATGACATCTCTGTTGGGGTTTGAGGCATTGATCCGGGGCAAGGCCATAACCTGCCTAGGTCTGCCCTTTTATTCAGGCTGGGGTTTAACCCATGACCGGCATGAGCTGCAACGACGGCAAGCCCGGCCTGACATTCTTGGCTTGATCCATGCCTGCCTGATTGAATATCCGAGATATTTCGACCCGATGAGCAAATTGCCCTGCCCGCCTGAGGTCGTTGTCGAACGGCTGGCGGCGGCGGCAGATCTTCCGCAAGCTTGCTATTTGCGGCCATTGGCCAAAATTCAAGGCGTTTTTGCCAGCCAAGCCCATCTTTGGCGCAACATGCGCTAAGACAGGCGGCGCCAATCTTGACGGATATCTGAGCCAATTTTGCGCGCTGAGATGAGCTCAAAGCGCGGAGCCATATGCAAATGCGACAGGGCCAGATCGCCCAAACCGGCCAGCCCGTCCGCCCCAAGTGCCAAGCCGGCCGTGTAGAGGATCACATCATCGACCAATCCGGCCCGCAGTAATGAGGCAGCCAATTGCCCCCCGCCCTCACACAACACCGATGTCAGCCCCTTTTCTCCCAAGGCCTGCATGAGGACTGACAAATCAAGCTGCCCGTCAGCTGCGAGTGGAACCTGCACGAGCGCGTCGCACTGATTTTGCCAAGCGCCGCGCGCGCGGGCCTGAGGCCCATGACACAGCCAGAGCGGCGCAACATCGCGACTGGCCTGCAAGGCTGGCGCATCAAAATCCAAATGACGTGAGGCCACAATACGGATGGGTTGCCGATCGAGGCCCAAACCGCGCAGGGTGAGGCTCGGATTGTCCGCCCGCGCCGTGCCGCCACCGACCAATACCGCGTCATGACAGGCACGCAAACCATGCACATCGCGCCGCGCCTCAGCCCCGGTGATCCACTGGCTTTCGCCGCTGGCCGTGGCAATGCGCCCATCCAAAGATGTGGCCAATTTCAACGTTACCCGCGGTCGCCCATTCTGCAACCGGCTAAAAAATCCGCGATGCGCCAGCAAAGCCTCTTGCGCTTGGCAGCCAGCGCTGACCTCAATTCCCGCCGCTTGGAGCTTAGCAATTCCCTTGCCGCTGACCCGGGGATCTGGGTCCGAAATCGCCACGACGCAGCGCGCAATCCCTGCGGCAATCAAGGCCTCAGCACAGGGCGGCGTGGCGCCATGATGAGCACAGGGCTCTAGGGTGACAAAGACGGTGGCCCGCTTCGCCAAGTCACCGGCCTGTGCCAAAGCCATGGTTTCTGCATGAGGTCTGCCGCCTGGCTGGGTCCAGCCGCGACCGACAATGCGCGCGCCTTGGACAATGACGCATCCCACTGCCGGATTGGGCCAAACACACCCTTGACCGCGCTGGCCCAAACTCAGGGCCAACGCCATAAAGCGCGCGTCGCTTGCGGCACTCACTCCTCAGGCGGCAGGTTTGGCCGCAGCTCGGAGACGAATTTGTCAAAATCATCTGCAGCTTGGAAATTCTTATAGACGCTGGCAAAGCGCACAAAGGCGACCGTATCGATCCGCGCCAAAGATTCCATGACAATCTCACCGATGGATGTGGACGGGATATCTGTATCCCCCATGCTTTCCAGCCGGCGCACGATGCCAGAGATCATTTGATCCATCCGCTCGGGCTCAACCGGGCGTTTTTGCAGCGCAATACGAATGGAGCGCTCAAGCTTGGTCCGGTCAAAATCTTCTCTGCGACCATTTGATTTGATGACCACCAAATCACGCAATTGCACGCGCTCATAGGTGGTAAACCGCCCGCCGCAGGCCGGGCAAAACCGACGCCGCCGAATGGCAACATGATCCTCGGCTGGGCGCGAGTCTTTTACCTGAGTGTCAACATTTCCACAAAACGGGCAACGCATGTGCCATCCCCTCTTAGTTTTCCGGTAGCGCCGAGCGCTTAAACTTCCACAATCCTTATAACATTTCACCACGGTTTGGGTAGAGGAGATTTTAGCCCACTGCATTTTGGGGTGGCTGCCCCCTATTACCACCGCCAGAATGATAAAGGCCCCGCAGAGCGAGGCCTTTTTCGTAGCGTTTTAAATATTGACCGGACCTATTGATCGAGAAAGCTCCGCAATTTACGACTGCGGCTTGGGTGTTTGAGCTTGCGCAGGGCTTTGGCTTCAATCTGGCGAATACGTTCGCGGGTCACGCTGAATTGTTGTCCCACTTCTTCCAAAGTGTGATCTGTATTCATCCCGATGCCAAAGCGCATCCGCAGCACCCGCTCTTCGCGTGGCGTCAAACTGGCCAAGACCCGAGTTGTGGTTTCCTTCAAGTTTTCTTGAATCGCGCTGTCGAGTGGCAAAACAGCGTTTTTATCCTCAATAAAATCACCCAGCTGCGAATCTTCCTCATCGCCAATTGGCGTCTCCAAGGAAATTGGCTCTTTGGCAATTTTCATGACCTTGCGCACTTTTTCCAAAGGCATTTGCAGCTTGGCTGCCAATTCCTCTGGCGTGGGTTCACGGCCAATTTCATGCAGCATTTGGCGCCCGGTACGCACCAGCTTGTTGATCGTTTCTATCATATGCACAGGAATACGGATGGTGCGCGCCTGGTCTGCAATAGAGCGGGTGATCGCCTGGCGAATCCACCATGTGGCGTAGGTGGAGAACTTATAGCCGCGGCGATATTCAAACTTATCGACCGCTTTCATGAGGCCAATATTGCCCTCTTGGATCAAATCCAAAAACTGCAGCCCGCGATTTGTGTATTTTTTGGCAATGGAAATCACCAAACGCAGATTGGCCTCAACCATTTCTTTCTTGGCCTGACGGGCCTCTTTCTCACCTTTTTGCACCTGTTGCACAATGCGGCGGAATTCAGAGATATCGAGCCCAACATATTGGCCAACCTGCGCCATCTCTGCGCGGAGCTCTTCAACTTTGTCGACACTACGCTCCATGAACATGGTCCAGCCCCGGCCCGTTTTCTCGCCCATATCGGCCAGCCAGTTGGGATCCAGCTCGCGACCACGATAGGCATCGATGAACTCACGGCGGTTGATCCGCGCTTGGTCTGCGAGTTTCACCATGGAGCTGTCAATCGACATCACCCGGCGATTAATGCCGTAGAGCTGGTCAATCAGCGCCTCAATCCGGTTGTTGTGCAGGTGCAATTCATTCACCAGCTCAACAATTTCAGAGCGGAGCTTTTGATATTTGGCCTCGGCCCCATCGGAGAAACTCTCATCCTCGTTCAAAGTGGCCGAGATACGCACATCCTGCATCTCGGATAGAAGGATGTAATCAGAGGCAATCAGGTCCAGCGTCTCCAACACTTTAGGCTTTAGAGCAGCTTCCATAGCGGCCAGCGACAGATTGGCCCCTTCGTCATCGTCGTCATCATCGGCAATAATGGGGTTGCCATCCGCATCCAGCTCAGGGCCGGTGCTGGCTGGGCTTTCCGTGGACACTGGCGCCGCTACGACAGGGGTCTCTTCCTCTTCACCCATGTGGTGACCAAAGGTGGTTTCCAGATCAATCACATCGCGCAGCAAAATATCTTCACTCAGCAATTCGTCGCGCCAGATGGTGATCGCTTGAAATGTCAACGGGCTCTCGCAGAGCCCTAAAATCATTGTATTGCGGCCCGCTTCAATCCGCTTGGCAATGGCAATCTCGCCCTCGCGGCTCAAGAGCTCCACCGAGCCCATTTCACGCAGATACATACGCACCGGATCATCCGTCCGGTCTAGTTTTTCGTTATTGGCCCCAGCTAGCGCCACATCGCGGTTTTGATTGGAAGCCACCAAATCGGTGGGACCTTTGTCTTCATCTTCCTCAGATTCATGCTCTTCGGTCACCTGAATGCCCATTTCGGAGAGCATCGACATGACATCTTCGATTTGATCTGACGACACCTGATCGGGCGGCAAAACTGTGTTTAGTTGATCATAAGTGATATAGCCCCGTTCTCGCGCATCACCGATCATCTTTTTGACAGCCGTTTGGCTCATATCGATCATCGGTTCTTTGGCGTCGGCATCTTGCTTGCGGTCGTCGTTATCCTTGGCGGCCATGCGCTGTGGCTCCTTGTCCTTGGGACTCTCACTAAACGTAAAAACGAATCAGTTTTGAAACTGATTCGCTTCGCTATTTAGCCTGATTCGCCCCCCAGTTCCCACCCCCACCGAGCTTAAGGTCGGTTCGGTTTCGAATAATTAATCTGCTGCAGCAGATCATCCAATGTATTTTGTTCCTCTAACTTTACTTTCAGACCATTTTTGGCGGTCTTATATTCTGTATTATCTTCCTGCGCGCCCTGGGTTGTCGCTTGCAAATGTTTGGCCGACTCACTGATCCGCCAGGTCAGCCCCTCATCATCAACATCGGAGACATCCAAAACAGCCTCCGCCACCTCGCGCCCATGCGCATCTAAAGCAAAAATCTGAGCAAATTCTTGCCGCAGACATGTTATCACAAAAGATACATCGGCGCTGTTGCGCACTGAGGGCGCAATGCGGACATGGGGAAGCTGCATCAAACTTTCAAGTTGCGGCGGCCCAAAAAATTGCTCCGCCTCCGACCAGAGCAGCTCTGGCGCTCCGGAAAATTGCAGCAAAAATTGCTGGAGATCGCGGTGCAGTGGCTTTTCAAACTGCAAATCCTCCAACGCCCCCTCGACCGCTGGCAGGGCTTGCGGGCAGTTGAGCAAACTGGCCAAAATGACCGAATGACGCAATAGATGACTGGGTTCAAAGCCATTGGCCAAGGCCGAGCTGCGCGTGCTCGCCTGCGGTGTGATCGGCCTATAGCCGGTCTGGGCATTGAAGCTGCGCGCCGATTTCGCCACAGCCTTTGGTCGGAACAACTGCCAGCGCTTGTCCTTGATCGCCTGGCCATAATGACCGCGAATAGAGGGATCTTTGATCAGCTTGAGCTGCTCGCGGAGGGTTTTGTCTAATGCCGCCTTGCGTTCCGGACTGTCAAAATTCTTGCCATAGGTTGCACGCTCCCACAACAGATCCACCATCGGGCGCGCCGCATCCAAAAGCGCCTGCATGGCGCCCGGCCCGCCGGCACGCAGCAAATCATCCGGGTCCTGACCATCAGGCATCACCACAAAGCGCAAAGACTTCCCAGCCTCTAACAGCGGCAGCGCCAAGTCCATGACGCGCTGTGCGGCGCGAATGCCGGCCGTATCGCCATCAAGAGCGATGATCGGCTCATCAGAGATACGCCACATCAGCTGCAGCTGCGTCTGCGTTATCGCTGTGCCCAATGGCGCAACGGAGGCGCCAAATCCTGCCTCTGCCAGGGCGATAACATCCATATAACCCTCAGCGACAATCAAGCTTTGCCCCTTGCCGGAAGCCTCCCGCGCCGGGCCGTGATTGTAGAGCGATCGGCCCTTGTCAAAAAGCTCGGTCTCCGGTGAATTGAGATATTTGGCCTGATCGTTGGGATCCATTGCCCGGCCCCCAAAGCCAATGCAGCGCTTTTGCGGATCACGAATTGGAAAAATAATGCGATTGCGAAATGTGTCATAGGGGCGTTTGCCCTTATTGGAGGGTTTGGCCAGCCCTGCCGCTAGGATGAGCTCTTCACTGACAGTCTTCGCCGTGAGATGATCCCAAAGCCCCTGCCAGGCGTCGGGCGCATAGCCGATCTCAAACCGATCCAATGCCTGTTGTGACAAAGCGCGACCGCTCAAATAGGCCCGCGCATCTGCCCCGGCGGAGGTGTTGAGCTGCAATCGAAAAAATTGCAGCGCCTGTTCCATGACCTCGGCCAATTGCGTTCTGCGGTCTGCTTTTTGCTGGGCCTGCGGGTCGCGCTCGGGCATGGGCATACCAACCTCACCGGCCAAAATCTCACGGCCTCCATAAAAGAGACATTCTCAGTCTCTTTTATAAAGCCCAAAGCATCCCCCTTGGCGTGACAGCCAAAGCAATAATAATATCCTTTTTGATCATCCACATGAAAGCTTGCGGTTTTCTCGTGATGAAACGGGCAAGGTGCCCACATATCGCCCTTGCCTTGATTGGATTTGCGACTGTCCCACATGACCTTGCGCCCAACGACCTGAGAGATCGAAGCCCGGCTGCGCAATTCGTCCAAAAATCCCGGTGGTAATGACATGAGGTTTTCTAAACCAAATGCGCGCGCGCGGCCACTGATTCCATTGCGGTGGTCAAATCATGCAGCAGGGTTTGTGTCATGGAGCGAAACACCATCACCCGAAACCGCGACTTGCCAAGGCAAGAGATCACCGCCTGCATATGCATCAGCGAGCTGCGCTGGCTCATGCCAGTTTTAAACTGTTTCACCCGCAGATCCAAAGGTGTGAGACGGGCCAAAACATCGCGCACTTCCGCTCCATTTAGCTCCAAAACCGTCCAACCATCCCCAACATCGGTCACCGCCGCATGACGGGCCAAGCGGGTTGAGGGCGTGGTTCCCATCACTGCAATATGCGCGTGATCAAACCAAAGCGCATAGACCCCGCCTTTGCGCTTCAGCTCATTGGGACCGGGCCATTCCAATCCCATTTGCGTGTTGAAAGCCGCGGCCGCCTGAACAGCCTGCCCCCTGTAGGGCGCCAGCAGATGCAGCGGTGTTTGCACTTCCCGGACCGAAACCGTGCCGATCTCTAAAGGCAGCCCCGCGCCCGCGGGCGATGTTTCATAAAGCTCAACCACGAAGCCGCCCCCCCTCAGGATCAAAAAATACGGGCGCGCAGACCTCACAGAGCGTTGTAACACCACTCAAATGCTCCACCATCTTGATCTGCTGGCCATGGCGATTGCGCCCATCGCGCAGAAACGCCTGTGCAATGACCGACCCTAACGTCGGAGAATAGCACATGGAGGTCACATAGCCCTCGTCATTCTCGGAAACGGCCTGAGCTTCAGGCGCAAAAAGATGCGCGCCAGGGATAATCTGCTTCACCTCACCTATGGGCCGTAAGCCCACGAGCTGATCGCGCTCGGGTCCCACAAGCCCGGGCCGGGCCGCCATAGTTTTGCCGATACAATCCTTTGCCTCCGACACCATCCGCGCGAGGCCAATGTCAAACGCAGTGGTGCGCCCATGAATTTCCGCATGGGTGATAAAGCCCTTTTCAATCCGCAAGACATTGAGCGCTTCGAGACCATAGGCCCCGCCGCCCAGCGCCTCAGCCCGCGCAAGCAGCAGCTGAAAAAGGCTTTCACCATAGCGCGCAGGCACCGCCAATTCATAGGCATGTTCGCCAGAAAAAGAGATCCGAAACAACCGCGCGGCAATCCCGCCCAATTGCACAGCTTTATAGCCCATATACGGCAGGGTTTTATTGCTGATCTTGCGATCCAATATGCCGTTGAGCAAGGCGCGCGCCTCTGGACCTGCCACAGCAAATTGCGCCCAATGCTCTGTAACAGATGTGAAACTCACGTCCAAATCCGGCCGCAGCCCTTGATGAACGAAATCCATATGCCGCATCACCTGTCCAGCCGCGGCGGTGGTCGTGGTCATGAGGTAGTGATCCGCGCCAAGTCTGGCGCAAGTGCCATCATCCATCACGTGACCATCTTCGCGCAACATCACCCCATAGCGTACCCGGCCCTGTTTGAGGCTGGCAAAAGAGTTGGTGTACAGAATATCCAAGAAAGCCGCGGCATCCGGGCCTTGGATATCGATTTTGCCCAGGGTTGAGACATCGCAAATTCCCACTGTATTGCGAACCATCTGCACCTCGCGGTCACAGGCTTGCCGCCAATGGGTCTCACCTTCGAGCGGGAAATAGCTGGGCCGATACCACAGGCCCGCCTCCACCATCGGCGCGCCACGTTCTCGGCTGATCCGGTCAGAGGTCAACAGCCGCTCTGGCGCAAAGCCTTTGCCATGGCCACCCGCCCCGAGCGCTGCCAGGGCGACAGGGACATAGGGCGGGCGGAAGGTGGTTGTGCCAGTTTCAGGAATACCTCGGCCGGTGGCATCAGCCAAAACCGCCAGCGCCGCGACATTGGAATTTTTGCCCTGATCTGTGGCCATGCCTTGCGTGGTATAGCGTTTCATATGTTCGACCGAGCGGAAGTTCTCCTGCACAGCCTGTTTGATATCTTTCACCGTCACATCATTTTGAAAATCAAGCCACGCGCGCCCGGTTCCGCCCACATCCCAAAACGGCGTGATCTCATAGGGGGTGGCATCGGCAACAGGCAAGGCGCTCGGCTTGACCCTTTTGCCCAGCGCCTTGGCCAAAGTGAGCGCCTCCGCCTGCCCCTGCGCCAATGCGCCTTGCGTGCTCATCTCACCGGCAGCAGCGCCCGCCGCCACCAGCCCGGGAATGGCGCCCGGCTGCGGTGTAAAACTTGCCAAAGCCGGATCCCAAACCGGCCGACCGTTCATGTGACAAGTTAAATGGACCGACGGATTCCAGCCGCCCGAAACGCCCAGCGCATCGCAGTCAATCCTTTTGACAGATCCATCGCTTTGCCGAATATCAATGCTTTTCAAAGCCAACCGCCCCCGGCTGCCGGTCACCACTGCGCCAGTATAAAGAGGGTAATCGCCCAAGGATTGCGCCTCGGCGCGGCTGTCAATCATGGCCACAACCTCAACACCCGCCTGAGCAAAATCTCGCGCCGTGCGATGCGCATCGGCGTTATTGCCAAAGATCGCCACCCTTTGGCCGGGGCTTACCCCAAAGCGGTTGAGGTAGCTGCGCATGGCGCCTGCTGCCATGATGCCGGGGCGATCATTATTTGCAAAGGCGATTTGCCGCTCCAAAGCGCCCGCGCATAGGATCGCTCCCTTTGTGTAAATGCGCCAAAAGGTTTCGCGCGGCAATCCCTCCGGCAGCGCCTCCACCCCCAGCCCAACACGCTCCAAAGCACCAAAGACCCCTTGGTCATAGGCGCCGGTCACTGTGGTATTCGCCATGATCCGCACATTCGCAAAACCAGCCAATTCCGCCACTGCCGCCTGCACCCAAGCCGCAGCCGGCATCCCGTCAATATGCTCCATTTCCGACAAGAGCCGGCCGCCCAACTGGTCATGTTCATCGGCCAGAATGACATCCAAACCCGCCCGTCCGGCCGTCAAAGCCGCCATAAGCCCAGCGGGTCCGGCGCCGATGATCAAAACATCGCAATGCGCATAGGCTTTTTCATAAAGCTCATGATCGTAACGCTTCGACAAAGCCCCGAGCCCCGCGGCCTGCCGGATGGCGGGCTCATAGACCCATTCCCAAAATTTACGCGGCCACATGAAGGTTTTGTAATAAAATCCCGCCGACAAAAAGGGTGCCAAAACGTCATTCACCGCCAAGACATCAAATTTCAAGGACGGCCAAGCATTTTGCGGCCTGGCCACAAGCCCGTCATAGAGCGGCTGCATTGTGGCGCGGCTGTTCGGCTCGCGGGCGAAACCGCGCTCCAATGTCACCAGAGCATTCGGCTCCTCCGACCCGGCCGTCACAATCCCTCTTGGGCGGTGATACTTGAAAGATCGGCCAATAAGCCTTTGGTCATTGGCCAAAAGGGCGCTGGCCAAACTGTCGCCCGCAAAGCCCTCAAAGCTCTGACCGCCAAAAGTAAACCTCAGCACGCGATTTCGGTCAATCAATCCTTTACCGGCCACTCTCACAGCTGATCTCCTTTGACCAAACGCGCCGACAAAACCGCATGTGACACCGTATCTCGGCGCACCGCAAGCCAAGCACCGCAGCCAAATTCATGATGCCAAAGGTCCTCGGTTACCCCCGCGGGATTTTCGCGATTGTGCAGATAGTCATCCCAGACCTGCGCCCCCGCATCGGGCGCGGGCCGCGCAAGTGCGGTGGCATGGCCGGAATAATAAAACTCACGCCGATCTCGCGTGCCGCAAAGAGGACAGTCTATGCGCATAAGCGGCCTCCTTTGGCGCTGTGGGCAGACACATCATCATCAAAAAACATCTGTGCGATCCTAATGCAAATTATGCTGGGCACCGGTGCCCTCTTCATCCATCAAGCCGCGCCCACTGCGGAATCTATCCAGGCGGAAGCGCGCAGCGGCGCTATGCGGGCGATCTGTGGCCAAAAGATGCGCAAAACAATGGCCCGAAGCCGGCACAGCCTTAAACCCACCATAGCACCAGCCCGCGTTCAAATATAAACCCTCAATATGGGTTTTATCGATAATGGGTGAGCCATCGGGGGTCATATCCATGATGCCGCCCCAGCTGCGCAGCATCCGCGCCTTGCCGATCATCGGCATGAGCGTCATCCCAGCTTCCGCCACATGCTCCACCATTGGCAGATTACCGCGGGCAGCATAGCTGGCATACATATCCAGATCCCCGCCAAAGACCAAACCACCCTTGTCCGATTGGCTGATATAAAAATGCCCCATGCCGAAGCTGATCACATGATCAATACAGGGTTTCAGCCCCTCGGTCACAAAGGCCTGCAGCACGTGGCTTTCGATGGGAAGGCGCATGCCCGCCATGGCCGCCACCTGGCTAGAGCGCCCCGCGACCACCATCGCCACTTTCTTTGCGCGTATGGCACCGCGGCTGGTTTGTACGCCTTGCACCACTCCCTGCACGATGTCGATGCCCGTCACCTCGCAATTTTGGATCAAATCCACGCCAAGCTGATCGGCCCCGCGCGCATAGCCCCAGGCCACCGCATCATGCCGCGCCGTGCCCGCGCGCCGCTGCAACAGGCCGCCATAAATAGGGAAGCGCCCCTGATCATAGTCCAAGTAAGGCACCATCTTGCGCAGTTGCGCCACGGACAACAACTCCGCATCATCGCCTTGGTTTCGGATGGAATTGGCCCGGCGAATGGCCGCGTCCCTTTGCCCATCGCTGTGAAACAGGCCAATTTGCCCACGCTGGGAATGCATAACATTGTAATTGAGATCCGCCTCCAGCCCTTCCCAAAGCTTCAGGGAATGCGAATAAAATTCCGAGTTCCCAGGCAAGAAGTAATTGGCCCGAACGATGGTTGTATTCCGTCCAATATTGCCGCCGCCAATATAGCCTTTCTCCAGCACGGCAATGCGCCTCAGCCCATGTTCTTTTGCCAGGTAGTAAGCTGTTGATAGGCCATGCCCACCGCCGCCAATGATCACAATATCATAGGCCTCCGCCGGCTCAGGATCGCGCCAATGCGCCCGCCAACCACGGTTACCGGTCAACCCTTGGGTGAAAACTTTCAGAGCTGAAAAGCGCATGGCTTAAACCTGCAAATTGAAACACACGTCAGTGAATAAAAATATCTGGGCTTTGGCAAGGGGGAATGCAAAGGTTCACGGCTCTGATCCCGGCACGCTAGGTACCGGCCGCTTAAATCGGTTTAATGGGCCAGTCTTCTGCGGGCACGTTCAAGCGTGCCAAAATAGTTTCACCGGCCACCGCTGTCTGTCCCAGACCAACAGCAGGCTCCACGCCCTCGGGCAGGAAGATGTCCAAACGGCTGCCAAAACGGATCAAGCCAAACCGCTCGCCCACGCCCAAGCTCTCGCCCACCTTTGTAAAACAGACAATACGGCGCGCCACGAGTCCGGCGATCTGTGTCACCCCAATTCGGGTTTTATCAGCAGATTCAATGGTGATGGAGTTACGCTCATTGTGCTCGCTCGCCTTGTCCAAAGATGCGTTGAGAAACTTGCCATGGTGATAGCAAATCGCCACCACAGAGCCGGCCATGGGTGCACGGTTCACATGGCAGTTGAAGACATTCATGAACACAGACACGCGAGTCAAAGGCTTATCGCCCAGTTGCATATCCGCGGGCGGGACGGTCTTGGTGATCAAAGACACCACCCCATCAGCCGGGGACAGGATAAGCCCCGGTCTTTGAGCCACAGAGCGCACCGGATCGCGGAAAAAGTAGTAGCACCAAGTGGTCAACCCTAAGCCAAGCCAAATTAGCGGCTCCCAGACCAGCCAAAGCGCAGCCGTCANGNCGGCAAATACCGCAACAAATTTGCGTCCTTCAGGGTGCATCGGGACAGCGACGACTTTCATCATATTCATCAGATTANATCCAATTCAAAGTTGTTAAGATCACGAAAAGCGCAAAAATCCCATTCAGACAAAGCATAGAGAAAACCGCGAATGACCCGAGGTCTTTGGCATGTTTTGCGGCAAGTGACCACTCCGGTGACACCAGATCGACAATTTCTTCAATCGCCGTGTTGAGCGCTTCGGCCGCAATCGTGAGCCCGACCAATATGATGGACATGACAATATGCGACATTTCTGCCCCAATCCAAATCAAAATCGCAACAATACATAGGCCTGCCAAAAGCTGATGGCGAAACGCAGTTTCCCCCCAAAGACGCTGCCCCCCTGCCATAGAATAGCGCGCGGCAGCGAACAAATGGGCAATGCCATGAATTTTGTCTGGTTTTTGTGGCTTATCGCTCATCCGTTTCTCCCACAGTCGGCAAAAATATCAAGTTCAGGGTTGCGCTCGGCGGTCTCCACAGCTGTCAGCCCCAACAATGAATGAAACAGATGATCGTGGGAATAGGCAGCGGAGGCCTTCGATTTCAAACACCCATCATCAATCCCCACGCTGTCGGCAAAGGCCTGTGACTGCCAAAACAGCATCGGGACCTTGGTTTGTTCATCGGGGGCCATAAAATAGGGCGTGCCATGTAGGTAGAGGCCATTTTCTCCCAAAGATTCTCCATGGTCGGATACATAAAGCATCGCGGTGGCCAAATCGTCTTGCGCCGAGAGCAGCGCGATCAAGTCCTGCAAGACTTTGTCCGTATAAAGAATAGTATTATCATAGGCGTTGACCACCTCTTCCTGAGTACAGGCGCTGAAATTTGCAGTGCGACAGGCCGGTTTGAACCGCTCAAAAGCCTCCGGGTAGCGCAGATAGTAAGACGGCCCATGGCTGCCGATTTGATGCAAAACAAGGACGGTGTCTTGGTCAATCTCTGGCAAAAGCTTCGCCACTTCCTTGACCAAAATTCCATCGATACATTCCCCTTCGCCGCAAAACTCGGGATCTTCGGCATAGGTGACTTGCCTATAGCCAACGCGCGCCGCCACCCCCTTGTCACCCGTGTTGTTTTCAATCCATTCCACCCGCATCCCTGAGCGTTGGATCACGTCCAAAACATTCTCATGCGAAACACCTAGCTCATGCGAATAGTCCCTTCGACCGTATCGCGAAAACATGCAGGGAAGGGAGACGGCCGTTGAGGTGCCACAACTGGAGACGTTCTCAAAATACAAAATATCTTCTGCGGCCAAACGGGGATTGGTGTCGCGTCCGTATCCCCCAAGGCTAAAGTTCTGTGCCCTTGCGGTCTCCCCCACCACCACAACGGTCACCGTCGGAAGATCAGAGACATTGCCAGCCTTTTTCCGCACCGCATCCAAGCCGATGGCGACAAAGGGCAATGTCCTAGATCGACTGAGCATCGCCACGAAGCGCACGGATTCGACCACGGGGGCCAAGGGCTGAAAGCTTGCCTTTAGATCTCCGCGGTTCCGCAAAATCGACGCATAATCTTTCATATCACTCAACAAAAGTCCAACAAATCCGATCACGCAGAGCGTCGAGAACAAAGCATTTTGCCATAGGGTCCGCCAGAGCCTGCGCCGTGACAGCGGCACCGCTAGCACAACGAGTGCCGGCACAATTCCCGCTATGGCAATCCAGAAAACAAAGGGGGCTGTGACGAGATGTTTGCCTTCTGTCCAGGTTGTGCTGACGACGTTTTGGATCATTTCCCGGTCAATCACGACCCCGAGCTCATCCATGTAATAAGACGTCACAGCAGAGACCACAAAAAGCCCCGCAATCAGCGGACGCAGGACCGACCGAAAAGCCAGTCCACCGAGCAAAGCGCAACACAAAGAAAAGAATGCCGCCGCAAACATCACCCCACTGGGATAATTGCCTTCGAAAACTTCAGCCCATAGGCCCCAAAACGTCTGGTTATAAATAGCAAAGAGCGTTGCAACAGCAACGACCACCAGCATCAAAGGATGCATCGCCCTGATCGGTATCATTGCTTAAGTCCTTTTGGCCGTTTTTGCGCGTTTTGAGAACCAATAAACGGGGATCATCACCAAGTAAATAGCATTAGAAAACAGAAGCGTATACCAAGGGAAAACAAACAGGCTAATCACAAAGGCAACCGCCAGCAAAATCACCGGCAACCGCATGGAGGCGGGGAAGGTTGTGCCCTTCAATGACATGGTTGGAAATGTGCCCACCGCAAGACCCGCACAGATCACGACAAATATGATGGCCGCCTCGACATAACGGCCAGCGACATCCACCCCGGCCATGACCAAAAACAGCGGCGACAGTCCCAAGCAGGCCAATGCGGGCGCAGGCACTCCTACAAAATCAACCGATTTAGCCCCATCCGATTGGCTGACATTAAAGCGCGCCAAGCGCAGGGCGCAGCAGATCGAAAAGATCATGACAGCGATCCACCCAAATCTCGCAGCATCCGAGTCCACAAAGATCGTGAAATAGATTACCAGAGGCGTCGCGATCCCGAAATTGAAAAAATCGGCCAATGTGTCCAATTCGGCTCCAATTTTACTCTCACTTTTCAAAGCCCGCGCCAGCCGGCCATCGGCGGCATCCAAAATCATTGCCAGAACCAACAAATACAATGCCACGCTGACGTTGCCCTGCAGCGCAGAACGCACCGCAGTCAACCCAACGCAAATGCCGAAAATCGTTACGATATTCGGTAACATCTTAGAAAGTGGCTCTCTTGGAGCGGAAGACGAAGATTTCATGTGACCCCAAAGAATCGCGCTATTTGACGGCGAAAACCAGACAATTTTGTCGAAAACAATGCCGCCACCAAAAGTCCAGTTCCAGCACCCGATATTGTAGCAGAAATCGTATGCTTGTCCAACATAACCCGCGCGTACATTGTAAGTAGCAAAACCGGGATCACAATGACACCAAACCAAATACTGTACCGGCGCATTACAAAATAAGCGCAAGCCCCCGCAAGCGTTGAATGACCCGATGGCATATTATGTTTGCTGGTGGTCGAATTGGGCCTTTGACCCAACCGCGTGCCCATGATTTCAACATCATTGAGTAGCCGCTTCGGACCATGTGACGCCAAAATCCCGGCAACCGTTATCATGCCCAATTGCTTCCAGCCCTCTTTGTCTTTCAAGACCAGGGCGAGCACAAAGGGTAGAAGCGTGTTAATGTGACGTCCATAATCTTCAAACGCCACAATCGCGGGTCGCTCATGCCCACCTTTTGAGACTGCATAATCGTTTTTCATATCGCTGGGATAGAAGGTCGCCGCAAGAATGATCAACACCACCATGGATATGACCACAGTATGGCGGTAGATAANCTTTAGCGGTTGGGACAAAAGTTCTTTGAATGTCATAGGCTGCCTNCTGCNCATAATTGTTGAATATGTCAAACTCGGGTTTGTATATTTCGCTGCGCAAACCGAAGGCGCCCATGACACTGTGAAATGGAAAGTCATGGGGGTGGGTCTCCTGACGAAGGATCGATTGAGGCGTCAGGTTGCGCGCTTGGGCAAACCCCTCGGACATCCACACAAAAAACGGCACTTCGCGTTGCGCTTTAGGCGCAATTGCGTTGGGTGCACCATGCAAATAAAAACCGTTTTCACCCAGAGATTGACCGTGATCGGACACGTAGATCAATGCCGCATTTACATCGCTTAGGGCATCAAGCTGCGCGATCAAATCAGCAATCAGACTGTCCGTATAGCGGATCGTGTTGTCATAGGCGTTGTCCAAGGCCTCTTGCGAACAGCGCGACACCTGAACTGTATCACAGACCGGGGTAAAATACTCAAACTCCTTCGGATATTTGCTATAATAAGCCGGGCCATGACTGCCGGTTTGGTGCAGGGTCACAAAAACACGCGCGCTCTGTGCCTGTTCAATCAAATCTCCCAATTGCCAATTCAAGAGCGCATCAGATCCGCCTTCGGGACAAGGCGCAGCCGCACAAGCCTCCAAAATATCAGCCCGATTTTGGTACAGGTCCACATCAATCGGCGGCGGACCAGAGTTGTTGGACCGAAAAATTGTCGCAATGCCTTGGCGCTTGAGGTAGTTTGGAAGCGGCTCAAAGACCGTACGCGCTGATGCGTGGCGCCCTTCGTGGGTTAAGATACAGGCTGTGGACGAAATAGTATTCGTCGAACACGCCAGACCGGCAGGGAAAACCGCGAGATCGTAGCGGGCAGTAAACGGGTTTGTCTCCCGCGCATACCCAAGGGCGGAAAAACGGTCTGCGCGGGCGGCCTCTCCAATGACCAAGACCACAACATCTTTAGGCGCTGAGGGCGCAGTCACAAAATATGCATCGGGCAATAGAACTTGTTCGCGGTTGTCCATAGCGACGCGATTGAAGTGCCGCGCGACGTTTACAACATAGGACCAAGGCAGAATTTTACTGCCCATGCGCGATGCATGTCGGTCATACCAAAGCATTGTGAAAGAGGTTACGATGCTCCATGCCGCCAACACGCCAATCGCCCCAAGCGCCAAGGCTAGGCGCCAAATGCGCTTTGGAGCCTGCACTTTGATTGCTAAGATCACAACAGCCGGAATTATTCCCAGAAACAGCACATAAGGCAAAAGCGACACATGCAAGAGCTCAGCGGTTTCGCGTTGGTCAGTGTTTAAGATATTCCCGACCATGGTACGATCAATTTCAATTCCGTAGGTCAGCATAAAATAGAGCGCAACCGCATTGACGATGAACAACACTGCGACCACCGTCTTCATCAGCCAAAGCGCAATGGTAGCCAGAATGCAACAAGGGCGGCGAAAAGGCAAAATTGCAGCACTTGCAACGATAAGATTTGCACCCAGCCCTCAACCGTATGCAGATCACTGAACCGCAACGCATAGGAGAGCAAAGGCGCTTGAAATGCTGCCAAAGTGAAGACACAAACAGCAGCCGTAAAACTCACCAACCCAACATGTCTGGTTAGTATGTTTTTAAACCAATCGCGCACAACTATACATCTCCGAAAGGCAGCTGCGCATGATCGCAACCCCAACTGCTACCTACCTTTTCGGTCGCGGCACTGTCAATTGAGCTACAATCCCTTGTTTTTGTACGATGCGGCGACCTTTTGGATGCTGACCAGATAGGCAGCGGTTCGCAGATCTGGCACATCGGCACGCCGCCGCCACACCTCTGCCATGTCGTTGTATGCGCCGCGCATCGTGTCATCGAGGCCGGAGCGCACCAATTCTAATTCGCTGGCGCCTTTCAGATATTTCTCCTTAAAATTCGGAGTCAGCTGCCAATTGACGTTGCTGGATTTGCTCAACCGCTCCAACTCATTGACAATAAGCTGGTTGCGCGATTCCTCGCGGCGGCGTTCCATGCGGCCAAAGCGAATATGGCTAAGGTTTTTCACCCATTCGAAATAAGACACCGTCACGCCGCCCGCGTTGGCGTACATATCCGGGATAATCACCACGCCCCGCTCACGCAGGATCGCATCCGCCCCGGCCGTCACTGGNCCATTNGCCGCCTCGACGATCAANCGCGCCTGCACCCGATTGGCGTTATCACGGTGGATAACCCCCTCTAAGGCCGCNGGGATTAAGATATCACAATCTGCCTCCAAAACGCTGGCCCCGTCGGCGGTATAGCTGCCGCCTTCAAACCCCTTCACCCCGCCATGTTCGGCGATCCAGGTCTTGAGCGCCTCAATATCCAGGCCATCGGGGTTTTGCACCGCTCCGTCCCGCTCAATCACCCCGGTGATCCGCGCACCATCTTCCTCACTTAAAAATTTCGCTGCGTGATACCCCACGTTGCCAAGCCCTTGCACAATAATGGCCTTGGACTCGAGCTCCCCTGACAGCCCAGCCGCCGCGAGATCTTCAGGATGACGGAAGAACTCTTGCAAGGCATATTGCACGCCGCGGCCAGTCGCTTCCGTGCGCCCTTCAATCCCGCCGCCGCTCACCGGCTTGCCAGTGACGCAGGCCCGGGCATTAATGTCCGTTGTATGCATCCGCTGATATTGATCAGCAATCCATGCCATTTCCCGCTCGCCCGTGCCCATATCCGGAGCCGGTACGTTTTGCGACGGGTGGATCAAATCACGTTTGATCAGCTCATAGGCAAAGCGTCGGGTGATTTGCTCTAATTCATGCTCATCATAGGCCAAAGGATCAATCCGCAGGCCGCCCTTTGAGCCGCCATAAGGTGCATCGACCAAAGCACATTTATAGGTCATCAAAGCGGCAAGCGCCTCCACCTCATCTTGGTTAACGCCCAGCGCATACCGAATGCCACCTTTAACCGGCTCCATATGTTCCGAATGCACGGCGCGGTAGCCTGTGAATGTGGTCATCTGGCCGCGCAGGCGCACCCCAAAGCGCACCGTATAGGTGGCATTACAGACCCTAATCTTTTCCGCCAATCCCGG
>JGI26083J51738_10000673_pt1 | contig 18371 bp, 21 predicted proteins | sample SaaInl85LU_5_DNA_FD_51738 | JGI IMG/M metagenome (IMG submission 51738)
CCGCTGAAAATTGCCCTGTGCATCACAGCTTACACCCTGAAATTCAAAAGCCGATTATCTACCACTGGAAGTAGTCATGAATACGGAAACGGATACTTTGCAGGTGTTGTTAATCTTTGATTTTCGTAATCGATTACAGATTCGTCTGAATGAAAACGGAACGTATGATGTTGATAATAAATTAGATAGTTCTATAGAAAGCTACCTATTGACGACTCAAACAGTCGATGGATCGATGATAGAGATCCACTGCCATCAACTCGATGAAGGAGTCGAAGCTAGTGATTGTTATAGTCTCTATAGGCTTGAGGAATCTCATGCGTCGGGTGAATTAGTTTTATCAGATCGAGCACTGCGTTTTTTATCTGCCATCGCGNCTGAATTGCACCGCTTACCTTACTTAGGTATGGGCGAGAACGAGTATATTTACCGATTTCGCACAGCAAAAGAGCGGAATCGTTCTGTGTATGTAGATACACAATCTGAGGCCTTGTATCACAGCAAATTATGCGCAGCGATTAAGGCAGCACGGAGAACGAAAGAGAAGTCATCTGGCGAGCCAGCCGTTTTAGATTTTGGCCCGATCTCTTATGTGATACCAAGCCATTTTGGTTTTTGTTTAGGCGTTCAAAATGCCATCGAGCGTGCGTATGAAACCGTTGCCTCAAATCCTGGTAAACGTGTGTTTATGCTCAGCGAATTGATTCACAATCCATTTGTGAATGAGGACTTACTAGCTCGTGGAATACGCTACTTGCAGACAGACAAGGGTTTACCTCTAAAAGCAGATGGTGAGCTCGCTGTCGACCCAAGCGATCCTGACGCACTTTGGAATCAGTTAACTGATGAAGATATTGTTATCATCCCAGCCTTTGGAGCGANAAATGAAGATAAGGCGCGTTTGATACGTCGTGGTTTATCGGTTCGTGAAAATGATGCTACATGTATGTTGGTTGAAAAGGTATGGAAAGCGGCACGACGTTACGCTCAAGAGGGCTACACGGTTCTCATACATGGTAAATCAGAGCACGAAGAGACCAAGGCAACCTTCTCAAATAGCTCAAGCTATGGACCTGCATTAATGATTCGCACGATGGAGCATGCGGAACGGCTTGGACAAATCATACGTGCAAAGGATTCTGAAAAGCATGCGCTCTTTGAAAGCAATTTCAGTGGTCTATATTCAAAGGGCTTCGATCCGGTTCGAGATTTAGAGCGGATCGCCGTAGTGAATCAAACCACCCTACTTCGTAATGAGACCCTGAAAATTATAGAGTATCTTCGTGGCGTGATTGCGGAGAAATATGGTGAAGATCAGGTAGCTGAGCACCTTTGGTCGAAAGGTAAAGGCGACACGCTTTGCTATGCGACACAGGTGAATCAAGATGCGCTACAAAAAGCTGTCGAGCAGCCCATTGATGCGGCGCTTGTTGTCGGCGGTAAGAACAGTTCGAACACCTTTCAGTTGTATCGTGTTTGCCAGGAACGATTTGGAGAGAATGCCCATTACATTCAATCCGAGGCAAATATACAGTCTTTAGAATCTGTGTTACACTATATTTTCCCCTATAATCTCAAAGAAATACCCACTGTTTGCGAAGAAGTGCGGCCTTTTCTTACGGACGACAGTGCTAAGAAGCACATTTTATTAACTGGTGGTGCATCCTGCCCAGATGGAATTATTCAGCAAGTGATTCATAAAGTTAACAGCTTTTACCCAACCGATTCGCTTCGTTCGATTGAATCTATTTTAGAAGCTTTTGAGTCTGGGGGTTGATCGTTCGGTAGATACTGTTATTATATGCGGAGTGTTGTTCGGAATAACAGATAGTGAAGGGGGTGCCAAACCGAGTGTTTTCTACGAAGTAGGGACAGTTGTGCAGCATACACTTTACGGTTACCGCGGCGTGATCGTTGCGTACGATTCAAGCTGCATGGCTGGTGATAAGTGGTATTTTTCCAACAAGACCCAACCAACTAAGGAGCAACCTTGGTATCATGTATTGGTGCACGACAGTGGTGGTTTGAGCACTTATGTGGCCCAAGCGAATTTGCAAAAAGATCCCTCAAGTCAGCCGGTAGAGCATCCGCGTATCGGCTGTTATTTTGCAGATTTTAAGGATGGTCGCTACGAATTGAAGGAAAACAGTGGCGCAGGTGGTTGTTCAATTTGAGGGTTTTGCAGCGTGTTAGTTCGAGCTTGTGAACTCCCAACGGGCGCTTCCATTCGGCACGCTCATGGCTGACAGTTTACGCCCCTACAATTCAACAGTCGCCAATTCGCTTTCTACGCCTTCAAGGACGAGTTCTCCAAATAAGGTGCTAGCGGTGACCCGATTGAAGCGCACAGGCACGATTTGCCCAATTAAGCGTGTGCTGGCTTTGACGATGACGACTCGGTTGCCACGTGTGCGACCGATAAACATGTCTTCACCTTTTTTTGCTGGGCCTTCAAATAAAACTTCTTCGACTTTACCGATCAGGCTCTCGTTGCGCTGGAGTGAGCGCTTGGCAAGAATCTGGAGTAGCACTTGGTTACGCTCCTCTTTTTGTTCCTTGGTGACCGGGTCGCCGAGGGGTTCGGCAGTGGTATCGGGGCGCACACTGTATTTGAAAAGATAGGCCATATCAAAGCCGATTTCTTCAAAGTGTTTTCGTGTTAGTTCGAAGTCTTCCTCAGTCTCGCCAGGGAAGCCGACAATGACGTCGGTAGAAATATACATGTCTGGACGCACTTCGCGGATCTGATCAATGATGCGTCGAAAGCGCTCGATACTGTAAGGGCGACGCATTGCCTTAAGAATGCGGTCGCTGCCACTTTGCATCGGGAAATGCAGGTATTCGCAAAGTTTCGGTAGGCGTGCGTAGCAGTCGATAAGGTCTTGCTTGAAGCCTACTGGGTGAGGGCTGGTAAAGCGGATGCGCTCAATGCCTTCGATGGCGTTGACCTTTTCAAGCAGTTGCACGAAAGGGCTCTTTTTATCGACGTATGGAAACTCACGGATGCCGTATTGGTTGACGATCTGACCGAGTAAAGTGACTTCGCGGGTGCCTTTGGCGGCGAGTTCTTCGATCTCTTTGACGATGTCTTCCATTGGGCGGGCGCGCTCAGCACCACGAGTCTTGGGCACAATGCAGTAGGAGCACTTCATGTTGCAGCCCTGCATGATACTAACAAAGGCGGTCACCTGTGGTTTATCGTCGACGTGCGATTTGATCGTATTCTGCGAATCGAGCTCTTCAGCAAGATCGACGATCGATTCGGGGCGTGGCCCCTGCCCTTGCATGGTCGCGATCATGTTGCTTAGGTGGTCTGGCACGCGGTGAAATTTTTGTGTGCCGATAATGAGGTCTAGATCTGGCAAGCTATCTAGCAGGGCTTCACCACGGTTTTGCGCCATACAGCCCATAACTCCGATAATGAAGTTTGGGTTTTTACGTTTACGTTTACCCAGGTGCCCTGCTTTGCCGATGGCTTTTTGCTCTGCTTGGTCGCGGACACTGCAGGTATTGAGTAGAACGATGTCGGCATCTTGCTCGTTTTCGATCACAGAATAGCCCTTCCCCCGAAGCATGGCCGCAACCGCTTCGGAATCTCTTTCGTTCATTTGGCACCCGTAGGTCTTGATATACACCCGATTCATGAGGAAAACGGACAATGTTGAGCTGAGAGATTTTGTAAACTCAGAACTCACACTAAGCTGGAAGCTTATTTGTTAGAAAAGTTTGAAAATGCGGTATATCACCTAGATGCGCTTGCTCTATCGACTTGTTTTAAAGATTAAAAGGATATGTCTAATATACCCCCCACGACAGATAATTTTACTCAAAGCAGGAGAGCTGTTTCATAAGCGCGGTTATGCGTCTGTAACTATTGAAGATGTGATTGAAGCAAGCGGTTTGGCGAAGTCCACTTTCCATCAAAACTACAGTTCGAAATCGAAGCTCGGACAGGCTTGGCTACAGCGTCTAATGAAGCAGATGAGACATGTGAATGAAGGTTTTTTAGAAAACCCAGGAGATCGTGATCGCCGTTTGCGTAAATATTTCTACTCGATGCGTAGTTGGTTGGAAAATAGTGGCTTTCGCTCGTGCTAGTTTGCCAATACGGCGGCCTGTGTGACAACTGAAGAGGACGAGGAACTGCTTGATTTGATTGATGAGTATAAGCGCAGTCAGCGACAGTTTTTTATTGATTTAGTGGGCACGCTCGTGGCCGAAGCCGATACTCAGCGCGTGGGCACAGCGGTTTTTTTACTCTATTCTGGTGCGCTCACAGAGGCGCAAAATTTGAAGGCTACTTGGCCTTTAGATGATGCGTTGGCAATGTCTGAACAACTCTGTGGTGTGAATCGAAGCTAGATTTTCAGGGCGTGCGACGCTTTCGAAAATTCTTAGACCTGAGCTGACTAGACACCTATTTCACGCGGCTATCGGTCGATGTGTGCATCTTGGTCTTTAAAAAATGGCTTAGTCACTGAATCTTTTTGGCTGGCTTGACTCTGATACGAGCGGCGACAACCTCGCTGTTTTGCGTTGCCTATACGCTAGGAAGAAGGGTGAAGAACCCCCCAAAGTTTAATCATTATGGAAAAGACTGCCGAACTCCTCTCTCAGCTTCCAGAAGAAGCAAAAGACTTATGTATCAACCTCAAGCGTGTGTTTGAGGGTGAATCGCTCGACGCTGAGCAAACTTGGGGCACTGCACTTGCAGCGGCCTATTACATCCGTAAGCCAGAATTGACAGCTGCGATTTTGGCGGACGCGCAGGCGGCAGGTATTTCTGCGGAAATCATCGCCGATGCGAAGGGAGCTGCGTCCATCATGGGGATGAATACGATCTACTATCGTTTTCGCCATCTCATGAATGCGGAGGCTTACAATAGGCGGCCAGCGAATTTACGGATGATGCGTATGCAGCAGGTGGCTACTTCAAAGGCTAACTTTGAATTGTTTTCAATCGGCCCCGCTGCGCTTGCTGGTTGTGAGATGTGCTTAAAAGCACACGAAGCAGCGCTTAAAAAAGACGGTCTAAATGAGGACAATGTGCATGATGCAGTTCGTATTTCATCAATTCTGCACGGCGTCGCGATCGCGCTTGAGATGGTGTAGCGCGAATAAAGGATTCAATTGATCAAGGGGCGTCACAACGGCTGCGCCCCTTTTTATTGTGTGAGACAGACATTCTTGTCTGTCAGGATTGACTCAGAACAGGCAGGAATGTCTGTTTACCACTATTGATGGATACCGAACCGTTCATAGTCTTTGTTTATGGCACTCTGAAACCGGGTGGTCACTATTGGCCTCGGTTTTGTGAAGGTAAGGTGAGCGAGACACAGCCTGCGAAGGTTCGTGGTGAGCTCTATGATCTACATGTGGGCTATCCGGGAATCGTCTTTCGCGGTGACACTTGGGTGCAGGGCTGCCTGTTGACTTTTCCGAAGGGGCAGGATCTTCAGCAATTGGATTGGCTAGAGGGCTATGCCGCCAATCGACCGATGGATCAGAATGAATACATTCGCCTCAAAGTGCCCTGTTTTACTACAGAGGGAGCACCACTGGGTGATTTCTGGGCCTACGAGATAACAGATGCCACTTTGCAACGGCATCAAGGCAGTTTGATCGAGAACGGTGAGTGGCCTGTTTAGCCCTACTCAGCTTTTTTGACCGCTTTCTTTTTTGCGGCTTTCTTGGTGGCCTTTTTCGCCGCTTTCTTGGCTGGAGTTTTCTTTACCGCTGTTTTTTTTACGGCTTTCTTTGCTGCCTTTTTCGCCGCTTTCTTAGTGGCTTTTTTCTTCACCGGTTTTGCTTCGGTTGTCTTTGAAGTAGTCTTGGTCTCTATTTTTGCTTTTGGTTTAGGCTTTGTTTCGGCCTTTGGTTCAGCAATCGTATCTGCCTGTTGTTTCTCAGGTTTCGCGGCTTGGGCTGGCTTACGTGGACCTCGACGACGACGATTTGTCGGTTTCTTGTTAATGAATTGTTCTTGTTCTGCGGGTGAAGCGACTGCAGCAGTGTTTTTTGTTTTCTCAGGAGCTTGTGGGGCTTCGTGTTTGTTCGACTCGCCTTGTGTCTGAGGCTGCTGGCTTTGTGGCTCTTGGCTGTCGTGGTTACGATTGCGATCGCGTCCACCCCGACGGCGACCACGGCGGCGCTTCGATTTACCTTCTTTATCTTGTAAGTCTTGCTGTTGAGGCGCGTCTTGCTTCGTTTGTTTAGACTGCTTTTGTTTACGTGGCTTTTTTTCCTTTGCTTCGTAGCGCTCTGGGTGCTCCTCGTAGTCTTCAATCGCAGCGGCGATTTTCTCTTCCATCTCCTCGTCGGTATATGGAATGGTGCGCTCGATGTTATCCGCTTGCTTGGTTAGAATCTTAGGTTCTTCGGGTGGGCAGTATTCGGCTGGAGGTAGGATGATTGCATTGTAAGGGTCGACTGGTAGTGGAGCCTCAGGAAGCGCTTGTGATGCGTCTGGACTTAAGCGCGGATGCAGCGAAATTTCGTTTGGAACGTTGGATTCGTTGGCGTTGAGCAGATAGTCAATCGTGCGGGCGACTTGTTCGAGGTCGATACGTGTTTGGTCCAGCTGTTCATCACTGACGGTGGCTGCTGGTAGCTCTGTGTTCTGACGTAAAATGAGGTTGGTGACCTTGAGGCCAGCATCGCGCGCATGGTCAAATAATGCACCGTTCATTTCACGCAATCCGCCTTCAATCAGTGCATTAACGGCGCTTGCTGTGTGGCCACTCTTGTTGGCTGGAATGACGTTAATTAATTGTCCGCGGTAGCGAAGTAAGTTGGGCAGGGCCATGCGCGTAAGCATTACGGGGCCAAGTAAGCCAATCTTCAAAATCGCTTCTAAGTTACCGACTGGAAGATTTTCAAAGGCCGCACCAGGCGTCACATCGATGGCGTGTATCAGTATGTGTAGGCGGCCCTCTTGTTCGAGGATTTCGCTGGTAGTTTTTTGCACTGCAGCGAGGTCGCTGACATCGATCGCATGCGCGATGAAGTTGCGATCTGCATAAGTGAGGTTCGAAAGGTTGTTACCGATGCCGTGCACACGGCAGCCTTGCTGAATTAAACCTTCAATGATCCGGAGACCGAGTGGTGTCTCGGCGCCAGTGACAATAGCAATGTCCATAGGATGTAAAAAGTGTCTCGTTTCGCGGAGAACGCCCGGAATGGGGTTCATCAAAGACGCGATGAGTGTCCGATAGTATTCGGATGTAATGTTGTTGGGATTCGCCTGAGTGGCACTTCACAATAGGCATAAGCAATGCGCTGTAGTGTCCTTGGCAAACGTATTTTGAGCAAATCAACCCAAGAGTTTCACAAGTTCTTGCAGGCTATGCACTACGGGAGCGCCTGTTCGTGCGAGCCTTTCTGGGGCGTGGTGGCCGTGCGCCATTAAAATGCAGTTCGTTCCTATTGCTTCGGCGACTTCGAAATCGTGTAGAGTATCGCCGACCAAGACGACCTCTTCTGGCTTCCAGTCGAGTTGCTCGATCCAGCGCTTCCCCTGCCCTACTTTGCCCTGTGCATAGATGTTGTCAGTGCCCATGAGGCCTGTGAAATGAGCGCGGATACCAAAGTGCTCGATGCCAAACTCTAGTGCTTCTTGCTTCGCCGCAGAAAGCACAGAATGTGTGTGACCATACTCGCTGAGTTGGGCAAGAATCTGCGCGGTTTCTGGGTGCAGCGAGGCTTCTTCCAGCCAGCGAGCTTCGTAATCGCTAATGAACTCATGACTCACTTTTTCAAAACTATCGTTGTCTGTATCGAAGCCTAAATAGTCGTAAAAGTGAATGACTGGAAAACCGAAGTTTTGGCGGTAGATTGCTTCTGTGATAGGCTCTCGATCGCGTCTGGCAAGCAGGCCATTAAGTACTTCGACACAAAGCCAGGTGTCGTTTAGCAAAGTGCCGTTCCAGTCCCAAATAATGTGTTTATATTGGCGTTCCATCAGTCGAGCATGTCTGGCTTACGCTGAAAGAGAGCGACTGGAACCTGCATCAGCGCGAGGAAGATGAGCGTGCCTTCAAACCCTGGAACCCCTAGGCGCTCGCCACGATCTGCTGCTGCCATGTAAGCGAACATCACCGTCGCAATCATAAGAAAGACAAAGAGTACCGAAAGCGCTACCAATGCCGCAAAGACTTTGTTCCAAAGACTGTTTGGCAGGTTAGTTAGGCGGACATTCAATAGGCAGCCATAGAGTATGTAGTAGACGGATTGAATCACAGTAAAGGTGTCCATTGACCCCGAACTAAAGTTTTTTATCGCGATTCCTATGAGCAAAATACCAAGGAAGTTCCCTGCCCAGCGAGCATAGCGTAGTCCTTCCATGGTTTGTCTGCTTGGATGTGTGGTGTTCTCTGTCTGGCTCATGTAAATAATTGGAGTAAATCAGACCCTTCCTTCTGCTCGGCGTCAAGTAATGCACGCTTTCTGTCGACGCCCCACCGATAGTTGCCAAGCGCGCCAGATCCTTGAATCACGCGATGACACGGAATCAGAATGGAAATAGGGTTCGTACCGACGGCTGTGCCGACCGCCCTATTTGCCTTTGGTTTGCCTATTTTTTTCGCGATGTATTGATAACTTACTGTCGTCCCAAAAGGTATCTGGTTCAGCACTTTCCATACAGATAGCTGAAATGGTGTGCCTTCTAGAGCTAAATATTTCCAACGTGCTGCGGGTGTTAATGACTTGTAATTCGCAAGTAATTCTAGAAAGGCTGCTCCATAAACGGCTTTTGGTTTACTGTCTCTCCACAACTGAGTATCGAAGTAAAGCTGCTTGATTCCTTGCTCACAGATCTGTGCAGTCATTGGCCCACATTTGGTGAGTATTCTGGAATCGCGAATTTTTGATAATGCGAGAGTGTTCATTATAGTGAACAAATTATCATTTATACTTGCCATATGCTAAGCTTGTTTCAAATTATGATTCGAAAGTCCGATTTACACTAACCTATTANATTTATGGCCGCAAAAGNACAAATTCAAAAAACTACTCGCAACCCAGAAGCTGATCGCAAGAACCTCGATTTAGCAATGTCAGGTATCAATAAGCAATTTGGACCAGGAGCGCTGATGCGACTCGGTGAAGCGACCAAGATGGAGATTGATGTGATTTCAACGGGTTCTATGCAATTGATTTAGCGCTCGGTGTCGGCGGATTACCTAGAGGTCGAATCTGTGAGATCTATGGACCTGAAAGTTCGGGTAAGACCACATTTTGTTTAAGCGTGATCGCCCAAGCACAGAAACAAGGTGGTAATGCGGTCTTTATTGATGTAGAGCATGCTTTGGATCCGCGATATGCCAAAGTCGTTGGTGTGGATTTGGATAACCTCATGGTNTCACAGCCAGAGAGTGGCGAAGACGCTCTCAATATTACCGAGACCCTTATTCGNTCTGGAGCAGTCGATATCATTGTCGTTGATTCGGTGGCAGCGCTAGTTTCCAAGAATGAGCTCGATGGTCAAATGGGTGATACTACCGTTGGGCTTCAAGCTCGTATGATGAGTCAGGCCATGCGCCGTCTTACTGCAGCGATTAGTAAATCACAATGTGTTGTGCTGTTCACCAATCAGATTCGCGAAAAAATTGGCGTTATGTTTGGTAGTCCTGAAACACAGCCCGGTGGTCGTGCGTTGAAATTCTTTTCATCCGTCCGTATGGATATTCGACGTATTGGGCAAATTAAGGAATCGTCTGGTAAGGTCGTTGGTAACCGAACTCGGATCAAAATGGTCAAAAACAAGGTTGCCCCACCCTTCACTGAATCTGAATTCGATATCATGTATAACGAAGGTATTTCTCACTCAGGTTCGCTTGTCGATCTCGGTGTAGAGCACAAAATTCTCGAGAAGAAGGGATCATGGATTTCTTATAAGGGCGAGATGGTAGGTCAAGGCCGCGAAGCTGCAAAATCTGCAATACAGGAAGATGCAAAATTAGCAGACGAGCTGACACAATTGATTATGGAGAAAGTTCATCCTAAAGGTGGTGATTCGGTGACAGGCACTAGTGAGGACGAAGAATAGGCATATTTTGACTATATATTGGGGTTAGAGGACCCAATATTTGTGTCCCCTGCCCCGATTGATTGCGAATAATCGATTCTGAGGCGCTTTAAAACGCTGATTTATTTTGCTAGTATAAGTTAATCAGTGAGATGCGCACTTGACCCTGTGCTCGATTTTGCGAGCTTTGCCAACTCATTATGCCTGCTTCAGATACCATCGTCGCACTCTCTACGCCAGTCGGAGAATCAGCAATTGCTGTGATTCGTTTGAGTGGACCCTCATGTCCAGAACTAGCTCAAGCAATTATGGGTCGCACCAATCCCCTCAAGGTTCGTTTCGCTCACTTTGGTAACTACTTAGATATCAGTGGGAAGCAAATTGATGACTGTGTTTTCACTCTCTTTCAAGAAGGGAAATCATTCACTGGTGAACCTATGTTGGAAATCGCTCCACACGGTAACCCCCTGATCGTTCAGAAAATTATGGAGGATCTGTTGGCGCGGGGTTGTCGATCCGCGGAAGCGGGAGAGTTTACACGTACTGCCTTTTTGAATGGTAAGATGGATCTCAGTCAAGCCGAGGCGGTGTCCGATCTAATTCGTGCTCGATCGGATCGCAGTATCGAGGTCGCACAGCGCCAGTTACACGGTTCCGTTGGGCGTAAAATGAGTGAATTGACGGATCGATTGTTATCCGTAATGGCGCATTTGGAGGCGTATATCGACTTTCCAGAAGAGGATTTACCTAATGAGAATCAGTCGGGACCGGCTCAGGATTTACGTAATTTGATCAACGAAATGAAGGAGTTGATTGAAACGCAGCACTATTCGGCCTTACTTCATGAGGGCATTAAGACTTTGATAGTGGGTGAACCGAACGTGGGCAAGAGTAGTTTAATAAATGCGCTTACTGGAGCTGAAAGGTCTATTGTAAGTGACATTCCGGGCACTACCCGTGATTACATTTCGGCATTTCTGATGCTAGGACCTTGGCGTATTGAGATTTTGGATACAGCTGGTCTACACGAAGCAGGCGATGCGATCGAGCAGTTAGGTATCAACCATACGATCGAGCAGGCGGAAACCGCTGACTTCTTTTTGTTGATGTTGGATGCGAGTGCTCAGTCCCCTAGCCTGCCGACTGAGCTGTTAGAGCGAATGACTGTTGAGAATACGATTGTTATTGAGAATAAGACTGATTTGCCAGGTGCAGAGGTCCACGATACTTTTTTGCCTGAGTTTAAGCATGTTCGACTTTCTCTTTTGGACAAAACCGGGCTAAGTCTATTGCGTTCCACTTGGATTGAATCGATTGAAGCTGGTTTAAAGCAACCGAATGCAGATGGTGTCGTCGTGAATGCGCGTCATGCGGCTTCACTAGGTGATGCTGTTGATGCGCTTCGATTAGCCCTTGATAAGCTCGCTGATGAAGAGCTCACTGAATTGGTTGCTGCCGATTTGCGTGATGCGGTTGAGTTTATTGGTCAAGTTGTCGGTAAAGTCGATAACGAGCGCATGTTGGACAGTCTTTTTAAACAATTTTGTATCGGAAAATGAGTTCAGGACTTAAATTTGGGCCTAAGCAGCCATACGACGTGATTATTTGCGGTGCAGGGCATGCTGGCTGTGAAGCGGCGCTTGCATCGGCACGTTTGGGTGCAGCTACTTTGATGCTTACTGGNAATTTAGACACGATTGCTCAGATGAGCTGCAATCCAGCGATTGGTGGGCAGGCAAAGGGTCACATGGTGCGTGAGATTGATGCCTTGGGTGGTGAAATGGCGATTAATACCGACACGACTGCCATTCAGTTTCGTTTATTGAATGCATCCAAGGGGCCCGCTGTGCAGGCGCCACGGGCCCAATGCGATAAGAAGGCTTATCAGTATCGTATGAAGCACGTCATCGAGCTGCAGAAGAATTTGGATCTGTTTCAAGCAATGGTCCAAGGATTGATTTTTGAGGGTGATAAGGTGGTCGGTGTGCGCACCAATTTAGATGTCGAGTTCTACGCCAAGACTGTGGTGGTGACGACCGGCACATTTTTACGTGGTTTGATGCACATGGGTAAAAACAAGAACGAGGGAGGGCGTATGGGGGATTTCTCTGCCAAGGGACTCTCTGGGTCGTTCTTGGAGGCTGGAATTGAGCTAGAGCGGCTCAAGACGGGCACCCCGGCGCGTATCTTGGGCAGTAGTATTGATTTCACTAATCTTGAGGAGCAGTTGGGCGATCCTGAGCCAACTCTGTTTGCGTTCTACGATACGCGCGAGGATGAGGATTTGTTCCACGTGGAACATTTCGGTCAAGAGAAGCTTGGTTGGTTACCTGGTGAGAAGCAGGTATCTTGTTGGATGACGTATACGGGTGAGAAGACACGGCAGGTCGTGAAAGATAACCTGCATCTCTCAGCAATGTACTCGGGGGAGATTGAGGGAACCGGCCCTCGATATTGCCCAAGTATTGAGGATAAGTTCGTGCGTTTTGCGGATAAGGATCGTCACATGTTGTTTTTGGAACCGGAAGGGCGGAACACGAATGAGTGGTATATTAATGGCCTTTCTACGAGTCTGCCGTTTGAGGCTCAGTTGGAAATGTTGCGGAGTATCGATGGCTTGGAGAATGTTCACATGTTACGTCCCGCATACGCGGTTGAATACGATTTTGCGCCGCCGACACAGCTGTTTCCTACACTTGAGTCGAAGAAGGTTGAGAACTTGTTTTTTGCAGGCCAGATCAATGGAACATCCGGCTACGAAGAAGCTGCTGGGCAGGGTTTGGTTGCTGGTGTGAATGCCGTGCAGAAGCTTCGGGGAGGGGAGCCTTTAATCTTGAAAAGGCATGAAGCTTATCTCGGCGTATTAATCGATGATTTGGTGACAAAGGGCACTCAAGAACCGTACCGAATGTTTTCGAGTCGTGCGGAGCATCGCCTGTTGTTTAATCATCCGAGCGCGGAATTGCGACTGAAGCATCACGCCAAGAATTTGCAACTCGTTGATGATGAGCGTGTTGAAAAGATTGAAGCTAAAGCTGAAGCTATTTCGACATGGGTGGACCGGCTCGAAGTAGAGCGCGTAAAGGGTGAACCCTATGCATTACACCTACGCCGTTCACGTTCTCAAGAGGATTTTCCTGAGGACTTGAAGAATGAACCACGTGAAGTGCGTGATGAGGTGCATTATCGTGTAGTGTTTAAAGGCTACCTAGAGCGTGAGCTAAAGCAGATTGAAAAAATGCGTCACATTGATCATATACGTTTACCCGAGGGCTTTGATTTTTCGGTTGTGAAGGGCCTTCGCAGTGAAAGCGCCGAGAAGTTGAAAGACATCGCACCTCGAACGCTGGGGCAAGCGAGTCGTATCAGTGGGGTGAACCCAGCAGATATCAGCATCTTGATGGTGCACCTCGAGGCGCTTAGCCGGAAAAAGTAAGGATTTTTGGGTTTTTACAAGGGGGCGGTTGCCTTTCTTGCACGGTTTACGAAGTGGACGTAAGTAGTGTAACGGTGAGCAATTGATGTGCTATCGGTCGCTTGTTTATTTACCAGCTCGTGAGTCGCCAGATAGACGCATTGGTGACACTAATGTGTCATTCATGTGAAATGTGCGCTGATTCAGACTGGAGCTTGGTTTAGCTATTGACGGCTGCTTGATTATTCTGGGTGTATGCCACGACATTTGGTTTAGATTGTCACATTCTATTCTGGCGATTTATTCGATACTTACCTAATAATTATCTGAAAATGAGTACGCATAAGATTGAACGTATATTGGTTCTGGATGATGAGCCAGACGTTACCGAGTTGCTGCAATATAAGTTGGAGCAAGCGGGGTATCGCGTCAAAGTTTTGAACGACCCTCTGGAGTTTGTTGCCCGAGTGCGTGAATTTGAGCCAGACTTGATGATCTTGGATATTATGATGCCGGAGCTGAATGGTTTACAGCTTTGCCGCATCGCTCGAGCAGATCCGTCGATGAAGCATATACCAATTATCTTTTTGACCGCGAAGGGGGAGTCCGAAGATCGTGTTACAGGTTTAGAGACGGGCGCGGATGATTATGTGACTAAGCCGTTTAATACCAAAGAGTTGCTGCTTAGAATCGCAAATGTCTTGAATCGCAATGTTAAGCTGGATGAGCCAAGTGGACAAAAGCGAATAGAAATCGCAGGGGTGCTTATTGATGAGGATCTACACCAGTTGCGTGTTGATGATGCGGAGGTCGTATTGACGGCGACCGAGTTTCGCCTATTGAAACTACTCATGGAGCGTAAGGGGCGTGTCCAGTCGCGTGAGCATTTATTGGTGAACGTCTGGCATTATGATACAGACATTGAAACACGCACGGTGGACACGCATGTGCGTCGTGTCAGAGAAAAGTTGGGTCCATACGCGCATTTGATTGAGACTGTTCGTGGTGTTGGTTACCGTGCGGTTGATATCTAATGCTTTGGTTTCTATGTATTTTCTTTTTCGCGACGACGGTTTGGTTGTTTTTGCAAATTAAACGAGCGCGCCAGTTGATGTCTGATTTAAAGGATTCGGTGCACGCACAGCGCCGCTTTCTTCCAGAGCCTTCCAGTGCCACTGTTAGTTGGAATGAGTTGAACGAGTTAATTGGCGAGACCAATGACTTTGTTGAGCGGCACAGATTGTATGCTGAAGAGAATACGGGCTATTCAAAGCAAATTGAATCGATGTTGCGTGCGGTGCAGGAAGTGCTCGTCATTTTTGATGGTAATCGAGTGATTGAATTTGCGAGTAGGACTGCGGAGGAAGTGTTTCATTCTGGCCGATCGATGAAGGGCTTGCGTGTAGATACTTCCATGCGGTCGTTGGCGTTGCTTGAGTTTTTGGAAAAATACGACAATGATTCACTGGATGGTGACAATCAGTTGAGTTATGACCATGCAGGCAAGACCTATTGGTTTGAAGCGTCATGCACACAAGTGCGTAGCATCGTCGAGCCGCGGCAGATGTCCTCATTTTTGGTTCTACACGATATCACAAATTTGAAGAACATTGAAGTGATGCGTCGTGAGTTTGTCGCAAATGTTTCTCATGAGTTACGCACACCATTGACCATCATTAAAGGTTTCGGCGAAACTCTAGTCGAAGATCATGAGGATTTACCGATTGAAATGCGTGCGCGCTATTTGAACAAGGTGTTAAATAACGCTGAGCGTTTGCATGTGCTTGTCGAAGACCTGTTATGCCTCTCGCGATTGGAATCAAAAACAGAAACTTTTGATCTTGTTATGCAACCTCTGCATGGATTGCTCGCAGATGTTAGCGAAGACTACCAGTCTCGTTTACAATCAGGGCAGGAAATCGTAATTGACTGTGAAGATACGTTACCTGCAGTGCCGTTTGATCGTTTCCGCATTAATCAGGTCTTAGATAATCTGATCGCAAATGTGTTTCGCTATGCTCCAGAGTTTACCACACTGACGATTGGGGCACATTATGACGAGGCATCGAATATGGTTGTTTGCTCAATTTCAGATGATGGACCCGGGATACCTGCTGAGGATTTGAATCATTTATTTGAGCGCTTTTATCGCGTGGATAAAGGGCGTTCTCAAGAACGAGGAGGCACAGGCTTGGGCTTGAGCATCGTCAAACATATTGTGCAAATGCACCAAGGGACTGTATCGGCGGAGAGTGAAGAGGGCGCGTGGACTAAGATCAGTTTCACACTGCCATGCGCGAAGTCATCAGAAAAGGTGACTGATTAAGTCGTTCGGTCGGCACGTATCGTCCTTGACCGATCGATAGGGTGGTGTGCATAAACGACGATCATGGAAATTTCGGAAGCACACGCACGTGAATTAGAGAAGCAGGCTGTTCGCAAGAAAGAGCTGAAGGCTCAGGTTGAGGCGGATCTGGCAGGTGTGGACAGTATTCTGTTCGAGGCTGGCTGCGGACACGGGCATTGGTTGACCAGCTATGGCGAGACGCATCCCGAGCAAGTGTGTGTGGGCATCGATCTGATTTCATGGCGTATCCGGAAGTGTTTAGATAAATGCACCAAGCGGGGGCTCGATAACGTGCATTTCTATAAAGCAGAACTTCTGGAGTATTTGGAGGTTTTACCTGAATCGATTCGATTCGATCGCACTGTTTTGCTGTTTCCAGATCCGTGGCCTAAAGCGAAGCATCACCGTCGACGTATGGTGCAGACTGCATTTCTTGATGAGCTCGCTAAGCGCACTGATATGGGTAATACGTTTTGTTTCCGTTCCGATGATCGTCCTTACTTTGAATGGACAATTGAGCACTTAGAGGCACATCCGAACTGGGAAATTGATGCATCGGCAGTGTGGCCGCATGAGACAGAGACGTATTTTCAAGAGCTCATGGACGAATACTTCTCAGTTGTAGCTAAGCGTGTATAGTCATTCACCTATATGACATCGAGCCATACGATTAGGGCTAGTTGAGCGACTAGCGCGACACCTAGCAGCACGTAGACAAATAGCATAAAACTGTCCGGTGCGAATGCTCGCTGGCGACTAGTCACACTTGAACCCTTGCCTGGCTTAGAGGGTGGTGGAGCACCCCCTGTATCGCCTTTACGATCTCTGAGGTGTGTAATGCGATCAGTTAAATTGGTTAATTCGGCCATACTTAGTGAACGTTGCCTGTGCGCCTAGCTGCATTGTGGTGTTAATAATATTTCGTTAAATTGATAGCGTGTATTAGCATGACTAATGTTGGGTGTTGAAAGTCAAATCTAGGGTTGACGCACCTAGTTACGAACTACATCAACACCCCCTTTCTTGTGTGTCAATCACACCCTAAAACACTCTCCAAGTTCTTCGTGAACAAGCTACTACCAACAGTTTTCCTTCTCGCCGTCTCGACGACTGCGCTCAGTGCAGCAGACGGAGCGGTGAGCCAACATGCATATCAATTGCATGAAGTAATGGGTTTTCCTATTACTAACTCCATGATTACTACTTGGGCGATTGCCCTAGTGCTAATCGTCGTAGTCCGCCTTGCTGTGGGTAAGGCGAGTCTGGTGCCAACGATGGGGCAGGCAGTGGTTGAATCCATCTACTCAGGTATTGAGTCAGTTATGGAACCCATTGTTGGTAAAAAGGTGATAGGCAAAGTTTTGCCGTTATTATTATGCTTATTTACATTCATTTTGATCAATAATTGGTCAGGATTGATTCCAGGTGTTGGTGCATTCGGCTACCAAGAAGGTGATCACTTGTCATATTTCTTTAGGCCGGCTAATTCGGATTTGAATACTACAGTTGCACTGGCAGCAGTCGCAATTGTTGGCTGGCTCTATTTCGTGCTTCGCTACGCGGGAATTAAGCTCTTAGTTTTCGATCTATTTGGTAATAAAGCGGACAAGAGTTCCACGCCATTGCCATTATATGTATTTCTGTCTGCGGTATTCTTATTAGTTGGATGTATTGAAGTTGTTTCGATTGCGATTCGACCTGTGACTTTGTCAATGCGTCTGTTTGGAAATGTTCTTGGCGGAGAGACACTACTAACAACGATTCTTAACATGTTGCCATGGTATATCCCTGGTGCACTTCCATTTTACCTTCTTGAAACCTTAGTAGGTCTGATCCAAGCACTAGTATTTACTTTGCTCACAGCTGTTTACATTGGATTGATCTGCAATCACGAAGAAGAGCATTAAAACAATTTTTAGGTAGAATCAGGCCAGAGGGAACTCACAGATGCTTGGATGCCTAAATCACTAAAATAACAAAACAAAGAAAGATAATATAATGATCGAAGTTCTTGCAGTCGCAGAAGCAGCAACAGAAGCTGTTCAATCCGGAATCACTGGCAGTATCACATCTGCATTGGGTGCACTTGGTGGTGCTCTTGGTGTTGGTCTTATTGGTTATAAGGCGTGTGAATCTGTAGGCCGTAACCCAGAAGCATCTGGTAAGGTTCTTATTCAGTCGATTCTAGCAATGGCTCTTGCTGAAGGTGTTGCGATTCTTTGCCTACTTATGGGCTAAATGCTTTTCCGGGCTCAGTCACGCTGAGCCCGGATTTTTTTCTTCGATTATACTATACTGAGCGAGATTATGACCATGGACACGATATTTCTTGCAGCCGCTAATCCTGCAGCTGGTGAGTTCGCGCGCGAGTTTGGCTTTAACGCTAAACTTATTTTTGCGCAGATTTTGAATTTTGGAATTCTCGCATTCTTGCTTTATCGCTTCGCGATTAAGCCAATCGCTGCGACGCTTGACGAGCGTCAACAAAAGATCGCTGACGGTCTTCAGTATGCTGAAGAAATGAAGGCTCAACTCGCTGCAGCTACACGTGAGCGCGACGAAAAGATCAAAGAAGCGGCTGC
>JGI26083J51738_10000676_pt1 | contig 18316 bp, 15 predicted proteins | sample SaaInl85LU_5_DNA_FD_51738 | JGI IMG/M metagenome (IMG submission 51738)
GCGGGATTAGCTTACTGGTCAAGGTGAGCCCGCCTGAGCTGACGCCTTTGCAAGATGTCACAGTGCCATCGCGTATCGTCCATCTGCCTTTGTCATGGGATGATCCGTCGACACAGGAAGCAACGCGAAAATATATGCAGTCCGTTCGCGAGGATGCTCCATGGTGCTCTGATAATATTGAATTTATTCGACGTATCAATGGTTTGGATACACGGCAGGATGTGTATGATGTGGTATTCAACGCTAGTTATGTTGTGCTAGGTCTCGGCGATGTGTATCTAGGCGCGCCAGTGGCGACACCCCTTGATCCGCGCCATCGGTTAGTCACCACGAAATACAATCCTGCGCGCACCTGGACTCCTGAAAATGCGGTGGGCATTGGCGGTGCGTATATGTGTATCTACGGGATGGAAGGCCTAGGCGGATATCAATTTGTCGGCCGAACAGTGCAGATGTGGAATCGTTACAATACCACAGCTTCATTCTAATCGGGTAAGCCTTGGCTTCTTCGTTTCTTCGATCAGATCCGTTACTATCCAGTTAGCACAGAAGAGTTGGAGGGCTTACGTCATGATTTTCCGCAAGGGAGATATAACCCAAAGATTGAAGAAGGTTCTTTTAGCCTATCCGATTACGAAGCGTTTTTAAAAGCGAACGAAAGTAGTATCACGGAGTTTAAAACCAAGCAGCAGGCATCGTTCGATGAGGAACGTGCTCGTTGGGATGCCGCCGGACTGTCCGGTTATGTGGAAGAAGAGGGTGGCGGGGTAATCGAAGATGCCGCGGAACTACCTGACGGTGCTGAGCCAGNAGAAAGCCCTGTCGCTGGTAGTGTGTGGAAGGTCTTGATTCTTGAAGAAGGGCGCACGGTTGAAGAGGGCGAGACCTTAGCGATTCTCGAATCGATGAAGATGGAGATTAAAGTGGATGCTCCCGTCGCAGGTAAATTGATTTCCGTTCAATGCAAAGAAGGCCAAGCCATCTCTCCAGGGCAGGTGCTCTTTGGAATCGAGCCGGTTTAATTTTAGCCACTGATATACACCGATGAACACGGATCTTAGGATTGATACATTACATGANGCCTATGCTTCAAAGTCTTTAACACCACGCCTGCTAGTTGCTGATATGATGCAGCGCATTGATGCAGTGGATAATCCTAATATATGGATACATCGCTTGTCCGAGGCAGAACTAGAGCCATATCTGGCCGCGCTTGAGGGGAAGGACCCCGCATCGCTGCCTTTGTATGGTATCCCTTTTGCGATTAAGGATAATATCGATCTCGTTGGCGTGCCAACCACTGCGGGCTGTGCGGAGTATGCTTATACGCCCGATTATTCCGCGCCAGTGGTGGAGCAATTGATTGAGGCGGGTGCGATCCCCATCGGTAAGACGAATTTGGATCAATTTGCAACGGGTCTCGTTGGGGTGCGCACGCCCTATGGGGCGCCACGGAATCCGTATGCGCCAGATCGTGTGCCTGGTGGCTCAAGCTGTGGTTCTGCAGTCGCGCTTTCTGAAGGACTGGTTAGTTTCTCACTCGGCACGGATACCGCAGGTTCGGGTCGTGTGCCTGCGGCCTTCAATAAACTTTGGGGTGTGAAACCAAGTAAAGGACGCCTCAGCACCAGCGGCTTGGTGCCTGCGTGTCGCACTTTGGATTGCATCTCGATCTTTGCACTGAATGCGGCAGATAGTTCAGCAGTTTTGAATATCGCCGAGTGCTATGATGCGGCAGATGCTTACTCGCAACCAACACGCGATGTTGCCTTACCTGCGACCAATAAGCTTGGCATNCCNAAGGCGGATCAGCTGATGTTTTTCGGCGATGNAGGTTATAAGGGAGCATGGTTGAATGCTTTAGAGGATTTAAAGACTCAGGGTTGGGAGATCGTGGAAATTGATTTCGATCCATTCTTAAAAGCAGCGCGCTTGCTTTATGAGGGTCCCTGGGTGTCCGAACGCACCGCTGCGTTAAAAGACTTTTTGGCGAGCAATCCGGATGACTTCTTTCCTGCGACGAAGACGATAGTTGGAGGCGGGTTGAACAACACCGCTGTCGAGGCATTTGCCGCCACCTATAAACTCGCGGATTTGAAGCGCGAGAGCGAAGCGGCATGGGATGGCATCGCAGCCATCGTGACTCCGACAGCAGGCGGTTTCCCGACGCTAGCGGAAATAGNGGCCGATCCGATCGGACCCAATTCGCAGCTCGGCTACTATACCAATTTCATGAATCTGCTCGATCTCTGTGCGCTCGCGACACCCTCCGGTGAGACCGAGAGTGGTCTGCCGTTTGGTATCACTTGGATCGCGCCACGGGATTCGGATAAGGCTTTGATCGAGATTGCAGATAAAGGTGCCTTAGGTAGGGCGCGATTTCCGCATCGCGCTGCTGAATCTGCAAGCGGTTCGTTAGGGATAACGAACCCTACCTCAATCGATACGATCTCAATCCTTCTTTTCGGTGCACACATAAGCGGCTTGCCCTTAAATGACCAAGTTAAATCCCTCGGCGCGACTTTTGTCGCTGAAGTGCAAACCGCTGAAAAATACAAAATGGTTTATCTACCCGAACCTCCACCGCATCGCCCAGGTATCGTTCGTGTCGCAAGCGGCGGGGTATCCATCGCTGCAGAAGAATGGATTTTTCCGAAGGCATCGCTCGGGGCATTTCTGGCGATGATTCAGCAACCTTTAGGACTCGGGCAGATCGAGCTCAGCGATGGGCGTAAAGTGCATGGGTTTCTTTGCGAGTCTGCTGCTGCCGAAGAGGCCGAGGATATATCCACTGCGGGTAGCTGGCGTGGATTTCTGACTGAGGCTAATTAGTCTTCTAAATCGAGGACCTCCTCAGCAAAGTCGTCCATCATCTCGAAAGCGCGTTTAGCGGTCCGTTCGTGGTANCGGGCACCGTCTGATTGTGCAGTTGGATCCGTGAATGAGTGAACCGCGCTGCTGAATTGAACGAGCTGCCAGTCGTCCACTCCGCTGGTCTGCATCGCTGAGATGAATTGATGCACGTGTGCCTGTGGGACGTAGGGATCGGCTGCACCGTGGAGAATGAGGAGCGGGATCTTCACCTTTGCGGCATCGGCTTCAAGTGTGGGTGAAACCAGATCACCGTGAAAGGAGACGATGCCGTCGAGGTCCTCGGTTCCAGTGCGTGGATATTCGAGTAGTGTGCCACCACCAAAACAAAAGCCGATCGCTAGAGTTTTGTCTAAATCGATCGGGTGCCCTTTGGCGAGTTCATCAAACACATCGACAGCCTTCTGTGCGCGTTCACGCATCAGGGCTCGATCGCCTCNGACGAAGCCTGCTGCGGCTCCCGCCTCCTTGCCATCTTTTGGGCGCACCTCCGTGCCATACATGTCGGNGATGAAAACTACGAACTCGTCGCCTGCGATTTCCTTGGCTTTTTCATGTGTGGCTTGAGTGTCGGGTCCCATCCAATTTGGGATCATGAGGATTCCCGGTAGGTTTGTATCCTCCGGTAGGTCGCTGGAATAGATCAGGTGACCTTGAAAGGTAGTGCCGTCGATTTCGTAAGGAACCGCTTCTTTGATGAATTCAGCGCTTAATGAAATCGACGTGGCGAGTAGTAGTGGTAGGTGCGTTTTCATGCTTCTACCTTAGACATTGGGCGGGTGCGCAAGTCGCGGCCCTACGATTTTGTGTCGCGATAGATCTTCGCCAGCGTTGCGAAATCTTCGTCCTTAGTGCCACTGAGAATAGTGTGGTCATAAAACTCGCTTTGCCTCATCTCTTCGATGGCGACGTGCATACGGCGTTGAACTTCGTCTTCGGCGTCGGTGCCGCGCCCGCGCAGGCGGTTTTCGAGTTCTTCGATGCTGGGTGGCATGATGAAGACGGTGACGACATTGCCTTTGAGCAGCGGGTCTTTTTCAGAGGTCTCGCGCATTTGCGCGGCGCCTTGCACGTCGATGTTGAGCAGCAGGTCGGTGCCGGCGGCGAGCTTGTCTTGCACTTCGCTCTTGAGCGTGCCGTAGAGATTGCTGTGGACGTGCGCGTATTCGTAAAACTCGCCCGCTGCGACTTTCGCTTCAAAGGTGTCGTGATCGAAAAAGTAATAGTCGACCGTATCGACTTCGCCGCCGCGTGGTTGGCGCGTGGTGGAGGTGACCACGCGTTCAACTGTGGGAACTTCGGCGAGCATACGGTCACAGACGGTGGTTTTGCCACTACCTGCAGGACCGGAGACGATGATGAGTTTTCCTGAAGTCACGGTAGACTAGTAGCTAAAGGCGACTCCAGCGAGAAGGAGCCCGTAGGCGGCAAAAATACCTCCAAAGATTTTCGGGCGTTGCTCGGATTTGTAGAGCCATTCGAGAAAGTTGCGTAATTTGTAGGGACTGGCGCCGAGGAGTAATGCGGCGACGATACAGATATAAACGAAGACCTTGAGGATGAGCGCGGCACCGAAATACATATAAGAGGCATCGAGGAGTGCACCCGCTGTTAGTAAGGTCAGCGCGGCGAGACCACGCACGGCAAGAAAGTCTGGCACAAAGTAAAATGAACCGACGGCAACCACTAGAAAGAGAATGAAGAGCAGTTTCTTATATTGCCCGAAATCAGCGGGGCCGAGGTGCATGACCTTATATAGAAACCAAGCCGTTGCGGCACCCATAAGAATATAGGCTGCGGTGGTTGAACGAGGAAAGGCCTTGGCACTTTTTTCTGAGGCCATACCGTGCCACAAAAAGTGCGCACCGAAGGCGATTAAGAAAATCCCAGTGAAGAGTGTGGCTTGAAAGAGGCTCATAAGTGAATGGCGAATGCTAGATGACTAATTGCGGATACAATGGCTAATGACTAATGGCAGCGGTGGAAGGAAAAAAGTAATTCCGCATTTGTCAGAGCATGAGAAGCGCTTAGGAAGGTGAGATGGATTTATTGCTAGCTGGTTCCCTAAAGCCGATTGATTTGATCGTATTTGACTGCGACGGGGTGTTGCTCGATTCGATGCCCGCTAAAATAGAATCGTTTCGCCAGTGGGTGCCTGAGCAACATGCGGATACGCGCGAAGCGTTCATGGAGGTTGTGATGGCTGGTTTTGGTAAAGCGCGCACGCACCACATTCGCACTTTCTATGAGCAAATTTTGGGTAGCTGGGTGAGTGATGATTTTTTAGAGTCAGAAGTCGCACGTTTCACCGATATTTGTGAGCCACTGTGTGCGGCTGCTCAATGGCGGACTGGCTCGAAGGAATTTGTGCAAACCTGCCGTGAGGCCACAATCCCACTCTACGTCCTATCAGGCACGCCGCAGAAACCATTGGAGGATATGTTGGAGTCGACTGGTGGCACGCCCTTGTTTGACGTGATTATTGGTTCGCCACCAGCGAAGCCTGAGAGTTTAGCGCGAATCCTGTCAGAGACGGATACGCCGGCGCACCGGACTGTCTTTGTTGGAGATGCCAATGCTGACCAAGAGGCGGCGTTGCATGTGGGCGCCCATTTCGTGTATTTCCCTTCCGAGGCGAACCCGCCCCTGCAAGAAACGCCTACTGTGGTTCAGGATCTAAGGGAGTTGTTGGCTCAAATGGAATGAACTGAACCATGCCGAGTATCTTGAGCTCTAGTTGCTCGGCATCGGTTGGTATAAACCATTGTGCCCCATCTCGCATTTTTAATGTGCCACGATATACCTCTCCCCAGGTGCCGAATGTTAGATAGCCAGAACGGTCCGCCCTGATAAAGGTGATCGCATGGGTGCCGATCGCTGGCTGCATGCCTTGGGGGTATTTGGGCTGCACGATGAGGTAGCCTGATCTAAAATTGGGCAACATTTCCAGAAAGGTCTTCAATTCGTAGGGCGGATCGATGATGTGCGAATGCACCCGTAGGTTTCCTTGGGACAGTTCGTGCACCAGCTCGTCCATCACGATTGCGGCGTCGAGTGAGTTTGTGCCGAAGCTCTCCGTTCGCTGTTGCCCTGCCATCTTACTAATACGGCGGTCGATTTCGTTAAAAAAATTCAGTTTGTATTTTTGTGAATCCGCATTCCGGTTGAAAGGTGAGATCAAGCCAAATTTCTCATACCAGATGAGTATGTTGAGGAGGGCCGTGGGGCCACAACCACTCTCTGGCACCGGATAAATGAATTGATTTTCAGAGAGAATCGACAGCCGATTGAGCGCTTGATTCGAACGTTCAGTGCCATGGATCGTTCTGTAATGATAGTCGTGCTTCTGAGTTTCAGCGTTCCACGTGCGCTCGATTACTTGGAAATTGTGATTGATCAGACGACTCTGTGCCGCTGTTGGCATCGATATTGTGACGCTTAAGGTGGCCAAGAAAAATGTCACGATAGGAGACTTCATCGGCTAAAGTTTTATTTCATTCTAGCTGCAGGGTAAAGCTCGGAGATCCCAGTATTAGAAAAACTTAAATTAGCTCTACTTTTTTGTTTGACCTTAAGGATAAGCTTAACTTATCTGAATGCTGTTTACAAAAACTACTATAAATAACAAACAACTATCCTTACTATCCCTTGGACTACTAGCTGCGGGATCACTACTCAACGCTGCCGATGGCTTCGTTCTCTTTGGAGATAATGTCGAAAAGCCTGCACCCGAAGATAAATTCGTTCGTCCGGTAACAGCACCTTACTTCCACGAAGACTCATTCGTGACGACTGATATACGCGCATGGTATCTAAACCATGAGTTTGGCAATGATACGCTCGGTGGCGACGTCACTGTGATGGCCCTTCAAGTGCGCATCGCGCTTACCGAGAGCCTGCAGTTGGTCGCTTACAAGGACGGTTACACTGAATTCGACGACACTGCAATCCTCGGCGATAATGAAGGCTGGAATGATATCGGTGCCGGCATCAAGTGGGCGTTCATCCAAGACTGGGAAAACAACTTCCACATGGCCGCAGGTATCGGCTATGAGTTTGCTCTCGGTGACGAAGAGGTGCTTCAAGATACCAATGAGCTACGTCTATGGCTTTCTGCCAATAAGGGCTTTGGCAGGCTGCACCTTGGTGCAACAGTGAACGCGATCCTTTCTGAGGACGATTCAGATGGCCTCGCGGGTAACTCCGACATGTTCATGCTCCACTTACACGCAGATTACTATCTTACCGACTGGTTGAGCCCGGTGGTCGAAATCAACGGTTACTTTGCTCAAGACGACGAAGGACTGGCAGTGTCTGGTGTGGATGCGGGAAGCCTCGGTGGTTGTGACGACAACGATGTTTACACCATCGCACTTGGAGCTGAGTTACGCCCATTCTGCGAAAATTCTGCGATTCGTGTTGCCTACGAAAAAGAGCTTAATGATGATATGTCTTTATTCGGTTCTAGTTGGACAGTTTCTGCGATTTACGAGTTTTAGAATACTTAAATTTAGTGTTTAGTTTGCAATCTAAGGGCGATCCGTTTCGGGTCGCCCTTTCTTTTTTAAACGAGCAAACGCTGCACTTTGGAGTGCCGACGGGCATAGACACCGATATAAGAACACTCCGGAATGACTTTTAGGCTCTGCGTCTGAGCATACTGGAATGCCGCCTTCGCGAGTTGCCCAGCAATACTCTGCCCGCGTAGCTCCGGTGGCACGAAGGTGTGTGTAATCGTCATAAGACCATCCGCCAAATCATAGTCGAGCACGGCTGTGGCGTCCTCGACCTGAATCTCAAAGCGCGCTCGCTCAATGTTGTGGGTGACTTTCATTTTAGTAGCCGCGATTCGGAGCCAGCCAGCGTTCGGTTTCTTCGAGGGGCTGGGCTTTGCGCTGCGCGTAGTCTTCCATCTGGTCTTTGTTGATGGGCCCGACTTGGGTGTATTTCGCATCCGGGTGGGCGAAGTAGAGGCCGCTGACGCAGCTGCCGGGGGTCATGGCAAAGTTTTCGGTGAGTCTTGCTCCGGTATTCTTCTCGGCGTCGAGGAGTTCCCAGATGGTTGCCTTTTCGGTGTGGTCCGGTGTGGCTGGGTAGCCGGACGCGGGGCGGATGCCGCGATACTTTTCTTTGATCAAATCGTCGTTGCTGAGCACTTCATCGGCGGCGTAGCCCCAGAGTTCTTTGCGGACTTTTTGGTGGGTGTATTCGGCGAGGGCTTCGGCAAAACGGTCGCCGATGGCTTTGACCATGATCGAGCTGTAGTCGTCGTGTTTGGCTTCGAACTCGTCGGCAAACGCATCCACTCCATGGATACAGGCGACGAATGCCCCGCAGGCGTCTTTGCGGCCGGATTCTTTGGGCGCAACGAAATCGGCGGGGGCGTAGTAGGTATCGCCCTTGGCTTTTTTCTTTTGCTGACGGAGTGTGTGAAGTCTGCCAAGCGTGGTGCCATCGTTGTCGTAGACTTCAATGTCGTCACCGATGGCGTTGGCATGCCAGAGGCCGACTGCGCTGCGTGCGCGGAAGCGTTTCTCTTGGATGATCTGATCCAGGAGTTTCTTGGCGTCGGCGTAAATTTGACGGGCCTGCTCGCCGTATTTCTCGTGGTCGAGGATTTTTGGATACACGCCCTTGAGTTCCCAGGTCCAGAAGAGTGGGGAGAAATCGAAGAACTCCGCGAGCTCTTCAAGTGGGATATGATCGCTGACGGTGACGCCGGTTGTGTTCGGCGTCTTGATGTCGGCGTTGGCCCAATCACAGGTGAAGCGTTTCTCGCGGACTTCGGCGAGTGGCAGTAGATCCTTGGCGGAGTTAGCCGCGGCGAAGCGTTCGCGTTGTTTGATATTCTCCGCTTCGACTTCCTTGGCGAAGGTGTCGCGGGTCTTGGGATTGAGCAGCTTGTTGCAGATCTCGGTCACGAGTGAGGCGTCGCCGACACGCACGACGGGTTGGTCGTAGTGAGGTGCGATCTTGATCGCAGTGTGTGCCTTACTGGTGGTGGCGCCGCCGATGAGGAGGGGCTGGGTGAAGCCGCGCTTCTTCATTTCGCCGGCGTTNANAATCATCTCGTCGAGNGANGGCGTGATGAGGCCTGAGAGACCAATGATGTCGGCACCCCATTCTTGGGCTTCTTTGAGAATGTCGTCACAAGAGACCATCACTCCGAGGTCCTTGACTTCGTAGTTATTACACGCGAGCACCACGCCGACGATGTTCTTGCCGATGTCGTGCACGTCGCCTTTCACGGTAGCGATGAGGAACTTGCCTGCCGAGGAGCTTTCGCTGGCGTCGGCTTTCTCCGCTTCCATGTAAGGGAGCAAATACGCGACGGCCTTCTTCATCACGCGGGCGCTTTTCACCACTTGAGGGAGGAACATCTTACCGTCGCCAAAGAGTTGACCGACGATCTTCATGCCGTCCATTAACGGGCCTTCGATGACTTCGAGTGGCTTGCTGTATTTCTGGCGGGCTTCTTCGGTATCGGNATCGACGTGCGCGACGATGCCTTTGACGAGTGCGTGGGAGAGGCGTTCTTCAACGGTTCCCGCGCGCCAATCGTCTGTTACGTCAGTCGTTTTTTTTTCCGCAGGGGCGGGAATCGCTCCGGCTCCGGATTTTAGGAAAGCTTCGAGAATCTCTGGGTTCTTCTCTTGGGTCGCGCGTTCGAAGAGTTGGCGTAGCGTGTTCATGCCTTCAAGCATGGCCGCGTTGATGCGTTCCTCGGGCGTGCCAGCGCCGAGGGTGATGGCCCCGCTTTTCACGCCCTCCGCATACTCGATGAGTTTGTCGGTGGCGTCTGGNTTGCGGTTGAGAAGGACGTCTTCGACCAGTTGCTTCATGGTCGGGTCGATTTCGTTGTAATCCATGAGCATGCCCGGATTGACGATCGCCATGTCGAGGCCTGCCTCGATGCCATGATGGAGGAAGGCCGCGTGCATCGCTTCGCGCACGGGGTTGTTACCACGAAAAGAGAAGGAGATGTTCGACAAACCACCACTAGTGCGGGCACCGGGGCAGCGCTTTTTCACCTCGCGCACGGCTTCGATGAAGTCGACGGCATAGTTGTTGTGCTCCTCCATGCCGGTGGCGACGGTGAGGATGTTGAGGTCGAAAATGATGTCCTGCGGATCCATGCCGACTTCTTCGGTGAGGATCTTGAAAGAGCGCTCAGCGATGCGGACCTTTTCGTCTTTGGTCGCTGCCTGGCCCTTTTCGTCGAAGGCCATGACGATGACGGACGCGCCGTAGCGCATGATCTTTTTAGCCTGCGCGCGGAACTCGTCTTCGCCGCCCTTGAGGCTGATGGAATTGACGATGCATTTGCCTTGCACGCACTTGAGACCTGCTTCGATGACCGACCATTTGGAGCTGTCGATCATGATCGGCACCTTGCAGATATCCGGCTCGGAAGCGACGAGGTTTAGGAAACGCTCCATGCAGGCTTCGCCGTCGAGCATGCCTTCGTCGAAATTGATATCGATGATCTGCGCGCCTTTTTCGACCTGCGAGAGGGCGATGGCGAGGCCGCCGGTAAAGTCATCGTTCTTGATCAGCTTTTTGAAGCGTGGGGAACCCGTGACGTTGGTGCGCTCGCCGACGCTGATGAAGCCAGTCTCACCTTCGATGATGTTGAGGGCCTCGAGTCCACTGAGGCGTTGTGCTGGTTTTGCAGTCGGCACCTTGCGAGGCGGATATTGTGAGACTTCGGCTTTAACTGCTGCGATGTGCCCAGGTGTGGTGCCACAGCAACCGCCAACAAGGTTGACGAGTCCCGCCTTGGCAAAACCACCAACCGCGGAGCCTGTGTGGTCGGGAGTTTCATCGTAGCCTGTCGCTGCGAGCGGGTTCGGCAGACCGGCGTTTGGATAAACGTGAACGTATGTGTCGGCCACGCGGGAAAGCTCTTCGAGGAAGGGCTTCATTAGGTCGGCACCGAGTGCGCAGTTGAGACCGACGCACAATGGCTTCGCATGGCGGATCGAGTTCCAGCAGGCTTCGACAGTTTGACCCGAGAGCGTGCGCCCCGATTGGTCCGTGATGGTCACGGACACGATCACGGGGATACGCTCTTCAAGTGTGTCCTGAAAGTCGGCGATCGCGTGGAGGCAGGCCTTTAGATTGAGCGTATCAAAAACAGTTTCTGGAAGGAGCAAGTCGACTCCGCCCGCGACGAGGGCAGCGGTTTGCTCGTAGTAAGCTTTGTAAAGTTCATCGTAGCTCGTCGCACGATACTCGGGACGGTTGACGTCGGGCGAGAGCGAGCAGGTGCGATTGGTCGGACCGATGGCNCCCGCGACGAAAGTCGGGCGGCCTTCTTTTGNAGAGACCTCGTCGGCGACTTTGCGAGCCAGCTTGGCGGATTCGATGTTGATGTCGCGGACTCGATGCTCGAGGCCATAGTCAGCCTGTGCAATCGTGGTGCCCGAAAAGGTGTTGGTCTCGATGATATCCGCGCCTGCTTCAAGGAATTCGCGGTGAATGTCGCCAATGATGTCCGGGCGGGTGATCGAGAGCAGATCGTTGTTGCCCTTGAGGTCGCCTTTTACGTCGGCAAATGACTCGTTGCGAAAGTCCTNCTCCTCGAGCTTGTGCTGCTGAATCATTGTGCCCATGGCACCATCCAGGTAGACGATTCGTTCAGCGAAAAGATCGGCGAGTTGCTGCCCTTTTAGAGTCAGCGGCTTATTGTTGGATATCTGAGTCATTACTTAAATTAACATATCAAGATATTATGATATATTGATATGACAAGTTCTGATTTTAAGAAAAGCGCTTCCATGCCGAAGGAACAAAGAGGACCAAAATGGCGTAGATTTCAAGACGGCCAATGATCATCAATAGTGAGAGGAAGACTTTGGTGCTGCTTCTCAGAAAGTGGAAGTTCTCGGTGGGGCCGACGGCATCAAAGCCTGGCCCAATGTTGAAGAGCGTCGCTTGCACACAAGAGAAGACGGTTAAAAACGAAATATGTGGCTCATTAGCTGAAATAAAGAGCATGGATAGTAATTGCAGGCCCGCCATGAGGATTAAAAAGAGTATCACGCTGTGAATTGCTCGCTCGCCAAGTGTTTGACCACCCATGCGCATGGGGATTGTAACGTTTGGGCGAAAGGCATGTGTAATACTGCGCATGGCGGCACGGACCGCGACCACGATACGCACTACTTTGACGCCGCCACTGGTTGAGCCTGAGCAACCGCCGATAAACATGACAATCAGCAGGATCATTTTTGCTGGTGGTAGCCATTGATCAAAGTCAGTCGTTGCGTAGCCTGTCGTGGTGATGATGGATACGGATTGAAACACAGAGGCCCGGATGGAGTCGCGGTTCGGAAGTTGACCCGTTTGATCGACCAGAAACAAGACCAGCATGGCAGCGGTTCCTAGAATTAAGGCATAGAACCAATAGACCTCATTGTTTTGTTTGAGGATGTGCGTTTGCCCACGGAGCAAGCGAATCATATACACAAAGGTGGTGCCGCAAATCGCCATGAAGACTATTGAAATCCANTCAAGTGTTGGGCTTTGGAATTCTTCCATACTCAAGGCTTCAGTGCTGAAACCACCTGTGGATACTGTAGTCATTGAGTGGTTGATGGCCTGAAACCAGTCCATACCGCCGAATCTGTAGGCGAGTGCGCATGCGACCGATACGACAAGGTAAAAAATCATCAATTGTGACGCGCCACTTTGGATGCGACCGTGATCAAAGTCGGCTGAAGTTCCGGAGGACTCATTACTGAAAAGAATTTTCGCACCCGCACCGAGCGAGGAAAGGATCGCGACGAAGAAGACAACCACACCTAAGCCACCCACCCATTGGCTCATTGAGCGCCAGATGAGAAGACTTTTTGGAAACTTGTCGAAGTCAGAGAATGCCGTGGCACCCGTCGTGGTGAGCCCCGAAGCACTCTCAAAAATAGCGTCTGAATAGTCGCAATGCTCAGTGAATATATAGGGGAGAGCGCCGACTAGAGTGGCCAGAATCCACGAGAGGCCGATGGCGACGAGTGCCTCCCGTCGAAACAGTTTGGTCTCCCCGTGACGACCGAGGATGTAGAAAATCGCTGCGATTCCGAGTGTGATACCAATCGTCGTGAGGAAGGCTTTAGTCGACTCATCGTGAATGGTTTCGCCCAATGCTAGGCCCGAGACTAGGCATACACTGAAGGCCCCTGCCAATGCAAGCAGAACCATGCTTAGGAGCCGATAGATAATGGGTGTATTCACGGTCTAAATCAGGCAAGCGAGAAGCGCTTTCTCTTCGTCAGGAGTCACCAGCACGACGATACGGTCACCCGCGAGGATCATGTCGTCTGCTGCGGGCACTTTGGCTTTGAATTTATGCAAAAGTGCAACGAACAAGCTGCCACGTGGCAGCTTAATGTCTTTGACCATACGACCGACACAAGGGCTTGAATGCTTAATCCGCACTTCAATGATCTTGCCGCCGTTGTTTGGCATCTGTGCCAGCGTGATTGTGCGATCGGTGGAGAGATTGCGCACCATGAAGTTGGCCGTTGCGCTGCGGGGCGAAACCACCAGTTCGATTCCGAGCATCGTGCGTAAGATGCCTAGCAAATGGTCGTAGTCGCCCTTGTTGATCACGAGCTGCACATGGTTGACGCCCAGCTTTGACGCTTGCAAGCAGGTAAGAATGTTCTCCTCGTCGTCTTTGGTGCAGGCCACGAAGTAGTCCGCGCTGCCGATTTGCTCCTCCTCAAGCAAGCGCAGCGAAGTGGCATCGCCATTGATTACAGTGATTTCAGGAAAACGTTCAGCCAAAGAGCGGCACTTCTTTTCATCTTTTTCAATAATGCGAATCTTAAAACGCGGATTGGAGAGCAGTCGTATTAAACTAATCGCGGTTTCACTGCCGCCGAAGAGCACCACGCTGGAAACGTCTATTTTATGCTTTGGGTCAAAGCGATCACGTAGACCGAAAAGCGCTTCAGGATGACCAAAAAGAGTGACTGTATCGCCCTCCATGAGTTCCGTATCTGCACTGGCAACCTCTGTTTGGCCGCCCCTTTGAATATAACCGATACGCACACGTGCGTCGAACTTCAGGTCTTTGAGCTTGCGCCCAATGATACGTGCACCCGGCGCAATTTTCTGTTGCTGCACTTCGATTTGCCCGCGGGCGAAATTCTCCACCGCCACACGGCCCGCATTACGAATTTCCTTTGCTAGCTCAACTGCGCAGATCGCCTCTGGGTTCACCAAGAGGTCGATTCCGAAGTGGAGCTGGTAGTTGATCACCGAGTTATCGCTGAACGTTTCGTCGTGTATACGAGCAATGGTATTCTTGGCCCCGAGCCCCTTCGCGAGCGAGCAAGAGATGACATTCGTGCGGTCATCACTCGTCATCGCCAGGAAAGCATCACACTTTGCCACGTTTACATCCACGAGCTGTCGAGCCGAGCCGCCATTGCCGTTGATAATACGCGCGTTCTGCTCCTCATCGAGTTTTTCACAGCGGATATCCGATTGCTCGATGAGGGTAACGTCGTGCCCCGCCGCGGCGAGCGTCGTGCATAAATTATGGCCGACTTCACCGGCACCAACAATGATGATTTTCATAGTAGGAAGTCTAAATGGAATTCAAACTTTCGGCCATTGTGACGGGTCAGTTCCGCATTTCCAGCGAAATATTGAGTGTGTTTTATGCATAATCTGATGAGGGCATNCGTGAGAAATGTTTCCCGTTTGTGTTCGGTTGGGTTTGTGGGGCTACTGCGGACGCGTGAAACGCGTCCCTCCAGAAGGGAGTGGATTCTTAGTAAGAAATGTTGGGTAGAGCTAAAATGGAGGGACGCGTTTCACGCGTCCGCAGTCAGTCATGCCAGCTAAGTTGAGTGACTTCACCTTGGTATCGCCAATCGTGTCTATTATCTACTAATTCATGCCGAACGGGATTGCTCGATACATAGGCCCACTTCTCCGTGTAGGATTCTTCGGAGCGTAATTGCCGATCCCAACAGGATTTTTGCTAGAGTGGCTTTTGCGAACTATTTGGCCATAGCCTCGTGACATATGCTTTCCAGTATTGGACCCATTTATGGATTGGCCGTGGCGGGAAGACTGCAGGCGCACAGAATAAATGGATGTGGTCGGGTAGGATCATGTAATTGCCAACGTGAAAGGCATCGGCCGCACGCGATGCTTCCAAGAGGATATGGTGTGCTGTCTCATTTGCTAAAATAGGTGCCCTATTTTTCGTGCAAACCGTGATAAATATAAGATTTGATCGATTTCCAATCTCGATGATTGGTGCTTTNGCTGGGGATTTTCGCTGTGGGAGGCTGGGCTTGTCAGGCATTTTTGGAGCTTTGGGTGTTCGGCGGACGTGTGAAACACGTCCCTCCATTTAATAGGCTGGAGGGACGCATTTTACGCGTCCGCCGCAAGGTTGTGAGATTCAGGTATCCCTACAGCAACGACACTTCGACGCCGAAGGTCGCGCTTTCGCCACCAGCGACTGCGTGCAGCCCTTTGCCATGTTCGGGACTATTTGGTGGGCCCATCCAAGGCTCGACACAGTAAAAGGGGCTGTCGGGCTTTTCGGTCCACACGACAAAGGCGTTCCAAGTGGAGTGTGTATTGGAATCGTTAAGCAGACGAATGCCGATGTCTTCTTCCCCGCCATTAGGGCCAAAAATCGCGGTATCTCCTTTCAGACGGGTGTAAATTCGATCGTTGTTTGCAGGATCGCCAAACGAGCACTTTTTGTCCCAACCTTTTGCAACCGGCAGCAGTGAGCCGTCTGGTGCGTGGGTGAAGCACTTCTTTGCGGGTATTTCGAAGCGGTAGTCTTTGCGGGACAGGCCATCGTGCCAAGGGAGCGTGAAATAGAAGTGGTGTCCTGCGGACCAGAGAATGGGCGCGTCGNCAAGATTATCGAGGCGTAGGTAGACCTTGAAGGACACTTGCTCGAAGACGTAGCGGACAGTAAAGCGGTAATTAAACGGGTAGGCGGCTTGGTCAGCTTCAGTCGGTTTGAGCTCGGCGGTGAAGCCTGATTCGTCGACCGCGACGATTTCAAACTGTCCGTTACGCGAAAATCCGTGCATCGGCATTGGGCGGACGACGCCCTCCTGGTCCTTCCATTCGCCTATCTTACCTTTGTTGTAGGTGCGGGCTGCAAAGGGAAACAAGATCGGGTTGCCTCCGCGCACTTTGGCGAAGTTATTATAGTCCGCATCCTCTGGCCAGTGAATGACATCGCGGTAGGAGCCGTCGCTCATCCGCAGATTCCAATTCATCAGACGCGCGCCGAGTTCTGGACGCGCTAGAAAGGTCGATGGACCGCAGNTCCAGCTATGCAGCGTCACGCCGTTAAAGTCGATTGTTTCCATATCAGTAGAGTTGAAGTAATTTGGAGCCCCTGTCTAGCGCGAGAATATTTGCGGCTGATCTTTATCCCGAAACTGGTTGAAATTCGTGCGTCCTTTCTTGCTTTCTTTCGCACTCGTTCCATTCTTGGTATTTATGACGCTGCGTCGTTTCTGCCTTTTATTGCTTACGTTATTTTTTTTGCCTTTGAATGCTNTGTTCTCTCAGGATGAGAAAGCTGTCGCACCTTCTGCGGCTGAAGGAGTTGATTCTAAATTGAATGTTTATGTGATCCCCATTACGGATGCGATCAGTAAGCCGAATTTATATATACTTCGTCGTGGTCTAAAGGAGGCGATTGAGAATAAAGTCGAAATGGTGGTTCTCGACATGGACACGCCAGGTGGTCGCGTTGACATCACGATCGAGATGATGGAAATGCTCGCTAAGTTTGATGGGATCACGGCGACTTATATAAATGATGATGCGATATCGGCGGGTTCGTTCATTGCGGCGGCGACGCAAGAGATTTACTTCTCGCCACAGGGCAAGATGGGGGCTTCGGCCGTCATTCAAGGAGGAGGCGAAGATGTGCCAGAAACCGCTCGGATGAAAATCGAGAGTTATCTTCGCGCTAATATTCGGGCGATGACTCAGGACTATCCATATCGCTCAGATGTGATTCGCGCGATGCTGGATGCGGACTTTGAACTGAAAATTGGAGAAGAGATTATCAAACCTGAAGGTGAACTCTTAACACTGACAGCAAGCGAAGCGGTTCGTGAGTATGGCGACCNTGCGATGCCCTTGCTGGGAAAAGGTATCCATGAGTCGATTGAGGAATTACTGGATGCTCGATTTGGGGCTGGGAAATACGAGATTCGGGATTTCGAAGTCACCTACTCTGAGGAAATTGCGAAATGGATGAATACTTTTGCACCTGCGTTGATGGGAATTGGTATGTTGTTGCTCTTTTTAGAGTTTAAAACTCCTGGCTTTGGCATTTTTGGAATCATGGGGATTGTATTCATCGCCATCTTCTTCGCGAGTCAGTATATCGCAGGACTGGCAGGGAATGAGCCGATTCTATTCTTTATACTAGGAGTAGTATTGATACTTGTGGAGCTGTTTTTCTTTCCTGGCACATTCGTNTGTGCGCTCAGTGGTTTTGCTTTAATGTTAGGATCCTTAATGTGGGCCATGGTAGATATATGGCCCGACGAGCCGATCCGTTTTAGCCCCGATCTCATCGCTGAACCTTTTGTGAATTTAATATTTGGTCTCAGCATCGCCGTGTTTGGTGCGCTGTTGTTTGGGCGTTTCTTCAAGGGTTCGTTCTTGGAGCGTCGTTTAGTGCTCGCCGATACCGCAGGGGGCTCCAGTTCTGAGATCCGCGAAGAGCGCGAGGCTTCACTTCCTCGCGTGGGCGCTATCGGCGAGGCGGTTACTGATTTATTTCCTAGCGGTCGTGTCGAAATCGAAGGTGTGCGGTATGATGCGCGCAGCGCTTTGGGCTCGATAGATAAAGGCACACGTGTTTCGGTGGTTAAAAGCAGTGATTTTGCATTGATTGTAAAGGAGGCTTCGGAATGACACTTATTCTGGGATTGATCGTCGCCGCCTTGGTCCTCGTATTTTTTGAGATCATTTTGCCAGGTGGTGTGCTCGGCGTGTTAGCTGGGATCTGCGTGATTGCTGCGACATGNTTGGGCTTCAATGAATATGGCGTGCTGGGCGGCATGGGTATTTTTATCGGCACTTGCTTCGCAATTATTGTGATGGCCTATGTCGAATTTAAATTTCTCGCGAAGACGAAATTTGGTAAGGCGTTTCGTCTGGATGCGACCGTCACGGGGCACTCGAATGAATCCTCTGCAGAAGATTCAATAGTCGGCAAAGAAGGCACTGCACTAACGCGTTTAAATCCATCGGGAAAAGTTGCAATTGATGGACAGAGCTACGATGCTTATTCGCAAGATGGCTATGTCGACTCCGGAGAACTGATTGGCGTCGTTGCTAAAGATAATTTCAAATTAATCATTAAAAAACTATGAATGTATTCACACTCCCTCTAGCGCTTGCTGGGTGGCAACTTGGCGTTGCCGCT
>JGI26083J51738_10000688_pt1 | contig 18162 bp, 19 predicted proteins | sample SaaInl85LU_5_DNA_FD_51738 | JGI IMG/M metagenome (IMG submission 51738)
CAGAAAGATCAGTAATGAATATCCTGCGACCTGAGTGGCTAGAAGCATTGATACCTACATTTGAATAGAGTGTCTTGAACAGTATCTGAAGAGTCTGTGAAGAGAAGTGACCACCAGTGCGCTGCTGCGAGTAGATCAGAGGTGATTTGAGAATCACAAGACGCTCTGTGTTGCTCTCAAGATACTTCTTAATCTCTTTTTTCACGAATTCTGACAGATAGACACCGATTGCCTTGCTGCCTTTCGTCATATCCTTAGTAAGAAAAACTGTCCCCTTGATGTCTCTGCAACATGTATGAGAATCTTTAACGCGATCCTAATTTGACACCCAGCCCTCGCTGTTAGGAGCGAGCTCCACAACTTTGATTGAGGCGATTTCAAGCATAGACGAGTTCGTGGTTTGATTTGAGCACTAGAACACGTGAGAAGCGACTTGCAAGAGAGTAAAAGACAGCATCAAGCAACCGTACCCAAAAAGCGGTTTAACTGGGCAATCAAATTATGACGTTGTCCGAATACGTTTTAAAGCGGAATGGGATACCTCTTGGTGCCCAAGGTTCATTATTAAAAAACCTCCGCAACTCATTTGGTGCCGAAAGTAATGTGTTGTTTTGGAAATACTGGAACCCAATTTGGGGGTTCTATTTGTCTAAATATATCTACTTACCACTTAATAAATATCTACCTAAATCAATTTCGTCGATTATTACTTTTGGGGCAAGTGGTGCACTCCATGATTTAGCAATTGGTTTGTTGGGCTTGGGATGGCAAAACTTTCTTACGATTTGGTTTGTGATGATGGGGGCTTTTATGAACATCTCAAAATCTCTAGATATAAGGTACGGCAGTTTCGGTTTTTTTAGTAAAGCAGTTATCAATATATCTTCAATATCGAGTTGTTTTTTCCTCTCGAAACTTATCATTTAACAAAACCATTGGAATTCATAAATCCGAATACGAATAGCAGATAATTCGTAAAATTTACGGAAATTTCTATGTTCTCTAAATCAAAAGATGGCACTGCGCAAGGTGTAGCAAAACAAAGATTTATTGAAAGCCTCGCTACGCCAGATAAAAGGATCATAAACGATCCGTATGCTTGTGAGTTTGTTTTTGGTTCCGGCGTCGTAAAGATGATGGGTCACAAATTCTGTGTCTGGCTTTCTCAGAAAATTCTACCGGGTTGGCACGAGCATCTAGTTTCACGCACACGATTCATTGATGAATTGGTTGAAGAGAGTTCGATCAATGAGACCGAGCAATACGTTATCCTTGGTGCTGGTTATGATACCCGGGCTCATCGGCTCAATTTCCGTCATCCCTTCAGAGTGTTCGAAGTAGATCAACTAGAAGTTCAGGAGAGGAAGCGGAAAAAACTGCCAGACGAGTTACTAAATAACGAAAGCATAGTATACGTACCGGTCGATTTCAGCTATCAGTCGGTAAGCAAGCAGCTAGCAGAAAGTGGTTTCAGTAGCAGTAAGTCTACGATTATTACTCTTGAAGGTGTTTCGCAATATATTTCGAAAGAGGATTTTATTGCTCTCGTTCAGGAAATCGATTCACTAACGCAGAATGCGAACGCTACGTTTTTTGTGTCTTATATTGACGAGCTCTTCACCACCAATCCTGAAGAATGTTGCGGAGTAGGCTTTCAAAAAGCCGGGGAGAAATTCGAGTTAGTTAGAGCACTTTCGGCGAAAGCGGGAGAGCCGTGGATTTCTTTTTACGCAGATACTGAGATCGAAAGAATATTCACAACAAACGGATTTTCGATAAAAGGGAATGCTGCTCTCGCTGATCTTAATTCACGCTACTTTACTCCCGTGGGCAGAACGATTCCCGAAAGCCGATTATTCAATCTTGAGCGTTTCGTTGTAGCGGAAAAAACCTGTAACTAAAGCTAGGGAATTCTCTATCTATAGTGCCAGACGCCACTTTCTACTCTCAGATACATGCTCAGGTTATTCGGTAAATTTTGAGTAGATTTTGCCATAAGAAGAAAATTTACTGGGATCTTAGCGAAAGTCTACTGAAAAAGTGAGCTACGAGTGTGCTATGGGATTTTCGAGAGAGAGGAAATATAAATTCTATAACTATCAATGAGTTATGGTGCCCAGAGGCGGAATCGAACCACCGACACGAGGATTTTCAATCCTCTGCTCTACCAACTGAGCTATCTGGGCAAAAAGGGCTTTCGGGTACCCCGCAAAAGCGACTGGACGTTGCGTCACAGCCCCACGCGAGGCGCGTATTAAACCCTTCGCGCGGGGATGAGTCAAGACCTAGCCTGCTACTCAGAGGGAACATAGCCCTCGGCGCGGTCGAAGTCGGCGCCGGAAAGAAACTTGTCCATTTGCTCCTGCAGGTATTTACGGTGATCGGCGTTAGCCATGCTCAGCTGCTTCTCATTGATGAGCATGGTTTGGTGACTTTGCCATTCGCTCCAGGCCTTCTGCGAAACATTCAGAAACAGTTCTTGGCCTTTTTCTCCAGGATAGGGCGGCGCGATGAGTCCGGGGAGGTCTTGCTGGAACTTGCGGCAGAATACTGTGCGTGACATGAGTAGCCTCTCAAAAAGCGATTCGTGTTTTGTCGTGCGGGGACTGAGAAGAGTATACGCGATTCCGCGCGTTAAGTGACGGTCAGACTTTTTATAATCTTTTTGACTGGTGCCGCCAAGCCGACCTCGACAGATCCATCAAGTGGATACCACAGCCAGCGCGATGGCTCTGCAGCCGCATCCCTTGGCTCGCCGTGGGCGATCACAGGGGTGATGTCGAGATGAAAATGCGAAAAGGTGTGGCGCAGTCGCTCAAGGGTTTGCTGTGGCACCGCTCTTAGTTTGACCGCGGGGCCGAGGTCTGGCGCCTGCGCTGGATTTGCTGTCTCGGGAAAGCTGTAGAGCGAGCCCCAGATCCCCGTGGGTGGGCGCTTTTCCAGCAACACCTCACCGGCAGGGTTGAACACAATAAAGAAGGCGGTCTCCCTGACGGGGAGTATTCTCTTAGGCTTTTTCCCCGGAATGGTTCTAACGAGATCCCGAATACGCGCCTGACAGTCATCTGCGAGCGGGCAGGTATCGCACTGAGGTTTGGTGCGAGTGCAGACGGTTGCGCCGAGATCCATCATCGCTTGCGTATAGTTGGCCACTCGTTGAGTAGGCGTTAGTTGCGTGGCGATTTCCCAGAGCTGGTTACGCACGAGCGTCTGCTCTGGCCAGCCTTCAATGGCCTTGTGTCGCGCGAGCACGCGTTTCACGTTGCCGTCGAGGATCGGGGCGTGCACATTCATCGATAATGCAGCGATAGCGCCGGCGGTCGAACGACCGATCCCCTTGAGCGACGCAAGCTCCTCGACGGTCTTGGGAAATGTGCCGTCATAGTCTTCGACAACGGTTTTCGCGGCAGCGTGCAGATTGCGCGCGCGGGCATAGTAGCCAAGTCCTGTCCAATGATGCAGGACAGAATCCTCGCTCGCTCTCGCCAGTGCTTGAATAGTTGGAAAAGAGGTCATGAAACGCTCGAAGTAAGGAATAACGGTCGCGACTTGGGTCTGCTGTAGCATGATCTCTGAAACCCATACTCGATAGGGAGTCACGTCCTTTTGCCATGGGAGATCGTGGCGGCCGTGTTTATCGAACCAGCGCAGCACACGGCGATGAAAGTCTCGGTCTTCAGGCATGCTAATCGGGTGTTTGTAGGCTCGGCGGCGAGCTGGTGGGAGAGGCGAAAAGTTCGCGAACACCGGCGAAATCCGGACTGCAGAACTGACTCACGGGGGCGCCGAGATTTGCAGCGCAATTCACAGGCCACGGCTTTCCGCGATGCGCGCCGTTAATAAGTAGCGGCTCGACGCGGGCGTTCTCTAAGAGCGTAAAGGCGAGGCGGTAGTCAAAGTCGCCGCTGACGATATCGATCGACCCACTGCCGTCAATTTCGAGATTGTCCATGATCAGATTCACGCGGTGCGGCGCGTTCATTCCATTCGTAAAATTTATAAAGCCCCCTAGCTGATTAAAGCGCGTGCTATCGGGCCAGTTCTCAGTCGAGCCGCCGACGGGACTTAGCGCTGATATCGAGCTGAAAATTTGTTTGATTAAACCGATGTTTACCGTGTTGTCACGCAGGTCAAAGGTAATGTCCCCAACAACTGAGTCTGCGATCATGGCTGCCTCATCGCCCGCGGCGGTGAGCGCTAGATCAGCGCTTAATTTTCCTGAAAATGACGAGGCAATTGGAGACATCGAGTAGGCGTTTGAAAGGTCTTCAGGTATCAAGAATTCTGAAAACGAATTGAAGTCCACACGGCGCAGGCGCGCGTCAAGTTCGATCACCTGCTCGCCGCCGGGTGGACTATCGACGCGAAGCACGCCTCCGACTTCGCCGCCCCACACCGCGAGCGGTTGGAGTTCGATATTCTGCACATTACCCTCTGTGCTGATGAACACCTGCAGTTCCCCCACGCTACTGCGTTTTCCAGTCACTCCCTCAATATCGATGGAGGCGGTGGTGTTCCCGTGCCTGCCCGTGAGAAATCCCAGGGCAATTTGCTGCCAGAAAGCGAAGCGCTTGGCTTCGAGAAAACTTAAGTCCAGCGTCGCCGCGCGAATCGAATAATTCAGATTTGGGCTGTTGGACGCGGTAGCCGCGAGGCGTTTAAAATCGGCATCGATTGTTGCACTGCCAAGTGTCGCGTCGAAGTCGGGGATGGTGAAGCCGGTCTGATCGAGGCTAAAACCGAAGTTAAATGATGCCGGTGCGGGCGCAAGCGCCCTCGAAATCGCGCTATCTGTGTTATCAGGATCAGCGTCGTTTAAGGCAATGTCAGGTAGCCCAGAGCCAGTTAAACCAGAGCCAGCGAGTTCAAAGCCAGAGAGGAAGTCGCTTAAGTCGAAGCGCGGGGCTTGAACGGTGCCTCGTATCGCCAATGCGCCTTGTTGCCAATCCACCGTCGCTTTTGCGGTGGCCAGCATTGGGGCAACGCCAAGTCTTAGTTCATGAATAGTCGCCTGCCGTGCCCGCGAATCGACTGCGAGCTCGGCGCCAAAGTTAAATGGCACAAGAATTTCGTCTGCGTGTGCGGCGCTAAATAATGCGTAGGTAGCGAGCCCCTCGGCGGCGAAGTCATTACCTGCGTTATTAGCCTCGAGAATCTCGAGGGTGACGTCACGTAGCGAGTAGTTGCTGCCTCGGGTAACGTCTTGAAAGTCGATTGAGCTGTCTTCGAGTACGATGCGGCCTACTGAAATATAGCCTTCATCTGCGGCCCCTGTGTCGCGTTGGCTAAGCTCTGTCTCAGCACTGCTGGCGCCGAGGGAGCCTAGAAACTGCGGCGAGTGCCAGATATTTCTGCCGTCGGCCTCGATGCGCTGGTTAATGTGCACACCGCGGAACAGTAATTCGTCGACACGTAATCGATTCTCCGCAAACTCCCAGATATCTACGCTGATTACTGCGCTGCGGGCAGAGGCAAGTTCTTGTGGGAACTCGGGGTTCTTTAGCCTGAGGTCTTCAATCAGAAACTCAAAACGAGGGAAAAAGCTGAGCTCAATATCGCCAGCGACCACAAGCTCATAACCTAAGCTCTCGCTGATTAGCGTCTCGATCGACATCCTAAAGCGATTTTTGCCGACGAGTGTTAGCGGTATGGTGAGCAGCGCAGCTCCGATGGCAATGACCACAAGGCTGGTACCGAATATTTTAAGCAATCGATTTTTGTTCATTGCGGTGTGAGGTTGTCTCAAATGCCCATTAGAAAGCGTGAGCGGGCTCAAAGCCTGAGTCTAACGGATTCCCGATTGCGCTGCATACCATCCCGAAAGACGATTTAGTGGCGCGGGTTGCGAGAGGCAATGCAGCTTTCAATAGTTAGGGGCGAGCCCTATAATGCTCCCTCGGAACCTCTTCAATGTAAGCAGCATGAGCACGACTATGAGCGACAATACACAGCGTCAGGCGAGTATCGAGCGTAACACGAATGAAACGCAGATCAGTGTTTCCGTGAATCTCGATGGCACCGGTAAACTCAACTGCGATACCGGTCTGCCGTTTCTTGACCACATGCTCGATCAAATCGCGCGACATGGCCTTATCGACATTGACGTCAACGCTGTCGGCGATCTACAAATAGATGCTCATCACACGGTTGAGGATATAGGCATTACCCTAGGTCAGGCGTTCTTCAAAGCGCTCGATAGAACGGGTATTCGTCGCTATGGCCATGCGTATGTGCCTCTCGATGAAGCGCTTTCGCGCGTGGTTGTTGATTTTTCCGGTCGACCGGGGCTCGAGTATCACGTCAACTTTGTGAAAGGCACCGTCGGCAATTTCGACGTCGATCTGTTCCACGAGTTCTTCCAGGGCTTTGTCAATCATGCTCTCATGACACTGCATATCGACAATCTACGCGGCAAGAATGCGCACCATCAGATCGAGACAATTTTTAAGGCCTTCGGGCGCGCAGTGCGCATGGCCGTTGAACTCGATCCAAGGTCGGTGGGTGTTGTGCCTTCGACAAAGGGGTCGCTCTAGCAGCGCGTCGCTTGCGTGCGCTCGTTGAGTTCCCAGTAGGTGACACGCACACTCTTAAGGCAGTTAGGAACTAGGCAATTAGGTGTTTTCTAGTTGGCCTCGAAACAAACTTTATGAACAAAATCGCCGTTATCGACTATGGCATGGGCAACCTTCACTCGGTTGCTAAAGCACTCGAACATGTAGGCGCGCAGCTCGGTCAGCAGACTGAGATTGTCGTTACACCAGATCCCCAGCTCATCGCCGCAGCCGACCGCGTGATTTTTCCCGGCGTTGGCGCCATCCGTGACTGTATGGCCGAGATCAATCGACTCGACGTCGGGCGTATTGTGCGTCAAGCAATCGAATCCAAACCTGTTTTCGCGATTTGTGTTGGTATGCAAGCGCTGATGAGTAGGAGCGAGGAAAACGGAGGTGTTGACTGCCTAGGAATTATCGACGGGCAAGTGCGCTATTTCGGTGACGCGCTTAAAGATGACTCGGGGCACCGTCTCAAGGTGCCTCACATGGGATGGAATGAAGTCCAGCAGTGCACTGCCCATCCGCTGTGGAAGGGCATTCCTGATCGAAGNCGNTTTTACTTTGTACACAGCTACTACGTGCCACACGATGAAGACAGTATTGAGCGCGGCGTAACAGGCATCGCACACTACGGCAAAGAAGTTGCCGCCGTCATTTCACGACCCAACTTGTTCGCAACGCAGTTTCACCCAGAAAAAAGCCAAGAAGCAGGTTTGACACTGCTGCGAAATTTCTTGCAGTGGGATGGGCAGGGATAGCGCTCATCTTCATTTTTAGATAACAACTAATCGATTCATTAATGCTGCGCCATTGCAATGCGGCGCTCGGAAGAAAAAATGTTAGTTATACCGGCAATAGACCTCAAAGACGGACAGTGCGTAAGGCTTAAGCAAGGACGCATGGAAGACTCTACCGTTTTTTCAGATGACCCCGTAAGCATGGCAGGCATCTGGGCTGCGAAAGGCGCGCGCCGACTGCACATTGTTGATCTGAACGGCGCGTTTGCGGGCACTCCAGTCAATGCCGAAATAGTGCAGGCTATTGCCGCGCGCTATCCTGACTTACCGATTCAGATCGGTGGCGGCATTCGTAGCCTCGAGAGCATTCAGTTCTATCTCGATGCAGGGGTAAGTTACGTCATTATCGGCACTGCTGCTGTAAAAGATCCTGAATTCGTTCGTGCTGCCTGCGTGAAATTTCCCGGGAAAATTATCGTTGGTATCGACGCCATCGACGGCATGGTGGCCACCGATGGCTGGGCCGATGTGTCTGAAGTGCTGGCGACGGATCTGGTGGCGAAATTTGCCGATTATGGCGTCGAGGCTATTGTCTATACCGATATCGCGCGCGACGGCATGATGAAAGGCGTCAACATCGAAGCGACACAGGAACTCGCTCAAGACTCGGCGATTCCGATTATTGCCTCGGGCGGCTTAAGCAAGCTCGCCGACGTTGCAGCTATTCGTGAGGCGGCAGACACCGAAACCGGTGCGGGAATTATGGGCGTCATTACCGGTCGCGCAATTTATGAGGGCACAATCGACCTCGCGCTTGCCCAGCAGCTCGCCGATGGCTACCCCGACTTAACATAGAGAGCGAAACGTCGTTCGTGATTCGAATCAGCAATTAAGGAAGAAACGTGGGCCTCGCTAAGCGCATCATCCCTTGTTTAGACTGTGAAAATGGGCGCGTCGTCAAAGGCGTGCAATTTGTCGATATTCGAGACGCTGGCGATCCCGTCGAAGTCGCCAAGCGCTACTGCGATGCNGGCGCCGACGAGATTACGTTTCTCGACATTACGGCGAGCCATGAAGGCCGCGAGACGACGGTGCACACCGTCGAGGCGATTGCGAGTCAGGTATTTATTCCGCTGACAGTGGGCGGTGGAATAAGAACACTCGAAGATATTCGCGCGATGCTTAACGCGGGAGCAGACAAGGTAGGCATCAATACTGCTGCAGTCACTAATCCCGATTTCGTCCGTGCGGCGGCGGAGCGATTTGGTTCGCAGTGCATTGTTGTGGCAATCGATGCCAAGCGCGTGTCTGGTGCTGACGAGGAGCCACGCTGGGAGATCTTCACGCATGGCGGTCGTAACCCTACCGGGCTCGATGCTATCGAGTGGGCGCGCAAGATGGTCGAGTTCGGCGCGGGTGAAATATTGCTCACGAGTATGGATAAAGACGGCACGAAAAGCGGCTTTGATCTTGCGTTAAACCGCGCGGTAAGCCGAGCCGTNCAAGTGCCAATTATTGCGTCGGGGGGCGTTGGTACTCTCGAGCATTTGGCCGAAGGCGTTCTCGAAGGTGAGGCCGACGCCGTGCTCGCCGCGAGTATTTTCCATTTTCAAGAATACACAATCGGCGAGGCCAAGGACTTTATGGCGCAGCGCGGTATCGAAGTCCGAAAAATCTAAATCAGCCACGCATCATTTTTAAAGAGCTAACGCGGCTCTTTTTTCCGCCAGCGGTTTATAGGCGTTAATGCCTTTTAGCACGTTTAGCGCCTCGTTTAATGGGTAATCATTCACCAGTACTTCCTCTGCAGAAATGAGTACCTGCGCGAGTTCCGCGGCGCTTAGATCGGACTGTCCTTCTTTGCTTTCTTCCTCGGCGGCGTCGCTATCATCAGCATTTTCGCTCATGCCGGTTGCAGCCTCAGTTTCGTTACCGTTCTCCAAATGACCCGCAAGGTCTGATTCTTTGTACTGCGTTACGCTGCGTGAGCGACGAGTGACAAAGGCTTCCTCGACTTCGATGTCGGGGATAATTCCTTGCGCCTGAATCGAACGACCGCTAGGAGTGTAGTAGAGCGAGGTTGTGAGTTTTATTGCCTTGTCTGCCGCGAGTGGAAGCACAGTTTGAACCGAGCCCTTGCCGAAGCTATCGGTCCCCATGATCAGCGCACGGCCATGATCTTGTAGCGCGCCAGCGACAATTTCACTCGCCGAAGCCGAACCGTTGTTAATGAGCACGACGAGCGGAGTCTCGGGTGCAATCGTTTGCATGGATGCCGAGTAGCTGGAGCGAGAGTCCTCGAGGCGGCCCTTTGTTGAAACGATGTCGCCGCTATCGATGAAGGCATCGACGACGCTTACCGATGCCTGCAGAACGCCGCCGGGGTTATTGCGAAGATCGAGCACAAGTCCTTTTAGGTCCGCTTCTTGGTTAAGCAATTCCTGCAGCTCTTCGGCAAATTCTTCGCCCGTATTGCCGCGGAATTGAGCGATGCGCAAATACGCATAGCCGGGCTCTAGCATTCTGCTGCGAACGCTCGAAATTTCGATTATCTCTCGCGTCAGCGTTAGGTCGAAGGGCTCCTCTCCTTCGCGCGCGATGGTGATCGATACCTGTGACCCGGGCTCGCCGCGCATCATCTTCGCCGCGTCGTCTGGCTGCATCTCGCGAATGGGTTTGTTGTCGATTTCGATAATGAGGTCGCCGGCTAGTACGCCTGCTCGGTCAGCTGGAGAGCCATCGATCGGCGCGACGACTAAAATGTAGCCATCGCGACGGCTCACCTCGACACCTAAGCCGCCGAACTGGCCGGTTGTGGTGTCTTGAAGTGACTCGAACTCGTTGCCCGCCATATACGCAGAATGTGGGTCGAGGCCCGAGAGCATGCCCTGAATCGCATACTCGAGTAGCGTTTCGTCATCAATCTCTTCGACATAGGCGCGGCGAATATGATCGAGCGCTTGGGTAAACATGCGCACCTCGTTAAGAGGAAGGGGCAGGGGGTCTGCGTTTTCTTGTGCTGTCGTGGGCAGAGCGAATAGGAGCGATGCAAAGACGCTGGCATAGCGGGCAGCAGACAGAAGAGGGTCGCGAATGGCTTGCCTGTAAAGTTGATGGTTTATCATCTTGACGCTAATTCCATGGTTGTCCTCTCAGGTTGAGAGAGTCGATAACGCGTCGCTAGCGGCATGCTCGCGACTGTTTGTAGTGTTTCAGTTTACGTCTGAATAGGCAAATTCGGTCGCTACTTAGAGAGCCACTCCTCGGGGTCGAGTGCGACGCCGCCCTTCCGAATTTCGAAGTGCAGGCCAGCTTCTTCTGCGGCGCTTTTGCCGGCACTCGCGACGACATCGCCCGCATTCACTGATACGCCAGCCGAGACTTCCAACGATTCATTATTGCCATATAGCGTCATATAGCTATCACCGTGATCGACTATCACGAGCAGACCTGCTCCTCGGAGCCAATCGGCGAAAACAACCCTGCCCGAATGTACGGCTAACACAGGTTCGCCAGACTTGGACCTAAACGTAACCCCCTGCCTGCTGAGGCCATTCGAGTCGATTCCGAAACGGCTCGCAATCGGCGCTTCGACAGGTGTGCTGAGCTTGCCTTTCAATGAGGCGAATCGAGTGCCGGCGTCGGGAGCAGGAATACGCCTTAACGCGAGTTCCAACTGCTCGATGAGTTGCTGCACTCCGGCTTTATCCATCTCGAGCTGTTCTAGCTCGCCGCGTTGCGTCTGAATTGTGCGTGTTAGCGCAGCGAGGGCCGCTTCTCTTTCCTGCGCTTCGGCGGTGCGTTCCTCAAGAGTCGCCGCCACGCGCGCCTCCACGCTAACGAGCGCCTGTTTTCGTGATTCAATCTGCAGCCGACTTTGGTTTAACTCGTCGAGCGCCAACTCGTAAGCGGCGAGCGTTTCACGCTGCGAGGCCGTCAAGCGGTTGAGGTAGGTAAGCTGCCGCGCTGCGTTGGTGGGCCCTTGGCCCGAGAGAAAGGCGCGAGCGAGATTCCCCTCGCCTTGCCTGTGCAGTGCCCGCAGCACATCATCGAGCGCTTGTTGGCGCGCGTTAATCTCAGTGGTCTGCGCAGCGATGAGGCGCTCGAGGTCGGCGAGCTCGCCTTCGAGGCGCTGGCGCTGTGTCGCCAACTCTTTAAGCTCGCGACTGGAATCGCTCAGTGCGATCGCCGCATCCTGGAGGCGCTTCTCCTCTGCGCTCTGCTGGTCGTTGGCCCGCGCAAGCCAAGCCTGCACCTCGTCGATTGCCCTCTGCGCCGCCGCCAATTGTTCTCTTGCTTGTTCCGGCGTTTGCGCCGCCTGTTCAGCGCCAAACAGCGCTGCGCAGTAAAGCAACGAGGCGATGACGAGCGCGAGTGTTCGCATCAGGCAAGAAGGTCTCTTCCTGTCATCTCCACAGGTATAGCTAAGTCGAGTAGAGAGAGCAGAGTGGGGGCGAGGTCGCAAAGGCTGCCCTCACCGGAGAACTGTTTCCCAGAACTGCCCACATAGACAAGCGGAACCGGCCCGTTGGTATGCGATGTGAGAGGCTGCTGTGTCTGCGCGTCGAGCATCTGTTCCACGTTGCCGTGGTCTGCAGTGATAAGGAGCTCTCCGTCAGCCTCTTCAATCGCGGCAACGATTCGGGCTAGGCAGATGTCGAGTGCTTCGACGGCTTTCACCGCGGCGTCAAAGTCACCGGTATGCCCCACCATATCTCCGTTGGCATAGTTGCAGATGATGGCGTCGTATTGATGAGAAAGAATGGCTTCCACCAATTTGTCGGTGACCTCGAATGCTGACATTTCAGGTTTGAGATCGTAGGTTTTTACATCGGGTGAAGGAATAAGTTCGCGGTCCTCGCAGCTAAACGGCTCTTCGCGACCCCCGTTAAAGAAAAAGGTTACGTGCGCATATTTTTCGGTCTCGGCGATGCGTAACTGCGTTTTTCCCTGCGCGGCGAGGGTTTCGCCGAGCACATTGACGAGTGCCTCGGGTGGATAGGCGCAGGGAGTGTCGATGTCGTCGGCATAGTGTGTAAGCGTGACGAAGCTTGCGAGCGAGGGGATTGTTTTGCGTGCGAAGCCATCGAAGTCACTCGCAACAAAGGCGCGGGTGAGCTCGCGAGCGCGGTCGGAGCGAAAATTCATGAACACGACGATATCATCGTCCTGCACGGCCGCGGCGGTTTCGCCAATAATCGTAGGCTTGACAAATTCATCGTCCTCGCCGCGGGCGTAGGCCGCCGCTAGGGCGGTTTCGGCATCGGCGAAGGTAAATTCGGCCTCGCCTCGCGTGAGCAGATCATAGGCAGGTTCAACTCTCTCCCAGCGGTTATCGCGATCCATCGCGTAGAAGCGGCCGCAGAGGGAGGCGACTCGACCGCAGCCGCTTTGTGTGAGAAGGGTTTCAACGCGCAGCAGTGAGGCGAGGGCGCTGCGTGGAGGCGTGTCGCGGCCATCGAGAAAGGCATGAAAGAAAACCTGCGTTGCCCCGCGCGCGAGAGCGAGTTCGAGCATCGCGACGATTTGGTCTTCATGGCTATGGATGCCGCCGGGTGAAAGAAGACCGAAAACATGTAGCGCCGAGTTTTTTTCGATGCTCGTGTCGACGGCTCGAGTCAACTCGCGGTTGCGCGCAAACGAGCCATCCGCAATGTCTTTGTCGATGCGGGTCAGATTCTGGTAGACCACGCGACCCGCACCGAGGTTCATATGCCCGACTTCCGAGTTACCCATTTGCCCCTCGGGTAGGCCAACGGCGAGGCCAGATGTTCGGATTAGCGTGTGAGGCTTGTCGCGCCAGAGCGCATCCCAAGTAGGGCTTTTGGCAGCAGAAATTGCATTGCTGTCGGTCGCCTCGCGATGTCCCCAGCCGTCTAGAATCAGTAATAACGCTGTTTTTCTCGCTGTCATCGGATACCCGTTTATCGTTGGATTGTAAGAGGACGGCATTATCCTCGAAACCGACAGGCATCTCTACAGGCCGATGCGCCGATCGGCTTCTTATGAACCGTCGTGGCGTGTATACTTGATCACTTTATTCGCCGCTACACAATGGATTCAGCATGGCGCAGTTCATAGAATTTTTAGGTAATCATCCTATCTTAGTCGGTTGCTGGTTAGCAGCCTTCGCAGGGATTTTGGTCTATCACCAACGCACTGGCAGTAAGGGAGCGACCCCTACGCANGCGATTGCGATGATCAATCGCAGCGATGCGGTGGTGGTGGATATTCGCGATAAAAAAGACTTTGACGAAGGGCATATAGTCGATGCGCTGCATATTCCTGCTGCGAAGCTCGAACAGCGCGTTGTCGAGCTAACCAAGCAGAAAGGCAAGCCGATTGTCGTCGTCTGCAAACATGGCCAGCAGGCGGGTGAATCGGTTAAGAAACTCGAAGCGGCTGGACATGACCCTGTTTACAAACTAAACGGCGGCATGACCGAGTGGAAGGGTCAGTCCCTACCGGTTGTGACGAAGTAGACTTACCCAATTTTAGAAACTTATTTAACGTGACCGTATAGGACCCAAAATGGCAGATAACGAAGAGAATCAACAACCCAACGAACAGGCAGCAGCTGATCAGCAAAGCGCTGCACCGCAGTTCGCCTTGCAACGCATCTACCTCAAAGATGCGTCTTTCGAATCGCCGCGCAGCCCGCTTGTATTCCAGAGCCAGTGGCAGCCAAAGATCAATTTCGACATCAAAACGAAAAGCGAGAAAGTGCAAGACGGCGTCTACGAGGTTGTTCTCGTTCTCACGGTCGAAGCCGAGCTCGAAGAGAAGCCAGCTTTTGTTGTTGAGGTTCAACAAGCCGGTGTTTTCACTGCTAAGGACTTCGGCGAGGAGCAGCTCGCGCAGCTGCTTGCGACAGTTTGCCCAAACATCCTGTTCCCTTACGCGCGCGAAGCGGTAGACAATCTTGTGGTCAAGGGCAGCTTCCCAGCGCTGATGCTGTCGCCGATCAACTTTGATGCGCTTTATGCACAGCAGAAGCAGGCTCAAGCAGAACAGGCGGCGTCGACAGAGCCTGCGAACTAGGCTCAAGGCGTTCCTCGGTTGCCGCGTCCTGCGGTGACCACGCTCCGGTCTCGTACGTCGGTGAAAGCAAGGGGTGCAAATAACGCTGTTATTTATAGAAGGGCGGAATACTGAGGTGTTCCGCCCTTTTTCGTTCTCGTCACCCAGGCAATGCACAGTGTTCGAGGCTGAGCGCTCGAGAGGCGTTGAGAGGTGCTGAGAGGTGCTAAGACGGGAGCAATGCGTCTTAACCTTGGCAAGCTAGTTAGAGGCGCCTTCGAAATCTAGCTGTCGCCATGCCTCATAAGTCACCAGCGCCGCCGCATTGGATAGGTTCAAACTGCGGCTATCTGCGCGCATCGGTATTCTTAATAGCCGATTTACACCCAACTCCGCGCGAATAGCGTCGGGCAATCCGCGCGTCTCAGGGCCGAAAACTAAGAAGTCCCCAGAGGCAAAACTGACCTCGTGATAGTGGCGTGATCCTTTGGTACTGAGGCCATATAGAGTCGCACCTCCTGTCGCAGAGACGAACGCTCGCCAGTTCTTATGGAGATGGATCCCTGCGAACTCATGATAATCGAGGCCTGCGCGTCGGAGCTTTCTGTCGTCCAGTGTAAATCCAAGAGGCTCGATCAGGTGAAGTTCGCAACCGGTGTTAGCCGCTAAGCGAATAATATTACCCGTATTGGGCGGTATTTCTGGCTCAAATAGTGCTATGTTGATCATATTTTTGACCGAGTCTCCAAATTTACCCAAATTTGTCCCAAATATATTTCGCTTTACGCGAAGGAGTAGTTTACAAGTACTTAATAACAATCGGTAATTTTTTGTCGGAGACCAAATTGTACTCTTACCATGGTCAATGGAGTCTTAGTTTGAGAACCCAGTCGCGCACAGTGTAAAAAGCAAAACTATAAAAATTTGAAGCAGAGGGGCGGTGTCGCGAATGTCGTGGTTTAGGAAAAGCTCAGGCTCATCCAGTCGGGTTGGGGTAGTCGTCAATGCCGACCAGGTCGTGGTCGCTCATATCGAGAACAGAATTGGTACCCCCCACCTCGTAAATTGCCGCAGTGTTACCATAGACTCTGAGAAGTCAGCGCCTCGAGTGCTTGCCCGTCTCGTCAAGGATTTGGCGCTTGAAGGAGAGCTCTGTAATTTCGTCCTATCCTCCCAAGACTACCACCTGCATTTAATTGAAGCGCCAGAAGTCGAAGAATCTGAACTGCGCGCGGCCGCCCGTTGGAAGGTAAAAGACCTTCTGGATACAAAGCCTGAAGAGGTGGCGATCGATTATTTCCGCGTACCGCAGCACGCCTATCGCGGTCGAGATATGGTTTATGTAGTCGCCGTTGCAAAGACCCGTATCCGTGCCTTGGTGTCCATGATCGAAGAGTGCGGACTCGTTCTCGACAGCATCGATATACCCGAGTTGGTTTTACGCAATCTGGCCGCTCATTTTGTGGGTGACTCAGACGGAGCGGCGTTCATGGATCTGAGGGGCAGCGGCAGCACGATGAATATCACGCGCGCCGGCGATCTATATCTTAGCCGTAGGATTAATTCAAAGCTCGATTCCAACATCATGCAGTCTCCTGACTGGGTGGCGATTAAAGCCCGACTCATATTGGAGATACAGCGTTCGCTTGATTACTACGAAAGCCAGATGGGACTGCCGGCTATTAATACGCTTGTGTTAGTTCAGCGGCGTCATGATGGCAGTGCGCTAGCCGATTCGCTTAGTCAAGAGCTCACGACCCGCGTGCGAGTGCTCGACCTCGAAGAGGGGCTCAGCAGTGATGTTCGATTGCCGCCAGAGTTACAGCAAGTAGCGAGTATTGCAATTGGTGCTACCCTACGAGACTTCACTCCGGCAATACCAACTCGCGGCCAAAGAGAGAACTCTGAGGTTGCGGCCTAATGCAGCAGATTAATCTCTATCAAGACGAATTTCGCATACCCAAAGACCCGATAAGCGCAGCGCTTATCGGCCAAATCATCGTGAGCTCCTTAGCAGTGGTTATAGCAGTGACCGCAGTCATTGTACTGATCGGTTGGCGTGCAGCGGTTGCGGCACAAGGAGTTAAAGGCGAAGTTGCGGCCCTGACTGACCAAAGTCGATCGCTTGCCGCGGAGCTAAGAGCGCGTGATCAGGGCGCATTTTTCGCCGAAAGTGTCAAAGTGTCCAGCAGGCCGAACGTCAGCTTGCTTTGAGTGAGACGATACGCGCTTTTTTAGGGCAGCTTCAGCGACAGGAGAACGAAGGCTTTTCGATTATTTTGAAAGACCTTGCTCGAACCACTGTGAGCGGACTTCGGCTCACTGTGTTCGAGTTCTCAGCCGGCGGCGAAGTAGTCGGATTGACCGGAGAAGCCTTGAGTTCCGATCTGGTGCCGAGATTTGTTAAGGGCTTAGAGCAAAGTGAGAGTGGGTTGTCGGAAAGAGTGTTTAGCTCTCGCATCTTACAGAACGAAAGTGAGGTCTATCGCTTCGAGCTGTCGACTCTGGTGTCTGATCAGTAAACGAACTTGCGACTTTTGCAAAGCCAAAAAGACAAGAATAGGAATTGTTAAGTGCTTGAAACGCTGAACACCGTGCTCAAGAATCTTGAAAAGAACATCGCTGCGCGCGGCAAAGGTGAGCGCGCGGTATTGCTCGCGCTCGCCCTCGTTATACTAGTCGGCGGTGGCTACATCGCGGTTATAGAGCCGGCGCTACTTCGCATCGATGTCGCGCGGGCGGAAAAGTTGCAGGCCGAATCGCAGCTAAGCGCCTTACAGGCAAGTTTTGCATCGATGCTCGAACTTCGCGAGCAAGACCCCAATGAAACGTCGCGTGCACGATTGATGGTTCTCACGCGCGAACAAGAACGCATAGACGCAGAGATCGCTGGTTTAGCCAGCGACCTTATTTCACCGGTTGCGATGACCGAGCTCTTGATCTCCATGCTCGATAAGCAAGAGGGTCTAAGCCTCGTAAGTTTTGAAAATTTCCCAGCCATCCCGATACGCCTTAATCCTGAGGCCGGGGCTTCACTGGGTTCAGAAGATCAAGAGTCGACAGAGCTGGCCAGTATGCTCTATCAGCACAATTTGAAGATCGAGTTTAGAGGTGATTTTTTCTCGACCTATCAGTATCTACGATTTCTCGAAGAGATATCGGCAAGCTTTTTTTGGGACAGTCTGCGCTTCGAGCAGGTCGAGTGGCCTAGCGCGAGTGTTGTGCTAGAAATACACACGCTAAGCACAGAGGAGGGTTTCATCGGTGCCTAAGTCACTTTTCATGCGCCTAAGACTCTCAACTCGCTTAGCAACCGCCGCCGCAATGCTAACTGTGGCGGTGAGTTCAGCGCATGGCCAGAATAGGGTTGATGGTGAAATTCTCAACGATCCAACAAAACCCATTTTGTCTTCTTCACCTACTCAGGGAGAGCCGACACCTAAACCTGAGACTAGCCAACAGCTCTTTACTGTGGGCTTCGTTCGCGCAAGCGAACAGGCGCCAATGGCAATTGTAAATGGCGTACAGGTCTCTATTGGCTCTGTTGTCGATGGCGCCGAGATTGTTGCGATTAACGCAACCGGCGTTGAGCTAGAGATCGAGGGCGAGCGCCAGAGTGTGGCGGCTTTCGGATCGGTGATAAAAACTGTTGAACAATGATGATCGGCATCCGGTCATAGTTAAAAAAGCGACGCGCGCTGCGTTGCTGAAAAAATAAGAAGCGGGAGCGATCTAGTGCTTAAGTGGTTAAATAAAACCTTGTTGCTGTGGAGCGCCTTTGTGCTCTCAAGCTGCGCAACGCAGCCGGCTTCGACGCCCGATACCGAAGTTATTGAGAAAATACAGAGCGT
>JGI26083J51738_10000706_pt1 | contig 17950 bp, 10 predicted proteins | sample SaaInl85LU_5_DNA_FD_51738 | JGI IMG/M metagenome (IMG submission 51738)
ATAAGTAGCGTAACTACAGGCTACTTTTATTATCATTTAGCGAATGCTTTCCTATAAATAGTTATTTTATAGAGTAAGTAGTTTGTAGTTACCTACTTATTGTTTTTTGTTTTGGATTTGGCCCACACCCGAACGGTACCGGAAGTGTTCTGTTGGGTCGTAAAATTTTGATTACGAATAAAAAAACCAGTGTCTGCTTTGCTTAAAATGTTCATGTTAATTATTTGGGAATAGTTTAAAAAGGAAAAAATACGTTGTATCATAAAACACATTAATATAGATGCTATTAAACCGAAGAATAGCGAGAAGTTTACAACGAAAAACTCAAAACTGTTTAGTAAAAAATACGTATCTCTGAGAGTGTTTAATTCGGTGACTTCGTTGGAAAACATTATGCTGTAATAATCAACATAAGAAAGTTTAAAAAACCATGTCTTATTAAGATCATTGTAGTATGAGTTGTCTGCAGGTGTTGCGTAAAAGTATAAGAAGATCAGGGAGAATATAAATATCAAATACGTAAAAACAAAGTGGCGGGAAGTTAAATTAAATTGCGATTTTTGAAAAAGGAATGATGTAAAGTGTAGTATGAAAATGAAAAATACCAACCCTACACCAAGGTCGATAACTCATAAGAAACCGATATAAATATCCGCATCATTTATTAAAGATAATATACCAATTAATATGAGGTAAATACCACCAGTGTACAATAACATCGTTAGGTTAGTGCTAGATAAGTAAAATATTATAGAGATTAAAATAAGTATTTCTAACAAGAGAGTATCATTAAATAACATTAATACATATTACAGTATTGAGAAGAGTGCGAACACGATAAATGTAATTACACTAGTTATAAAGTTTAGACGTTTTCTTAAAACAAAAAGAATCGACGTAGGTAACGAATAAAAGTTTAAATGCCTGAATTGATTTTTAAAAAAGTTTACGTTGTTTGTTGACATTAATACATTACTTCTTATTAAACCCTAGAGTATTTAGGCTAGTTACGGGTGTATAGGGGAGTACAGTGAAATAGTTTAGGTTATTATTAGACGTTGAGTATGTTAGTTTGTTTATAAAGGATAGATTATTTAGTTTTAATAGATCTAAGTCACCTGAGCCTACGTGTATGTCGAAAACCGTAGGTGCNTCTGAGGTCTGTACACTACCACTTGCAGGGTCTAATGTTAAAACCAAGTTATAGAGTTGTGCGTTCAGGTTCTGAGATTGCGTATTTACTAAAATATTAAACAAATGTTCATTACTATTAGGGGATGCGTAAGTACTACCCTGTAGCGCAGATAACGAGACCGTGTTGTTTTTTAATTGATTAGTGAAAAAATATTTTTTAGTTAATCACATACGACTGTTTTCAAACAGATCGAAGTTTGTCATGTTGTTACTAAGATGAGGAGCATGAGTGAGTTTGTCGCTAGTTACCGGTTGGTTTATAAAAAGTTCCTGTAGATTAGATAAAAAATTAGATGTACTCTCGTTGCCTGCGCCGTTNAGCTTAGTAGAGGTTCAAACATTTTTTGACGCAATATCTGAGNTGAGGAAATTTACACCTAATAGTTTTTTTGATTGAGTAAACGCGTTTGAATTTATAATCAAGTTTTCCGATAATAACGAATTTCGTAAAAGTCAACGGTCCTCTTTAGAGGCTTTTAAAGCTTCTTGAGTATTTAAACCTGTAAGTGAAAGAGCTACGTTATACGAGCTAATTTTGTTTAGATTTGAGGATTCGATGTCTAGTTGATGTATAGTAAAAGTTTGTTTGGGGGTAGCAGTATATGAGTACTCGAGAGCCGATACTTCTAAAAATTTACTATAGTTAACGGTAGGGCAGAAATCGGAATCCAANCAATCATCAATATTTCAACTATCAAAATGTATTTTAGAGAANTCAGTTAACGTACTGGGTGCTTGTTTTAGGTTACCTAATTGTTTTGTAGCATGAGCCAAACAATACATCATCTCTATAGGGGCGTGATTTTTCGCGGCGTTTCCTGAAAGTGATATATTATTATGGTTATGTAATTTAGGTTCGAATTTATTATTGGATAATGTTATAGAGTTGTAAACATGTTTTTGTTTTTGTGCGATACTATTTGCTAAAAGTGATTTTAAATAGGATCAGGTTGAGAAGATTGAAATGAGAAGAGCTTTGAGTAAATCCTCGCAGTGAGTCCATGCGAAACTAATAAGTTCGTAGACTTCACCTAATAAAGGTACGTAATAAGTGATGGTGCCTCCGTAGTAGTTACCAAAAAAAGGAAGTAAAAATAATGTGATTAACATAATCGTTAGAAAATATGTCGATCATGACTTAATGAAAGACGTTTTAATATTTTGTACTTTAAGGTCGGATCATTTTGAGTTTCGAAAAACGTTACCTAACGAACTAAAAGTTGATTTTAGTTTATTATTTCGTTCGAAAAATATTTTTAAGTAACCTAACGTACTATGATGAAATCGTGTATTGTTTAAATAGCTTGATGTAAAAAAATTAAGTAGGCGGTCGAAGTATCGCAATTTTGTTAAAAATAATTTAACTTATAAAATATTGTTAATTTCATGAACTCAGGTTGATTTATCATATGAAACCAATCTTACGTGGTCGACTAGTTGTCTATCTGTCATATTAAATGTGTTTTCAATGCTAGAATAGTGCATGAAATGTGTACATCATAAAAAGAAGAGGTCACGTTTCATAAAATAAACAATTATAGGCATCCAGTGATGGAATCTCCCACATATCTCCATACATTGACCTCAGAATATCCCTGATACTAAGAAAATTGTAATACGGTGGGATGAGTACCCGGGTACACAATCAATTTTAATACCGGCTGATGGAATAGACCAAGAGTGTATAACGTCTTTCGACGAGGCTAATATATGTAGTCTTATTTCAATAGGCATTGCAATAGCTCCAGTTGCATGTAGACGGATCATATTTGTTACACCTTTCTTCATCGGTCGGAACTGACTTTTATATAAGTCCATGTTTTTACCTAAACGGGAGGATCCGTTCTCAGTACCAAAGAGGTAAAAGAATAGGTAATTGGATAGGCCTGAAAGGTTTAGAGATGAATTCGCCAGTAAATTATTGACTGACACAAGTGAGTCTTTCAGTACCATGAATTTTAGGAAGTTAGTGTTTTGGTAAAATAACTCTCGTGAAAGTTCTGAGCTGAAAGATACTGGATCGATTAAAGGGAACGTGTTCTTTACTTCTTCAAGTAATGGGTTATTAGGTGAGGCTGTTAAGTACTTAGGTAGGCTAGCAACATTACTTTTATTTAAAAAGTATTGTCTGTATAAGTATTCACGCTTAGTGAGTATGTCAACCATGATACTGGAATTGTAGTAGTATGACTGAATTGATCCAGCGGGTCGTCAAGATGATCGTCCAGCAGTACTGACTCCTGAATAGGAGGGGGTGGATTCGGTTGCGACGTAATCTACGTGACCGGTAGAAGTTCAGTACGTAGAAGAGTGTTTTAGTGCGACTTTAGTTGTCTGTAAAGTACTTTCACCAAACAAACTTGAAGAAGTCGTTGATGTCTTGTACCAATTAGATATACGTGAATAAAAATAAGGGGAGTAAGCTCAATTAGACATATAATTTTTCCGTGCTCGAGCAAGTCTTATTAAGTAATTTTCACTGTCATTAATTTCGTCACCTACTGGTGTAGTGTATTCAAAGGACTTATTTGTATAGGGTACTCCTAATAGCGAGTAACGTGCTACTGATGACGGTTGAATCTCAATGGAAGATCAACGAGACTGTCAGTCGAACCATAAATAACGTGAGGGATCACTTTTCATCGAAAGTAGGAAGGGTAAATCAGCGAAGTAAATGTTCATCGAATTCCAAATAGCATAATTATCATTGAAATTATTCGTAAAATACTGCTTATAACTATTAACAGTAAAGAAGCTATCTTTATTTTTACCGAGCATTCCTTCGTATGGAGATTTTGATTCCGTAATAAAGGGATGAGAAACAAAAGAGTTTGAGAAATCTTGTAGTCTAGCGTTAGAGCGGCCTTCGTCGAATCGAGATTTGAAAACTTTTTGTATTGCATTATAGGTGATAACGGAGTTACGTGCAGTACTTCTCAATTTCATCGGATTTGATAGACGTAGATCATTCGTCGAATTTACGTCTAAAGTACTGGTGTAGTCTACTGCATTTTCCGATAAGGCGTTGTCTTTAAATCAAGAAGCCTCCTCATAGTCAGGTCTAAAGTTATCTATGATTTGGGTATAAGATAGCGGTTGTATTTTTACCGAGTTGGTGTTTAGTAGATTTTTATATGTTAAATAGTGTACGTAGTTAACATACTTTAAGTTCTCGTAAGAGTCTTCTATGGAATCCACTGAAGTTTCACTTGAAAAAGGGTAGAAATTTTTTAAATTTAGGAGCATAGAATTTGGTAAAGAATCCTCAGTGAAAATAGGGAGGGAGTTTAGACTTGAATTGGCTGCTAAGTCACGGACGAGAGGCTTAGCTAAGGTTGAGGCTCTAAAAGTTTTGTGACGTACAGAAGCATTGAATAATTCTTCTTGTTTTTTAAAAAATGTGTAGTCTTTTAAACCTTGTAAAATGTTGAGATAGTCGTCATGTGCAAAGGAGGAGTACGTTGACTCTCAGAATGCGTCTTCAAGTAACTCCAGGGCTTGTCAATTACGGAAATCGTATTCAGCGTATTCGGTGAAGGTAGGCATGTACATGTTATCAAACATGTCGGCGATCTCAACCACGTTTGTATACCTGTTAGTTGGGTTCGAGTGGGCTCAGTATGACAATCAATACGAGTTAAATACGAAGTTAGGTGCCGACTCTTCCTTGCTTCGTAGAATCGCAGGGGTTAGGTCGTCCTCACCTTTTAAGTACTTATCGTACCCAAGAGGGTAAGTTGAGCTGTTTTTATTGAGTAGGGGTGCGTGTGAAGCTGTAAACGCAGTATTGTTACTGACGAGTTTATAGAGACTGTTTGTATCAGATCAGCCCAGGTTGGCGGCATTGAAGAGGGGTGTCGAACTACCACCTAGAGACTCTGATACGTTATTATGAATTAAGGAATTTAGGTTACTACCCTTGTCATTAAAATTAAGTAGTGTTTTGCTTGGCGTTAATCCATTAATTAATCGAGTATTTCTATCACTTGTTAGTAACTGTTGATTTGAAGATTTTAAATCTTTAAAACGATACGATAAGTCTTCATTGAAGAATTTAGAGCTAAACGTTTGTACCGAGTCAGACTCATTAACATTATTGCCTATGAAGTTTTTTTTGGTTCATCGACTATTCAATAAATATTTGAATGAGTTGTTAAGTTGTTTTGAGTCTGTTTCAGCGCTAAGTAGGGAGGTCGTTGTTGGGTAATTAACCAATTTTTGGAGTGAATAGTTTGTCGATGCTGAGCTTTTGTCTGTTAAACTAAGTAACCTTAAAGTATTTGAGTCTGTGTTTAAAACATTTTCCCGTGCAGCGGTGTTAAGGTTGTAGTTCATTGAACTAGAGTTTACCGTATTAGGTGTGTCTAGATTGTACTCCATGAACTTATTTAGACTTTTATTATCTAAAAGTGAGTTGAACGAGTTGGTCGTTGACATCATTGACGAATAATTATGTTGTCTAAAAGTACCATAAGAAGGGGAATTATTAGGTAGAGTGTCGTTTAAATATAGGTTTGCAATTTTTTGATACTTTAAGTTAAAATCGGATACGTTTGTGAAAAGTGATTGAGGGTTAGTTTTTGAAAAGTATTGTATTTTTTTGAACGCAGTTGAATCTTTCACTGTAGAACTCCCGATGTCGTTAAAGTTCATAAAATTTACGACTTTAGAGTTATCACTTGGTGACAATAAAAGGTGTGCGGGGGTTGAGGTTAATTTAGAATTGTTTTTGTTTTGATAATATTTTCAAAGCGTGTTAGTCTGTAAGGTTTTAGATCCTGTGTTGTTGTATTTAAGTGAGTTACCTACCATGGATGAGTAAGAGGGTTTGACGTTGTAATTGAGGTCAATCCCCTTTGGGTAGAAATATTCCCAACCCCATTGGTAGGCACGGATACCGATTACGATCTCACCAGAACCAAAACCATCGTAATAATCAGCTGCATCAACTGACTCACTGATGATAATCGAAGCAGCCCAGGTAACGGGTACCGTAGCAGTGATTAGATCAGCACACTTAGACCTACTTACTCCTCTAGTTTCACGTTTTGGCTTAGTACGCATATTACATCACCTAACTACATTAATAAAAGTGATAAAATAGAACATGATAAGCGAAATAAACATGAACCATAACCAATGTTGATAGTGTAAAACATGGATGAATCATAGATCTTCGTGTACGAAAGAGGGTGAAGCAATAAAAGGTTCGGGGTAATAGAGTTTAACGTCGGGGGTTGATAAAGCTTCAGTTAAAGAACCATCGTCTTCGATATTATGAAATTCGAACCGTTCGATGATGTTGGCATATTCGGGAAAGACTTTGAACATTAAATCGACGTCGGATTTTGCGACTGATAGAGCTTCAATGTCTTGAGCGAGTAGTTTGGACGTCGAGAATAGAAAATTACTCTCGATGTCGCTTACAGAAAAAAACGTATTGTTATTAAATAAACTAACGTTAAACAAATCGTAAGCTTGGGACGAGTTCGAAAAATTAAATACGTTTGACACAGAAGCATCAGTATTCGTATTCATAAATTTCTGAACATTTGAAATCATCAGGTTTCCGTTTGAGCCATAGAAGTCTATGATACCTGGAGTGGAGAAAAAATTGGAAGCGTCGTCGTAATAAGACGCTGCTTCTGGTAGGAAATTTTTGTCCGTGTAATTAGCTAAGTACTCGTTTCAGGTTTTAATAGCTTTGGTTGACAATTATACATAAATCTTAACCATTATTTAGTAAATTGGTAAGAAAATAGAGTAGAGTCTAGAGCGTCTAAGTTTAGGTGATTTAACTCACGTGGGGAAGTGGTTGTAGCTCTATTGTATCTATGATTATGAAAACTTTTACGTTGTATAAAAGATAATCGATTGATTTCGTAAAAGTAAAAGTTGAGTCTTGTATTGAATCGACCTACACCGAAATTGTTTCGTATTGCGGGTTTAGCTTGACGAATACTATCGTACATCATAATGAAAAAGGATAATAGAGCAGCAACACTTAATAAGTGTCCAGCTGAGGCGATACTATGTCACCCACCTAGTGAGGAGGGGTAGTCTAAGACTCGACGGGGCATACCACAGTAACCTAACCAGAACATTGGAATAACAGTTAGTAGTTGTCCAAAGAGGTAATATACGTAATGAATATATGCGTAGATACGGCTGTATTTGACACCGTATATAGCTGGAAAATAGAAGTAGAATGCTCCGAAAATACCGAGCATGGCAGCACCGGCAAACATTACGTGGAAATGTCCGATTACGTAGAAAGTATCATGGAAAAGTACATCCATTCCTGTATGAGCAACGGCCATACCTGATACTCCACCAGATACGAAAAAGAATACAAATGTGAATGTGAATAGGAAAGGTAGTTCCATTACGAAAGCACTGTTAACTATGGTTACACATCAATGCATCAGTTTAGTTGCTGCGGGTACCGAAATCATGACTGTTAGAGTACTGAATAACATTCTTGTGGTATGGGATAAACCAACCATATACATATGATGTCCCCAGACAAAAAAACCTAAGAATGCGATAGTATACATCGAGTATAATAAACTTGCACGGGCCGAGACTCTTTTACGTAAGTAAAACGACATCATTGTGTTCGTGAAACCAAAAACAGGTAGCATAATAATGTAAACTTCGGGGTGACCGAAGAATCAGAACATATGTTGGAATAATACCGTATCTCCCCCTCCTGAATAATCAAAGAATGAGGTTTGTCAATGACGATCACATAGAAGCATTAAGATACCGATGGCTAGCATAGGGTTTGCAGCTATCATCATTCATGATGCAGTAATTAGACCTTCGGCGAAAAATGATCTTGCGTCTCGCATTTTACGATTATTTAGGGTTGATAAGTACCTGTAAGTTACGAGAAAATTTGCTGAACTTACAATGGACGCATTGATAGCTAGAAATACCCCCATTAATCCTACGTCAACTTTACCGATAGCGGTGAAACGTGTTCTTGCCGAGAAAGGGGTAACCATTGCTCAACCAGGTAATAAGTCTTTTGCATTTCTCTCGATAGAGTAGACAAGACCATCTTCACTAGTGAATCTTCTGTACAGTGAGTTTTGGTGTCTTGCAGCTAACAGTTTACATCTTCAAGCCTCTCTGGTAAATTTTAATTGTCGTCAATTTGCGAGTATACGTTGCTGTGTCGAACTCGAGTCAAACATTTTATAAAATTTTTGATCCATGGCGTTAATAGATACTCACCTTAGATTAATAAAACCGTTATTTTGTTTTAGTAAAAAGAAGGTATTAAAGTAATTGTCGGTAGGTGCTACGTGAGAGGAATACCAGTTGTCTACTTCTGCTAGTTTTAGTTGAGATTTAGTAGTAAATTTTAAATTAAAATTTTTGTAATTATTCTTAAGTAGGTCGGTGAATTGGTCAGAATAGAACCAGGGAGCTTTTCTAATACCTCTAGCGACTTCAATGAATGAGGTCATTAACGAAGGATATAATTGGTCTCAAATACCTAAATAATTACCACACTTATAATCATAACTAATTAAAGGATTATTAAATCGAGTGAATCGTAGACCGGTAGATAGCTCAGACATTGAAGAAGTGAAAGTACTTTCTACGGTCGAGTTAGTCATGTTTTCAGACGAAAATACTACGCCCTTGTTAACATTATTTTCGTTGGATGTTACGGACGTGCTGGATGTGAGTGTGGAGTTTATAGTAAAATTCATTGATAAAAAGTCTTTAAGACATTTAAAGACATTAGTTAAAGACAATGCAGAAGCTAAGTGTATGTTTAATAGGGAGCTTGTTGCGGTACTAAGAAGGTTTACTAAATTTGACATAGCATATGAGGTTCATGAGACAGAACTGTTGTTTAAATTAGTTGAAACACTGGGGGAGATGAAAAAGTTAATGTAAGTGACGAAAGTGTTTGAAATATAAGCGATAAAGCTGCTAGATGTATTACTACCTAAGGCGTAATTATTGTCAAATAGATTTAATTTAGCTTTGCTTGAGGTAGTCGTACCAAAATTATAAAATAGAGACATGTCGTGATTAATATTTAGTTGGTTATTATTTTTAAAACGTAGACCGATTATAGATTTATCGAATAAATCACGGTGGTCGTTTGAGTTTACTAGGTCTGTAAAAAACTTACGTTTTAGGATACCTTGTAATTCCCTGATATTAAAACAGTTCATTCTTTGGTAACGACGGTCAACACATACGAGTTGACAAAGCATAATTAACCCACCAGGTAGAAATCAGAAAGCGGCACTGTTAAGACGAGGGAAAGCGACATCATGTACTCCTAATTGTGTAGGGAGTAGGAAGTTACCGAAAGCTCCGAAAACAGCTGGCATTATCATGAAAAAGACCATGATTACTCCGTGAGCGGTAGCAATACTAAGGTACTGAATACTATCACCGGCTAGGATACCTACCCCGGGGTAAGCAAACTCTAAACGGATAATAGTAGCTAAACTCATCCCTGCTGTACCGGCGACGAGTACGAAATTGAAGTAGTTTACTGCGATTCTTTTATGATTAGTTGTATAAATCCAACTATTTAGTGCATAACTAATACGGACCTTTATTCATCTAAAAAGAGTTGTTACTCAAGATAAAGAAATATTGGTGTTTTTATAAGTATTGTACATATTGTTTTTATTAGATAAACCTGAAAATACATTTTTAACAGCGTAGAACGGGTTTAACAATGAGTTTCATGTGCTCATAGAGAAACCTGCGGCTTGTAATTTATTTAAAAGTTTAGTTGTTAAAGCAAGTAATAAATTATTGATTACGTAAGCTAAGGAGTTTAAAAAATTCATAAAATACAGTGTTAAAAAAGTTTGTGAGTATTTGCATTAACTTTATTGTTTAGTCGTGATGCGAACTTAATAGGATTTACGTTCGAGTCGTTTAGGTTTATAGAACGCATTATAATGTTCTGAACAAGCATTATTATTAGACCTAATCCGAACTCTACAGCTGAAAGTATTAAAAAGAAAAATGTTAACGACAGTAGGTTTAGGTTGTCGTATGCGAGACCCATGAATAGAGTAATAATATATAGCGTAATTCAGAGTATTTCAGCAGTGAGAAGTAGGTGCAGTGCTGTGTTTACGTTTAGGGCAATGCTTGCGAACATGATGAAAAAAATAAAAAAAATAAAGTTAAAGTCACCTAATGTCATAAAATAAATTAACTACACTTAAGATACTGAGGTGTTAATACTTAGTTTCTAAGAATTTGTTCTCACATAAAAGAGGAGTGTTGGTTTTTAGTCGTATCACAGCTTACTAAAAGTTTTACCATTAGTTCACTGTTTGGATCGTCCACGGAGCCAGCACCAAGGTTTACCGCTAATAAATAGAACAAGATAGGTAGTATAATTGTAACAACACTTGCTACACTACCTTTGTCGTAGTAATTGGGCTTAGTTTGTCCTCAAGTAGTGGTCATGGTTACCGATTTACTTCGTTTTGTTTTAGTTTTATTGCATAGACTGTTTTTGGCCCGTGAACGTTTTAAAAGCGTGATTCTATTTTTTAATCCCATAATATATAATTAATTAAGACTTTTTGACGTTCATAAAAGTATCTTCTCTGTAAGAACAATTTACAGCATGTACCTCGAAAATAATAAGATAGAAGATATAAAATGCTAGTCCTAGACGAGCAGCAAGTTCTGCAATAAAGAAGACAAATAAGTATAACTTACCTCATAAAACGAAGTATGTGTAAAAGAAATCGTTGGAGAAGTCATTCTCGTCCTCTAGTAAAAAAGATCGGTCGTCATGATTNTCTAACGTAAAGAGTATGGTACCGTGGATGGATAAGAATAGTTCGTTTAAGTACTCATCGTCATCAAAATCCCCTACGAAAATATAGTAAGAGTCAAAAAAATCGTCGAGGTTATCGTACACATTCATCCTAAATAACAAGGTGTAGAATCTTAGCATCAGTGAGAAAGTGTTTAAAAAGTCACGGAAAAATTGTTTAGCTACAAACCCTACAGTTCTACCCTCGACGACAGAGGCTTCTAGAAAGGCAAAATAGTGGATGGAGTGTTTGAAACAGAGGTAGAAGATAATTAACGAGAAAAAGTTAAAGAAGCTTGTGTCCATAAATTCAATCACTTCCTCTTGATCGTCATCAAATGCCATAATGGCCATCGTTCAGTATAGTAAGATAAAAAGAACTGTTTGCATGACGGCTTCGAGTTGTACACGAATTTCACGAGACATAGAGAAAAAGTAATAGTAAAATCTCACAAAGTGTGCGCTTACTGGCTGAGTCCATTTCAAAGATAAATTAGTTGTAAAAAAATATACTAGGAATCAGACATAAAGACCGAATAACATAAAACTAATGAGACCTTCACTAGGATAGTAGTTTAAGTTGTTAGTGTAAGAGTCAAAAACCGCTGCAGGTAAATTGTTAAAAGTACTTGATAATCAATAAGTAGATAGATAATCGTCAAGAACAAGTGATAATTCAGGAGCAACAAGTAATGTAGTACTGAGAACTTCTTGGTACTCAGACTGTAATAAAGGTGATAAGGGTAAAAAGCAGGTATTTGTTTGAACGATGATATCGTTCATAAACGAGCTATAAAGAGTATTAATATTGTTGTTTTTTGTGTTTGCTTGGATTAAGATACTATCCAAGTAAGAGGTTTTGGATATTTGGTCGATTAATAAGTGCTGGTTAATAAACGAGGATTGGAATAAGAATGAGGCTAGGGATCAATCAGATGCTACTAGGCTGGAAGTTTTCTCTCAGTTTAGTGCGTCAGATAGCCACATTTGGTCAGTAGATTTATAGGTTAACATTCAATTTGCTTCTAAAAAATTGTTTAGTGATCTCATAAAATATAGTATTAATAAAATAGGTAGACTTGGAAACCCATCACACCAGTGAACGTATTTATAAGTGAGAAGTCTTTGACGACACGTAAGTTTACTTCTGAGTGGGACGTATTACCTATCCTGTATAAAATTGTACGTTTACGGGAGTTTCCCGCTGCACTAATTTTACCCTTCAATCGTATTTTTAACCCTTTTATCTTTATGTCATCAAACACGTGTATAAAATAATTATGAAACAGATACTTCAGGAACCTGAAGATGGATCTTGTTTTTCAGAAACTGATACGAAGTATCATTGCCCGTAACCAGCTTGCTATAATTTTGGGGTCGCGTAGCACGAAACTAATATGTATGATATGCAAGGATTCCTCTAAAAAAAAACGGTGACCGAGTCGACGCTCGTAGAAACCCATACGAGGTAATCAACGCTTATAACGTACCATATAAGCTTTATCTATATGTTGATTTACAAACGGATAAAATTGGAACATGGCTTTTTTTCCTGTACAGAACTCAATGAATCGGATCAACGTGTTTTGGTAGAGAGGTATTATATCATCCCTAAAAAGTCGATTGGCAAAGGAGTTAAGTACTTTTTTGGTAAAGATCTTGTTAAAAGCTTGGTGAGGTGTTAAATTAGTATTTTGGAGTTGGTCTGCATGTACGTTTGGTAGTAGTTGTTTGGCCAAGTGTAGAACGTCTTGGTAATTTTTAGTACCTTTTAGGGAGAAAACAAAAGATTTCAGTAAAAGGGGGTTACTTATTAAAAAAAGGGACGTTTGTGTGTGGGATATTGTATTTGACCCGATTGAAAGAAATGCTAAGGATTTCGTCGAGAGTCTATTGGTGTTTGAATTGGTTAACAAGTCTTTTATGTTTAAAGAGTATTGTGAGGAAGGGGTTACATTTGTATTAAACGGGTTATGTTTTACGGTTCTTGACGATACAATCGTGGAGTGGTACAGTTTTTTAATATGTTTTTTTCGGCTCCTGGACATCTTAGCGCATCTGGTGAAAAAGAGAGTGGCCTTTTTCGCTTTTCAGCGGAGAAATCTGCCCATACGCCTGATATTACGCTTCAATAATCTTTTTAGACGGAGTTGACGTCTTCGGGATAAAATTAGGTTCATTGATAGTAGCTTCTGCTTTCGTAGAGATTTAGACCGAACTCTGCTATAGCCTTTGGTTTTTTTACGGACCGAAACGGTAATTTGCTTCATGCCCATGAGGGATTTTGAATGGCCTTTAGTAGATAATGGTGCTGGGTTTTGTGTAGCTATGAAATTAGTAGGTCGTACATAAGTAAGTTTTCTCGAGCTTAATTTACGTTGGGTTGTGAAGTTACTGTTAAGTAGTGTGTAAATTGTGGAAAACATTTGTTCAGGTTTGATACCCGGTTTGGGTCTATTCAATTTTGATATAAAAGGTGAAATGGTTGATTTCGGGAAAAGTGCGAGGGTACCACTCTTGGAGTAAGGCAGTCGCGACCACGAGTTAAAGAAGTTTCCGTTTTGCTGACTAGTACTAATGGGTGATTCAGAGTTCTTAGACATACGGTAAGTGGGTGCTTTTCCAAGAACAAAAACAGCGTTGGGCGCTTTAAGATTTTTCCTGCGGACAAAGTCAGACTCTAGAGACCAGTTTTGTACTATCTGTACTTTAGTTCAACTAGGGGTTGCGTTTATCGGTGCTACGGAATGTGTAACATATTGTGACTCGGTGTCGGGTCGGATTAAGCCATTTGTTATGACTAGTTTACTAGTGTGACCTATCGTATTCAAAAAGAGTATGTTGTACATTTGTTGTAAGTAGGTAGAATTTGAGAGTTTGGCTAATTCAGGGGTGTAGACTAAAGGTTTTTTAGTTCTTAAGAAGTTGCTGTGGTAGGTAAATCACGAGGTGGTAAGTGTTTTTTGTAAAAAAAGGATTGAGAGTGCTGGTACTAACGCCTCGGTGTTAGAGAAAGGATAGCTCTCTAAAAAGGATTGATTCTTTGGAACATTTTTGCAGCTTTTGATAAAGCTGGCGGAGAATTGTTCGTTGTATTCGAGTTTATAGGATCTCGTAGTTTGGGGATTTTTATACCGGAAATTTTACTGTGAAAAAGGGCTCGTTTTTTTTTCCGTAGCTTAGTGCCCGCGTGCCTCAATGGAGTAATAGTCACAGTTTTATTTTCTTTTAAAATTTTCGATGAGTACTTGCTGGAATGCTTTAGAAGAGCGAGAGATACGGTGCTCGCAGCCCTCTTCTTGCGTGTTTTATTATTAGTCAGTAGGGCTGTAAACGGGCTCCCCGAACCAACTAATTTGGTCGGTCGTACTGCTCTCCAATTAAGCGGACTAGGGGTTAAGGTGACGTTCGTCAGGGGGCGTACCATTTTTGTGAGGTTAAACTGTTTTGACTTCGTAGCGAGGTTTTGACTTAATCTAGCAGAACTACGAAATTTGAAGATTCTAAGACTACGTCGTTTAGTGTTTTTTAAGCGACGTGATCTCCTATAAGAGAATATAAGGTTCGGGTCTATTTTTTGTAAACGGTGCAAAACAATTTTTTTACTAATAAGGGGGTGGGTGTTAATAAGTTTACGGCGTAATTGCTTATATTTGCTTCTGTAAAGTGCTTTTTTCTTTCTCGTAAGTAGGTTAAATATAACGATAACAAGGGTAGCAGGAATCGAACCCACGCATATGGTTTTGAAGACCATTGTTCTACCATTAAACTATACCCCTTTGTGTTTACTATTGGTAAACTGGTGACGATAAATTTAGCGGACTAGCACCGACTATGGTTGGTATTTCAAAAACCATTATTTATCTTAATTATATGGGCTTTAGGGATTTCGCTCACCGCTACTTTCCCAATTTCAGTTGATATTTTTGAGTAGTTAATAAGATGTTTCTATTCACTACTTTACTTCAATTCAGTCTACTGGTCCACACTAGCAAAGAGCTCGTAGTAGATATCGGCCTCTAAAACCGTTCGTCACTTAGTATCAAGGCATCCCCTTAATGCAGTGGTTCTTACTATTTTAAAACTTAGTGCACTAATAAAAATAAGTGCATCAATAATTTAATTAAAATTTAGTACTTTAAAAGTACATTTAAAAAGATATGTGTACTCCAACAACAGGTTCCCCTACCATTACCTTGTTTCAACTTCGCTCAAATTACCATATCCTCCTTAACTCTCAAATCATATTAGCGTTTAAGAAGTGAAATACTACTTAACAGTTTGGTAAACGAACTAGCCTATTAAATTACGAGTCCACTTAAGTAAAAACTTCTTCGTTTTAAAAGACTGTATGAAAACCGGCCATAACAATTAGATAAGTGTCCAGCCGACACAACTCTTCGAGCGTGATGGGCGGTGTGTGCAAAGTTTGACAGATCATTCACCGTGACGTGATGATTCACGATTACTAACGATTCCGACTTCATGTAGACGAGTTTCAGTCTACAATCCGAACTTTGATAGTTTTTAGAGTTTTGCTTCAGTGTGAACCGTTGCGTCTCTTTGTTTCTACCCTTGTAGCGCATGTGAAGCCCAACATATATAGACCATAATGACTTGACTTCTCCTCCACTTCCTCAAAGCCAATTATCCCACAAGAACGGACTATAGGCCAAACCAGTTTCCCGGTTCCGCAAAAAGTCTTAGAATGAGGGATTTTGATTATTAGCTTTGTCATAAAATCGTAAATTAAGCAAGTTTTTATTAAGCGTGCAACCGAGGTTTACGTGTCTTTAACAAAAAAGCTGTTTTATATTTACGCCGAAGGTTACGTTCGTTGAGTAAATGAATAGAACATTCTACAACACGAGCTGACGACAGCCATGCAGTACCAGTTAGAATTTTGACGATAGTTGCCGCTAGACAATACAATAAAAATACTCAATATGTTGGTAAGATTTGGCGCGGATTGTCGAATTAATCCACACGCTCCACCGTTCAAACAAACTCCCGCCAATCTGTTTAAGTTTAACCTTTGCAGCCTTACTCCCCAAGCGAGGCATTTAAGCGTTAACGTACACACAGGGAACATTTACCCTACATGTAATGCCCATTGATTCAAGGTACGAACTACTAGGGTCTCCAATCCTATTCGATACTCGTACTTAAATGGTTCGATGTCAGATAGTAGTAGTACACCGCCGAGGCCTCCGAGGATCCCTGATAATATCATAATATTTTATCTCTATATTATAGGTATCGTGAACTTCCTACCATCTCTAGTACTAAGGTCTTATAAGTGAGTAAATTAATCTCTGGGTTTATCTTATAATTACTTAGACAATCTAGCCATACTTTACGCTCAGTAAAGGCCAGTAACGCTCCCCCGTCAAGGTATTACCGCAGCTGCTGGCACCTTTTTAGCCCGGGATTCTAACAAGCATAATGTCATTTTTTTAGCTTGCGGACAGACTTTACAGCTTTCATAGCCTTCACGATCTTAAAGATCTTTCATCTTACGCGTAGTGCTGGTTCAAACTTCCGTTCATTGACCAATATTCTCCACTGCTGCCAACGGTGGGATGTTTTTCAGCTCCCATGTGACTGGACAATCTCACAACCCAGCTAAAGGTCGTCGACTCGCTCACAAAAATTCAATGTTTTTTGGCGAAAATCTACCTTAACACAACTACACCAGAAGGCACTCTTGTTTTAAAAAGTATAATTTAGATATTTCGTTTAATGAAAAACATATGATACCCGTTAAAGATTACTTATCATAGTCTAACCGACAGGTGGTTTACTTACCACAAGAACGGCCATAATCGATTATTAAGTTATGTTTCTTTGATTTACCTGAAGTAAATGAAAGCTTTTATTATACTTATATTTATGTACTACATAAACCTTCTGAAAGTACGAAGTGCATTACTCACCCTTGCGCCACTGAGATTAAAGCTAATCTCCGTACGACTCGCATGTGTCAAGACACCGCGCACGCGTTCACTCCGAGCCACAGTCAAACTCATAATAAAAAATTTGTGTAAAATCCACTGTATGTCAATAAACAAGCCCGTTTATTGTATAAAAAGACTCTTTTTGAAGGTTAATCTAATACGCGATTAATCATGACTAGACGTCTAGATATCTTACGTTTAAGGCGCCCCTTCTGTTTTGTTTTTAAAAAACCATAGGGTTTGTTATTCGTAAAAATTATTATAGGGAATGTGAAGGGGTTCGGTACTTCTTTCTCATTTACTAAGTTGTTTGAGAAGGGATTTTTATAAATACTTACTACGGGATCATTTATCGTAGACATAATTTCTTTAAAATACAGNGGGGTCTTGTTGACAAAAAGGTACATATTTTTTAAAGAGGAGAAGAGTAGTACCTTTCTTAAGAAGCTTGCTAATAAGATAAACACCGTTTTACTTTTTGTAAAGGCCTTGTTCTTTAGAAGGAACTTAGATAATATACCTAATGAGAGGAAAAAGTACGACTCTCCTAAAAGAGTACGTAACGTGGGGAAGAATTTATTTCTGGAGAAATTTAAAGCTAACACCTTCGTGGGATTAAAGAATTTACGGCGGTTAAAGTTGTAACCTCTATCCAAGAAAGTATAACTTTGTAATTGTTTCGAGTAAAATAAAGCTCTATTCAGGAAGGGGATGCTTTTATCAAATTTATTCAAAGAGTGGTTGATTTTAGTTTCTCTTTTTTCATCTTGATAAAAATTTTTAAAGTCTTGAGACTTGTTAAAATACAGATCTTTGTAAAAAGTTTTGTAGTTTATTTTCATTATCATTAATTGAGAAGAATTGGGTTCGAACCAATGCGAGTTTCCTAACAGATTTACAGTCTGCCGCTTTCGACCACTCAGCCACCTCCTCCTAACTACTAGTGCGTAAGCTCTATACNTATATAGATTAT
>JGI26083J51738_10000729_pt1 | contig 17684 bp, 25 predicted proteins | sample SaaInl85LU_5_DNA_FD_51738 | JGI IMG/M metagenome (IMG submission 51738)
CCTATTCTGATTGGAATGATGATTATGAAGCACACGATTATCTAAATGTAGATAGGACACCTGGCACATATCAAGCTAGGAACTATGATAATACCACTAGAACTCCAGCGGCGTATCAACGCCATGATGTAGACAACGATCCAATAGAAATCTGATGGCACAGTGGAATAAGGATGCTCAATCTTATAGAGCACAGGACACAACAAATTTTGAAGTAGGGATGCTTGCCAATAAAGATGGCAAAGTTTGTGATGAAAACAATCCCCTTCCTGTTAAAGGAAATACTGATGCTTTTGGAAGAAACCGAGTATCATTGCCATTAACTTTATTTGATTCTTCACACAGATTTACCGACAATAATCTTTGGAGCACGGCAACTGTAACTGGAGGATCTACCAGTTTTAATGCTAGTCAAGGATTAGTTGATTTAACAGTAACTACTGTAGCAAACGCAGAAGTAGTTAGAGAAACAACAAAGGTATTTTCTTATCAGCCAGGAAAATCTCTTCTTGTAATGAGCACCTTTGTTCCAGCAACACCACAAACAAATCTTCGCCAGAGGATTGGATATTATGGTGATAGTAATGGAATGTATTATCAACTAGATGGATTAACTCCAGCATTCGTAGAAAGAACTTTAGTTACTGGATCAGTAACAGAAACTCTCATTAGTCAAACTGGTGGTGTTTATGGTGCTGGCGATACTGGATGGAATGGAGATAAACTAGATGGAACTGGTCCATCTGGTCTTACACTATCAAAAGATAAAGCACAAATTCTTTGGATGGATATTGAGTGGTTAGGTCTTGGATCTGTAAGAATGGGATTTGTTATTGATGGTCAATTTATTATTTGTCACACATTCCACCACGCAAATAGAATGTCATCTACTTATATCACAACTGCTTCATTACCTTTACGATACGAGATTAAAAATACTGGTGTTACTGCTGGCGGCACTTTAAAGCAGGTTTGTTCCACAGTCATTTCTGAAGGTGGTTATGAGCTTCGTGGATTACAACAAGCAGTTGGAACACCAATTCTATCTCCAAGTAATTTAGCTGACAAAGGAATATACTATCCACTAATTTCATTAAAGTTAAAAACAACTCGTTTAGATGCTGTAGTAATTTTAACAGCATTATCAATATTGGGATTGGGAGATAGCACATATAATTGGCAAGTAATAGCAAGCGGATCTACTACTGGTGGAACATGGGTAAGTGCTGGCACAGATAGTTCAGTAGAATATAATATAACTCCAGCAAGTATCACGGGCGGAAGAATTTTAGCAAGTGGTTATATAGATAGTAGTAAAAATAATATTGGATCAATAGATATTCTTAAAGAAGCATTATTCAAATTTCAATTAGAAAGAAATGGATTAACTGGAACTCCATTAGAATTATCTATTGTTGCTACTTGTGATAAAGATGATAAAGATGTTCACGCTTCTATGGACTGGGAGGAAATCAGTAGATAACTAAATAATCTCGTACACCCTCGTCGGTTGTTATGAGAGATTTAGAGAATTAAAAGAACTCTGCGAAGCTAAGCGTGGTTTGTATGCAAACATTCACGCAAAGCGAAAACGAGGAGAAGCACCAGCGAAGTCAGGTAGTAAGGACTACCCCGCTAAGGATGCTTTTCAAAAGGCGGCGAGGACTGCCAAAGAAAGTTTTGAACTCACCACAGAAGCAGCCTGGACAAAAAAGTCAGGCAAAAACAAAGAAGGAGGTCTCAATGAAAAGGGACGAAGATCTTATGAGAAGGAAAATCCAGGATCTGACCTTAAGGCACCAAGCAAAAAGGTTGGAAACCCCCGTCGCGCATCGTTTTGCGCTCGAATGAAGGGCATGAAAAAGAAATTAACCAGTAAAAAAACTGCTGGCGACAAGGATAGTAGAATCAACAAATCACTACGTGCGTGGAATTGCTGACATACTTGTGAAAAGAATGTTAAAATAGAGCAATTTTACTCACACGATCTATAATTATATTATGAGTTCTGATATGACAATGCGTTTAAACGAAAGCGATATCACACGCCTAATCACAGCTTGCCGTCTCTATCAAGAGAAGACAGGTTCTGAGTGGATGTGGGATGAATACAATGATTTAATTCACAAACTCAATACTTACAAAGAACAACATTCTGTAGCGAAATGAAATCTTTAATCACGATTCTGGTTGTGTTATTTTTTGCTGCCCCAGTATGGGCAGTAGATGTAGTAATGGGTTCTGGTGGGAACCTAGTATTTGAACCTAATGAGATCACAATCTCGGCAGGTGACACAGTTCACTTTATCAACGAAGCACTACCACCACACAATATTATTGTAGAAGCACGTCCTGATCTCTCTAGAGAATCATTACTGTTTGCTCCAGGAGAAACACAAGACGTTGTATTTGCTGACGCAGGAGACTATAACTTCTTCTGTGGTCCCCATCAGGGCGCAGGTATGACTGGTGTTGTTCACGTAAATTGAGAGACTATAATGAATTGGTCTCCCGAATTAAAAAAACGATATAACTTTGCTTTATCAGCATTTTCAAGAATGTATGGTACAAGTCATATCACAATGGAGATGATGCACTTCAGTTATCAATGGGCAGATTCTGATAACAATCATCCAGAAGGAACATTAACTAGTATCGATTTTTATTTCCGAGACTTATGGACAAACGCAAAAACGATATAAAAGTAATACCATCAATGATAATTTTAGGTGGTATTGTCTTTTATGTTATCTGGGGATTTAACAACGCTTACACACTATGATGTTACAATTTGCTAGATTCTGTGGTGTTGTATTAAACAACCCATATGGATTAGGATTCCTCTCAACCATTTTAGTCTTTGTCCCCATCATAGGAATGTGGGCAGTTCATAAATACGACTGGCAGCATTGGGAACCTTTCCATAAACATGAATAAGGAACCCGATTACAACGTAGATTTAACTATAGAAGATATACGTTTATTACATCATTGTGTAATAAAGAGATTGGAAATGTGGGAAGGATCTCCAGCACGCCCACCTGAAGAACAAGAGCACCTATGGATAATGAGAGATTCTCTTTTCCGAATGATGTTAGATTATAAATTTAATGAACTTTGAATTAACCATGGAAGATTTTACAATCATCCAAAACGCTTTACACTATTATAAAAAAGTAGAGAAGTATCCCAACTTCGCTCATTTTGACGAAGAAAGAATTAATCTCTTGAGGGATAAACTTTCATATCAGATGATACCATCTCGCAAAAGCAAGAGAGATGAGTAGTTCTATACCATTTATTTTAACTGGTCTGTTTTGTTCCTTTGGATTGATTCTTTTTTTCTTATCTATTATTGAATTATGAGTGCTGTATTTGTATTTGGATTTATTCTACTACTTACAATAGGAATGGAACTTACTTGGCCAGTTAAAAAATGAATTTATTATTACACCCACATACTAATGTAAACGATCCTGTGTGGTCGGTTATTTTTATGGTTTTTCTTTCTCTTTGTATGGCTGGTTATAGTATCTACTATATACTAGGAGTTGATAAAAGAGAATCTCATGGGAGCATTGACACCACCGAGCAGGAAGAGCTGCTACAACTTCCGGGTGACGGAGATCAATCGTGTACTTGATGGTGACACTATTGATGTTACAATTGATCTTGGTTTTGATCTCTATAAAAAAGAAAGAGTAAGAGTTGCTGGTGTCGATACGCCAGAGAAGAGGACAAAAAACTTAGAGGAGAAAGCACTTGGAATCGACGCAACCAACTGGCTCAAAGAAAAACTCGAAGGCACTTTGGCTGGTGATGATGAGTTGTCTGTTAGGACTGAACTTGTTGGTGGCACTGGCAAATACGGGCGTCTTCTGGGTTGGCTTTACATTGGGGACGACAGTGTGTCCCTTAACGAGCAAATGATTATTGAAGGTTATGCTCACGCCTATGATGGAGGCACTAAGGATATGAATCTCGAAGCACTGAAAGAGATTCGCCGTGAGCATGGAACATTAGTAGAATGAGTGCAAACCAACACTTATAAAAATGTAGCCTAACGATACAATATTTTTCACTACATACACTATAATGTTTGTAGTGGAATATTATCATGCTTGGCATATATGTAATCATCACTCTCATTGTTCTCATGGTAGCGTATGCTGGCGTGGAAGAAACTATGCGCTTATTCGCTTATGCTGATCTTGTGATCAGGTATCAGTGGATTAAATTTAAAATGTTTTTGATGAAACGTAAATTAGAACAACAACTTATAAAGGATCTACCTGACTTCAATAAACTCGCAAAGGAATTAAAAAATGACCAACGATAAGGAACTGTCGGATCTCAAGATTGAGAGAAAAGAATGTCCTAAATGTGGTGCTACATGGATGAACGGTCAACACCGTTGGGCTACAGGTGCTGTAGGTAATGAAGCAGATTTAGCAGGTCTTGTTTGCAACAAATTAGGAGATGACACTTGTATCAATCCTGTAAAAGGAATGGAAGGCGGAGATACGTGGAAAAAACGACTAGAATTTTTAGAAAATTTAGAAGAAGAGAACAAAGATAAATACTAGTGGTGAACTAGGTTTTTGTTTTGGCAACTGGTACTGATGTATACTTGGGTAATCCCAACCTGAAAAAGGCTGGGACCCCAATACAATTTACAAAGAAGCAGATTGATGAGTGGATCAAGTGTAAGAATGATCCCATCTACTTTGCGATGAACTATATAAAAATCATCTCTCTTGATGAGGGTTTGATACCTTTTGAGATGTATGATTTTCAAAAAAAGATTTTGAGTGATTTTCATGAAACAAGATTCAACATCGCAAAGCTCCCAAGACAAACAGGAAAGTCTACTACGGTTGTCGCTTATCTTCTTTATTATGCAATTTTTTACGATAGTGTTAATATTGGTATTCTTGCAAACAAGGCATCTACCGCTAGGGAACTGCTAGGAAGATTACAACTTGCTTACGAGAATCTACCAAAGTGGATGCAGCATGGTGTATTGGTATGGAACAAAGGTAATGTGGAGTTAGAGAATGGCAGTAAGATATTGGCAGCTTCTACATCTGCGAGTGCTGTCCGAGGCATGTCGTTTAACATTCTCTTCCTCGATGAGTTCGCNTTCGTTCCAAACCATGTTGCGGAGCAATTCTTTGCCTCTGTTTATCCTACTATTACTTCTGGTAAATCAACGAAAGTAATTATTATCTCTACGCCTAATGGCATGAATCACTTCTACAAGATGTGGGAGGATGCTAGGAGAGGTAAGAATGATTATACTACTAACGAAGTTCACTGGTCTCAAGTACCTGGCAGAGATGCTAAGTGGAAAGAAGAGACTATTAAGAACACATCTCCAAGACAGTTCGCGCAGGAGTTTGAATGCGACTTCCTTGGATCTGCTGATACTTTAATCAGTCCATCAAAACTACAAACTATACCATTCGCTGATCCGATTAAATCTAATGCTGGACTTGATATCTATGAGAGAGTCGAAAAGGATCACGAATATATTATTACTGTCGATGTTGCCAGAGGAATTGGTGGCGACTATAGTGCTTTCCTCGTGTTTGATATCACCACGATGCCGTATAAGATCGTTGCAAAGTACAGAAATAATGAGATTAAACCTATACTGTTTCCCTCAGTAATCTTTCAAATTTGTAAAGAATATAATAACCCATACGTTCTGGTAGAAGTAAATGATATTGGTGATAGTATCGCTGCTACTCTTAATTACGATCTTGAATATCCTAATGTACTTATGTGTGCGATGCGTGGTAGAGCAGGTCAAGTCGTGGGGCAAGGATTCTCAGGATCAAAAACACAACTAGGTGTTAAGATGAGCGTAACGGTCAAGAAGATCGGTTGCTCTAATCTTAAAGCTATTATCGAAGAAGACAAATTAATATTCAACGACTTCCAGATCTTCCAAGAACTTACTACATTCGTACAGAAGAAGCAAGCATGGGAAGCAGATGAAGGATACCATGACGACCTTGTAATGTGTATGGTTCTCTTTGCGTGGTTAGTCATGCAAGAGTATTTTAAAGAGATGACAGATCAGGATATCCGAAGAAGAATCTATGACGAACAACGTAATCAAATAGAACAAGACATGGCTCCATTTGGTTTCCTTGATGACGGTATGGGTGATGATACTTTTGTTGATGGAGATGGAAACCTTTGGGAATATGGAGACAAGCAAGAAGAAGTCGGATACATGTGGAACTACTAATGAATATTGAAGACCAATTTTCATTAGAACATATTCTATTCAAAGAAAGAAAATGTAGATCATGTGGGATTAAAAAAGATCTTATAGAAGATTTTTATCTAACGAGAAAAACTAAGAAAGGACATCCATCAGCATACGCCTACGAATGTAAAGAGTGTAATGTCAAAAGGGTTATGGAATCTAGAAAAAAGAGGAAAGATAAACCAGACATACCATATGATCCTGTCCCTAGATTCGGACCAGAAATTTATCCTGACTGGTAGTTCATGCACAGTTCACCACCAGTGAAACATTCAAAAATCTAAATACCTTTAGATAAATTTGATATCTAAAGAGGTATAAAACATGGCAAGTCAAGTCTCGCCTGGTGTTGTTATTAGAGAACGTGATTTTTCCAATGCTGTTGTAGTAGGAGCCACCGCTATTCGTGGTGCTATTGCTTCTTCATTCCGCACTGGTCCAGTAGGCAAAATTGTAAACATTGGTTCCGAAAGAGAACTTATTGATGTGTTCGGCACACCATCCGAGGCTAACGCTGGAGATTGGTTGGTTGCTTCAGAATTCCTCCGCTACGGCGGACAACTCGCAGTTGTTAGAGCAACAACTAGTGTTTTAAATGCTACTGAAAGTGGTAGTGGTGTTCTTATCGGTGATAAGGATGCTTTCGATGCTGGCGTAACTTCCGAGAAGTTTGCTGCTCGCTATGCTGGTGCTGACGGCAACAACCTTAGCGTTGTAATCGTTGACCGTGGCGCTGATTATGTCATCGCAAAAACTGGTCATGGTTTAGCAGTTGGTGGCACGTATACAGACGATGCTGCTGTAGGACACGAAGTGTATGAAGTTATTAACGCTAATAGTTTCTCCATTGTAAAAGGTTCTGCTGTTCCAACTCCAGCAGCTGGTGATACAGCAACTGTTTGGGATTACAATTCACAAGCAATCGCTTCAACTGGTTTAACTTACAAAGCAATTGGTCCTCGTCCTGGTACTTCTGCGTATGCCGCAGAGCGTTTCCTTTCAAATGACGAAGTACACGTTGCTGTTGTTGATACAGCAACCAATACTATTGTTGAGAGACTAACGTATCTCACAAAATTAACTGACGGCAAAACTCCAGAAGGTGCTTCATCTTATTGGAAGGATTATGTAAATCAGTATTCTGGTTACATCTATGCTGGTGCTTCACTAGCAGCAGATGATACAACATCTGTTGGAGAAGATCCTGGTGCAACGGCAGCATCTTATGGTGCTACTAATGCTTCCCCACTAGCACTGTCAAGAATCTTACCTACGGCAGGTGGTGCTTTAACTGGTGGTGCTGATGACTACGCATATACTGCTGGTGAAATCCAAGCAGCATATGATGAGTTCCTAGATACAGAGCAAACAGTTGTTGACTTCGTTTTGATGGGTGGCAATGCTGCTAACGAAAACGATACTGTTGCTAAAGCACAAGCAGTTGCTGCTATTGCTAACAGCAGAAAAGATTGTGTNGCATTCCTTTCTCCTTGGACTGGTACTCAAGTAGCTACTTCTGGTGGCAGTGCTTTGACTCCAGCACTACAACTATCAAACACAATAGCATTCTTTGATAACATCAGTTCTTCTTCATATGTTGTTCTAGACAGTGGTGTTAAGTATACATACGATCGTTTCAATGACAAGTATCGTTACGTAGGTTGTAACGGTGATGTTGCTGGTGTATGTGTTTCAACTTCTTCTATCCTTGATGACTGGTTCTCTCCTGCTGGTCTAAATCGTGGTGGTATTCAGAATGTTGTAAAACTTGCTTTCAATCCAAACAAAGCACAACGTGATGATCTTTACACAAATAGAGTAAACCCAATCGTCTCAATGGTCGGTTCTGGTCCTGTTCTATTTGGAGATAAAACTGCTCTTGCTTCACCTTCCGCATTTGATAGAATCAACGTCCGTCGTTTATTCCTCAACGTTGAGAAGAGAGCAAAAGGACTCGCAGAAGGCGTACTCTTTGAGCAAAATGACAGCACAACTCGTGGAGCATTTGCTGCTTCAATGACTTCATATCTTGCTGAAGTTCAAGCACGTAGAGGTGTTACAGATTTCTTGGTTGTTTGTGACGACACAAACAATACTCCAGAAGTCATCGACAGAAATGAGTTTGTCGCTGAACTCTACCTCAAGCCTACACGCTCCATCAATTATGTAACAGTTACAGTAACTGCTACTAAGACGGGCGTTTCGTTTGCTGAAGTCATCGGTAGATGATAATTAATTATAGAGAAAAAATTACGAGATAAACAACAATGGCACTGTCAAACGTTTCTAGTTTCTTACAAACTATCGGTCAGGGCGTTAAGCCCAACATGTTCCTGGTGGACGTTCAGTTTCCTGACGCTCTTTCAAAGGGCGGTGAGGATCTGAACCTTACAAATATTCTTTGTAAGTCCGCTGCTCTACCAGGTTCAAATCTAGGTGTGATCGAAGTTCCTTTCAGAGGAAGAACAGTCAAAATCGCAGGTGATCGCACCTTCGATACATGGTCTGCTACTTTCTTCAATGATAAGGACTTCAAACTTCGCGCATTCTTTGAAGAGTGGGCAAACAACATCAACACCCACGAAGCAAATACTTCACCTCTCTTCACTCCATCNACCACTTCTGGTTACATGGCAGATCTTTCTGTCAAGCAACTTGAAAAAGATGCTAGCGAAGAAGGATCAATTCTCAGAGAATATACTCTGAAGTACTGCTTCCCAACTAATGTTTCTCCTATCGATCTTGCTTATGATAGCAATGATCAGATTGAAGAATTCACTGTTGAGTGGCAGTATTCTTACTTCACTGCTCAAGCAGGATCCAGAGATGGTGTTTCTGGCATTGGCGTGGTCTGATAAATAGTTGGAAGCGCACAAGTTAAATAGATAATCATGAGTCAGTTATTTGGCTTCCAAATTAACAGAAAAGAGGGGCAGCGAGGTCAATCTCCTGTCCCTCCTTCTGCTGAAGATCCAGTTGCAGTAGCAGCAGGTGGATATTATGGAACGTATGTAGATACGGACAATCAAGCTCGTAATGAGTTTGAGATGATCCGTCGTTATCGTGATATGGCAATTCATCCTGAGGTGGATAGTGCTGTAGATGAAGTTGTTAACGAGTTTATCGTAAGTGATGCTTACGATTCTCCTGTAGAAATTAACTTAGATAATCTAGGTGTTGGTGCTGGAGTAAAAACTAAAATTCGTAATGAGTTTGAGTATCTCAAAAGACTTTTAAACTTCGACAATCGAGCACATGAGATTGTCCGAACTTGGTATATTGATGGACGTTTATTTTATCATAAGGTTATCGATTTAGATAATCCCAGAAAAGGTATTACAGAACTTCGTTATATTGATCCGATGAAGATCAAGAAAGTTCGTCAAAAAATTGACAATACTCCAAAAGATTCTCTAGCGAAAGCAGCAATCAAAGGCACGGCGCTTGAGTATGAATATGGAACGTTTGTCGATTACTATCTGTACAATCCAAAAGGTTTCTATAAAGGCGGTGTCCTAGGACCGATTGGAGATATGTCTTTGTCTCAGGGTGTCAAGATGGCAACTGATTCAATTACATTCTGTCCTTCTGGACTACAAGATTTAAACAAAAGAATGACTCTTGGTTTCCTTCATAAGGCAATCAAGACTCTCAATCAATTAAGAATGATTGAAGATTCAATTGTTATCTACAGATTATCACGCGCACCTGAGCGTAGAATTTTCTACATTGATGTAGGCAATCTACCTAAGGTAAAAGCAGAACAATACTTGCGTGATGTCATGTCTCGCTATCGCAACAAGCTTGTGTATGACGCACAAACTGGCGAGATGCGTGATGACAAAAAGCACATGAGTATGCTTGAAGATTTCTGGTTGCCTCGTAGAGAGGGTGGACGTGGTACTGAAATTACTACGCTGCCTGGAGGACAGAACCTTGGAGAACTTAAGGACGTTGAGTATTTCAAAAAGAAATTATACAACTCTTTAAACTTACCACCTTCACGTCTTACTGACGATAGCAAAGGATTTAATCTTGGTAAAACTACTGAGGTTCTTCGCGATGAACTTAAGTTTACGAAGTTCATTGGTCGTCTCCGTAAGAGATTCTCTGAGATGTTCCACGACATGCTCAAGACTCAACTCATTCTTAAAGGAGTAATTTCTCCTGAAGACTGGGATGATATGAAGGAGCATATCCAGTATGACTATCTCTTNGANAATCATTTCAATGAACTAAAAGAAATTGAAATGATGAACCAGAGGATGATGACTGTCAGTCAGATGGATCCATTNGTTGGTAAATATTTCTCTGTTGANTATATCCGTCGTCATGTTCTAAATCAAAAAGATACGGAATACAAGGATATTGATAAGCAGATGAAAGCAGAGATTTCTTCTGGTCTCTCTATTGATCCAGCAGAAACAAATGCTATGGCTCAAATGACAGCAGCAAACACTGCCCTTGCTCCTGAAATTCAGGATCAGCAAGCGCAAGATGCTGCAGAAAGAGAGGCAATTTCTGCTGATGCTGCGGCAGAAAGAGAAGTATCTAAGGCAAAGAAAATGCCTTCACCTTCTACAAATAATAAATAAATTATACAGAATACTTATTATGGAACAACATAACCCTGAACCTGGCGTGGTAAATATCGTTGATAAGATCAGCGACAACGACAGGGCATCTGCTATTGATGCTATTCATGATCTACTTTTTGCTAAGGCATCTGATGCTATGGCAACATACAAGCAGGTTGCCGCGAATACATTCTTTGATGAACCCACCGAAACAGAAACCGATGAAACTGATAACGGAAACGATTGAGAACGTCAAAATCCTTACTGAGGAAAGAGACGGAAAGAAGCTTCTTTATATTGAAGGAGTATTTTTACAGTCAGAACTAAAGAACCGTAATGGTCGCATGTATCCTTTCGATGTTCTCAACAATGAAGTTGAGAGATACAACGAAGAGTATGTAAAATCAAAGCGTGCTCTAGGTGAACTCGGACATCCCGATGGTCCTACTATCAATCTTGATAGAGTATCACATAGAATTACAAGTCTTCGCGCTGAAGGAAATAACTTCATTGGTAAGGCACAAATTCTTGATACACCCATGGGACAGATTGCTAAGTCTTTACTTGGCGAAGGAGTTCAGTTAGGTGTTTCATCCCGTGGTATGGGAAGCATCGAAAAACGTGAAGATACTTCAGTAGTTCGTGATGACTTCATGCTTACAACTGCTGCTGATATTGTAGCAGATCCTTCTGCTCCTGATGCTTTTGTAAATGGCATCATGGAAGGTAAAGAATGGGTATGGGACAACGGTATTCTCAAGGAATCAAAAGTTGATAAATACCAACGTTATATCAATGGCGCTCCGCGTCGTGAGTTAGAAGAGAGAACACTCAAGGTGTTTGAGGATTTCCTCGGAAAACTTTGATTTATAAATAAACTTAGATTAATTATTTACGGAAAATTACGAGGTAATCTCAAATGTCAGATATGTTAAATGAAAAATTTGAGGAGTTCGTTACCGAGCAAAAGGTGATTGTAGAAGCTGGCGATCCTATGCCAACAGTTTCTGCTAACATTATCCCCGGTGCTGGTAGCGAACCCTCTCAGGTTTCTGACGCGCAGACTGGTTCTGGCGGCAAGGATCCTATGCCTTCAGTTCAACCAGGTGTTGCTCCTGGACAATCTGCTGCTGCAGATTTAGGTGGAACTTCCACTGCTCCTAATGAGGATGATGACGACGGCGAAGAGAATCCTGGCGCTAAAGCGGCAGCACCTATTTCGCAAGTATCTGGCGATCCCCAACAGCGTGCCGGTAGTGCTGATCCTATGCCTACCGTTGGTGCTGATGTTGCATACGCAACTAGTACTGGACCTGCTGTTACTTACCCCATCAAGCCTTCCTTTGAAGAACTTGATGTTTCCGCTGATGTTGCCGCTCTAGTAGAAGGCACAGAACTCTCTGAAGAGTTCGCTGAGAAAGCAAAAGTCATTTTTGAGGCTGCTGTCAAAGCGAAAATCTCTGAGGAGTATGACAAACTTGTAGAGCACTTTGCTGCTGAACTCGATAAGCACGTATCATCTGCTAAGGCAGAACTTTCCGAGGAAGTAGACGGCACAGTGTCCTATGCCATCGGTCAATGGATGGAGCAAAACCAAGTTGCTATTGACCGTGGAATCAGAAATGAGATCACTACAGACTTCATCGCAGGTTTGAAGGGTCTCTTTGAAGAGCACTACATTTCTATTCCCGACGAGAAAGTCGATGTTGTAGAAGGTATGGCCGAATCTATTCGTGAGATGGAAACACGCCTTGACGAACAGGTCAAAGCAAACGTGAAATTACAAAATCGTCTTAATGAGTCTGCCAAACTCAATATTCTGTCCACCGTGTCAGAAGGACTAGCAGATACTCAGAAAGAAAAACTCGCAGCACTTGCTGAGGGTCTAGAGTTTGTCTCGGAAGAGTCATTCTCCAAGAAGGTTACGACCATCAAGGAGTCTTACTTCAAAGAGTCAATCGCTACCCCAACGGAAGTTGTTGATGAATCCCCAGTCGAAGGTGTAGATGATTCTAACCCAGTAATGGCGCAGTATCTGAAAGCACTTGATCGCTGGTCCTAATAATAAACTTTACATTTTTCAAACAAGAGCAAACAAATGTTTAATTCAAAAGCTCTAACCGAAAAGTGGTCCCCTGTTCTAAGTCATGAAGGNGCTGGNNCCATCAAAGACAACTATAGAAAGGCTGTTACCGCTGTTCTGTTAGAAAACACAGAAAAGACACTACGCGAAGAGCGTGGTATGATGAACGAAGCTAGTACTGTTGGAGCTATCAGCGCAGCTGGTGGACAAGCACTAGGCGGTTCTGGTCTAACCACCAAGACTGGTGGACTTGCAGGTTTCGATCCTGTAATGATCAACCTTATCCGTCGCGCAGCACCCAACTTGGTTGCTTACGACATCTGTGGCGTTCAACCCATGAGCGGTCCTACTGGACTTATCTTCGCAATGAAGAGCCACTACAACACCAGAGCGGGCGCTGAGGCACTCTACAACGAGCCTGACACCAACTTCTCTGGAAACACNCAGGGTCCTGCATCCTACAACGATCCCGTATCTCCTCTTGGCGATGGCGGCACGACTGATGCTAACCCTGGTCTGCTTAACGACGCCACTGGCGGCGGCACAACTGCTGCTAACTACGAGCGCCAAGCAGGCAACATTGCTAGAGAAACAGCAGAAGTTCTTGGATCGGGTTCGACCTTGTTCAACGAAATGGACTTCAGCATCGAGAAGACTGCGGTCACTGCTAAGACCAGAGCTCTTCGCGCTGAGTACACTCTAGAATTGGCACAAGACCTTAAGGCAATCCACGGTCTTGATGCAGAGCAGGAACTCGCTAACCTATTGTCTAGCGAAATCCTTGCTGAGATCAACCGTGAGGTTGTTCGTACCGTTTACACCGTTGCTAAGCCTGGTGCTCAGAACAACGTTGCTAACGCTGGTGTATTTGACCTCGACGTTGACAGCAACGGTCGTTGGTCGGTTGAGAAGTTCAAAGGACTTATGTTCCAAATCGAGCGCGATGCTAACGCTATCGCACAAGAGACTCGTAGAGGAAAGGGCAACTTCATCGTCACTTCTGCTGACGTTGCTTCTGCTCTTGCCATGTCTGGCACACTCGACTATTCCTCAGGTCTAACTGGTTCTGGTGGTCCTTCCATCGGTGATGTTGATGACACCGGAAACCTTCTAGTCGGCACCATGAACGGTCGCATTAAGGTCTATGTTGATCCTTACTCTGCTAACGTTTCTAACACCCACTACTACGTAGTTGGTTATAAGGGTTCTTCCCCTTATGACGCAGGACTATTCTACTGCCCCTACGTTCCCCTCCAGATGCTTCGCAGCATCGATCCTCAGACCTTCCAACCTAAGATTGGTTTCAAGACCCGCTACGGCATGGTCAGCAATCCTTTCGTTGAGTCTTCTGCAGGAACTCCTGATGCTGAAGCACTTACTGCTTCTAAGAACCAGTACTACAGACGTGTTCGTGTTGCGAACCTCGCCTGATATAGTTACGATATCAACACAGGGACCCTGCGGGGTCCCTTTTTTTGTGCTTAAATAGAAGTAGTAAATCCCTATTGTTATGCCCCGTGGTAGCTTACACAAAACAGATATGCTTGCAAAAGTATATAAATTAAAAACTGAATTATATGATAAAGAAACGAAACAAGGCATGACAGGTCAATGGTATGACGGAGCTCATGATTCGCTAGATAAGATATTAGATATTATAAACGAATACGCCCAATGAATCCTTCATTAGTATTACTCTTGTGTTTATCGCCAATGGCGGTTATTTTTATTATACTCAAGTTGTCTATGTGGATAACAGAAACAGCATCATTTCGTGCTGAAACTGATAAACTAAAACGTATGCAACATGGTCCCTATGAATTTTGGGATGAAGAAGAGGAAGACGAATGGACTTAAAAATATTACATAAAAGAATTAATAAAATGAAAACTAAAACTTTGATGGAAGAACCATGTCCTCTATATGAACCAGAGTGGGAAGACGTAACCAATTCAGTAAAAGACTGGGAAGATTTTTGGTATAATGAAGATGAAAATAATTGATAATTTTTTAGATAAAGAAGATTTTATTAGATTGCTATTTGAATTAGATGATCCAAATATGCCTTGGTTACAATCAACAATACTATCTTCCAGAGCAATTTCTGAGCATTTCCGTAAGCACAAAAAATTAATATTAGATGACAAATACAATATTCAATTTTGTCATATTTTAGGGGAAGATGAAATATTTTTAAAACCTTTATTTGAAAAACTTGGAGTTGTAAATTTACATAGATGTAAAGTAAATTTAACAGTTGCTAACGAAAATCATATCGGTCATGGTTTTCATATTGATATTTCTAGCGGTATTCAAAATACAAAAGAATCATTTAATTGTAATACCGCAATATTGTATATCAATGATAACAATGGATACACAGAATTTGACACTGGAGAAAAAGTTAAATCAGTTCAAAATAGAGTTGTAATTTTTAAAAACGGATTATTGCATCAAGGAGTTTCGTGTACTGATGTAGCAAAAAGATTGGTATTAAATATAAACTACGAAACGGCAGAACAGGTTCAAGAAAATACAATAAATAGTATCAGCTTGGGAAGTTGACATGTCTGCTGAATGGTATAAGGAACAACCTACTAATAGGAATTTCCTGAACCCTATTGGTTATCTACTCAAATTAGAAAAATTTGAAGGTGTAGACTTTTTCTGTCAGACAGCAAATATCCCCGACGTTTCAATGCCAGTTACGGAAGTAGCAAGTCCTTTTAGAAACTTGCCTATCATTCCCAGCGGTGGTGTAACGTTCGGGGATTTTTCTGTGCGTTTTATTGTTGATGAAGATCTTGTAAATTATAACAGTATTTACAAATGGATTAGAGACAATGGCAACGCAGATCAAATGCAGCGCACAACAAAAGAGTCAGAGATTTATACCAACGGACAACTTAACATTGTCACCTCACAATATAATCCAGCATTTGTTATAGACTACAGAGATATCTTCCCTGTCAGTTTGTCGGGGTTACAATTTGATGCTACAATGACAGATGTAGAATACATCACTGCTGAAGTTACATTTAAACATCAACAATTTTTTATTCGTGATAAACAATTTAAAACTCTATGAATTTTGAAACTCTTCGTAATAAATTTGACAAACTTAGAGAAGACTGGGCAGAAGATTCTGCAGTTGACTTTCAGTTTAAGAACAAACAGTATACCACAGATCTGGGACAACTCGCATTATCCATCCCTTTCCAACATAATAAATACTTAAACCATTACACTGACATTCAGCAGATCAAGACCTCGCTGGAATTTGAGACCCGCAAACTGGTAAAGAATAAGCGTGAGTATTACTCAGGCGAAGCAGATGCTAAGACCTATGCTGCTAAACCATTCGGATCAAGCATTAAGACTTCAGAGAAAATGAGAACTTACCTTGAGGCAGATGAGGAAATCATCAACCTTGAGGCAAAGATCAAATACTTAGACCAGATGCTTTACTGGTTGGATCAAGTCATGCGTCAAATTTCTAATAGAGGTTTTCAGGTCAAGAGTGCCATTGAGTGGGAGAAATTCGTTAATGGACAATGATGACNACCCTCAGTATTAAAAAGAAAAACGAAGTATACGTTACCATTCAATCTGCTGAGCCACATGTACATCAGGAGCTCTCAGATTATTTTTCGTTTGAAGTTCCTGAAGCAAAGTTCTTGAAGAAGAATCCCAGATACAAATACTGGGATGGAACTATTCGTCTGTACTCTCCTGGTACAGGCGACCTTTATGGTGGTCTGATGAAGCACCTACAAGTGTGGGCTGATGAACGACAATATAAAGTTGAGTATGAAACTAATGACTGGTATGGAGAAGTCAGAGAAACTAACGACTTTGTTTCATACGCAGGCATTGAAACATTTATGAATAAAATTACACGATCTGAAATCAAACCAAGAGTTTATCAGTATCGTGCAGTTTACGAAGCAATTAAAAATAATAGAAAACTTCTACTTTCTCCTACGGGCAGCGGAAAAAGTTTGATGATCTATTCCCTCGTGAGATACTATACTGCTACCAACAAGAAAACGCTCATCATCGTTCCTACTACGTCCTTGGTAGAACAGATGGTTAATGACTTTAATGATTACGGGTGGAATGCTGACGATCATGTGCATAAGATATATTCCGGCAAGGATAAGAATACGGATAAACCAATTGTTATATCCACTTGGCAATCAATCTACAAGTTCCCAAAAAGATACTTTGATGATATTGATTGTGTTATCGGTGATGAGGCACACCTATTTAAGTCGAAGTCCCTCACAGGAATCATGACTAAACTTCACAACGCTAAGTATAGGTTTGGTTTTACTGGCACCCTAGACGGCACCAAGACACATAAGTGGGTGTTGGAAGGATTGTTTGGTGATTGTGAACAAGTCACTAAAACAGATAGTCTAATTAAGGAAGGTTATCTTTCTAAGTTTAGGATAAAGATCCTACTTTGCAAACATGCTCCGCAACACTTTGAATCATATCATGAGGAAATTGATTACTTAGTAGAGCATCGTGGTAGAAATAACCTCATCAAAAATTTAGTAAAAGATATTGAAGGGAACACGCTTGTCTTGTTTAACTATATCGAGAAGCATGGTGAACCACTTTTGGAATTGATAAATAGCACCATAGACCCCGAGCGAAAAGTATTTTTTGTTCATGGTGGTACTGATGTAGAAGATAGAGAACAAGTCCGACAACTTACTGAGACTGAGAACAATGC
>JGI26083J51738_10000739_pt1 | contig 17587 bp, 16 predicted proteins | sample SaaInl85LU_5_DNA_FD_51738 | JGI IMG/M metagenome (IMG submission 51738)
GGTAAATCATTTTTTTAGGATCTACTATTTTCTCATAATCTTTCTCATCAACAAGACCTGTTTTAAGAGTTTCATACTTTAGTGTTGTCCCATTTTTTAAAGCAGTCTTTGCAATTTTTGCTGCATTATCATATCCAATGTGCGGGGCTAGCGCTGTTACTAGCATTAAAGAATTATCCAGATGCTCTTTAATTCTTTTCTTGTTAGCTTTTATTCCTTTAACACAATAAATCGCAAAATTTTTAGTACTATCAGCAATAAGATCTATCGATTGAAGTACATTATGAGCAATCATTGGCTTAAATACATTCAATTCAAAATGCCCGTGCGATCCAGCAATTGTAATTCCAGTATGATTGCCTATTACTTTGGCACAAACCATTGTTACTGCCTCACATTGAGTAGGGTTAACTTTTCCTGGCATAATAGATGAACCAGGTTCATTTTCTGGCAATATTAATTCACCATATCCAGCACGAGGCCCTGAACCTAAAAATCTCACATCATTTGATATTTTCATTAATGCAACAGCACAGGTATTTAGTGTGCCTGAAAAATTTACAATAGAGTCGTGAGCTGCAAGTTCTGCAAATTTATTTGGAGCTGGTTTAAAGGGGATTTTTGTATATTTAGCAATCTCTTTAACAATTTTTTTATCAAAACCTTTTTTAGAGTTAATACCTGTCCCAACAGCCGTCCCGCCTTGCGCTAAAAAATATATTTCTTTAAGTGAAAGCTCTACTCTTTCAATGCATTTTTTTAGCTGTACCTGGTAGCCTGAAAATTCTTGCCCAAGTGATAATGGTGTTGCATCTTGTAAATGGGTTCTGCCAATTTTAATAATATTTTTAAATTCTTTAGATTTTTTTGCTAACTCTTTTTCTAAAATTTTTAAACTAGGTAATAGTTTTGATATAGTCTCCTGAGCAACAGATATATGCATAGCTGTTGGAAAAACATCATTTGTTGATTGAGATTTATTTACATGATCATTTGGATGAACTGGTTTTTTTGAACCTTTTTTTCCACCCAATATTTCAATTGCTCTGTTTGCAATTACTTCATTAACATTCATATTAGTTTGTGTGCCAGATCCTGTTTGCCAAACCTTTAGAGGAAAATTTTCATCTAGTTTTCCTTTTATAACTTCATCTGAAGCTTTAATTATTGAATTAGTAATTTTTTTATTTATCTGCTTTTCTTTATAATGCACTAAAGCAGCAGATCTTTTAATGATCGCAATAGATTTTATTATAGAAATATTAACTAAAATTTTTCCAATATTAAAAAACTTATTAGACCTTTGAGTTGATGCACCCCAATACTTATCACTAGGTACGTTGATGCTTCCAATACTGTCAAACTCTTTTCTTAATTTCATTGATTAATATATAATTAGTAATTTAATATACTTATATATTAATTATTAAAAACTTACAGGAGCTAAATGTCAAATTTTAACAAAGTAAAAACTTTTATGGAAACCTTTGGTCAAGAAGTCAAAACTAAGCCATCTTTTAGCACTGATAAGATCAATAGTCTTAGATATGATTTAATAAAAGAGGAATTAGAAGAGCTTAAAGAAGCAATGGAAAATAAAGATCTTTTAGAAGTTGCAGATGCTTTAACAGACATATTGTATGTCACTTATGGGGCTGGACATGCGTTTGGTATTGATCTTGATAAGTGCTTTGAGGAAGTGCAAAACTCAAATATGAGTAAGTTAGGTGAAGATGGTAAACCAATTTATAACGAATCTGGAAAAGTTATGAAGGGCCCTAAATATTTTAAACCTGATCTAACTAAATTTGTAAANTAGTAGGGGCGTTCTGTTACCCGGTGCCCCAGACCGTGCTTCTATAATTAACCTAAGTTAATTATGCAGCAAGTGCGTAACTTTCGTCAGCATTTAAAGTTTAGCCCGTTACGGTGGAACAATCCCGAACGAAAGAATAGCCTTTAGTCACCCGTCGATCCTATTTCACCCCCGTAAGTTGTAAATGGTGGAGGTGGTGGGTACTGCCCCCACGTCCGTAATGGTTATTACGAAATTCGTTTATCGTCGTAGTTGGCAAGCCAACACTATTACTATAAAAGCATTTGAGAGAGATTCAATAAAAATCATGAAATTAACTAAAGAACAATCACAAGAGATCAAAGATCAACAAGGTCAGCAAAATCAAACGAAAAGGGTTACTGCCCCAGCGCTTGAAAATATTCTGTATGAGGCAATGCCAGCATTAGACCATGGTTTTGTAAGAGTTATTGATTACATGGGAGATGACACTTCAATTGTTCAGTCAGCTAGAGTTTCGTATGGAAAAGGAACCAAACAAGTTTCAACAGATGCAGGTTTAATTAAATATTTAATGAGACATTGGCACAGCACTCCATTTGAAATGTGTGAAATCAAATATCATGTGAAGCTTCCAATTTTTATTGCTCGTCAATGGATAAGACATAGAACAGCAAATGTTAATGAGTACTCAGCTAGGTATTCAATTTTAGATAAAGAATTTTATTTGCCATCTGCAGAAAATTTAGCAGCTCAATCTTCAAGCAACAGACAAGGTAGAGGTGATGTTATTGAAGGTGAACAAGCAAAAGAAGTTTTAGAACTTTTAAAAAATGATGCTGAACAAACTTATGACAACTATGAGATGATGCTCAATCAAAGATTTGATGGATCAACGATTGATGAAAATAAAAAAGGGTTAGCAAGAGAACTTGCAAGAATGAATTTAACTTTAAACACTTATACCCAGTGGTATTGGAAAACTGATTTATTAAACTTAATGAATTTTTTAAGATTAAGAGCTGATAGTCATGCTCAGTATGAAATAAGAGTTTATGCTGACATCATGTTAGATACTGTTAAGAAATGGGTACCTATAACTTATGATGCGTTCATGGATTATAGAGTAGGGGGCACAGAAGTTTCAGCTAAAGGAAAAATTATCATTCAAAAACTTATTAAAGGTGAGGATGTTAATCCAGATAGTTCAGGCTTATCCAAAAGAGAATGGAATGAACTTATGGTTTCTTTTGATCTTAAAGATAAGTTGATTTAATTTTTCTAGCAAAGTCTAAATATATTTTAGAAATTTCGTGTTCAGGATTAGCTTCAACAATTGGCTTTCCTTCATCTCCACATTTTCCAACCTCAGGATTTATTGGAATTTCTCCTAAAAATTCTTTTTCAAATTCTTCCGCAGTTCGCTTAACCCCACCTTCACCAAATATTTTATATTTTTTACCATCATCNCCAGTGAAATAGCTCATGTTATCAACTAAACCNAANATNTTAACTCCAAGCTTGTCAAACATTTTAATCCCTCTTTTAACATCAAGNAGNGCNACTTCTTGAGGAGTTGAGACAATGATTGCTCCATCCATCTTAATTTCTTGAGAAAAAGTTAATTGGGTATCTCCAGTTCCTGGAGGCATATCAACAATGATAAAATCTAAATCTTTCCANCCAACTTTTTGTGTAAANGTTTTAATTGCNCTAGTAACCATAGGTCCACGCCAAATCATTGGAGTTTGTTGATCTGCAAGAAAACCAATGGACATACATTGAATGTCATATTTTGTAATTGGAGTTAAGGTTTGACCATCACTTTTTGGTTTTTCATTAATATCAAACATCTTTGGAATTGAAGGACCATAAATATCAGCGTCAAGTAAACCAACTTTGCAGCCAATTTGTTTTAATGCTAAAGCAAGGTTGGTTGCAAAAGTTGATTTTCCAACTCCTCCTTTTGCACTTGAAACAGCTATTGTAAATTTTGTTCCTAAAATTGGGTTCTTTGTAAACTTTCTAGGTTCCAGTTTTTTTTTCATTGCGTCACTTAGTTCTGGCTTTTTATCAGTCATATTTTTATCATTACTTGTTTTTTGTGAGAAAGACATTATATACTTTGTCATATGTCAGACGATTTTCAAGGTAGAGGCGGAAGCCCATGGGGAACACCTCCAGGAGGAGGAAATGGTTCGGGAAAAGGACCTACACCACCTGATGTAGATGCAATTATTAGAGATATTCAAAGTAAAATAAATAAATTTTTACCTGGTGGAAGCTCATCAGGAGGAAAACCAATTATATTAGTTCTAATTATTTTAGCCTTCGTATGGTTAGCAAGTGGCCTATATAGAGTACTTCCAGATGAACAAGGTGTTGTTCTTAGATTTGGTAAGTTTATTAAAACTACACAACCAGGATTAAATTATCATATTCCTTTTCCAGTAGAGGCTGTTGAAACACCAAAAGTTACAAAAGTTAATAGAATGGATATTGGTTTTAGATCTGAAAGAGAAAGTGGCTTTTCACAAGGTGGAGGAGTGGCAGACATCCCTCAAGAAAGTTTAATGTTAACAGGGGATGAAAATATTGTTAATATCGATTTTTCAGTATTCTGGATAATTAAAGATGCAGGAAAATTCTTATTTGAGGTCCAAGACCCAGAAAGTACAGTGAAAGCTGCTGCAGAAACTGCAATGAGAGAAGTTGTTGCTAAAAGTAATATTCAATCAATTTTAACTGAAGGAAGAGCTAAAATTGAAATTGAAACACAAGAAATTATTCAAAAGATATTAGATGAATACAATAGTGGTATTCAAGTAACTCAAGTACAAACGCAAAAAGCAGACCCACCTAATCAGGTAATTGATTCTTTTAGAGATGTGCAAGCTGCAAGAGCGGATATGGAAAGATCAAAAAATGAAGCCGAGGCTTATGCAAACGACGTGATCCCAAGAGCTAGAGGAGAAGCTGCAAAAATTATGCAAGCAGCTGAAGCTTATAAACAACAAGTGGTTGCTCAAGCAGAAGGTGAAGCTAGCAGATTCGTATCTATCTATGAAGAGTATGCAAAAGCAAAAGAAGTTACTCAAGAAAGAATGTACTTAGAGACTATGGAAAAAGTTTTAGCTGATATTGATAAAGTAATTATAGAAAAAAATGCAGGTTCAGGTGTGGTGCCGTATTTACCATTACCAGAGCTAGGTAAAAAAAAGGCAAGTAACTAATGAAAGTACAAAAAATTTTATTACCAATAATTATTGCAGTAGGAGCATTAGCGTTTCTATCTATGTTTATAGTTAAAGAGACAAACCAAGCGATTGTTCTTCAATTTGGTGATCCTAAAAGAATTATTACAAAACCAGGTTTAAATTTTAAAATTCCTTTTATTCAAAACGTAGTTTTTCTAGATACAAGAATTTTAAATTTAGATACACCACCAGAAGAAGTTATTGCATCAGATCAAAAACGTTTAATTGTTGATGCATTTGCAAGATTTAGAATTGTAGACCCTTTAAAATTTTATATTTCAGTTGGCAATGAAAGAGTTGCAAGATCAAGACTAGCAACAATTATTAACTCAAGACTGAGAAATGTACTAGGTCAGCAAGAATTACAAACTTTACTTTCAAAAGACAGAACTAAACAAATGGCTTTAATACAAGAAGGTGTAAATACTGAAGCTGAAAGTTTTGGAATTAAAATAGTAGATGTTAGAATTAAAAGAGCGGACCTTCCACAAGCAAACAGTGATGCAATTTATAGAAGAATGCAGACTGAAAGGGAAAGAGAAGCAAAAGAATTTAGAGCAAGAGGTGCTGAGATGGCGGTTACAATTACTTCAACTGCAGACAAAGATGTTTCTGTAATTTTAGCAAATGCTAATAAAGAATCTGAAATCATGAAGGGTCAAGGAGATGGTGAAAGAAATAAGATCTTTGCAGAAGCCTTTGGAAGAGATGCAGAATTTTTTGCTTTCTACAGAGCGATGCAAGCCTATGAAACTGCTTTAATTGGTGGACAGACATCTTTAATTTTATCACCTGACAGTGAATTCTTTAAATTTTTTGGTAACATAAAACCTAAAAATTAATCTAAAATAATGAAAGAGCTAATTATAGCTTTTGGACTTTTTCTTTTTATAGAAGGAATTTTATATGCCTTATTTCCATCAAAAATGAAAAGTATGTTAAAAAAAATGGAGATGATAAAAGATTCACAATTAAGAAGTGGTGGGTTAATTTTTGCAGTTATAGGTTTTATAATTATTTGGTATATAAAAAGTTAAAATGAACAGAATTAAAAAATTATTTATTATATTTTTTGCAATAAGTTTTGCATCACAAGTATTAGCAAAAGACGCACCAGCTTCATTTGCGGATCTGGCAGAAAAATTAATGCCATCTGTTGTAAACATTTCTACAACGACAACAGTTACTACAAATTCAAATCCATTTCCTGGTTTTCAGTTTCCCCCAGGATCACCTTTTGAAGATATGTTCAAAGAATTTGGAACACCTCAAACAAGGAAGTCTGCTGCACTAGGTTCAGGATTTATAATAGAAGAGAGTGGAATTGTAATCACTAACAATCATGTTATTCAAAATGCAGAAGATATTTTAGTTCGAGTTGATGGTGATAAAGAATATAAAGCGACGGTTGTTGGTGCTGATCCCTTATCTGATATTGCAGTCCTTCAAATAGATTCAAAAGAAAAATTTATACCAGTTAAATTTGGAAATTCTGATCAAGCAAGAATTGGTGATTGGGTTATTGCAATCGGTAATCCCTTTGGCTTAGGAGGAACGGTTACTGCAGGAATAATATCAGCAAGAAATAGATCAATTGGTCTGTCTCGTTATGAAGATTACATTCAAACTGATGCATCAATAAACTCAGGAAACTCAGGCGGACCTTTATTTGATATGAATGGTGATGTAATTGGAATTAACACAGCAATTTTGGGTAAAGGTGGCTCTATTGGGATAGGTTTTTCGATACCATCGAACGATGCAAAAAGAGTTGTAAATCAATTGATAGAATTTGGTGAAACTAAAAGAGGATGGCTGGGTGTTAGAATTCAGGTAGTTTCTGAAGAAATTGCTGAAGTTGAAAAATTAGATGAACCTAGAGGAGCATTAGTTGCTAGTGTTGCAGAAAATAGCCCATCTGACAAAGCAGGAATTAAAGCAGGAGACATTATATTAGAGTTTAATAATACTAAAATTAAAGAGATGAAAGAATTACCAATAATTGTTGCGCAAACAGAAGTTGGTAAAACTGTAGATGTTAAAATCTGGAGAAATAAAAGAGAGATTACTAAAAAAATTAAACTAGGAAGGCTTGAAACTTCAGAGGATTTTAAAGTAGAAAAAAAAGAAACCAAAGAAGAAACACCTGAAATTTCTGAAATTAAATCTTTAAAAATAATTGTAAGACCATTGAATGATGAAGATATTGAGCAAAGAAAATTACCCAATCAAACAACAGGTTTAGTTATAACAAATATTGGAAAAAATAGCCCAATAGATTATTTAAATGTTGGAGATGTTATTGTTGAAGCTCAAAAGAAAAAAATAAAATCTACTAAAGATCTTGAAGATATTGTAGGCACTGTTTTAAAATCTAATCAAAAAACTATTTTGATTGTAATTTACAATAATCAAAACCAAAGAAGATATATTGGTGTTAAGCTAGATTAATAATGGACAAACAGTCCAAAATTATCTTAATTTCAGGACCGACTGCATCAGGTAAATCAAATTTTGCTGTTAAGATTGCAAAAAAAATTGAAGGAGAAATCATCAATGCTGACAGCATGCAGGTTTACAAAAAATTAAAAATATTAACTGCAAGACCCAACAAGCAAGAACAAAAAAATATTAAACATCATCTATATGGATTTGTTGATTTAAATGAAAAATTTTCAACTGGACAATGGTTAGAACTAACAATTAAAAAAATTAAAAATATTCAAAAAAAGAAAAAAATTCCAATTTTAGTTGGTGGAACAGGTCTATATTTTCAATCATTAATCAATGGACTAGTTAAAATTCCAGAGATACCTCTTAAGTTTAGAAACAAAGTTAGACTAATGTCTAAAAAAGAAGGACAAAAAAAATTTTATAAAAAACTTTTAAAACTTGATCCTAAAATCAAAGACAAATTTGATCCAAATGATACTCAAAGATCCATAAGAGCTTATGAGATTAAATCTTATACAAATATATCTATGTATGATTGGTTAGCTAAGACTAAATCTGAATTTAATGATAGTGACTTTTTAAAACTACATATTGATACAAAAAGAGAAAAGCTTGTTGAAAAAATTAATTTAAGAACTTCTAGCATGCTAAATANTGGAGCCATTTCTGAAGTTAAAAANTTTCTTAAACTNAAAATTAAAAAAGATCAGAGTGTAAACAAGGTAATTGGGATTGCCGAATTGACACAGTATCTAAATCATGAAATTACCTTGGATGAAGCAGAAGAGTTAATATCAATTAAAACAAGACAATACGCTAAAAGACAAGCGACTTGGGCAAGAACTAGGATGACATCGTGGATTAAAATTGATCCAATCAAATTAGATGGTTATATAAAAAAATTAAAAAAATCTTCTCTTAAACTTGACCAATTAACATAAAGTCCGATAGATTGCCTGGATGCCAAAATTATATTCAGGAGCAGAGATAGTATTCAAGTGTCTTGAAGACCAAAAAGTTGAACATATTTTTGGATATCCAGGTGGAGCAGTTCTTCCTATCTATGATGAACTAAAAAATCATCCAACTATAAAACATATTTTAGTTAGGCATGAACAAGGAGCAGGTCATGCTGCAGAAGGTTTTTTGGATATCCAGGTGGAGCAGTTCTTCCTATCTATGATGAACTAAAAAATCATCCAACTATAAAACATATTTTAGTTAGGCATGAACAAGGAGCGGGTCATGCTGCAGAAGGTTATGCAAGATCAACTGGAAAACCAGGTGTTGTATTGGTTACTTCAGGACCAGGTGCAACAAATGTTGTAACTGCATTAACCGATGCATATATGGATTCAGTTCCTCTAGTTTGTATTTCAGGACAAGTACCTACACACTTAATTGGAACAGATGCTTTTCAAGAATGCGATACTACAGGAATTACAAGACCTTGCACCAAACACAACTGGTTAGTTAAAGATATAAATGATTTACCAAGAATTATGCATGAAGCCTTTGAGGTTGCAACAACAGGAAGACCAGGACCAGTATTAGTTGATATTCCAAAAGATATTCAATTTGCAAAAACAAAATACTCAAAACCAAATAAAGATAAAAAAGTTGTTACTAAAAATTTAAATAGATTTAATCAAAAAGACATAGATCAACTTATTGATTTAATGAGTAAGTCTAAAAAACCAATATTTTATACTGGTGGTGGAGTAATTAACTCAGGACCCAAAGCAAGCGAATTGTTAAGAGAACTAGTTTCTTTAACAGGGTTTCCTATAACCTCAACTTTACAAGGCCTAGGTGCTTATCCTGGAAATGATAATCAATTTTTAGGAATGCTTGGAATGCACGGAACTTATGAAGCTAATAATGCAATGCATGACTGTGACTTATTAATTAATATTGGTGCAAGGTTTGATGATAGGATCACAGGAAAAATAGATGAATTCTCTCCGAAATCAAAAAAGGTTCACATTGATATAGATCCATCCTCAATCAATAAGATAGTTAAAGTTGATTTATCAATAGTTGGTGATGTATCGGATGTAATCAGTTCAACGACCAAGACATTAAAAAAGAAAAAATTAAATCTAGAAAAATCTAATAAACAAAAAATTTCAAACTGGTGGTTACAAATTGAAAAATGGCGGACTAAACAATCTTTAAGTTTTGTGAACAGCGATACAATTATTAAACCTCAGTATGCAGTTCAACGATTGTACGAATTAACAAAAAACAGTGACACTTATATTACAACTGAAGTCGGACAGCATCAAATGTGGGCAGCACAGCATTATAAATTTGATAAACCTAATAGATGGATGACATCTGGGGGTCTTGGAACTATGGGTTATGGATTACCAGCAGCTATTGGTGTTCAGGTAGCTCATCCAAAAAAACTAGTGGTAGATATAGCAGGTGAAGCCTCAATTCTTATGAATATGCAGGAGATATCAACAGCAGTTCAGTATAATTTGCCAATAAAGATATTTATTTTAAATAACCAATATATGGGAATGGTTAGACAGTGGCAGGAGCTACTACACGAAAAAAATTATTCTGAAAGTTATTCAAAAGCTCTACCAGATTTTGTTAAATTAGCAGAAGCTTATGGATGTGTTGGTATTAGAGCAAAAGATCCAAGTGAATTNGATGAAAAAATTGAAGAAATGATTAACACAGATAGACCTGTTATTTTTGACTGTCTTGTAGATCAAGGAGAGAATTGTTTTCCAATGATCCCATCTGGAAAACCTCACAACCAAATGCTTTTAGGTCCAAAGGATCAGGATGCAAATAAAATTACAGGAAAAGGAAAAGCGTTAGTTTAAATGGTAAAATCTAAATCCGCATATAGCACACCNAGTAAATCTGGAAAAATTGATACACACATTATTGTTGTATGGGTTGATAACGAAGCAAGTGTTTTATCNAGAGTNGTAGGGCTATTTTCAGGTAGAGGATATAATATTGAATCTTTAGCAGTTGCTGAAATTGANCATAAAAAAAANCTTTCTAGAATTACTATTGTCACAACAGGGACACCACAAGTTATAGAACAAATTGTATTGCAGCTTAAAAAATTAGTTCCAGTGCATAATGTTGTTAATTTTAAAAGAGAAGATAAAAAAGTGATATTTAAAGAAATGGCACTATTAAAAATTGTTGCAAATTCTATCAAAATTAAGAAAGCTTTAAATGCTTGTAAAAAGTATAATCCAGTTATATTAGATCAGACAAATAAATCTGCTGTAATTCAAATAACAGCTTTAAGAAGAGAAATAGATAGTATGATAAAGAATTTAAAACCACTTGGTCTTGTCAGTGCCTCAAGAACGGGAGCGGTAGCAATGACCAGAGGTGCAGAAATTTTAAATTAATTACCAATAGGAGAAAAAAAATGAAAATGTTTTATGAAAAAGATGCAGATGTAGATTTAATTAAAAGTAAAAAAATAGCAATTTTTGGTTATGGAAGCCAAGGTCATGCACATGCACTAAATTTAAAAGATAGTGGAGCCAAAGAAGTTGTTGTAGCGCTTAGAGATGGGTCAGCAAGTAAAGCAAAAGCTGAGTCAAAAGGATTAAGAGTTATGAATATGTCAGATGCTGCTGAATGGGCAGAAGTTGCAATGATCTTAACACCTGATGAATTGCAAGCTTCAATTTATAAAAATCATATTGAGCAAAGAATCAAACAAGGAACAAGTTTAGCTTTCGCTCATGGNTTAAATATTCATTACAAGCTGATTGATGCTAGAAAAGATTTAGATGTATTTATGGTTGCTCCAAAAGGACCNGGTCACTTGGTTAGAAGTGAGTTTGAAAGAGGTGGTGGAGTTCCATGTTTATTTGCAGTTCATCAAGATGGAACAGGTAAAGCAAGAGACCTTGCATTATCATATGCCTCAGCAATAGGTGGGGGAAAATCTGGTATTATTGAAACTACCTTTAAAGATGAGTGTGAAACAGATTTATTTGGTGAACAATCAGTTTTATGTGGTGGATTAGTTGAGCTTATTAAAAATGGCTTTGAAACCCTAACTGAAGCTGGNTATGAACCAGAAATGGCATACTTTGAATGTCTACATGAAGTAAAGTTGATAGTAGACTTAATTTACGAAGGTGGAATTGCTAATATGAATTACTCAATTTCCAATACAGCAGAGTATGGAGAGTATGTATCTGGTAAAAAGGTTGTTGATAGTGAGAGCAAGAAAAGAATGAAGGAAGTTCTAGCTGATATTCAATCTGGTAAGTTCACAAAAGACTGGATGAAAGAGTGTGAAGGCGGCCAAAAGAACTTTTTAAAAATGAGAAAAGATCTTGCGGATCATCCAATTGAAAAGGTTGGTGCTGAACTTAGAGCCATGATGCCTTGGATTGGTAAGAAAAAATTAATAGATAGTGATAAGAGTTAATTTTTACTAAAAACCTCAATCGATCATAAATTATAGCCAAAATATAACATTTATTTTGCAATCTCTATTATAGATTGTATTATAGATTTTCTAAAATTATTGGTTATGAGCGACAAAGATAAAATTTTTATATTTGATACTACGATGCGAGATGGTGAGCAGTCACCTGGTGCATCAATGAGTCTTGAAGAAAAAATTCAAATTGCAAGAATTTTTGATGAATTAGGTATAGATGTAATTGAAGCTGGTTTTCCAATTGCATCCCCTGGTGACTTTGAAGCGGTAACTGCGATAAGTAAAATTCTAAAAAATTCTATTCCCTGTGGATTATCAAGAGCAAGTAAAAAAGATATAGATGTATGTCATGAAGCATTAAAAGCTTCCCCTAGATTTAGAATTCATACTTTTATTTCAACAAGTCCATTACACATGAAGCACAAGTTGAATAAATCACCAGAACAAGTTTTAGATGCAATTAAAGAAAGTGTAACTTATGCAAGAAATTTAACAGATGATGTTGAATGGTCATGCGAGGATGGCACAAGAACAGATATGGATTATATGTGTAAGTCAGTTGAGCTTGCAATCAGTTGTGGCGCTAAAACAATAAATATTCCAGATACTGTTGGTTATACAATTCCAGCTGAATTTACAAAAATAATTACAACATTAAAAAACAAAGTTCCAAATATTGATAAAGCAATTTTATCCGTTCACTGTCATAATGATTTAGGGTTAGCAGTTGCAAATTCACTTGCAGGGGTTGCAGCAGGAGCAAGACAAGTAGAGTGCACTATAAATGGTATTGGTGAGAGAGCGGGTAATGCAGCACTTGAAGAAATTGTAATGGCAATAAGAACAAGAAATGATCTAATGCCTTATTCAACTGGAATTAAAACTGAATTGTTAAGTAAAGCTTCTAAAGTTGTTTCAAATGCAACCTTTCCTGTTCAGTTTAATAAAGCAATTGTTGGAAAAAATGCTTTTGCACACGAAGCAGGCATTCATCAAGATGGAATGCTTAAAAATAGAGAAACATATGAAATTATGACGCCTGAAAGTGTAGGAGTTAAAAAAACATCTCTTGTTATGGGAAAACATTCAGGACGACATGCATTTAAAGAAAAATTAAATGATCTTGGTTATGCAGATGTAACTGATGATGTAATTCAAACAGCTTTTGGAAAATTTAAGATTTTAGCTGATAAGAAAAAACATGTTTATGATGATGATATTGCAGCACTAGTTGATGATAGTTTGGTTTTAGATAAATATATGATTAATTTAAAATCATTGAAAGTTTTTGCAGGAACAGGTGAACCTCAAAAAGCAGAAATGACACTAGATGTTTATGGAGAAGTTAAAAAAACATCTGAAACAGGAGATGGACCTGTAGATGCTATTTTTAAATGCATCAAAGTATTATATCCTCATGATGTAAAATTGTTATTGTATCAAGTTCATGCAGTTACTGAAGGAACTGATGCACAAGCTACAGTAAGTGTTAGAATTGAAGAAGAAGGAAAGACTGCAGTTGGACAAGCTGCGGATACTGACACATTAGTAGCATCAGCTAATGCTTATTTAAGTGCTTTAAATAAAATGATTATTAAAAGAAAAAAAACTGCTCCAATGGAGCATGAAACTCAAAAAGTGAAAGGTATATAACTAAGATGGCTAATTGGTTTAAAAATTTAAGTAGTATTTGGAGTCAAGATATGGCGATTGATCTTGGAACTGCCAACACACTTGTTGTTTTAAAAGGGCAAGGAGTAGTTTTAAATGAACCCTCTGTAGTAGCCATTGCTGATAATAATGGAAAAAAAACTGTATTAGCTGTAGGTGACGAAGCAAAAACGATGCTTGGAAGAACACCTGGCAACATTAGTGCTATTAGACCTTTGAGAGATGGAGTGATTGCAGACTTTATAGTTACTGAGGAAATGATTAAACATTTTATAAAAAAAGTTCACAAAAATAAAACTTTTGCAAACCCAAGAATTTTAATTTGCGTTCCAACAGGGTCAACACCTGTTGAAAGAAAAGCCATTCAAGATAGTGCGTTAGCGGCGGGGGCCAGAAGAGTTCAGTTAATTGAAGAACCTATTGCTGCAGCAATTGGTGCAGGTCTTCCAATCTCAGAAGCAACAGGATCAATGGTTGTTGATATAGGTGGAGGTACTACGGAGATAGCCGTTATGTCACTAGGTGGTCTTGTTTATTCTAGATCTTTAAGAGTTGCTGGAGATGCAATGGATACAGCATTAGTTAATTATATGAGAAAAGAATATAATTTAATGATTGGAGATAGTACTGCTGAAAAAATAAAAAAAGAAATTGGTACTGCTATACCATCGAACAGCAATACTTATGCTGTTAAAGGTAGAGATTTAAGATCAGGAACACCTAAAGAAGTAAATATTACTGAAGAAGATACAGCGGAAGCTTTAAATGATATTTTAAAAGAAATGGTAAATGGGATAAAAGATGCTCTGGAAAATACCCCTCCTGAATTGTCAGCTGATTTAGTAGATATGGGTTTAACGTTAACAGGCGGTGGAGCTTTATTAAAAAATATTGATAAAAGATTCTCAAAAGAAACTGGATTGCCAGTTTTTATAGCAGATGATCCTTTAGCATGTGTTGCTATTGGTACTGGAAAAGCTCTAGAGCAAGAAGAAACATTCTCTACTATGCTATCTGAATATTAGAAATAATGGAACCAAGCAGAGATGATTTTGTAATTGCATTAAGATCTGCTTTTTTAAAAAAAGGAACACAGCAAAGNTTCTCATTATTAAGTTTAATATTNTTTTCTATAGTTTTTNTAATTTTGGGCAGTTTTAACTTTAAAATTATAAACTATNTAAAAGCAGGNATTAAGGAAGTAGTTTATAGATCGTCTTTTATAGTTTCTGTGCCAGAAAATTTATTAAAAGATAGTTATCTTACAATCCAAAATCANAAAAAACTTTATAAGGAAAATGAAAAAATTAAGTCTGAACTAGAGATTTTAAAAGCCAAAGATTTATTAAATGAATTTATAATTTCAGAAAACCAAAGATTAAAAAATATTGTTGATGATCATTTGGTTAAATCAGACACTATAATTGCTAAAGTTTTAAGTGATAAAAGTAGTCCTTACTTAAGATCAATCATCATTAACAAAGGCAGTAAACATAAAGTAAACCTTGGAATGGTTGTAATAGATGGTGAATATCTTGTTGGAAAAATTGTTGAGGTTAACTATTCATCATCTAGGGTATTATTACTTTCAGATTTGAATAGTAAAATTCCAGTCATAGTAGAACCGAACACAGTAATTTCTATACTTTCAGGGACGGGTAAAGATTATGGGGTAATTCAGTATAGCAAAAAATATGAGGATATCAAAAATGAGTCTGTTATTTACACTTCTGGAGCAGGCAGCTTATTCAAGGCTGGAATACCTATAGGAAGAATGAATATTAATAACTTGAGTGATGAAAAAAAAGTAGATTTTTTTTCAGATTTTTCTCAATTAAAATTTGTAAAAGTTGTTTCATTTAAAAAAAGTGAGAACAAATGACAGGGTTAAGAAATAAAAATTTTATTAGAATAATATTATTAAAAGTACCCGTAATTTTACTTTTTGTATCTGTTTTAAATGATTATGATTTTAATTATTCAGGTTTAAAATATTTTTCATTTAATTTTTCATATATTTTAATTTTTTACTACAGTCTAAAAAAAACTGAAAGTTTAGGATATACTTATATTTTTATTGCAGGTTTGTTTAACGATGTTGTGATAGGAACTCCAATTGGATTAAGCAGCTTAATGTATCTAATACTTTGTGTAGCAGCATCCTATCTTAGAAATATCACTTTAAGACCAAGTTTACTAAAAGATGGTATATTTTTTCTTTTAACAATTTTAATTATAAATTCATTATTGTTTTTATCTTTAAAATTTATTTTTAATTATGAGTTAAATTATTTTGACCAAATAATAAATATGGTATTCACTTTTTTGTTTTATTTTTTATTTTCAAATTTATTTAATTTTTTTGAAAATTATGTAGTGAGAAATAATAATGCTGGGTGAAGATTTTGGTGTAAAAAAAGTTCAAACCATTAATAGAAGAATGTTTATTATTGGTGCTGCTAAGATTATTGTATTTACTGGAATAATAGCTCGATTATTTTCATTACAAATTACAGAGAATAAAAAATATTTAACTCTATCTGACAAAAATAGATTACGTGAATGGAAATTACCTCCAATTAGAGGTGAGTTTTTAGATTATTTTGAAAATGTTATTGCNGGTAATTTAAAAGTATATCAACTTCATGTTACTCCTGANGANGTAGAAGATTTTAAATATTTGATGGTAAGGTTAAAAGAAATTTTAAATATTAGTAATAATGATTTTAAAAAAATAATAGACCAAAAAAATAAACAAAAACCTTGGGAAACTATAATCATTTCTAAAAATTTAACATGGGAGCAGTTTACAAAAGTCAATTATTACTTGCACGATTTAGTAGGAGCCAAACCAGTTCTATCTGTATCACGAAACTATCCCTTTAGTGAAAGTTATACACATGTCTTGGGCTATGTTAGTGAAGCGAGTGAAAAAGATATTCTAAATAATGAAATTATAAGAAGTACACATGTACCAGGTCTCAAAGTGGGAAAAAATGGTTTAGAAAAAACTTTTGAAGATGAATTAATTGGTACGAATGGTATCCAAAGGTATGAAGTTAATGCCTATGGAAAAAGAATTAGCCAACTTGATCATACCGATGGATTAAATGGCAAAACAATTAAACTGACAGTAGATACAGAAATTCAAAAGTTTTGTAATGAGCTTTTAAAAGGTGTAGCTGGCTCAATAAGTGTAATGGATATTTATACGGGTGATATAATTGCTATGCAGTCATCACCATCATTTGACCCTAATTTATTTCTTTTTGGAATTAATCAAGATGACTGGCAGTTAATTAGAAACAATCCATTAAAACCATTAGTTAATAAAACTTTATCTGGTTTGTATTCACCAGGCTCAACATTCAAACCAATGGTAGCTTTATCAGCACTAGAAAATAAAATTATTGATGAAAATTTCAAAGTTAACTGTACAGGAAAAATTGAAATGTATGGACAAACTTATCATTGCTGGAAAAAAAGAGGACATGGCATTGTAGATTTAAAGNNCGCAATGAAGCAGTCTTGTGATACATATTTTTATGAGATTGCGAGAAAACTTGGTGTAGATCGATTAAAAGAAACATCTATAAAATTTGGCCTTGGTGAAAAAGTTTTAAATGAAACATTTAGTATTGAGAAAAAAGGGTTAATTCCTGACACCAAATGGAAAAAAAATAATTTAGGAAAAGGTTGGGTTATAGGTGAAACATTAATCACAGGTATTGGACAAGGCTATACTCAAACAACACCTCTACAATTATGTCAAATGACAGCTCAGCTTGCAAATGGAGGATTTAAGATTTATCCAAAAATAATAGTAGAAGAGGATAGTAAAACTGCAGATGAAATTAGATTCATAATGAATGAAAATAGAAGACAATTAAATAAAAAAGACAGTGGATTAAAAGATACAACAGAAGAACTTTTAGGGTTTTTAGATAAAAAGGAACATGAAAC
>JGI26083J51738_10000744_pt1 | contig 17538 bp, 21 predicted proteins | sample SaaInl85LU_5_DNA_FD_51738 | JGI IMG/M metagenome (IMG submission 51738)
ATGGCCGAGTTTTGCTGCGCGAGCCGAGAAACGTGGGGAGAAGTATTAATAATGTCTTTTCGCATGATCGCGTTTGCTATTTCCGCGTACATTGTGACACTCCCCGGAACTAGTCTCTGACCCCGCGAGCACTAAGAGATGGGCCCCGACAAGTATTCCGGGCCCCGAAGGGTCTCTATTAGCCCTAGCCGACTACTCATAGTAACCAAAAGAAGAGTCCCCAGTACCTGCAGACGGGCCGATAGCGGCCTCGACTAGAGGCCAGCTCCCCAGAGCCATCCGAGGAATTAAGGAGTAGCCCGCGCAGAATTTTTTGGGCCCTCCGGGGGAGGCTATCCAGGCCCCGCGAGTAGCCAGGTCCAGAAAATTTGGGGCCTCCGGGGAGAGTAGCCCAGGCCCCGCGCGCTGGCTCTTGGTATTCTCNGTACTTAGAGTGGATTAGAGANCTTAGAGAGAATTAGAGAATTAGAGTGTTTAGAGTGCTTGGAGTGGATAGGAGTCTCTATTAGTCCTCTGTAAAAAGTGCCCAATCCCTCCCCCTAGTAACCTCAAGGCCAGCCCGAACCTCACTGGTATTAGAGTCATTCCGATCCCAATCGCATCCGGTACCTGCCAGGGCCTAGAGTCTCCTGAGGCCTACTGGGCCCTTGGTACAAAAAAAGTCCCCCGGCGATTTGGGTCCTTAGAGGCCTTTGGTATGTGTACTAAAAAGTCCCCTGGAAATAAAAGTCCCAAAAGCCCCTTAATAACTTTGAAACTTTGAGTAGAGAGCATGTATAATAACAAACAGAATTAAGAATGAAAAAGAGTAAACTTAGAAGTAGCAAAGATAGAGATGTTCGGGCAATGCTTTGCATGAACTCAGATCCTGAGAATTCAAAATGGGGAATGTACGCTCCTCCAGGTGGTTGTACTGAAAAAGTAATGGTTGATGGTAATGTCACCAAAGTGCTTTGCTGGAGATGTACAAGCGCAACTACAAATATGAAACAGAGTGGTGCTAACCTTTAACACCAAAGAGAGATGAAAACAAGAGTAGTGCACTCACAAAGTAAGTTAGCTTGGAATGTTGTTGGAACAGAATTAGGTTTAAAATACAAGATTGCAAGAGTCCCCTATGAACAGTCAGAGGATGAGATCTTGAACACAAGGTTTAAAAACGAGGCATTAGAAATTGCAATGCATATATCAGAATCAATGAAAACCTTTAACACCAAAGAGAGATGAAACGGATAAAACAATTCTTTAAATACCTTGCTTGGTTAGAGCAAGAAAGAATAAATGCAATGATTTATTGTGGTAGACCAACATCAATTTAATACCAAAGAGAGATGAAAGCAATCTTAGAGTTTAATCTACCAGAAGACCAACAAGATTTCGATTTAGCAGCCAATGGTGCTAAAGCACAATCAACCCTTTGGGAAATGGACCAATGGTTAAGAGCACAATATAAGTACATGCCTGATGAGGAATATAGTGAGGACAAATACGAAACATTTGAGAAGTGTAGAGACCAGCTCCGTGAGATTATGTTTGAGAACGGATTAAAATTTGACTAAATGAAAATAGCATTAGTAGCACATGATGGAAAGAAAGCAGACATGGTAGCTTTCGTAATGAAGAGGCTTGAATTCTTTAATAGAGAAGATGTTCATTTGGTTGCAACAGGAACTACTGGACAAATGATAGTTCATGCTGGAGTTGATAAGGTTCAAAGAGTTGCAAGTGGACCAATGGGCGGCGACGCTGAAATTGGAGCAATGGTGACCAGAGGAGAGATGGATGCAGTAATATTCTTTAGAGATCCTTTAGATAAGCATCCACATGATGTAGATATTTCAATGTTAATGAGACTGTGTGATGTGCATGAGGTTCCATTGGCCACTAATTATAAATCAGCACACATCGTAATTAAACATTTTAAAGAATAAAAAAACTATTAGTACAATGAGAAAATCAAAAAGAACACTTAAGGTAAAGATTCAGAGATTCTTTCAAGATGAGAGAGTACAGGATATTATTAGCATATTAATATTTCTTGGAATGATAGTTTTTTATTCATGGTTACCAGACGTTAAATTATAATAAATAGAAATAATTAAAAATAAAATAAGATGGCAAATTTTAAAGTAGTCGGGAATCCGAGAATAGTATATCAACAAACCACATGGGAAGGTGTTGCAGATTTTAATGGAGAATTAATAAAATGGAGGCATGCTGAAGATGACAATGGAGATGAGTTTATTATCTTTAATGAAGAAGATGGATGGAATACTAGCGACCTAACAGACCCAAGGCATATTGCTATTTATGCGGCAATAGGAGAATATGGAAACCCTTCAGATTGGGAACCTGGTGATGACATGGAAATTGACGACGAAGTTATTGAAGACTACACATAATGAATAGAATAGAAGAACAATATCGAGGACTTCTTGGAACCCTATTAGAAAACTCAATTGAAAAAGAGGATCGAACTGGAACTGGAACGCTTTCAGTTTTTGGTCGTCAGATTCGCCATGATATGAAAGACGGGTTTCCACTCTTAACCACAAAGAAGATGGCAGTCAAAACTATGATGACCGAATTGAAGTGGTTCTTAAAAGGAGATACTAACATTAAGTATTTAGTAGACAACGGATGTAACATATGGAATGGAGATGCTTATAAAAAGTACGCAGAACAATTTGTTCCCGGTTGGCATGGTCCAAGATATAAACAAGAACAATTTATTGAGTTAATTAAAACTAATGATAAGTTTGCTGAAGATTGGGGTGAGTTAGGTCCTATCTACGGAAAGCAATGGAGAAGATGGAGTGTAACACCTAATCAGTACGGCGAGTACGAAACAAACCCAATAGACCAAATCGCAAACTTAATCAAAGAATTAAAATCAAATCCTGATAGTAGAAGGTTAATGGTTAATGCCTGGAATGTTGGGGAATTAGACCAAATGACTCTTCCACCTTGTCATTATGGATTCCAAGTTTATACAAGACCAACAACAAGACAAGAAAAAATTGTAAACCCTGGAAAGTATAGAGCAATCTCTTTAATGTGGAACCAAAGATCTGTAGATACTTTCTTAGGACTTCCATTTAATATTGCAAGTTATGCAGCGCTCTTATGTTTAATTGCAGAAGAGGTTAATATGGTCCCAGATCAATTAATTGGAAACTTAGGCGATGTTCATCTATATAAGAATCATGAAGATCAAGCAAGAGAACAATTAACTAGAGAAATTTATGATTTGCCAACAATAGAATTTACTAATGTAAACCTATTGGATGGAGAATTCGATTACGAAGTTAAAGACTACAAATATCACCCAACAATTAAAGCACCTTTATCAAATTAAATTATGAGTCTTAAAAAAATACAAAAAGAGTTTAGAGAAACTCCAACGCCAGAATTAACTTCAGCAATCTTTGATAATTTCCTTTTTGGATTATTAGGTGCTATCCTAGTTGTCTTTATTGCAGAGCGAGTGGATATATTAGTACTACTCGGATATATGGTTTATTATTTCTTTTTAGGTAGAGTAGTTAATAGACCTAAATATGTCACAAGTCTTGGTAAATTTATAGTTTTTCCAGTACCAACTGCATTGGGTGCATTTGCTGGATATAAATTAGCATATATTTTAACGCAATTAATGTAGAATTATTTCCATAATATAATATGTTATTAAGATGTTACAATAATATCATGATAACTTAATATTACTTTAAAGTTACCCTAATGTAAACAAATTGTTAACAAGTCATATAATATATAAATTGTAACACAACGTTGCGATTTAAAAACACTATATGATTATGAGATCAATTTTAATTACATTAATATTAGTGTTGGGTTTAAGTACAAATATGTTTGCACAAGAGCTTTCTATTGAAGATCCTATTTATAATGGAGATGGATTTAGTTTAGAACTAATAGAAGCAGAAGAATTCAATGTATTGGTAAAGTATCAATCTTTTACCGAAGAAAACATTCTAATCCAAGAGGGTTATTATAAGAATGGAAAACGAGATGGAATCTGGAACTTATATGATGGTAATGGTAATATTACATCATCCATGTTATTTAACATGGGCTCCAGAGTTAAATTAACATCATATCAAAATGATGATGTGGTTAATGTATACTATGAAAATAACCGACCTATTAAAAAAGTGTCAATAGCATACTTATAAACCAAACCATAGTAAACTAAATTTAAGTCGCTGCATATAATACATGTAGCGACTTTTTAATTTTAAATAATATGAAACTAACAATAGACCAACTAACTATGGATTATGCTACTTGGACCTTATCGTTTGGCCAGGGTAGAGATATGCATGATTTAAGATTTGGACAATATATCCATAACAAATATGATATGTCAGGTATAGAAGCTGACGTCTTCCATGAAGAGTCTGCAGAAGCTGCATTTATAACCTTAATTAAAGAATTACATGAGCGAGAAGAGAAATAAAGCAGATGATGCTTGGCAAATCCTAAGAATTCAAGGTGAGTTCACTAAGGGGTTTGATACATTTGGAGATATTGATATTCCTTGTGTTTCGGTATTTGGAAGTGCAAGAACTAGGGTTGGAACTAAATGGTATGAAGAGGCTAAATTGTTTGGCAAGCTAATTGCTTGTGAAGGATTTGGAGTGATTACTGGAGGAGGACCTGGAATTATGGCCGCAGCAAACCATGGAGCCAAAGAAGTCGGCGGTAAGTCGATTGGAATTGGTATTGAATTACCATTTGAAAGTGGTATGAATAAGTATGTTGAAATGGGAGTTGAGAACAGATACTTTTTTACCCGTAAGGTAATGTTCCTTAAATACTCACAGGGATTTGTAGTATTTCCAGGAGGACTGGGAACCCTTGACGAATTATTCGAAGCACTCACGCTAGCGCAATGTGGCCATAACATTAAATATCCAATAGTACTTGTTGGAAAGAGTTATTGGCAAGGCCTAATTGACTGGTTAAAAGATACACTCTTAGAAGCTGGTAAAATTAATGAAAGTGACTTTGAACTATTTAGAGTTGTAGATAGCGCTGAAGAGGCTAGAGATAAGATTATGGAATACCACAACAAATATATGACGAACCCTGAATATTTAGGACCTAAAACAAATTTTTAAGATGAAAAAGAACAAAGAGTTTTTATACAACTATTTAAACGCATATGCTCCAGTAGCACAAGAGACTGAAGGACAACAAGTATGGGCAGAATACATTGCACCATTTGTAGATGAAATAAATACAGATGCTTATGGCACCTCTTATGGTATTCTAAAATCTAAAACAAAATTCAATACTGAGTTTCAAAAGGTAGTTATTGAAGCACATTGTGATGAGATCGCGTGGATTATTACGCATATTGAAGGTGATGGAATGATTAGAGTTAAGCGACATGGTGGTAGTGATAATATGATTGCTCCTTCAAAAACTGTAATGATTCATACTCACAATGGAACAAAGGTTCGTGGAGTTTTCGGATGGCCAGCAATTCATACAAGAAAGTCATATACTGAAATGGGATATGACCAACATGAATTATGGGTAGATACAGGATTAAAAACTAAGAAGGCAGTTACAAAGGCTGGAATTGAAGTTGGAAACTTAATTACATTTGACGATCAATTCCATGAGATGGGAGACTTTTATGTTGGACGATCTTTAGATAATAAGATTGGTGGATATATTATTGCAGAGGCACTTAGAAAGATTGTAGAAGAGGGTATTGAATTACATTATGATCTTTATGTTGTCAACTCAGTTCAAGAAGAGGTTGGTCTTCATGGTGCTAAAAAGATTGCTAAACACTTAAAGGCTGATTTGGCCCTAGTTCATGATGTTTGCCATGCCACCGATACTCCAAAGATCGACAAGGCAAAGGACGGTGATAATAAAGCAGGTGATGGACCTTGTTTAGAATACACTGCACAAAACCATAGAGAGATTAATAAAATGTTAAGAGAAGTTGCAAAGGATAATAAGATTCCAGTTCAATTAACAGTTGGTTCAATGGGTAACGATACAATGGCATTCTTTATGGAGAATACACCAACTGCAATCTTGGCCACTCCACTGAGATATATGCACACTACCGTGGAATTTGCTCATAAGAAAGATGTAAAGAACTGTATTAAATTATTTGTTGCATTCTTAAAAGCTCTAACGCCTGANAAGATCAATAAGATAAATAATAAGTAGAATAAACTTAATAGAACTAATGTGTATAATACACATAAATACAAAAATTTAATATGTCATTAGCAGACGGATACGAAAACGAAAAAAATCGAGGTGGTTCTAACAAAAGAAAACCTACTCCATTCCTAGATGAATTCGGAGAAGATTTAACACAAGCAGCATCGGAAGGTAAATTAGACCCAATCATCGGTAGAGATAAAGAGATTTATAGAATTTGCCAGATACTAGCTAGAAGAAAAAAGAACAACCCAATCATCCTAGGAGATCCTGGTGTTGGTAAGACTGCAATTGTAGAGGCAATTGCACAGAGAATTGTTAGCAAGAAAGTAGCTCGAGTGCTATTGAACAAAAGATTGGTATCAATTAATATGGCCAATATTGTTGCAGGTACAAAATACAGAGGAGAGTTTGAAGAGCGCATGAAGAACATCGTGGACGAGCTTAAAGCTTCTCCGAATGTGATTATATTCATTGATGAGATTCATACGATTGTGGGTGCTGGTGGAGTTAGTGGAGCCCTAGATGCTTCTAATATTCTTAAGCCAGCCTTAGCAAGAGGTCAAGTGCAATGTATTGGTGCTACAACATTAGATGAATATAGAGAGAATATTGAAGATGATGGAGCACTAACTCGTAGATTCCAAGAAATATTTGTGGATGCACCTTCTATTAGCGAAGCAGTTGAAATTCTTGATAGAATTAAAGATCAATATGAAGAACACCACTCAGTAGAATATACACCAGAGGCTATTGAAGCTTGTGTTAAGTTGAGTGAGCGTTATATTAAACAAAGAGAGCTTCCGGATAAAGCAATTGACTTATTAGATGAGTCTGGTGCTAGAACTCACTTNATGGAAGTTAAAATGCCAGCAAAGATTAAAGATCTAGAGAAAACATCTGAAGAGGTTAGACTTAAAAAGAAAGATGCNGTTGATAAACAAGATTATGAATTGGCTGCTTCATTAAGAGACGAGCAATTAAAGATTGAATCTAAAGTTATTGCCGAAACCGAGAAGTGGGAGGCAAGCCTAAAATTAAAGCGTAGACAAGTAACTATTGACGACATACTTGAGACCATCTCTATGCAAACCGGAATTCCTGTTAATAAATTAGGTTCCGATGATATGAAGATGATTAAGAAGATGGCTGGTGAGCTTAAGAAGCATATTATAGGCCAAGATGAGGCTGTCGATGCATTAAGCCAAGTTATTAAGCGAAGTAGAACTGGAGTTGCTAGTCATAATAAACCAATTGGTTCATTTATGTTCTTAGGGCCAACTGGAGTTGGAAAGACTGAGACTGTAAAGGCATTGGCAGATTATATGTTTGGAGAAACTGACGCGATGATTAGAATTGACATGTCAGAATACCAAGAGAAGTTTAATGTTTCAAGATTGATTGGTTCTCCTCCGGGATATGTTGGTCATGAAGATGGTGGTCAATTAACGGAAGCAGTAAGACGTAAACCTTACTCGGTTGTACTATTTGATGAAATTGAGAAAGCACACCCAGATACATTTAATACTCTATTGCAAGTTTTAGATGAAGGTCGATTGACTGATTCTTTAGGAAGAGAGATTGACTTTACCAATACAATTATTATTATGACCAGTAATGTTGGTGCACGTAAAGTTCAAGACTTTGGTACTGGAGTTGGATTCTCAAGTCAATCTGCGCTTATTAATGAATCTGCTAAGACTGATGCAATTATCCAAAAAGAGCTTAAGAATAAATTTAGCCCAGAGTTCTTAAATAGACTAGACCAGATTATTTTATTCAACCAATTAGAACAAGAGAATATTATTAAAATTGTAGATATTGAATTAAACAAGTTTAATGAAAGAATGGAAGATGAGGGCTATAGTTTTAAATTTACAAAAGCAGCTAAAGAATTTTTAGCAACCGAAGGTTACGATCCACTATATGGAGCAAGACCAATCAAACGAGCTATTCAAAAATATGTAGAAGACTTAGTTGCAGATGCTATTATTGATGGTAAGGTTAAAGATGGTGGTTCATATACTTTAAATAAAGTTAAGACTTCAACTAAACTTACTCTAAAATAATCATATAACCTTTATAAAAATAACAACATGAGTTTTACAAAAACATTTATCGATATTATTAATCATATCAACAATGAAGGTAATGAGTCTCAACCAAGAGACTTGAAAGTCCGCGAGGTTCTTCTTGCAGACTTTCAAGTCGACCCTAACTTTCCAATTGCAGACTTTCCAGATAGAAAGTTTAACTGGAAATATTTAGCAGGTGAGCTTGCGTGGTATCTTCATAGAGATTCAAATATTGATTACATTAGCGATTATTCTAAATTTTGGGGTGGCTTAACTAACCCAAACACAAACGAGGTTAATTCTAACTATGGCAATTTAGTTATTAATGATGAACAGTTCTCTTGGGTNATTGAGTCNCTTAAAAGCGATCCAAATAGCCGACAAGCTATTATGTTCTTTAACCAACCTAAATTCCAATTTGAAGGCAATAAAGATTTTGTTTGTACAATGTACTCTAACTTCTTTATCCGCAATAACACATTAATGATGAAGGTTCAAATGAGATCCAATGATATATTCTACGGACTTACATTTGATGCNCCTTTCTTTTCATTCCTATTNCAATCGGTATATCANATCTTACTTAAAGATATGCCAGAACTAAAGCTTGGATATTACTTCCANTATGCAGATAATCTTCATTTCTATGAAAGACACTTNGAACTAGCAGAAAGTATGGCTAAACATGAACCAGAAAAAGACTACTCTTTAATTTTAAAGAAACCNTTTATNGAGTATAANNATGGAGCTATTAACCTAAGTGACGCTGCACTAGAATTTGTATCAAGAATTGATTCTGCNAAAGGATCTAATGAAGTTGATTACAAATCTATCTTAGCGGACTATTTTACAATCTAAATGGAAGCACCTATAATTTATATAAAAGACCCGTCCGTTCTAGTTAAAGAAGACTTTGATATGTTACTCGCGTCCAAGTATGACGTATTCTATAGACGAATTATTGAATTCGTACTTGCGGCACATGAAGGTGAATTAGAAGATGATTTACTTGCTATTATAATAGACGACGAGGATAATGAGTTTGAGATGCGTTTACCAGAATCTGGATATGTGCAATCATTAAATAAAGCCAGCAAATACTTTTTGACTATAGAGGAATATGAAACATGTAGTCTTATTAAAACACTTATAAAAAATTACGAATAATGAATTACTATAATAAAGACAAAGAATTTGAAAGATTTGCAAAGAGTGAATTTAATTTAGGTTCAAATGTAGTTAGCATGTACTCTAAACATGTGGAGAACTCAATGACTCCATATATTTTAGAGGAGAGAGAATTGAGAGCTACGCAAATGGATATCTTTTCAAGATTGATGATGGATAGATTATTATGGGTTGCAGGTCCAGTAAATGACCAGATGTCAACTGTAGTCCAGGCTCAATTAATGTTCCTAGATACAACATCACAAGAAGATATTACAATGCATATTGATTCACCAGGTGGAAGCGTTAAGTCCGGGCTTTCTATGGTCGACGTAATGGACTATATTAAAGCAGATATTAGAACTATTAATACTGGTATGGCGGCTTCTATGGGCTCGGTANTATTAGGAGCAGGAACAAAAGGAAAAAGAATGTCATTAAGACACTCTACTACAATGTTACANCAATCNAGCGGAGGTTTCAGTGGAAATATCCAAGATGCAGAAGTCGATTGGGCTGAATGGCAAAAAGTTAATAAAGAGTTATTTAATTTACTTGGAGAATACTGTGGTAAAAAACCAGAACAAGTAATGAAAGATGCCACTCGTGATTTTTGGTTGAATGCAGAAGAAGCATTAGAGTATGGTATCATTGATGAGATTGTACAAAGAAACAAATAATTATGGAAAAGCGAGAAAAACAAAGAGAAGTATTCATGGAGCTTGTTAATAAACAGCTTGAACCACATGGTGTTACTTATGAGGATGTTAAAAAAGATCCGGAATGGTATATGCGATATAAGACTACTCCGGAAGCTGAAAGTGAATTTATTTCATGGGGTGTTAATTTAATTAAGGCTAAACTTAGACTGAATAAAAAAATGGCCGAACAAGAAATGAGTTGGTTTATTCTACAATGGGGCTTAACAACTAACCAGAGCTATACCGTGGATGCTTTAGAAGAACCACAAAAGGTAAAAAATAATAAGTTAAAATAATAGACTTATTGGAACTGTTGTAGCGATAAATACAACAGTATGGAATATAACATTAAACCTCCATCATGGGCTACTGGAGGCCCAATGGATTTCGAGTATAGATCTTATAAAATGCTCTCCGAGTTAGAATCTCTAAGAACGAGATTAGAATCCGGAGAGCTTTTTAGTGTTCTATTAGAACTGGATAATATCCTAGACTACTTATATGCATATGATGCTGATAGACTACATGCATCTGGCGACCTATCTAATTATACATTAACTGGAATTGACTGGGATAACTTTAACCTAGAATTCTCAGATGAAGTTGAATTAAATAGAGATTCTGTGATGGATAGGTTATGTGATGAAGCAATAGATAAATTTGAAAACCTACATGAGCAGCTTAGAGAAGAGTGGCGATTTATTGAAAATGGTATTACTGCAAGTTGGGTACCAACAAAGCCATATATGGCTGCAGATGGTTTTGTATTCATAAAAACACCTGATAATATGTTACACACATATTATTTTCATAAACCAAATAAGTACACAACAGTTGACTGGAAGTCGTTTAAATTAGAGAAACTCCAGACCCAGAAGTATACTGATGAAATTTACTTTAAACATGTGGATGAGCTCATTGAGGCTAAATCTGATAAAATTATCATTAAAGTAACATGTAAGTCTACCACTCGATTAGAAGATAATGCTATTGCGGTTATACAACAAGTGGTATATACAATGTTAAGAAAGGGCTTTAGTTTCTAAGAGTTAGCTAAATTATTTTGATATATAAAAAAAAGAAAAAAAACAATACAGAACATGCCAAGTGTAAATAAACAAGATATCTTTTTAATATTACCGGAAAAGAAAACAATAATTAGAGGTTCTGCACAGTCATTTGTGTTTACTGCCCATAAAACTTATATAGGTAATCAACTTGATCTAAACCGATTAGATAACTTAGAGTATGTTGTCTATGATTCAAATGGTATTGAAGTTAAATCTGGATCTAGAACTGAAGGTAGTTTAACTATCGGAACTGGAGATAACAAAGGTCAATTTCAACTTACATTAGAAGCTAGTGAGACTTTAAATATTCCAGCTGGAAATTTAGAGATAAGAGTTACTATCTTAGAACCAACCGGACTTGGATTGCCTAAGACACTTGTAATGCCAAGAATGAAGATTGGTTCTATTGCAAATGCTGGAGACACTCTTCCTGATGGATCGGTTGCTGGTAGATTTACCGTACCTTCTATTGTTTATAGCGTAAAATCATTTGATATTAATGATAGACCAATTCCAGGTCAATTAGTATTTGATAATTCTAGACCAGGTGGTATTAATAATATCATCGTTAGTAATACAGATGACGCTGGTAAGAAAAACGCATTACTAGAGCAGACTTTATCAAAGAGAATTGATACTGACGGTGCATATGCATATATTACACTTACAAATGTTAATAACACATCGGAATACGCTTCATTTAAAATAGTTTCTTGGGAAAGAGTTAACGTTACAGATCTTGAAGATGCTAATATCGCTGAATATACAGATGCTATTAAATTAGTTGTAGATCCAGAAGGTAATTCTAGAACTCTAGATACTGATTTAGTATTTGAAGCTGGTGATAAACTAGGTTTCTTAATTGATGCATATTCTACAAACTCAATTTCAGTAAATGGCGATGATATTAAAGGCTTAACATTTACCGGTGGTGCTACAGTTTCTAAAAATGGAGATATTATTAATGTTGCTATTCCAACTTTAGGAGATGGTGGTATTATTAATGGTGTTGATGGAACAAGTGGTGTTGATGGAACAAGTGGTATTAACGGAACTTCTGGTGTTGACGGAACAAGTGGTATTAACGGAACTTCTGGTGTTGATGGAACAAGTGGTCTATCTGGAACTTCTGGTACGGATGGAACTTCTGGTCTATCTGGAACTTCTGGTGTTGACGGAACAAGCGGTCTATCTGGAACTTCTGGAGTTGATGGAGCTACTGGAACGTCTGGTGTTGATGGAGCTGACGGAACGTCTGGTATTAACGGAACATCTGGTGTTGATGGTCAAATAGGATCTCAAGGGCCACAAGGTTTAAATGGAACCTCTGGAACTTCTGGAGTTGACGGAACATCTGGTATAAATGGAGAACAAGGTCTACCTGGAACAAGTGGAACCTCTGGAGTTGACGGAGCTGAAGGTCCTGCTGGAACAAGTGGTACGGACGGAACGTCAGGTATCAATGGTGTTGATGGAACAAGCGGAACTTCTGGAGTTGATGGAACTTCTGGTGATTCAACAGTTATTTTAGGAACTCTTTCTTCAACTGATGATTTATGTAATGTTGCAAATCCTAGCATAGGAGATTCTTATATTATTAGTGGACAATTATGGACATATGATGGTGTTGGAGAGGCTGCACAAGGACCATCAGGTAATACATATGAATTTTCAACTACAGGACCTGGTGGATTAACAAATGCTAACGGTGGTCCTTTAGGAAGAGTACTAATGGCTGTAGATAAAATGAATGAATGGGCAAATGAAGGGTCATTTGATTCAATAGGACAGACATTAGTTTATGCAGATACTTATAGTTGGGTTATAGATAATATTGACCCGGCTAATAATCCTGGAATTAGCCAATTAGCTAGAAACCAGTCAACTGTTCATCTAAATGCGCCACACATATACACAGATTCACCATCTGGTGAAGGCGGCACTTTACCTTCTGTTGGTGATAAAATATACAGAGACGACGACGGTAGTAATTACTTTGCACCCGGAGGTTTTTTATGGTGGCACTCTAGTAATAACCTTAACAATATTAATAGCTATTATTGGATAACAGTTGGTAGTAATGGTACAGTTACTAATGTTTCTACTCTTGTAGAATTAGGTGCTGGATATGAAGCTCCAGCGGTATCTCTTACATGTGGATTTAAAAATGTCGGTCAAATTGCTGGAACATCTGGTCTATCTGGAACAAGTGGTATCAATGGAACTGCTGGAACTTCTGGAACTTCTGGAGTTGACGGAACATCTGGAACCTCGGGTGCTGATGGAACAAGTGGAGCTGATGGAACATCTGGAACTGACGGAACCTCTGGTTTAAATGGAACTTCTGGAACTTCTGGAGTTAGTGGAACTGCTGGAACATCTGGAACAAGTGGAGTTGATGGAACATCTGGAACTTCTGGAATCAATGGTGAGAACGGAACATCTGGAATCAATGGTGAAAATGGAACGTCTGGAACAAGTGGTGTTGATGGAACATCTGGAACTTCTGGAATCAATGGTGAGAATGGAACATCTGGAACAAGTGGTTCATCTGGTATTAATGGTACCTCGGGTGTTGATGGAGCTCAGGGTCCTGCTGGAGCTACGGCTACTGGCTCACTAGTAACTTATACAATGACTGTTAATATACTCTCTGGAAGTGTTAAGACAGCTGAACCTGTAGCAGAAATTGTGGGACCGGATGGTCAAATATACAATAACGCTTCTGGATTCATTGGAGTATCAGGATGGAATTTAAGTCTAGTTGGAAACAATATAACTCTAACACACCCACTGGGAACTAGATTGCTTAATCCAAGTGCATTTGGTAAAAATGGAGGCAATGTTTTCCACGTACCTTTTGCTGGAAGAACAACATCTCAATTCTCATGTGTACAAGATCCTGCATTTACATTAGTTAAATTTAATGCTATAACTTCAATTAATACTGGAGCTGCAACATCTGGTGAGACTACAATAGATATTACATTCCAAGTTAAAACAGCATAATAAAAAAGAAATTATAAAATAATGGCATTACCAACTAAATTTTTAGTAACTAAAGTAGCAGCTGGAACATCGGTTCCTAGTGAATATATTACAGATGAGGCTAGTAGCTTTTATGGTTACCCAACTAAATTTGATGTTACATTAAACATCGAACCTCAATACCACTCAGATTCAACAACAAGAGAGGCATTTAATTATAATGCTGGTGATGTTAAAGTCGGTGATTGGTTAGGACAACCAAGTGGTAAAGCATATCAAATTGTTGCACTTGCATTTGTAGACTCTGCAACTCTTAATGTTACTATCGAGGATATTGATACCTATATTATGAGATCGGATGCTACTGCTTCTGGAAATAATTACCCAGACGAAGAGCAACAAGGTGTTATATTTGAAATTGATGAAGAGGGTAATCCAATTCTTGCAAATATTTCACAGCTATCTGCTCAGCTACCAAGCATTGGATATTGGATAAATGATATCCAGAGTAGATTTGATGCATATTATAGAGATGAAGAGGGTGTTGATACAAACGTAGATCAAGATCTAACACCAATAGTAACTTCTGGAAATGGAGCAAGTACTGGAATTTCAATTACATATACTCCATGGAATGATTCTAAAGTTATGGTTAAAATCAATGGTATTGGCTGTAATCTAGGTGATGGAGTTAAAACTAAAGACTGTTATTTCTCTAATGATAATGGGGCAACTGCAAGAGCAATGGCGGATATTGAAGCTGGTGATACTCTTTACTGGAATGGTGAAGTTGCAGGCTATGAATTAGACGCAACTGACGAGATAGATTTAGATTATGAAGCCTCTACTTTAGACGTTTAAAAAATATTTAAAGATATTAGCATATTAAGGGCCCAATCTGAAAAAGTTTGGGCCCTCGTAGTATATATAGTAATGAGGGTCGCACAACGCAATCCTTGCGCGCAAAACTAAACAAACAAATTATTTTTATGGCACAATTAAAAATTAAACAAATTTCTGACTTCGTATCTGGAGTTAAAAGTGAAATCAACGCATTAGTTGGTACTGCAAGTGAAGGTGCAATCTCAACTGCAAAGTCTGAGGCTATCTCAACTGCAGTTTCTGCGGATGAAGTAGTTCTTTCTTCTGCTAAGTCTTATGCTGACGTTGCTGAATCTGATGCTATCTCAACTGCAGTTTCTGCGGATGAAGTAGTTCTTTCTTCTGCTAAGTCTTATGCTGACCTTGCTGAAAAAGATGCTCTATCTGCTGCTAAAGATTACTCTGATATCCAGAAGCTTAGAATTGATGCATTGTTACAAGATTCTGACAATACGTTAGATACTTTCGCTGAGATTGAAAAATTCATCAAAGAATTAGAAACTGCTGACATCGTAGGTTTAACTACCGATATCTCAAACTCTAAGTCTATAGCTATCTCAACTGCAGTTTCTGCAGACGTTATAGTTCTTTCTTCTGCTAAGTCTTATGCTGACGTTGCTGAAGCTGATGCTGTTACTGAAGCTGCTAGATTAGATGCTATCGTTCTTTCTTCTGCTAAGTCTTATGCTGACATTGCTGAAAAAGATGCTGTCACTGCTGCTGGTGATAATGTAACTACTGTAATCACTAACTTAAACTTTGGTGATATCATTACTGCAAACTCATCTGATTTCGATATTGCTGGTTCTGCTACTACTGCATATAACAATGCTGTTTCTGAATCTACAAGATTAGGTGACTTAGCGTACGACAGTATAGGTTCTGCTTCTACTGCTGAAGGAAACGCTATCGCTGCTGCTGAAGATTACACTGATGGTTTAATCAATGCATTAGGTACGGCTGCTTACAACGCAACTGAAGATTTCGATCTTGCTGGTTCTGCTGAAAATGCTAAAGATGCTGCTAAAGATTACACTGATGATGAAATCTCTACATTAGAAGCTGACTTACAAGCTCAAATCGATGGTTTAACTGGTGTTGCTTTTGAAGAAGTAATCGCTGCTTTCGTCGATCCTAAATCTGTTGAATCTGGGGTGANATTTGATCTTAATAACGTTAAAGTATTCGTTAATGGTTTACAGATCCACGAAAGTGTTGCCGGTGAAGGATGGACATCTGCTAATGGTACAACATTCGTATTCGACCTACCTTACGCAATAGAAGCTGACGATCACGTTGTTATCTCTGGTAAAAAAGCATAATCTTTTGATTAACTAATTAAACTTATGTTTAACACTAAGGGTCCTCGTAAGAGGGCCCTTTTTTATTAAGATACATATTAAAACAAAACAAATATTAAAAATGAATATAGNTATTACAATACACTTAGGCTCAGAAAATGAAAGTCTTTGGATTAACGGAATTAAACAGAACGCTATTTACTTATTAAAGGCACTTACAATGGCTGGTCATAATGTTTATTTAGTAAATGCAAGTACGGCAGTTCAAGCACCATATGATAATAAAGTTGCTTGGGATGTTAATGAAATTCCAGTTAGAGATTGGACCGAAGCTTTCCATGAAACTGAAATCTTAATCTTATTAGGTGCAACATATAGTGAAAATGATATGAAAGAATTCAGAACTTCTGGACCTAATAAAAAGGTGATAAGATATGTATGTGGTAATCACTATACTTTAGATTTAGAGGAATCTATGTTTGATAGAAAAACAATTGAAACATCTAAAAAGACGGGATATCTCCAAGAGGTAGATGAAGTTTGGTTAATTCCACAACAGGCTAATACCAATTTAGAATACCTAAGAGTTCTCCATAATCTAGAAGCGGATAAAGTAAAGGTTGTACCTTTTATTTGGGATCCAATGTTTATTGATATAACCACATCTGCTTTTAATAATCCAGAATTAATGGATAATTTAGAGGATGCTGTATTACCGCTATATGTTCCTGGTAAAGAAAATGCAAAAAAACAATTAGCATGTTTTGAACCTAATATTAATATAATTAAGTGGTCTATAATGCCAACATTAATAGTTGAAGATTATTTTAAAGAAGGTGGCGAGTTTGATAAGCTTACAGTATTTTGTGCTGATAATTTATTGAAACAAGGATATTACCCATCAGTAATACAACATACTAAATTATTTAATAGCGATCCTATTAAAATTAATTGGTTGCCTAGAATTCAGATGGCAGTTGCTCTAGCAAAATCAGCGGACATCGTACTTGCTCACCAATGGGAAAATGCACTTAATTATTCTTATCTAGATGCTCTTTATCTACAATATCCATTAATACACAATGCCGATTTTATTAAAGATGCTGGATATTTCTATGAAGGCTTTAATATTGCCGAA